>Ga0207125_10020_pt1 | contig 40831 bp, 37 predicted proteins | sample Alteio_BWMinHeat_19_FD_153556 | JGI IMG/M metagenome (GOLD analysis project Ga0207125, IMG submission 153556) | Enriched cells from forest soil in Barre Woods Harvard Forest LTER site, Petersham, Massachusetts, United States -... | ecosystem: Environmental > Terrestrial > Soil > Temperate forest >...
GCTCGAGATGGCGCGTACGTAGGCCTCTAGCGCTTCGGTGGGAATGGGGCCGCTGTGGCGGCTCGGCGAAAGCGAGAGCAGATGGAAAAGGAAAGTAATGGGCGCGTGATTGGCGAGACGCGATTGCAAAAGCGGGCAGGTGGCGTTGCGCGACATGAGGTCGAGCACGTGTTTTTCTTCTTTGAGGGTCCAATGAGCTTGCGTGCTTTGTTCCCGCGAGGCGAGGGGAAGCTGGCTGCTCATGCGGCGCGACATTGCGGGCGCGAGGCGCGCTAGGGGCGCGGCTCCGGGCAGGCGCGGGAGATTCCCCGGCTCGAGAAGAGCGCGAAGTCCAAGAGGTAAGAAAAATCCCACCGGCAGAAGAAACGAGAGAAGAAACAGTGAGCGTCGTTCCATGAGGCCCCCTGTTTTATTGTGACGCATGGCTGCGCAGCGTGCAAGATTTCTTGACTCTTTATCCATGTTTTCGTACCAAATCTGAGCAACTGAAAATAATCGTATTTCTTGAGGTATCCATGCAGGACGGCTTGCTTTATTCCCCCATCATCCTTGGGCCCATCGCGCTAATCGTGGCGCTCGCGCTCTATTTCCGCATCAAGAGCCTGCCGGACGGCAACGAAACGATGAACCGCATCGGTACCTACGTGCGCGAAGGTTCGATGGCCTTCCTCACCCGCGAATATAAGGTTCTGTTTGTTTATTCTCTCGTGGTGATGGCACTCCTGGCTTACGCTTTGGGCGTAATCGCCGCGGGTAGCTTCCTGCTCGGCGCCTTTCTCTCCCTCCTGGCCGGCTTCTTCGGCATGAAAGCCGCCACCTTCGCCAACGTGCGCACCGCCCAGGCGGCCCGCATGGGTTCGAAGCCCAACGCCCTCCTCACCGCCCTCGATGGCGGCGCCGTGATGGGCCTCTCCGTTGCGGGTTTAGGCCTGCTCGGCCTCGGCGTGATCTATCTCGTGTTCCGTGGCACCGAAAACGTGGGCACCGTGCTCCACGCTTTCGCCGTGGGCGCCTCTTCGATCGCGCTCTTCGCGCGGATCGGTGGCGGTATCTATACTAAGGCGGCCGACGTAGGCGCCGACATCGCCGGTAAGGTGATCGAGAACATTCCGGAAGATGACCCGCGTAACCCCGGCGTAATCGCCGACAACGTGGGCGACAACGTGGGCGACGTAGCCGGCATGGGCGCCGACATTTACGAATCCATGGTGGCCGCGATCGTATCCGCGATGGCGATCGCTCTCACGGTAGACGAAACTGGCCTCGCCAAGCTCGCGAGCGGCGCCGTTACGGCGGCTCCGGTAGACCTGCGCTGGTGGGCGGTTTCGCTCCCGCTGCTGCTCTCCACTTTGGGACTCTTGATCTCGCTCGCGGTGATTTTCATCGCGCGCCTGATGAAGAACGGCGACCCGGCCTCCGTGCTGCGCACCGCCCTTCTCATCCCGCCGGTAATCCTCACCATCGCATCCGCGATTCTGATGCCGATGTTCGGCCTCAGCCAAGGGGTCACGATCGCTCTCGCGGCCGGCGCTTTCGGCGGCGGGATCATCGGTCTCGTGACGGAGTATTACACCGCTAGCACGCCGATCCGCCTGATCGCGGAAGCTTGCTTGACGGGCGCCGGCACCGGCGTGATTCGCGGCCTCGCGGTAGGGATGGAGTCGATCGTGATCCCGATGGCCGTGGTGGCAGCTGCCGCCGGCATCGCGAACCACTACCTCGACCTCTACGGAATCGCGATCGCTGCCGTGGGCATGCTCGCCGGAACCGCCGTGGTAATGACCGTAGACGCTTACGGCCCCATCGCCGATAACGCCGGCGGGATCTCGGAAATGGCTGGCCTCGGTAAAGAAGTGCGCGACATCACCGACGAACTCGACGCCGTGGGGAACACCACCGCCGCGATCGGGAAGGGCTTCGCCATCGGCTCCGCCATTCTCACCGTGCTGGCGCTCTTCTCCGCCTACAACATGGAAATCAACCACGTACGCCAGCTCGCCGGCAAAGGCGCGCTGATCCTGCAACTCACCGACGCGAACGTTCTCATCGGGATCATCATCGGTTCGATCCTGCCCTTTATCGTGGGCGCTTCGACCATGACGGCCGTGGGCCGCGCCGCCGGCGCGATCGTGGTGGAGATTGGCCGCCAGTTCCGCGAAATCCCGGGTCTCCTTCAGGGGAAAGCCGAACCCGAGCCGGGACGCATCGTGGACATCGCCACGGTTGCCGCACTCAAGGAAATGATCTTTCCGGGAACCGTAGCGATCTTCTCGCCGATTCTGGTCGGTTTCATCCTTGGCCCCGCCGCCCTGGCGGGTACCTTGGCCGGTTCCCTCGCCGTAGGCGCCACCCTGGCGCTTTTCATGGCGAACGCGGGCGGCGCCTGGGACAACGGTAAAAAATACATTGAGAAGGGCAAGCTGCCTGGTCACAAAAAGGGCTCAGATGCCCATAAAGCCGCAGTAGTAGGGGATACCGTAGGGGACCCCTTCAAAGATACGAGCGGCCCGGGCGTTTCCATTTTGATTAAGGTAATGGGCGTTGTAAGTTTGCTGATAGCACCGCTGATCGCTCGTTTCTGGCTGTAGCAAGGAAGCGATGATCGAATAGAGCAAGGTTCGTGGTGCCTCATTCATTCTGAGGGGAATTACCATGAGAACTTTGCTCCTTTCGTTTGCGCTGCTTTCTTCTGTTTCTTACGCCAGCACTCTTCCTTATAAAGACTCCGACTTCGGCTGCATCTCGCAAGCCGATGCGGATCGTTACGTGAGTGATTTCTCCGTAGACCTGGAAAGCTTCGGCGGCATGGAGCTGTGCAACGGCGCCAAAGACACGAAAAAACTTTTCAACGACCTCTCGCTGATCGAGCGCTCGCAGTTCGCCCCCGACGTTTCCCACAACCTCATCCGCGGCCTCGTAAACGCGAACGACTACTATAACTGGATGAAGGGCGAAACCCGCGGTGTACAGCGCGGAAACGACGTTCCCTTCGCCACCGCTTATAACCAGGGCGGCTACTTCACCATGCAAGACGGCTGGGCCGCTCTCGCCACCTTGGGCCGCGTGGGCACAGTGATTCACGAAGCCCGCCACACGGAAGGCTACCCGCACTACGCTTGCACCCACGGCCCCTATGCTGGTTCTCAAACCGCCGGCTGCGACACCGGCTACGCCCAGGGCGGCGCGCACGCGGTGGAGATGGAGTACTACACCCGCGTAGCGCTCGACGCGAAAAACCTGCACCCCGTTTACCAGAGCATGGCCCGCCTGATGGCGCTCGGCCGCGCGAACTTCGTGTTCAACGACAGCCCGATCAAAGCGCGTGAAGCGCTTCTCGGGATGGCCGGCGACCACATGGTTCTCGTAGACGGCGCGAAAGTAATCGACCGCCAAACGCCCGCTGCCGCAGCCGGCGCGGTACTGAAGCGCACTTCGTTCGGCGCGGCTTTGGTTAAGGGCACGGATTCCGTTGCGGTAGACCTCTACGGCCTCACCAACAACGGTGCCACGATCTCCGACGACTACTCCTACTACAAGCTCTTCAAGACGCCTCGCCCGAACGGCCCGCAATCCGTAACGAGCATCGAGGAAATCGACGTGAACAACCTGCGCTACTTCGCCGTTCTCGGCGAACAGGGCAAGGTTTACTCCTACGATTTCCCGAACGGCGCTTGGAGCCGCGCCTCTTCCGCTCAGAGCGGCGCGCAGAGCTTCGTAACTCGCGCTCCCGACGGAACGCCCGGCCTCTACGTCGTGAAAGCGGACGGAACCGTGCTTCCCTTCAACCTCGCGAACCGCTCCTACGGCTCGGCCCTTCGCGACCGCTGGACCTCCGACACCCGCGCCTTCGCCATGAACGCTTCCACCCTCGTGAAGCTCACGGCCGATGGCCGCGTAGTGAACAGCTCCACGGGCGCTCCCGTAGACGCCTTCACCGGCAAACAAGTGACCGACCTCGTGAACGTGCCCCTCTATGACGCCTACGAAGTGGCTCGCTAGTTTTCTCGTCTTGGGGCTCCTCCTGATCGGGGGAGCCCTTTTCTTTTGGCGTGGCTCACCGGCTACGCTTCCCGGTCCCGTGGTGGTTGCCGCTCCCGCTGCCGTAACGATTCCCGCAGCTCCGGCCCCCGCGTTCGCCGCCGGCCCGCCGATGAAGCGCGTGATGGATTTGTACGAGTCCGAGAGCAAGCGGGTAGGGCAGATCGACCCCGATCCCAAGGCCACGCAGAAACGCCTGGAAGAAAGTGCCCGCCAGCTCACGGGCGAAGAAATTCGCTGGCTCGAGACTCAAGCACGAGACAGTAAGAACGACGCCGATGCCCGCTTCTTCGCTGCCTATATGTTGGGTCTAAGTCACGCCGAAGAGGCCGTGGCGGCGCTCCAGGAAATCGCCGTCTCGCCCGTGCCCCCCTCTCACAACGAGCGCCTCCAGGAGCAAGAGCGCGCCCTCCGCGCGAGCGCGATCGAAGGTATGAGCCTCAGCTGCAAAGAGCATCCGGTGCCCGTGAAAGACGGCCTCACCGACGTAATCTCCCGGCAGAACGACGAATTCCTGCGCGATCGGGCGAATCGCGGACTGTACGCTTGTCAGTTCGGCAAATCGATCGAGGCGCAGGATAAAGAGGCGCTGCAGAAGTTGCGGGAGAAGTAAGGCTACTTCCGGAAGGTTCCGCTCACGTAGTACTGCTCCGTCTGGTCGGTGCAGGCGCTGCAGCCCTGCGCTCCGTTGTTGTTTTGCATCTGGCAGAGCTGCTTTTGGGCGGCATCCGTCTCGTTGTCGCAGTCCCACACGCGCTGTTGCCACACGGCTTGGCAGCTGTCGATGTCACTTTGGGAAGGACATACCGAGCTGGTGCTCGAGCCGGAGTGCACGCTCGCGCTCAGCGTGCGCAGATCTTGGGAGATGCCGAAGGCGATGCTTTGTCCGTCTACGCATTTGGCGGCGCCTTTGAGGGCGAAGGTGGCTTTGTCTACGGTCGTGGAAGACGCGTCCACACTCGTGAGATCGCCGATCGTGCCGCCGCACTCGAGCAGGCCTTTCGAAAACTTGGCGATCACTTTCGTGCCGCTCAGTCTGATGGAGAGAGTGCCGGCTTGGCCGCCGTCCATGCTGCCTTTGTAGTCGCCCACCAGTTTCTGGGCTTCGGGCACGTACTTATCCGGGATTTGTCCGTTAGGGGTTTGTTGTTCACAGCCCGCGAGGGCTAGGGTTCCGATCAAGATCACATTTGAAAATTTCATATAGGGTCCTCCAAAGGGGAGCCCTAGCGCAAGAGCCGTACCAGGCGCGGGTTTGCGGTAATGCGGAGATGGATTCCTTAGTTTTGCAATGACGAGGTGTTCTTTTCCAGGGGGGAGCCTGACTGATACCAGGCCGATCTCGCTTCTTCAAAATCACTTTGGTGGGCCAAGGAATGATGCGTCAGAAGAGCTGGTCATCCACGCCGGCGCCGGGACCATGATGCTCGACCTTCGCTCAATAGAGCCCGCGCCCACCGTCTACAGCTTCTTCAAAATCTCCCGCGCCGCCGCGCGCCCGGAATCATACGCCGCGTGCACCGTGCCCACTTGATCGAGCTCGGTAGCCTCGCCGGCAAACAACACATGTCCATCGTGCACGCTTTTTCGAAGGCGTTCGCGGTCTCCCACCAGTTCCGTGGCAGCGGGATAGGAATAGGAACCGCGAGTAAGCGGATCGCTATGCCAGTGGGTGCGGAAGAAGTCGGTCACTTCGAAGGGGGAACGCGCAAAGGGCTGCATGGCCGCACTCACGCGGGCCAGAATCACTTTATCGGACTCGCCGGCCCAGCGGCGGGCGGAGTCGCCGGCGTCGAGGCCGATCACGGCGCGCGAGTCAGATTCGTATTTGGCGAGATTGAAAAGGCTGGCGAGGCGCATGGGATCGTCGTCAAAGTAGTCGAACCAGGAAATATCGTGTCCCCAGGTTACTTCGCGCACAGTCATGAAGGCCTTTTCAAAGGTGCCGAAGCCAATGCGTTCGATGGTTTCCGTTTTCCACGAGGGCAGAACGGGATCAAAGCGGATCACGCCGGCTTTCAGCAAGCCCACCGGGGCCGTGATGATCACGTAGTTGGCGTTCCATTTTTCTTCACCGGCATGAAGGGTCACGCCGCGATGGCCAACCTGAACCGTGTCTACTTTTTTCCCCGTGAGAATCGTGGTTCCCTCGGCGAGGCGATTTACGAGCGTGTCGTAGCCCCCAGGAATCAGGCGATCGAAGCCTTCTTCGGTGGGGTCGGCTTGCCAATAGGCGAAGTCAATTTTGTCGATGTCGTCGCCGTAGTCGTCTTCGATGTTAGTGCGGAGAGCGTGGAGGAAGTTCTTCTTTTCCGTCTCATTTAAGCCGGGCAGAATCACTTTTTCCACCACCTGCCCCAGGCTCGGTTTGCCGCTGGGGGTGGCGCGCAAGAGGCGCTTCACTTGCGCGTCGAATTCCCGGTCGAGTTTCTTCTGCACTTCGGGAGACACCGGTCCTTGCTTCGTGGCCCGCAGAACGGAGCTCCAATTGTCGCTCGCGATGGTGGGAATTTTAAGATCACGGCAGAGGGGCACGAGCGGGTTTGATTTTCCCGAATGCAGCCAGTTCGCGCCGTGCTCGATCACCGTGCCGTCGCTGCGGCGTTGAGTATGGATGCGTCCGCCGATTCTGTCGCGGGCCTCGAGAACCAGCACATCGGCTTTCCCACGCAAAAGCCGGGCGGCCGATATGCCCGCCATTCCTGCACCCAAGATCAGCACCTTCTTACGCGGGCCACCCAGAGCCGCGGCCAACGAAAAGCGCGGCAGCACTGTGGCCGCGAGCGCAAGACGCAGAAAACGGCGGCGGCTGGAGTTCATTACTTAGCCGACGTGCCGAACGGATTGATCACGGGGTCGCTCTTGCTGTTCGTGCCGGTTCCGGGAACGCCGGTCTCGGCCTCACCCGCGGGCGGCTCGGCTTTATTGGCGGCGCTCTTGAAGGCTTCGCAGGTGCGAGTTACGTCGTCGTCTTCGGTGGGGAGTGCGCCGTCTTTAGAGCTGGGATCAGGTTTTACGTTGGCGCATGCATCGGACACGTCGCGCAGGAGTTTTACGAGCTGTTCGTTTTGCGATTCGAGCGGGCCGCGGCCTTGGCGGGCGAGGGCGTCGAGAGGCGGGAAGATTACGTCGCCGCAGTCAGATCGTACCTGATTCGTCGCCGCGTCTCGTTTCTTTTGGATCGCGAGCTGTCTGGCTTCATCGTAATTGTCGTCGTCGCGTTTTCCCTTGTCTTCGCCGCTTTGGATCTTAATATTGATTCCGGCATCGGCAGCCGCCGCGCGGATTTCAGACGGTGTAACTTCGTTCGCCTGATTCATGGTCTGCGACTTACAGCTGTTGTAGTCGGCATTGCGTGAGAGCGAAGACGGGTTATCATCCGGCGATACTTTGCTCTTATCGAAGATCGCTTCCATCTGGCTGATACCGCTGGCGGCGCGGTCGCGCGTGCTGCAAACGGAGGCCACGCTCGAGCAGTCGTTAGGCATGATTCCGGCGAGGGCCTGGTATTCGCCCTTGGAGATCTTGCACTTCTCTTTCATCTTCTGCGCGTCGCCCGACTTTTTATTCAAATCGGTGATCATCGTATTGTACGCGTCGGCCACATCTTTGGAGCTGGAATCATCAAGCTCGGAGTAGGCGTTGGAGCCGGCGAATGCCGCCTTCATGCTTTTGGGCATGTCATAGAGACCGGTCTTGTCGTTCTCTTTAAGATCTTCCCCGTCAACCTCTTTGGTTTTCATGGACGATTTTACGCCGAGTTTCGAAAGGTCGTCGTTCACGCCGGCCACGGCGGCCACGAGGAGCTGGCTCATCTGGGCAAATTGAGCAGACACCACACCGAACGCCTGCTTCACGGCGGCGTTGTTCTGGTCCACGAATTTCTGGCGATCCTGCGTGGACTGATCCGCCGCCTGGGCGTGCTGGGCGCGGGAATTGTCGAGGTAGGTGATGCAATCGTCGAAGCCGCTGCAGGTAACGCTGCTGCTGCCGATCGTGGGCTTGCCTTGCGCGTCTAAGGTGAGGGTTTGCACGGGCAGCACGGTTACGCCCGCGGTCACGGTAAAGGTGGAGCCGTTCGCCAATTTGGCATGCGCGGTCGTTCCCCGCATCCCGCTTTGCAGTTCGGCGTTCAGGATCCGCAGGCAGTCGAGACCCTTGTAGGGGTCGCCTTCATCGGTGCAGTCGGTTTTGAATTGGGCGAGGTCGGAGCTGTAAGTCTTCTGGAAAGACGTGCGGAAATCGGTCATCGACTGTTCCACGCGGTCGATCCAGTTCTTTTCGTCGTTGGCCACGGTTCGCTCGTTGTCTTGCGCGGCCGTGATCTGGTCGTAGTAGGTGCCGCTCTTTCTGGCCATGTCAGACTGGAAATTGGCTTTCGCTTTGTCGAAGCAAGCTTGGTAGGCATCGCTCACGTATTTGGTGAGGGCTCCCTTATCGATGCCGAGCGTGTAGTTGTGAGCGCGGTATGCGCCGAGCACGCCCATGAGGGTAGACTGAAATCTGGATTGCGCGAAGCCGAGGAACGCATCCGGGTTATTGATGTCGATGTTGGCCGGCAAGTTGATCGAGGCCGAGTTCATGTAATTCTTCACGCTGATTTGCGCGAGCGAGTTGCTGTCTTCGCGGGCGCGCGCTTTGCGGCCGCCGCTCGTGGTGCCGTCGCCCTGGTTGGCCACCATCGCGGCAATACACTGGTCAGGGGACAAATTATCGCCGACATCGTTGGCGAAGCAGGAGCCGGCGGGCTGCGAGTGGTAGCAGTTCTCCACGTCGCCCATCATGTTGTAGTACCAAGAGTTGGCGGCGTCGGTGCGGTTCTTCTTGAGGTTCTCCACAGCTTTCACGAGGCCGTACTTGAGGCCCTGATCGGTGGCGCCGCCTTCGGTTTTGAGGTCTCCCGATTTAGCGTTGAAAACGTTGTTGAGTTCGATCGCCATGGCCTTGAGGTTGGCTAGCTGTCCGCGGTAGCCGCCCGAGTGCTTGCCGTCTTTGTCGGCGGGGCCGTCGAGGTCGTTGGAAATTTTATCGGCGATTTTGGTGTGGGCGTCGATGATCTGGGTATAGGTTTTCTGCACTTCCGTGGCGGCGTTGGTGAGCGCGGCGAACGGCGCTTTCGCGGCGTCGGCGATCTGGTTCACCTGGTTCTGGAAGTTGGTGATGCAGGTCATCTTCTTGTTGGTGTTAACCAGCTTGGCCTTGTTCATCTCGATGGCGTCGAGAATCACGCCGTAGGTGGAGCAGGTAGGCTCCACGCTGGTGAGAGTATCGGGAGTGAGGCCTTTCACGATCGACTTCTGATCGGCGGGGCGCTTGGCGTAGTACTTCGCGTACGTGTTGTCGTCGTCGACCGTGCCGGTTTTCATGATGCAGCTCATGGCAGTCGTTTTGGCGAGGTTGAGCTGCTGCTGAATCTGGTCGAACGCGCTCTGCTGTTGCTGCAGGCCTCCGGCCATGGCTTGCGCCTGTTGCAGCTGCGCGGCCATCGACTGCAGTTGCGCAGACGAGCTGCCGAAAGTGTTCATGAAGCTGTTCATGTCGCCGAGGGTGGAGTTGATCCCGTTGAGGGTGGTGGTGGCCATGGAGCCAGCTGTGACATCGGCGTGCGCCAGTTGCGGCGGCGTAATGAGAGCGGCCAGGAGAGCGGCGTTCAGGGCTCGGGCGATCAGCGTAGGGCGTTTCATCCAAAATCCTCTAAGAAACGGGGGAGACGTTCCTAGAGAACTTATCGGCCAAGGTAGTGGAAAACTGAAGCTTTTGGGGCTCAAATGTTGAAGCTTTGTACACCGCCGCAGAGCGGAGACTCCCCTGAAATTACAGGGACATCAGCTTCGAGAAAATCGCAACCACTTGCCCGCGGTCTACCGAAAAGGTTTTCGCGCCGGTAACGTAGCGGCGGAAGAAGTAGTCCCATTTGTCGTCGGTGGGCAATACCTGGTAGGCGAGTAGGAAGTCGAAGATCGCGCGATGGTCTTGGGCCGCCGTATAGCCCTTGGCGTCGGCCTTCTCGGCGATGAAGGGCTCGAATACCAGGTAGGCCGCGTTGGCTTCTTGGTTGTCGAAATGGCCGTCGCCGTTGGTGTCGTATCGGGAGAACAGCAATTCTACATAGTAGGGAAGCAGCGTAAAGCTCTGGGAGTCGGCGAGCGTATAGTCGTCGCTGGTCTTCTGCCCGGAACGCAGGAAAGACGCCATCGTATCAAACAACGCGAGTTTACCGCTTGCGGGGAGCGAATCGCTGTAGCGCACGAGGCCCGGGAGATAGCTCCAAACTTTCGGAGCTTTCGCGGAAAGCTGCAGACGGTAGCAGCCGGCATCAATCAGGAAATTGCCGTCGGCGTCTTTCTTGGTGGTTCCACAGGCGCTCGCGATCAGATCGTGGGTAACGGGAGCCCGCTCGATCGTGGAGATCATGAGCGCTTCCATCTCCAGGGCCTCATTCATCGTGAGGCCGCTCTTGCCGTTGGAAGAGTAAAGGAAGAGCGTAGCTTCCTGGAGGCGTTTTGAAATGCTCGCCCTCATCGAATCGTCGGCGATATGGAGGTCGAGCAGGAGCGGGAAGAAGTCGCCCACGAGGCTATTGAGCTGATCGCTAGTAAGATCGGTAGCTCCCGGTTTTGCGTAGGCATTCATCAGGAGGCGATTGAGAGACCGGAACGAGTGAATCTTCAGCATGTGAAAGTATGAGAACTGGCTTACGGTGCTGTTTTCAGGGATCACTACGTCCCACGTGTCGGCGGCGAATACGGTGTGCACGTCGGTGGGGATGCGTTTTAGATCCGCCACGGCTTCGGCCGAAAGGGAATTTCGCTGCGTGGTGGCGGCTACGAGCGTGGCGTCGGGCACGGCCGCGATTTCCTGGGCGGTGAGGGAGCCGTTCGCGAAGTTATCGCCGAACTTTAGGCGGAAGAGCGCTTCCACGCCGTGCAGGCCTTCGAGCAGGAAGGTTACGTTCTCTTTGAAGTTGGTGAGGCTGTCGGCCGTGATGGAGAACTTAGCCTTCGCATCGCCCGTGGGGCCACCACTTAATACTTTGCTGAACAGAACTTTCACGAACTGGCGGGCCGTTTCGGGGCGGCAGGGAAGCATTTTCTGGTCGTAGAGGGTTAACACGAGGTCGTCGATCTCGTCGGAGGAGATGGCATTTCCGGGATGCTGCTTCAGCACGAAATCAAACATGGTTACGAAGTCGCGGAAGAGTCGTTCCACGGTTGCCAGGCCGCCGCCGTTCAGGGTGGAGAAGGGCGCGTTTATGAAATATTGCACGCGAAGCATCGAGGCGAAATAGCGGGGCGCCAGGCGGTAGATCTTCGCCCAGTCGTCGGCGGTGATGGAATCGCGGGGTGGGGAAATGAGGATCGATTTGGCCGGGGGGGCGGCGTTCGCGAGGCGGAGCATGTAGCCGGTCCAGTGATCGGTGGGCACGCCGTTCGGATAGAGGTAAATTCCGAGCTCGCGGATCAGGCTGGAGAAGTGCGCGAAAGGGTATTCGCCCTGGGCGCCTTTTACTTTTTCCCCGAAGGTGCCCACGGCGGTAACGAAAGTCTTCATCGCGGCGTCGAATTCAGCGCTGGAGAATCCGCGGGCGAGGAAGCTTTTCGCGTCGAGGGGCATGATGGGGCGGAGCGCGCCGGTTAAGCCGCGGAGATTTTCGAATACGCCGATGATGTGGCGGAGATCGTCGCGGCTGAGGTGATCTGGAGAGCCCCCCACGAGCGCGGTTTTAAGGGCCATCGACTCGGTGAGAAGGGCGGGCTGAATTGCGTGCCCGTTGAGGAAGTATTTCGTAAGGAAATTGCCGAGCTCGGAGGGCTCGTAGAAGTCTTTGTTCTTCCCGTCTGTATTATTAAGGAAGGTGGTGAGCGCCTGGTTGGTGCAGGCGTAGAAAGCATCGTGATCGCCGGGCGATAGGTTGCCCTTCTGGAAGCGATCGAGCAGATCGCCGGCTTGCGATAAGCATCCCGTGCCCGTATTTACGCTGGTTTCTTGCTTCGTCACCTTATCGTTAAGGCGGAGCGAGCAGCCACTCAGCGACAATATAAAGGAGAGGAGAAGGCAGCGTTTAAAACGCATAGCTCACTCCCCCGCGAATGCGGTCGTTGCGCTGATAGCGGCTGATGAAGTCTACTGGACTCGGACTGTTGGAGCCGAGCAGATCCACGCCGAAATTGAGAACCACGCGCACAACCGGGCTGTAGAAGGTGTCGAAGATAAGAATGTTGCCGGTATTCGCCGTATCGACGATAAACTTGCTCGAAATTTCGAATTTGCGGGCCCAGTCGTCGAAGATCGGGGTGAAGCCGGCCACGCTAACGGCGTTTTTGAAAGCATAGCGCGGCTCGAAGTAGTTCACGCCCGGGGAAACGAAGGGGCCTTGGTCGGCGGCGTCGCCGCCATCGCGGTGGAGGTAGCTCATTTCCATGCGCGTGTATTTCACGCCTTCAAAGGGATGCGTGCGCGCGGTGATTCCGTAGAGCTGCGCGTTCGCGGTTTCCTGCGTGTTCCAGGTGCTCGGCGTAACGTCGCGGATCGGGCGCTCGGCGATCGCGCTCGCGGTAACGGAGTGCTTCAGATTCTCGCTGTTGTAGCCGAGGTCGAGGCCGTAAAGATCATGGTAGAGCACACGGGGACGAATCACCGCCGGCACCGAGCTGGTGTCGAGGTTGAGGCGGCCTTCAAAGGAAAGCAGAAACTGGTTGATCGGCTTGTGGGTGTAAGACGCGCGGGCGTAAGGGCCCGTGTCGGCACCGGCGCGAACGGTGGCACCGTGGCCTTCGTGCACGATGAGATCTTTCACCGGTGGAACGTCGAGGGAGAAATTCACGTTCGTGGGCTGGTTGAAAACGCGGATCGAAGAAGCCGGGCAGGAAAACCAGGGGGAAGACGAGTGGCAATCTCCGCCGCTGATGTCGAAGGGGGCGCCTTGTTCGGGGATGAAAACCGGGCTGAAGAAACCGGTGATCTGGAAATCTTTCGTGCGGAAGCCGGGGAAAATTCCCAGGAGGCCGCTCTCTTTTTCGTTGAGGTAATCCCAGCGGAAGCGGGGATCAAAAAGGCCGAGGCTCCAGTAGGAGTCGAGGTCACTCCAGTCGTAGCGCTTGCGGCCCACGTAGAGGGAGGCGCGGGTGGGGGCGGCGGTCTTTTCCACGCCCATATAAAGTTCATTTACGTCTACGTAGCGGTAGTTTGCGTGGCGGAGGCCGTAGAGCGATTCGCCTTCCACGGCGAAGTGGAAATTATTTTTGTCGCCCACGCCGCGCACGCCCACGGTGAGCGCCGTATTGCCGGTGCCGATGTCGGAGTTGGGTTCGTCGGTCGGGGTGAGGTAACCGTTGCCCTCTAAGCCCACGCGGATCTCGTGGTCTTTGAGTTTTGGTTCCATCGACGGCAACGCAAAAGCTGGCGCCGAGAAAAGCCCGAGGAGGCTTATCCAAAGTATCAAGCAGCGGCTGATTTCACGGTTCGCGAGCAACAACATCCGTCTCCGGTTTTTCCCTGTATCTTCCGTGAGACGGGGGCCCCACAATTATAAGGTATATGACAATATTACTCAACAATTGTCAGATTCTTTAAATTAAAGATAACAGGCACTTAGGGACAAAATGAGGCCTTTTTCCCAAAGCCCGGAGGGATTTTGCCAAGTCGAATTTAGGAAGGTTTCAGGGACGGAAAAAGCCCTGGAATATCAACCTAGAGTTTTCTCGCCACGAGTACGCCATCACGAACGGGAAGCATCACGATCTCCACGCGCGGATCTTTGCGGGCGTGTTCGTTGAAGCTCACGATCGCGTGATCGCTCTTTTCCTGCGGATTAAGCACGGCTCCGCTCCAGAGCACGTTGTCGACGACGATGAGGCCGCCGCTGCGCACTTTGGGCAAGCTCTTGTCCCAATAATTGATGTAGTTGGCCTTGTCGGCGTCGATGAACACGAGGTCGAAGGTGTCGTTCAAAGAGTCGACCGTTTCTGTGCCCGGTCCCAAGCGCAGTTCGATTTTTTTTCCGTGCGGGCTCTCATTCCAGAACTTCTTAGCGATCGCGGTAACTTTCTCGTCGATGTCGCAGGTGATGAGCTTGCCATCGGCCGGCAGCTTCTCCGCCATCGCGAGCGCGCTGAAGCCGGTGAAGGTGCCGAACTCGAGCACGCGTTTTGCGTTGGTGAGCGCCACGAGCAAGCCTAAGAAGCGGCCTTCGAGAAGCCCCACCTGCATCTGGGGAGCGTGGGCTTCTTTAAAAGTAGCGTCGCGGAGGCGGCCGAAAATTTCGGGAAGCGGCGTTGTGTGGGCGCGGCAGTAGTCTTCGATTTTTTCGTCAGTAAGTTTCATTTATTTCTCCATTTTCCAATTTTTATGCACGATGAGGCGGGCGCCCCGGCCGAACGTGGCGTAGCTCCAGATCCATTGCACAAGAACGAACATCCGGTTGCGAAAGCCGATGAGGTAATAGATGTGCACAAAGAGCCAGGTGATCCAAGCGAGCAGCCCGAAGAAATGAATTTTCCCCAGCTCCACCACCGCGCGCGACCGGCCGACCGTGGCCATGGTGCCTTTGTCGTGGTAGCGGAACGCTTTTGTTTTCTCGCCGCGCGCGAGGCGCATAATATTCCGGGCCGCTTCGCGGCCCTGCTGCATCGCTACCGGGGCGAGGCCGGGGAGGGCGGCTCCGTCTTGTTCGAAGAGCGCCTGGTCGCCCACGACGAAAACATTCGGGTGGCCGGCCAGGCTGAGATCTTTTTCCGCTTTAACCCGCCCGCGTTTGTCGAGATCGGAACTGAGAAAACGGTTGAGGGGGCTCGGCTGCACGCCCGCGGCCCAAATCACGGTGCGGGCGCGAAGGAACTCTTCGCCCATTCCCACGCCCTCGGCGGTAACGCGGCTCACGCGGGTGCCGGTCCACACGTTTACTCCGAGGCGCTCCAAATCCCGGAGTGCGCGAGCCGAGCACGCGGGGTGAAAGGTGGCGAGCACTCTCTTGCCCGCTTCGATGAGCACCACGCGCGTACGGCGGGGATCGATGTGGCGGAAATCTTTTTCCAAGGTGTAGCGGCTGATTTCGCCCAGCGCGCCCGCGAGCTCCACGCCGGTAGGACCGCCACCGATGATCACGAAGGTGAGCTGCGCCTTCTGCTGTTCGGGATCGCTTTCGCGTTCGGCGAGTTCAAAGGCGGTGAGCACGCGCCGGCGGATTTCGGTGGCTTGCTCCAAGGATTTGAGTCCGGGCGCGTATTCTTCCCACTCGTCGTGCCCGAAATACGAATGAGCCGAGCCGGTGGCCACGAGCAGATAGTCGAAACGGAGAGAGCCGAAGTCCCCCTTGATTTGCTTCTCGCTGAGACTGATGTCTTTCACGTCGCCGAGCAGAACGCGGATATTGGGATACTCGCTGAGGAGGGAGCGAATCGGGTAAGCGATCTCGGCCGGGCTGAGCGCCGCCATGGCTACTTGGTAGAGGAGCGGCTGGAAGAGGTGGTAGTTGCGGCGGTCTACAACCGTGATGTCGAGATCGCGCCCCTTGCGGCCGAGCAGCTTCGCGGCATTAAGGCCGGCGAAACCGGCACCGACGATTACGACCGAGGGAGCGCTCATGCCGTCCGTTGTAGCACAAGTTCGCGGGCGCTCAGTGCGATGAGACTGATATTTCGCAATTAATAGCCGAGGGATTTTTCGTCCCATCGCGGCGCGACGACGACGGCGTAGCTGGTCTACGTCGAGGAGGAGCAACAAAGATGGGGCGGAAAAGCACCGGCTATTAATTGCGAAATATCAGTCTCATCGCACTATGCCTTTTTACCCCGGCGGCGCTCGAGCAGAAGCTCTTTGGCGGCTGCGATTTGGCGCACTCTGGCGTTCGCCTCGACGAGCGGAAGAGCGGGACTGTGGTCGGGGTGGAAACGCTTCACCCAGTGGCGGAACGCATTCACGATCGTGCGTGTTGCGGCGTTTTCGGCGATCCCCAGCACTTCGTGCGGGCGGCCTTGGAAATTGGGGGACGGCGGAAGCGGATTGCGAACGCGGTGGCGCTCCACTCGAGGGGCCGGTAAAGGCTCGCAAGGCGGCGGCGGCGCGTGCCAGCGCTTCTCGCCAAGAGGTCTCACCTTCAGCTCGGGCGGCTCTTCTTTGGGGACGGGTTCGTCTTCATTCCAATGGCGGCGCGGTGAGCCCTTTCGGAGCCCCTCGCGAAGAAATCGCCCGGCGGCGAAATCCGCCTGCATACAGAGGCCGAGGTACAGCGTGCCCAGAATGGTGAGATTGAACTGGCGATAGAAAAGCGCCTCCATCAACGCGAACGGAGCGAAGAGGCAGAATAAAACAATTCTCACCATAAGGCTCTATCGGCCGAATGACGAGAGCCGCTGAGGCTCTATCTAACCGTTACCTCAGGCGAAACTGGCCTGATGCGAGCGCATGGCGATCCGGAATTCCGCTACCGCTGCTTCGAGCGCTAGGCGCTCGTTGCGAAGACGGCGCTTCCAGTAACGGGCGCGCGCGGCGCGGAAACGGGCGTGCTTTTCTACCTTGGTGTCTTTCCACGCCTGGAACTCGCGCAGCTTCAGCTGGAACTCTTGCAGCTTGGCTTCCAGCGCGGCTCGCGTAACGAGCAGTGAATCGGGAATCTCTTTGTTCGCCAGTGCGGCCCGAAACTCCTCGAAAGAGGTTTCGAGACGGGCTTTGAGAATGATGGCGTCGGGCGTGCGCTTCAGATTGGTGGCTAGGCCAAGCGCGGCGAGGGTACCGATAACCCACTTGGAAGGATCCCAGTGATACCAGCGAACGCCGTTGCGATAGTCGGAGCCGAAAGCGTGATGGAAGTTGTGATAGCCTTCGCCGTTAGTGAGAAGGGCGAGCCACCAGCAGTCGCGCGCCGTAACTTTCGTGGAGTAGGGACGGTTGCCGAAAGTATGGCAGGCCGAGTTGATGAAGAAGGTCATGTGCTGGAGAAAAACTACGCGGAAAAGCCCGCCCCAGAAAAAGCCGGCCAGCGGTCGGCCGACGGCTGCGCCGATAAGCGTGGGAATTCCGAAACCCACGAAGAAACAAAGCGGGAGAAAGTATTTGTGCTGGAGCTGCACGAGGCGATCTTCCGATAGATCGGGCACGTTGGCGAGAGTGCGCTCCGGCGGATCGTTGAAGAAAATCCAGCCCATATGCGCGTAGAAGAATCCGCGATTGATATTGTAAGGGTCGCCGTCTTTATCTACGAAGCGGTGGTGGTAGCGATGATCGCTGGCCCATTTTAGCGCCGAGTTTTCCAGGCAGCCCGCGCCGAAGAAAAGGAAAATGCCGCGGATCCAAGCCGGGGTTTCGAAAGTCTGGTGCCCGAACAAGCGGTGGTAGCCCACCGTGAGCGCAACCCCGGTGGTGAAAATCATGAAAGAGAAATTGGCGAAGTCCCACCACGACAAACCGCTTTTCCAAATCACCAGCGGCAGCATGGCCATGGTCAGCAGGGGAGTGATCACGATGAACGAAGCGTTCGTCCAGCTAATTGATCCATTCCATTTCGGGTTATGCTGAAATTTTGGTTCCATTGCGGTGCCTCCATGCCCACGGGCGGTATGGCAAAATTGTACCTTGACTCGGGCACCAATAGCTATGGGTGGATCGTATTTTGGGGCGCTTCCGAGATGGGATGATTGCGGATTTGATTCAGGGCGTTCAGGGCCGCCACTTTGTAGGCTTCGGCGAAGGTGGGGTAGTTGAATATATTTTGAACAAGAAACTCCACGGGAGCACCAAGAGCGTGCACTATTTGGCCGATGTGAATGAGTTCGCTCGCGCCGAGCCCTATCGCGTGCACACCGAGGATCTGGCGGCTTTCGCGGTGTACGATCAGCTTGATGAAACCGTTCTCGGCGCCCGTGATCAGGCCCCGGGCCAGTTCCCGGAAGTTAGCGCGCCCTACTACGTAGGGTACGTGCTTCTCTCTTAGCTCATTCTCCAGCACTCCGAAGGAAGAAATTTCAGGAATTGTATAGATTCCGCTCGGGAAGGCGGCCGGGAAGGTTCCGCCCGAGATTCCGAGCAGGCCGCTTACGGCGATGCGCCCCTGTTCGGCGGCGGCGGCGGCGAGGGCCGGGGGGCCGATTACGTCGCCCACGGCGTAGATGTGGCTCAGGCTGGTGGCGTAGGTGGCGGGATCCACTTTGATTTGGCCTCGGCCATCGAGTTCGACGCCGATCGCGGGCAGCCCGAGGTCGGATGTGTTGGGTTCGCGCCCGAGGCACACGAGCACGCAGTCGCCGCTCCATTTTTTTCCGCTCACGCTAACTTCGAGTTCCGTGCGGCTGTTTTTCTTGCGCGCGAGGGGGGCCGAGCTCGGCGCCGAGTTTGAGTTCGATCCCGCTGGCACGAAATTCGGCGCCCAGCGCCTCTACGGCTTCGTGGTCTACTGCGCGGAGCAATTCCAGGCGGCGATCTACTAACGTAACTTTCACTCCGAGCCGCGAGAAGATGCTCGCGTATTCGCAGCCGATTACTCCGGCCCCCACGATGAGCATTTTCTTGGGTCGCGTTTTCAGCTGCAGAATCGAATCGCTGTCGTAAACGGGCGCGCCTTTGAGCGCGAATTCAGGCCGGCGGATCGGGCTCGTGCCCGTGGCGATCACGAAGCTCGGGGCGCTCAGCCTTTCGGATCCGACCGTAACTTCGAAGGGGCTCGTGAAGCGGGCCGTACCGCGGAAAAAGCGAACGCCGTTGCGCTCGAGTTGCCGGGCCACCACCTTCGACTCGGCGTCTACTACCTCGCGCATTCGCGCTATCGAGGCGCGCCAGTCGGGGCGGTTTTCCAGGGCGGCTTCGCGCAGGCTTTTGCTCGGCACGGTACCGAAAAAAACGCAGCCGCCGCCGGCGCGGCTCTTATCTACGATCGCCACGCGCTTCCCGGCCTTGGCCGCTTGGATCGCGGCGCGCATGCCGCCCGGGCCGGAGCCAATTACTACGAGGTCGAACTTTTCGCTGCCCATGCTTCAGTATTGGCTTCGAACAGCGCGCGCAGCAAGACCGCTGGCGTGTATTGCGGCGAGTCTAAATAAGAATCAATTAGTGATGGTGCCCGTGACCGTGCGGGCCGTGGGCGTGGCCGTGGCTCACTTCTTCCGAGGTGGCAGCGCGCACTTCGGTCACTTCCACGTCGAAGGTAAGGTCCTGGCCGGCGAGCGGGTGGTTTCCATCGAGGGTGATTTTATCCCCGTTCACGGCCATTACGGTGAAAACGGGAGCGTGGTCTTCCGCGCCTCCGCGGAAACGATCGCCTACTTTGAGAGCCATATCCGGCGGGAACTGGGTGCGCGGTACTTCCATCACCATATCTTCGCGCTTTTCACCGTAAGCCTGCGCGGCGGGAATTTTTACGATTTTTTTGTCGCCCGTGTTCATCTTGCCCACTTCTTTTTCAAGACCGGGGATGATGTTGCCGGCGCCTTCGAGATATTGAAGCGGCTCGGCGCCTTTGCTGCTGTCGAGCACGGTGCCTTTGTCGTCGGTAAGGGTGTAGTGGATGGAAACAACGCGTGCGCTGGCAGTCATGGGAACCTCCAAAAAAGTGAGGGCATAGCATCATAATTTCCGGGCCTCGTATAGCGCTTTTCGAGGAAATACTGTTACGATGAAGGCCTCAATAAACGGGAGTAATTATGCAAGTGCGGAAATTCGTTGTTTTGGGACTACTGGCTGGTTTTCTGGCAGCGCCGGCTGCGCGCGCCTTTGCGGGGGACGAATCACGTGATCCCGCCGCGGCTTCTGATTCCGAAGCTCCCGTGAAACATAAGAAGAAAAAGAAAAAGTCCAAGAAAGCAAAGAAGCACGCTGCGAAAAAATCGCCTAAGCACGCCAAGAGCCACAAGAGTTCTTCGGGTACGGGAACGCATTATCCCACGCAGCCCGGCGGCAGCGGCTTCGCCGATATCCCCAGCGAGAAAAAAGACGATCTTCCGCCTCCCGCTTCGCCGCCGAATAACGATTAGGGACGAGGCGGTTTATCCGTTCACTGTGCTCGGTTCACCGTGCACAGTGCCTGGTCGTTTTTTCGCTATTCTGAAAAATGGCCATAGACATTTTATTATTCATGGAATACATACCCATGAATGGAAAAGGTCTCCCACGAACTCGCGGTACTTGCTCGCGCCGTTGCCTATAAAAACTTGAGCGGCGCCTCACTTCACGTCGGAGTGAGTCAGCCCCAGCTTTCCCGAATCATCAAACGCCTCGAGGAAACGTTCTCGGTGGTGCTTCTCGATCGCTCCGCGAAACGCAACGCCACCTGGACTTCCACGGCCTACCGTCTCGCCGAATTTTATTCCAAGAAGATGCGCATCTTCGACCGCGAACTCGAAGCCCTCATCGGCGCCACGCAGTCGCGCCAGCTTCAGGTGGGAACGTTAGAAGGCCTCATGAATGTGGCCATGCCCTTTTCCCATTTCCTCCTCGATAAGGCCGGTGTTCGCTTAATCGAGATGGACGTATTCGACCTCGATCGCTTGGAAGAGCAGTTCAGCCGCGGCGATCTCGACATAATTTTTACCTCTCGTGAGCCAGGCAAAAAGAAGCACCAGAACGTGCGCACTCTCGGCTATCAGTCGCTCGATCCCGTAACCGGCGCGGCTTCGACCTTGGTAATGAGCACCTTCGAATACGGCAGCAAGCGCGACAAGCTCAAAGGCGCCGAGAAAGTTCTGATCTCCAACTCGCTCGCGATTCGCCGTAGCTGGTTCCAGAAATTCGGGGGACAGGGAACCATTCCCTCCGAGCCCCGCCGCGCCCGCAGCTCCAGTCGTGACACGGAACCGGTGCTCATGATTGCGTCGGACACGCTGAGCCCCGTGCTTTGGAAGCAGCTGATGGGCGTAGAGGCTTAGGGAATCGGTTTTCGGTTCAAGTTCGAGTTCAGGTTCAAGTTTCAGCTTGGGGACGGGAACCGAATACCGCCGATGGCCGCCATATTTCTCCTGTGTCCAAAAAAGACATCCCCCCCGCAGCTGGTTTCAGAAATTCGGGAGGCAGGGACTGCCCCCTCCGAACCTCGCAGCGTGAAGCAGCTCATGGGCGTGGGGGCCTAAATTTCCGTTTTTTAACGGACGGCACTGCTAACTTCCTATAAAATTCAGGGATGCGCATCTCCCTCATCATATTAGCCGTACTCACTCTCACGCAAGCTTGTGCCTCGCAGACCCCGCGAAAGATCTCGTCGTCGGAATGGGTGGGGAATGTGGAAGTGAAACGAAATCGCCGAGGCGAGAATAACAATTATAAGTTCGACGGCAATGCCATCGACAAAAACATTTCCGACTACGACGTAACCGAAATCGACTTCGAATATTTCAAAGCCGGCGCCACGGAGCCCGGCCACTCCACGTGGCAGATGATCGATGCGAAAGCGCAAGCGGTGTCAGACTCCACCGGAAAAGTTTTCAACGAAGGCGCTTTGCCGATCGTGAGCCATGCGGGTAATAACGCCGTTTACAAAATTGATCTCAATGCGCTAGAGCCCGATCACGTGGCTGGACTGGATCCGGAAATTCGGGGAGGGCATACAATGCACGCTCACATCAACGTGATGATGAACGGACAGCAGGTGCTTTCCATACCCGTGAATTTCAGCAATAAGCCGTAGGGGAATCGCCGGTTCAAGTTCAAGTCACAGTTTGGGTCCCGGTTTTCAAACCGAAACTTGAACCTGAACTTGAACCGTAAACCGATTTCTACCGCATCGCCATCGCCCGCTTCATCACTTCAATCAGCGTAGAGCGCTTCACCTTCAAAATCGGAAGCCCTGGATAGCTCCAGTCGTTGAAGACGGCGTCTTTTTCGTCAGCCGGTAATTTCCACGTGCGGGCCATGTTGTCGGCCAGGTTCAGCAGCACGCAGAGGCCGTGGCCCGCTTTGTCTACGCCCTTGAGGTTATAGGGCTCCCGGAAGTTGGCGACCATGGGAACGAGGCCGCGAAATACGTCGAAGAAGCGCAAGGTATGGGAGCCGATGTCTTCCTGCACGAGCCCGAATTTTTGGCGCTCCAGGATCACGCGGGCGAGCGGCGGAATTGCGGCGTTCTTATCCAATTCTTCTTCGAACTCCGCGTAGCTATCGCCTTCGAAGTGAACTGCCATGTGAAGTTTGCCCGCGTGGGCGAGCATCCCGGCGGTAAGGGCCGTGCGCGGAGTATAGCCGGGGATTTTCTCCGCCAGGAAATAGGCCAGTAGGCCGGTTCGGGTGGCGCGTTGCCAAATGCGCTTGTAGTAAGTTTCGAGTTTTTTGAGACCGTTGTCTTTGGAGTAGAGGCGCTCGCACAAATCGAAATACACGCCAGCGGCATAGGCGGTCTCGGAGTATTCGAGTTTGTTACGAACGAAAAGGTCTTCGGCCTCGAGCGCACGCTTGAGGTAATCGCTCGCCTTGATGTCTACATTTCCTTCGAGGGAAACGGGAAAGCGGCCTTCGGTAAGGCGGTGCATTCGGAGCGCGAGGATCAGGTTGCGGGAGCCGAGCATGCCGAGCAGGTTGATCAGGCGATGCGTGGGGCTCGCCGGCTCTTCGGGGCCCGTGGGCTTTATGGCCGCTTCGCCGTCTTTTGCTTTCACTACCTGCTTGGGAACCTTGGCCGTCTTTTGGCTCACGAAGCGGAAGAAGAGATCACGGTAGGCCTGGTTGCCATCGAGGATCCGCACCAGATCGCCGGCGGTAACGTCGATATCTATAAATTCCTGCAAAGTTTCGCGGGCGGTAGGCCCGAGACGGAAGGGGAGGAAGAGCTCCGTTTTTTGGAAAGAGAACGTGCTCATAACTTTAGGATAGGGGCGCAGCGGCCTTGAAGTCAAACGGCGGGGGGCCTATCCTAGTTAGATGAAGACCACCACGGCCCGTGACATTATGTCGAGCAAGCTGATCGTAGCCAAGGAGTCCATGAACGTGGAAGAGGCTCTCAAGCTGCTCGTGAACAACAGAATTACCGGATTACCTGTAGTAAATGGCCAGGGGCAAATGATCGGAATTCTTTCCGAGTACGATATTATCGCTCGTGTGGGCAACCATAAGTCGATCGACCCTGATTCGTTCAAGGGAGATCTTCCCTACACAAAACACGTTGAGGCCGTAGACGAAGATACCACCCTCGAAATCATTCTCGAGCGCTTCATCAATCTCAAGGTCCGTCGCCTGCCCGTGCTGGATAAAGGCGGCCGTCTGGTGGGAATCATCTCCCGGCGCGACGTGATGAAAGTTCTCTACTACCGCGCGAAGGTGAATTGATGAAGATCGCCCTGCGGCAAGAGAATCACTGCTCGGTTCTCGACATCCAGGGCGACATCGACATCCATAATTTCGCCGTGCTCAAAGCCGGCCTTTCGAAACTCCTCGCCAACGGTAAAAACCGCATCGTGCTCCACATTGTCGACGGCGAAAACCTCGCTTCCGAAGTGATCCGCGAGCTGGCGATTCTCGACGTCTTCGCCCGCGAGCTTTCGGGAAAGCTCGTGCTTGTTTCCGAAAAGGCGGATCTCAAGCAGAAGGTGACCAGCTTCGCCAAGCCCCCGGTGGTGGCCATTCTCCCCACCGTGGCCAAGGCGGTGGAGTATCTCCAAGACCTCGATAGCCTGGAAGGCGACGAAGGTGGCGAATCCTTAACTGAGGTTACCGCGCAGCTCGAAGCCCGCAATGCCGAAGTAGCGGCGCTCAAAGCGCAGCTCTCCCAGTCGAATTCCTCGGATGTGCAGAATTTGCGCGTAGAGAACGCCACGCTCAAAGACAAAGTGGCGCTGCTCGAATCTCAGGTGGGCGAAATGGCCGCCAAGCGAAAACAGCCCGTGGATGCGGAAGGTTTTCTGGAAAAATACGAAGCGCTGGAAGAAACCGTCCGGAAGCTCAGCGGGGAAAAGACGGCGGCGAAATGAGTTCGCAGATTAACGAGAAATGCAATTTCTGCGGGGCCTGCATGCCGGCTTGTCCCACCCAGAGCATCTCGAAGGGGGGGCGCACCTTCGTGGTCGATTCCGATACGTGCACCAACTGCTTGCTATGCGCGCCGGTATGCCCTGTCGATGCGGTGGAAAACTTGCTCTTGCCGCCTAAGCGAAAGAAGAAAGCTAAAAGGTAAACGAAGCCGCTTCGGCGGGATCAAGGTAGCGCACCGGAATCCCGAGCTCTTCGCAGAGCTCGATTTCTTTTCCCACGCCGAACGATTTGTCCCATCCGGGAAGAGTGAGCACGATCATGCCGCCGGAGGCGCGCAGGAGCGTGAAGTCGAACGGGAGCATCAGCTCCTGGCGCTCTTTGAGCGAAAAGTCGGCGTGTTTCATCATCGCGTGGTTGTGCACGATCGGGCTCCAGGCGTGGATGCCCCGGCGCAGAAGCGTGGCGCACGCGGCGGCGGCGGCGCGGGCACGGGAGTTCATCTCTTCCGGCGTGCCGTTATAGGGATTGGAGATGTAGTAGTAGCTCATAGCGGAGTCTCCGAGAGAGTTTTCCAGGCCTGGGCCCAGCGCTGTTTTCCGAGGCCCACGATTTTGCTGCGCCAGGCGGGGTCGGCCGGTAAAAAGGCATCGAGCATCTCGTTGCGAATCGAGTCGGGGGGCAAGGTTCCGGCGGGGCGGAAGCGCCAATCAAAGTTTTCGCGGCGAAGGGCGTTCAGTACTTTGCCGGCACTTAGGGTTCCAAATTCCTGCAGGCAATAGCGCATCTTTGCCTCGGGGAGGGCTTTGCGGAAGCCGTCAGAGATGCGGCCGTGAATGGAGTAGGCGCCTTCGGAGGGATCGGCCACGTCGGGGCGGCGTCCGAAACATTTTTCGAAGTAGGCGGGGGAATCGGTTTCCCGGTCGTGGTCCACGAAGAGCATTTCGCCGCCGAATTCGCCCAGGCCGGTGTGGAGATCGATCATCGTGAGGTGCTTTACGCCGGCCAGGTGAGTGCGCAGAACGTCTTGCACGACTTTCACTTCGCGCTGGATTTCTTTGCCGGTGAAGAAGATTCCGTGAGGGGCGTGCATTTGTCCGCTCGCCACGGCTTGGCGCGTGCGGAACTTGCCGAGGCGCCACTGCGCGAACGCACCTGCGGCCAGGCCAGTGTAGAACTGGAGGCCCGATTTGGGATTCAGGTAAGTATCGAAATAGTCGTAATCGGGATTTTGCACGGGCGCCAAATTGAAGGAACGATTCAGGTCGACATTGTTTCCATTTGCGCGCCTGTAAAGCGCCATCCCGTAGGGATTTACGGCGTGCACGAAGAGCAGAGTGGGGCCGCCGGCCGGTAGAGCGCTGAGCAGCTCGCGCTGGATATGGGAGCCGGCGTAGCCTTCGATTCCGTGCGTGCCGCTCAGGAGCACAAGGGCCCGGTCGGGATCGCGCTTTTCGAGAGCGAAATCGATATAGAGTTCTGAAACGCCCTCGTAGGGCACGCGGTTGCGAAAGGTTCGTAACCCGGCCGATTCCGCGGCCTGCACGAAGAGTTCGCGGGCGTGGGCGTAGTCGGTTTCGATGTTCATCTCAAATCCTCGAGGAAGGCGAGAACTTCGGCCACGTGGCCGGGCACTTTTACCTTGGTCCACTCGCGGAGAACCTTTCCTTTAGAGTCGAGAACGAAGGTGCTGCGCACGATCCCTTTGAATTTTTTCCCGTAGAGCGATTTCATCTGGACCACTCCGAATTTATCGCAAAGCTCTCCGCTCGGATCGCTCACGAGGTCTACTTTGAGGCCGTGCTTCTCGCGGAAGCGCTCGTGCGAGGCCAGGCTGTCTTGCGATACGCCCACCACGCGGGCCCCTAAGCGGCGAAACTTCGCCAGCTGCTTCGTAAAATCCACCGCTTCGATGGTGCAGCCGGGCGTGTTGTCGCGGGGGTAAAAGTAGAGAACGGTGAAGCCGCTCTCGTTCTTGAGGGAAAAACCTTTCCCGTATTCTATGGATTCGCTCAAGGGGTGAAATCCTCCAAATACTGCATTGCGCCGCAATGCCCAGAATATAGAGCTTTTTATCTCTCGCTGCTATAATTTCCTCATCATGGACAACCTCCGCAGCTTCGACTTATTCAATCCCACGCAAGAGCACGCGATGCTGCGCGAAATGGTGCGTGCCTTCGCGAAAGACGAGCTCGAGCCCCAAGCCGCGGAGCACGACAAACAAGAGAAGTTCAATCTTCCCCTGTTTCGCAAACTTGGGGAGCTTGGACTGCTAGGGCTCACCGTTCCCGAAAAATTCGGGGGCTCGGGGCAAGACGCCACCGCCGCCTGCATCGTGCACGAGGAGCTTTCCTGGTCGGATCCCGGCTTCGCCCTCGCTTACCTCGCGCACTCGATGCTTTGCCTTAACAACTTTGTACACAACGCCTCGGAAGCGCAGAAAGAAAAATTCCTCCCGAAGCTTTGCAGCGGCGAGTGGGTGGGCTGCATGGCGATGAGCGAGCCCGGCTGCGGCACCGACGTAATGGGCATGATCACCACGGCGGTGAAGGAAGGCGCTCACTACCGGATCAACGGCCGCAAGATGTGGATCACCAACGGCGCGATCGACGACCAGAAAACCCCCGCCGACGTAGTTTGGCTCTACGCCCGCACCGCCGCGGCCGATGGCCGCGATCGCCGCGCTAAGATTTCCACTTTTCTGGTAGACCGCACCGTGGCCGGTTACGGCGTGGGGCAAAAAATCCACGACAAGCTCGGCGTTCGCGCTTCGAATACCGCCGAACTCGTTTTCGACAACTGCCTCGTGCCCGCCGAAAATCTCGTGGGACAGGAAGGCGAGAGCGGCCTGCACATGATGCGCAATCTGGAGCTCGAGCGGCTCACGCTGGCCGCGATGAGCGTGGGCATCGCCCGCCGCTGCGTGGAAGTAATGACCAACTACGCCGGCGAACGAACCGCTTTCGGGCGCCCTCTTCACGATTTTGGCCAGATCCAGCGCCACGTGGCCGAGAGCTACGCCGAATACCGGGCCGCCAAAGCCTACCTTTACGAAACCGCCCGCCGCCTCGATCTCTCCAAGGGCGGCAACCGGCTCGATTCCGACGGCGTGAAACTCTTCGCCGCCACCACTGCGAAAAACATCGCCGACCGAGCGATCCAGGTGCTGGGCGGCTACGGTTACGTGGGTGAGTATCGCGTAGAACGCCTCTGGCGCGACGCCAAGCTCATCGAAATCGGCGGCGGCACTCTCGAGGCGCACCAGAAAAATATCGCGCGCGACCTCGCTCGCAACCCAGGCCAGCTTTCGCAGCTATGAGATTTTGTCTCTTACTTCTGGCAATCACTTTCGCGCACGCCACCGGCAACCTTACCGAAGAGCAAGGTAACGACGAGCTGGCCAAAGAGCTCAATGGTCTCAACAAACAGGCCGAGCAAGTGCTTCAGCAGGTAGACAAGGTGGCCGGCTTTCAGCCCGTTTCTCCCCAGACGCTCGACAAAACAAAAGAGACCGTGCTCAAGCTTGCCAACGACGATCGCTTTCTCCAGGCGGCCAAAGGATTGTGGGCCAACGAGAAACGCAAAGAGCTGCTCCTGATTCAAGCGGGCTTCTTTTTGTTCATGATGCTTTTCAAAGCGTGGCGGCAGAGCCGCACTCATCACTGGTTTAAGCGATTGCTTGTGGGATTTGCGCTTTCCTTGATTACTTGGGCGGGCATGCTCTACGTGATCCCGCTGCTCGTGCTCGGCGAGCCCTTTGCCGTGTTCACGACCACTCTCTGGCGCGTGCTCGTGATGGGCGGTTAGCCCAAATACGGTTCCAGCAGGCTTCGTCCGTCGATCCGCGCGCCTAACCGCGAGAGCAACGTAAAATTCCCCGCCATCTTCCGGTCGAGAAAAACTACTTCCGGCGGAGGAGCGCGCAGCGGGAATTTTTTTACCATGATCCAGCCCGCCTCCGACAATCGCTGGGGGAGTTTAGTCTCACGCCAGTCGTAGGGCTGGGGAGGGAGGAACGGCTCGGTAATTAGCCGGCAAAGCTCATAGAAAAGCTCCTTCAGCTCGGCAGGATCTCCGGGCTCAAGCACTCCCAAGTCCATAGACGCTTTTTCGAACTCCGCGCGGTCGTTATGGAAGGTGCCCTTCAGCATCAGCCGATAAGGATCCATGAATTCTTTTCCGAGATCGCGGACCGCGCCGAAATCGTACATCACGAGGGAGTCGGAGTTCTTGCCCAGGCGCACCCGATAGTTCCCGAAATGCGGATCCGTTTGAACTCGGCGCCAGGTGAATAGCTCGCGAAAGTATAGCTCAAGTACGGCAAGGGAAATCGCGTTTCGTCTTTCCTGGGAAAGCGCGGCCACTTCCGGGCCATCGAGGGCCACTCCAGATTCAAAGCTCATCGCCAGAACGCGTTTTCCGCAAAACTCAGGGTAGGTTCGCGGCACCACGTAGCGCGAGTCGCCGGCGAGTTTATGCCGGTAGAATTCGAGCATGGCGAGCTCCAGCACGTAGTCGGTTTCGCGCTTGAGCATGCGGCGAACTTCCTCGAAGAGGGCATCGGTGGCCGGAATTTTCGGCAGCCAATCGGTGAGGGAAAGCAGCCGCTTCAGCGCCTTGATGTCGCCGTCGATGGCACGTTCCACTCCCGGGTATTGCACTTTCAAGGCGAGAAGGTCCCCCGTGCTTCGAATCCGTGCCCGGTGAACTTGGCCCAGGGAGGCCGCGCCGCAGGGTTCTTCGTCGATCTCGAGGAGTGCCAGCTTTTCGGCGCCGAGATTACGCAGGAGCACTTTATGAATCGCAGCGTATTCCACCGGCGGAGAATCGCTCTGAAGGGTGCGCAGGAGCTGGTTGATTTCGGGCGGCAAAAAATGCTCGCCATAAACGGAAAGCAGCTGGCCGGCTTTCATCAGGCTGCCTTTAAGTTCTCCGAGTTCGGCTACGAGGCGGCCGGCTTGGCCCACCCAGTGCGCTTTTTTTCTCGCCGACGCCGCCATTTCAGAATCGAGAAGCCCGGCCATGGCCGAGCCTGCGGCCCGGGCGCCGGCGCCGAGTCCTAAGCGGGCGAGCGAGAGGGAGCGGGAGAAAGCTCCCGTGCGCAGTTTCTTGATTTGCCTTTTCTTCGCCATGCGGCCCGACTATAGCACGAGAATGCTGGCTGAAGGACTATCCGGAAAGCGGCGATAAAGGCATATGGGACTGGGACTTTTTCTCCTCGCCTTATTTCATTGCGGCGCCTCTTTCGCGAAAGACCGCGCCGACTCCTATCCTCCCGAATGGACCAGCGGGAAAACGTATTGTCCCGATGGCAAAACGGAAGCGAAGGGGAACGGGTTTTTCGGCACCACGCGGAATTCCGGGGCGCTTCGCCTTTGGGAGGAGTTTAACTGGGTAGACCAGAGCCTTCAGTCTCTGCGAGAAAACACCTGCTATCCGGCAGGCGTGGCGCTGGCAGATAAGCTAAAACCTCTTCTGGATGCCTTGCGAGACAACCTGCGCGAAGGCGTGCAGGCATCGGCTTGCGAGCTGAGCGGCACCACGGCGGAATCGCGCGGGAAGCTGGCCCGGGACGTTCCCGCGAGGATTCAGGCGGCGGAAAAGTGGATCGAAGGCGCCCTTGACGATCGTATCGTCGGTGGCGCGTTGGACCCAGCCATCAACGACCAATGCCTCAAGGCGGTGGGTTCAGCTCTGGATGTACTTCCCATGGCCTTGGGAGAGCTTTCTTGCGAACTTCTCATTACGCGCAATCGCCTGGCCTACCTGAACGAAAAGTACGACCAGGGTGATTCCGCTACGTACATCTGCGCCGACGACGCCGTTCCCGCCAGGCTGGATCCCAGCGTAGACGACCGCGGAATTCCCCGGAGCGATATTACGGGGCTGGGGACGCACTAATGCTCTGCCGAGCCCGCGGAGCCACGTCAGGTGGGTCTTGGCGGTCATCGGCGCACAATAGGGGCAGTGAAGCGGAATAGAAGGGTTTTTCGGGCTGGGCGCCTGCAAAATTTTCTTTCCCGACGCGGTCTTTCAGAGTAAAAAGGCCCCAATTCCCCCCTCGAGGTACACGATGTCACAGCAAATCAATCTGAAAACCGGACTCGCCGAAATGCTCAAAGGCGGCGTGATCATGGACGTGATGAACGTAGAGCAAGCCAAGATCGCGGCCGATGCCGGCGCGGTGGCCGTGATGGCGCTCGAGCGCATTCCCAGTTTGATTCGCTCCCAGGGCGGCGTGGCCCGCATGAGCGATCCCCAGATGATCAAAGAAATCATGGCCGCCGTAAGCATCCCCGTGATGGCCAAAGTGCGCATCGGCCACTTCGCCGAAGCCCAGATTCTGCAGGAAATCGGCGTAGACTTCATCGATGAGTCCGAAGTGCTCACCCCGGCCGATGAAGAGAATCACATCAACAAATTTGGTTTTAAAGTTCCTTTCGTTTGCGGCTGCACCAACCTCGCCGAAGCGCTCCGTCGCATCGCCGAAGGCGCTGCCCTGATCCGCACCAAAGGCGAAGCTGGAACCGGCAACGTGGTCGAAGCCGTTCGCCACATGACCACCCTGATGCGCGAGATCTACTCCCTCAACGGGATCTACGAATACGAGCAGCTCACGGGCGGCCGCGTTTCCCTCCTTCCCACCGAAGCGAAAAAGCTCCAGGCTCCTCTCGAGATCGTGCGCTGGGTTGCCAAGAACAAGAAACTTCCCGTGCCGAACTTCTCGGCCGGCGGCGTAGCCACCCCGGCGGATGCCGCCCTCATGGTGCAGCTCGGCGCCGAAACGGTGTTCGTGGGCTCGGGCATCTTCATGGAAAGCACTCCGGAAGAATCCAAGCGTCGCGCCAAGGCGATCGTAACCGCGGTTCACGCGGCCAAGAGCGGCGACACCAAAGCCATCATGGAAGCCTCCACCGGATTGCCTAAGGCGATGACCGGCGTGGAAATGAAATCCATCCCGGACGACAAGCGCCTCGCGCAACGTGGCTGGTAGAGTAGTAGGAATTTTATCGCTGCAAGGCTGCGTGGATCCCCACGCAGACCACCTCCGCCGCCTCGGCGCGGAGCCGCGATTCGTCTACAAAAAAGAAAATCTGGACGGCATTCACGGCCTCATCTTGCCGGGCGGCGAGAGCACCACAATGCTCAAGCTCGCGCACGAGCTCGGGCTTTGGACGGAGCTGCAGCGTCTCTCCACGCAAATCCCTTTCTGGGGAATTTGCGCGGGCGCCATTCTCATGGCGAAGCAGGTGGAAAATCCGGAGCAGCCATCCTTAGGCGTAATGGATCTTCGAGTGCGCCGGAACGCTTACGGCCGTCAGCTGGAGAGCTTTCAGCAAGACGTGGAACTTACCACGGGCGGGGCGCAGCCGGCCGTGTTCATCCGGGCGCCCAAATTCGTGAGCTGGGGCGCGGGCGTAACCGTGGCGGGCAAAGTGAACGGAGAGCCGGTGTACCTAGAAGAAGGCCGCCATCAGGTGACGGCATTTCACCCGGAGCTAACAGACAGCGGCTGGTGCCACGAGAAGTTTCTCAGAAAACTGTAGACCGGACTGGAACTTGAACGTGAACTTGAACCTGAACTGGATTTTGCTTCCCTCGTTCAGTTCAAAATATCCTCAACAAGGTGATCGCCTTCTTTCGCGGCAGCGGCGGCGGCGGCATCCCGCGGATCCACGGGTTCTGGCGGAGCTTTCGGGTGAAGACTGGCGGCGGTCTGGGTGATTGTCAGAGCCGATTTTCCTTTCACGATGTCTTTTCCCATTCCGTCGAGAACCCAGCCGTGCACGGCGGAGTCGTCTACCTTTTGCACTTCAATCCAGATTTCCACGCCGAAGATGGAGAGGTACTGGCGGGTTTCGAGCACGCGCACCTGCTCGCCTTTTTGGAGCCAGCCGATCTGGGCGGCCTGTCCGCCGAACATGGCGTCGGGGGTAGATTCACGGAGAGCGGAAGGGACGCTGGCTCCGACTAGGTCGTCTTTCTGCGGAAGGTCGGAATCGGCGCGCGCGAGCGGGGCGCAGGCGAGAAAGGTAAGGGTCAACATCAGCGTCTTCATAAAATCCTCTGTCGAACTTTTCGACAAACGCCCTAAATCCAGCAGGCGAAACGCCTGCTGGACGCAAAGGGAGTATCTGGGGAGGAATAGTGCAGGAGGAGTGCCAGGTGAGGCCTTCAAAATTCACTTTGGTGGGCCAAGGAATGATGCGTCAGAAGAGCTATGGAATCACCGGTAATACTCCGGCTCGTTTCCCTTTTTCCACTTGATGTTGCAGCCCAGGCTCGGCTTCTGGTCCGTGGGGATGGTGGCGCCCTGGATCAGCAGCTCCGCGGCGGCCACGAGGTCGTGTCCGGTTACGGGGATATTATTTCCGGGACGCGAATCGTCGAGCTGGCCGCGGTACACGAGGCGGTGGTGGCGATCGAAGAGGAAGAAGTCGGGAGTGCAGGCGGCGTGAAAATCGCGAGCCACACTCTGCGATTCGTCGAAAAGGTAGGGGAAGGGGTATACGTGCTCCTTCATTTTTTCCGGGCTGTCGTCGGGGTGGGTGGACACGTCGTTGCTGTTGATGGCCACCACGCCGATGTCTTTTTCCTGGAATACCTTGCCGATTTCGCGAAGCTGCTTTTCTACGTGGATCACGAACGGGCAGTGATTGCAGATAAACATCACGAGGAGGGAACGGCCCTCAAAATTTTGGCGCGAAATGGTGCGGCCGGTGCGCGGGTCGGGAAGGGAAAATTCGGGAGCGCGGGTTTCGAGTTCCAGCATGGTCGAGGGGGTGCGGGCCATAAAAACTCCTTAGGCGGTATCGCGGCGGTCGAAGCTTTTCAAAGACAAATCAGGGGTGGCGTGTTCGCTCTCCAGTGCATCCACCCGTGAAGCGGGAGGACCTAGCCTCGCCCACTGCAGGATATCCTCAATGGCGGCGGCATCCCCTTGCACGAATGCCTCAACGGAACCGTCCTCGCGATTGCGAACCCAGCCCGTTACGCCGCAGCGAAGCGCCTCTCTCTTCATGCTTTCGCGAAAGCCCACTCCTTGAACTTGTCCCTGGATCTGTAGTTTTCTGGCTAAGATCATGGGAGCCAATATAGCAGCCAAACGGGGCTCTAACCAGTCTGAACGTATGGGGAAAATGCCCTGGCAATTCTTCAGATTCCGGCTGTTTTTGCCGATAAGACTAGGGTGAAAATCCTGATTCTCACCATGATGTTCGCTCTAGCCGCTCCCGCCAGGGGCGAAGCGGCTCCGAGCTGCAATGTCTATTTGGCGGATGATCCTAACTTCCTCAAATGCAACGGCACGCAATACGAGACGTTTAATTGCACCGGCGCTACAACCAGCTGCACTCCGGCGCCCGCCTCGTGCAGCGTGGGGCTGACCAATAATATTTTCGACGCTTACTGTCCCTCGCTCGAACCAGCGCCGGCAGTGGCTCCCGAAACCGCGGTGACCGCGCCCAATCCTAATCTGGCCGCTCAGGCCGCCGCCGCCGCAGAAGCCGCGCGCGTGCAATCTTCGCAAGCCGCCGAGGAGAGTAACGGCTCGAACGAGAGTAGCCAGAAATCGGCGATGGAAGTGAACGCAATCGGGGCGAACAACGCCGCCAGCGTGGGGGCCATCTTTTGCGCTCAAGCGGCCAACGACCAGGCGGAAAATGCCGCCGCGGCCGCCGCGTCGGAATATGCTTCTTGCAAACAGTACTTTGACGCCGCGAACGAGATGAAAGGCAAAAATGAGCTGCGCGTGAGCACGGCGATTGTAGAAACGGAATCCGCTAAGGGAACGCTTACCAGTTTTGAAAAAAACTTCAGCCTCGCGAGCGGCGATTTTCTAACTCGAATGCTCAACTCTGGCGGCGATCGCGCCGTGCTTTCCGATATGCTGAGCTTGAAGTTCGACGAATCGCAGATGACAGCGATGTACTCGGCCGCCGATTCGGCTTCTCCCGCCGCCCTGGCCCCGGAGCCGCCAGCCGGCGGGGGCAAGAAACTCAGCGCTTCGCTGCGGGATTCGCTCAAGAAGGCGCTTCAGCAAAAAACGGGGGACGAATTCCGGCGCCCGGCCTCCGCCGAGACTCAGGCTGCCCCAAAGCCCCGCATCCGGGGATTGGAGCCACTGCACGAAGGGATCTTCGCCATGGCCGAAGAAAGCGAACTCACCATTTTCGGAGTGGTGCACCTGAAATACCAAGAGCTTCAGAAAAAACGCGATCTCTAAACGCGGTTCTTCGCTTCGATCCAGCGGGAAAAATATTTGCTGGCGTTGGCGCCGTGATGCCGGAGCATGCGGCCCACGAGATCATCTCCCTGCGGGATCGACGGCAGAAATTCCAAAAAGAGCCTTTCTACCAACTCGGGAGAAAAATGAGCCCGCAGATTAGTCGTGCCCTTTTCCCGCTCCGCATTCCAGGCTGATTCGTTTTCGTGAAGTTCCACCGCGCGTTCCGCAAGATCGGCCGGGCACTCAGCCGCGATCCCGGCCTTCCCCATGCCCTCAAAAGTAAGAGCGGTGCCCACCACGGGCGTGCCCGAACCCCAGGCTTCCAGCACTTTCCCTTTGATCCCGGCGCCGAAGCGCAAGGGCGCAAGCAATACGCGATGGGATCGCAGCGCCGCCCGGTGATCCAGAACGGGGCCGCGCGCGAACACGCCGTTCTTCCCTTTGTGAGCCGAAATTTCGGCCGGAGGATAAGCGCCGTAGAGGTTCAGCTCCGCTTCCGGCAGGCGAGCGCGGATGAGCGGCCAGTGCTCGGCGAGAAGCCAGCGCACGGAATCGAGATTCGGGGCATGACGGAAATTCCCCAGAAAACAAAAGCCCCGCCGTTCAGAAAAATCGGGAAGGCCGGTATCGGCAGCGGCGGAAAAAGGCAGACAGAGCAATCGTGATGGCGGAAATCCGAGCTCCTTCAGCAGCGTTTCCTCGAAGCGGGAAACCACGAGCGCGGCGCCAGCGCGGTAGAGTGAGGCCAGCTCCCGAAGAAGGTCTTCGCCCATCTCCATCGGCGACGGGTGCAGCTTTCCCGTTCGCTCCCGGGCGCGGCGCAAGGAATGGAGGTCTTGAGTGTCGACCACTTGGACAGCGCTCGGCCAGAGCGCGCGTGCGCGCCAGCCAAACTGTTCTTCCATCACGAACCGGTCGTAGATCACGAGATCGGGGGACAGGGCGCTGAGCGCCGCCTCTGTGGGCGGGGAATCGTTGGGATCGCAGGTGATCGTTTGAACGCCCAGGGCATTCAGCTCGTCACGGTAGGGGCCCAACCCGGAGGGACTCACGGCCGAAACCTGCCAGCCGTTTCGCTGCAGAATTGCGATTAGCTCGCGGGTGCGCACGCCGGCCGCGCTGGAACGCGGCTCTGGCCAGACGTACACGAAAAATAGGGCTTTCTTCCCCGCCATGGGCGGCAGCCTAGCATAGTCAGTGCTGGAGCGCTTGGCGAACCTGGGACGCATCATCAGTGCCCAGGGAGGCGACCAGGGATTCGAGGGCCTCAGACCTTACCGCGCTGAAGGCGCGCAGCACAGCCGTGCTCTGCAAGCTCTGGCCGTCTACCAGTACCGGACTCAGCACGCCGGCACCCATCTCGGGGCGGAGTTTTGCCATCACGTCGTCGCTGAGGGCGGAGTCGAGCGTGGCGGTGCTGGTGAGTTTGGCGGTGATGGCGGGGGAGAGTTTTTTGTCGGCGGGAAGGGCGGCGAGCGATTTCTCGAGATCGCTCTTGAGCATGCCTTTGATCAGCTGATCGACCATGCCATTTTGCACGAGGATGCCAAGCAGTTTGCGGCGGGCGGCGGCGGGGCCGGCAGCTTTAAGGTCGGCCGACACTTGATCCAGCATTTTCTGAAACTGGCTGCGGGCGCTTTTCGCCTCGTTGTTCACGGAAGTGCCGACAAGTTTGAGCAGTTTATTTTCCAGGTTGGCCGGTTCCAAATTGTTGAAGGCCCGGCTCTGGTCTGGTCCTAAGCCGCTGTTCGGGCAAACGATAGAGGCGGGGGTGAAGATCGCGTCCGTGGCCACTACGGCAGGGGCTGCGCCATCCGCCATGTGGGCCATCATGAAGTCGAGGGCGCCCTGGGTGAGCTGGTCGCCGCAGGCTCCGATGGCATCGAGCATTTTCTGGCCGAGAGGAGGCGTGGCGGCGTCTACGCATTGGCCAAACGGCTTTTCGAGATCTTTCACGTCGCTCGCGAGCGCCGCTACGCGGTCGGGGCCGAGCTGCCCTTCGAGTTGCGACTTAAGCACGAGGTGGCCGATCACCTTGGTGGAGCTCTTCACGTAGTCTACGGAGCAGTCGTCGGCCGAGCCTTTGCTGATGCAGGCGTCGAGAGAGCGATCGAGGTCGGCCAGTTCCGGCGGCGGTACGTCGCTGCCGGTTTCCTTCGCGGCGCGGGCGCGCACGCCGGCTTTGGCGAGGGCCACCATGGCTTTCGATTTGAAGGAATTCACGCAGGCGCTCACCGCGGGAGTGCCGCTGGCCGAGGCCATGCATTTGTCGAAGTCGGCGAAGAGTTGTTTTTGCAGATCGGCCGCGGCCGGGCCGAGCACATCTTTCGCGATGCCCGAGAGCTCGCTCTTGGCCAGCTGAGTGGTGAACGTTTTGGTCATTTCATTCTGGCAGCCGTCGAGGCCCTTAAGGTAGTCGTCGAGCGAAAAGGAAGTATCTTTTTTCCCGTCGAGACAGCCCGCGAAGGCGGCGGTGAAGTCTTTGGAGGTTTGGCCGAACGAGGCGGTGGTTACGTTGATGCCGTTGAGTTTTGCTTCTTTGGTGAGCTCGAGCGAGCCGAGAGAGAGGGCAACGTCGCGCACGGTACTTTTGAAGCAGCCGTTGATCTGATCCATCGTTTCATCGGGCACCATCGATTTAACCTGGGTGCGGAGGCACTGCTTTTGTTCGTCTACCGCCGTGTCGATTAGCTTCTGGCGCGCGGCTGCATCGATCCCGAAGGATTCGGCGCCGCCTCCTTGGTTCAGGAAAACATCGATTTTCGCCGGCACTAGCGCTTGCGCGGCCGAGTAGGCCACGTATTTCTGAAGTTTGAGCGAGCAGCTGGCGAGCAGAGCGGTGGTGGGGCTATCGCCCAAGCAATCAGCGAAATCACTGCGCACGTATTCGTTCACGAGCTTATCCACGGCGGCGGGATCGTCGAGCTTGCCTTGCAACGCGGATCGCACTTTCGCTTCGGCCACCGTGAGGGCGGCCTTCTTCGTCGTGTCGTTCGCGCAGAATGAGGCGGCGGTATCGGCGCCGTCGGTGGTGAGGAGATCGGCGGGAAGGCGTTTATCGAGGCAGGTGCTGAAGCCGGCCACGAGTTTGGCTTCAAGTTTGGGATCGCGGGCGTCGGCGGGGAGCTGAGCGTCGATACGCTTGCCGGCGAGATCCGTGGCCATTTGTTTGGCTACCTTTCGCAAGCAGGCGGCATTGTCTTTTTCGGGCTTGTTGCTGTCCCAGCAGCCGGTGAGCTGGTCGTTCGATTTTTTCAGTGCGGCGGCGCGCTCCGAAGCGCTGGCACCGGGAAGATTCGCCGTGAGCGTATTGCTGAATACCGCGCCGGCCACGGAGCGCGAGGTTTCCATCGTTACGAAGTTCTGGCAGTTGTCGATCAGCAGCGTTCCACTGGCGTCGCGCCGGTTATTTTTGATGTTATCGGTCATGCAACGGGAAAAGGAATCACGGCCGGAAGAGGCGAGCTGATTGCGAGCGGCCGGATCGGGGAAGTAAGAGGCAACGCGTTTGTCGTCGCGGATGGCTTCGTTCACCACGGCGGCGCCGGCGGTGGAGATGAGTTTGTCGGCGCACGTTTCGAAACCAGTACGGTCGGAAGCGGTACCGAGGCATTTGTCGAAATCAGGCATTACGGCGCCAACGATTTTCTGGGCTGCGGGCGCCGGCATCTTCTGGCCCGCCACGGAGAGAACGCGGCTGCGTCCGAGGGCGGAGGCTCCGGCGCGCAGGCTTTTTACGGCGCAATTGCGAACGCGCGAATCGGCGCCGGGCTGACCGGGAGCGAGGCAGCGGTTGTATTCGGGAACCCGCTGCGCGGCGAGGTCTTTGCCGAATTCCTGGCGGCTGAGTTCAAAGGTCATGGCGAGGCCCACGTTTTTTACGAGGTCGCTCTCCAAGGCGTCGCCGCATTTTTTTCCTTCCACGTAGGAACGGGTGAGGCTCATGCAGCGATCGAAGGGGACGAGGATTTTTGCGCTCCAGGCGGCGCCCCGCGTGGGATCGGAAACACCTTCACCCTGCAGTACGCGGGGCACGATCGTGGCCACGAGCTGGTCGCTGGCGTATTTCATCGCGGCGTTTACGTTTTCGTTCGTGTAGCCGTTCGCGAGAAAACGGCTCTTGACCGTAGCGGAAATTTTTTGCGCGATCCGGTTTCGCTCGGCAGGATCGGGAAAATATTTGTGAAGAGCATCGAGGGCGAGCTTATCGGAAATTGTTTTGCCTAAATCCGTGCCCGGGCCGGCCATCATTACGCCGATGCCGCCGAAAAATTCTTTGAGCTCGCGGCCCTGTTCTTGGCGTGGATCATAAGCGCCGTTTTGCTCGAGGTTAACGGAGTCGAGATCACCGGCCAAGGCCGGGACGGAAAGGAGAAGAAAAAGTATTAAGCAGCCGCGCATGTTCACTATCTATTTCGGCTACCCACAGGAATTTCTTCACGGAAAATGCGCGGTTAACGGCTTATTAGCGGTGCTCGAAGAGATCACTTTTCGGGTAGCGCACCTTGGCGGCGGCAGCGGAAGCGTCGTCGGGGGACCGGTACCCGGCGGCACATGCCACCACGGTTCGGCACCGTGTAGGGCCGAGGCCTAGGATCTCGTCGAACTTAGCCGGAACCAGGCCTTCCATCGGGCAGGTGTCGACGCCGATGAGTGCGGCGCTCGTCATGAAATTTCCCAGTGCGATGTAACATTGGTGGCGAGTCCATTCCCTGATGAAGGGCTTTCGGTGGCCGTGCACGTCTCCCAAAATGATATTGCGGTAGCCGTTCAGGTTTTCCCGCGGCACGGAGCGGGCGGCGGAGAAAGCGTCGAGAAATTTGTCTACATCGGCTTCCAGCAGCTCCGGGATGTGCGTGAACACCACAAAATGGGAACAGTCGGTAACTTGCTTTTGATTGAACGACGCCGCGCGAAGCTGTTCTTTGAGCGCGGGGCTTTCCACCACGATAAATTTCCAGGGCTGCAATCCGTAGCTCGAAGGGGTGAGCTGCAGGGCTGTCTCCAGGGAATCCCAGCAGGCGGCCGAAATCTTCCGCGCGGGGTCGAAACCCTTCACGGCGTAACGCCAGTTCAGGCGGTGGAGCAAATCTTGAGGGAGCAAGTTGGCCATGGGCCGAGACTACAAAAAAATAGCCGGAGGGGCAACTCCGGCTATCTGAACTCCCTCGGTCAAAGGGAGGTCGGGTCAGCATTAAGTGTAGCAGCCGAGCAAAAAGAATCGAGCGGATTTTAGAGCTGGACTGAAAAGTGGGTTCATCTCGGGCTCCTGCCCTCGTCCCTTCGGGCGTTTGCTTCGCATACGTGCGAATCGGCAATCCTGCCGATTCGTCGTCGCGTTTCGAGACCCGCCCTTTAGCCGTTTCCGCAGTAGATCCCACTTTTCAGTCCAGCTCTTACACGTTTTCCGTGACGGACTCACCTGCGGAGACAGCGTGGTCGCGCGGAAATGCCTGCCTCACGAGTACGTGTGCGAGGAAGACCGGAATCAGGGCGGCGAGCGCGAGGGTGCCTTCGCTGAGGCGCCAACCTGAGCCGAGACGAAGCAAAGACGCGATCCGGGCATCCGCCCCGAGCAGAACGAACAGGAGACCCGCCTGGCAGCTGAAAAGCCAGCCCATGGCGAGCCGGAGCGCGCGGCCCGCGTTCCGGGCGAAGCCGAGAGCGGAAGCGATCTCGGGCAAATGGAGCGAGGGCAGCACGAGATCGGCGCTTCCCGGCGCTGCCGGCAATGCCACGAGCCCGGCCGCGGCTGCCGGGCGGTAGGCGTCTTTCTGCACCCAGATGGGCGCTAAATTTTCCGACACCAGGCGGTTCATGAGAACTTCCGTTTCCTCCGTTCCCGTCTCGCCTTGGGCATGATCGATGCCGAGACCTGTCTGCAGGCGGGCGATCGCCCGGCGCGGAAGGCGGCTCACCAGCAAAACCGGAAATCCGATCTCCTTCAGCGCGCCGGCTGCCTCGCTGGCGCCTTTGACGGGTTCGTCGTGAAACGCCACAGCCGCTTCTACAATTCCCTGCCTCTCGAGAAGATGAACTTCGTCCCCGGCATTTTCGTGGGCGGTTACGAAGGCGTCGAGCGAACCGAGCGAAAGGGAGCGCGCGGAGTCGTAAGCCAGCCAGCGCACTTCGTCGCCCGCCACGATCGCCAAGCCGCCGCCTTCCTGCGGCTGAAAAAACTCAGACTGCTGGAGCGGAATATTCCGGGCGCGCAGCTCCAGCAGCAGCGCGAAGGCAGCGGGTGTTTCGAGCTTTCGCGCCAGAGGGGCGAGTAGGCCGAGCACGGCGTCTTCCGAAAATTTCGAAGAGCATTCCACGGCCACGAGCCGCAGGCGGCCCTCAGAGAGCACGCCGCCCGCCGGGGTTACCAGAATTCCGCAGGCGTTCAAGCGGCGGAGGCCGTCGGGCCCCCAGAGCCAGCGGCGCGCGACCGAGAGGGCGGTGCAATCGGTATCGAATCCCGCGAGAAGGGCGAAGCAGCCGGCGCCGCTTGCCACCAGAAATGCCCTCAGTGCGGCCGGCGCCCCGGAATAGGCCATCAACGCAGCCGCGGCCGTAAATGTGAGAACGGCGTCGGTGGCTTTGATCGCGCCCAGGCTTTGCTCCAGGCCGTTGCGGGCGTGGGCGGCGAGGCGAGACAAGAGGGTCCACGAGCCAACCGCCGTGGCGCGTACGAGAAGGGCGCCGTTT
>Ga0207125_10019_pt1 | contig 40344 bp, 26 predicted proteins | sample Alteio_BWMinHeat_19_FD_153556 | JGI IMG/M metagenome (GOLD analysis project Ga0207125, IMG submission 153556) | Enriched cells from forest soil in Barre Woods Harvard Forest LTER site, Petersham, Massachusetts, United States -... | ecosystem: Environmental > Terrestrial > Soil > Temperate forest >...
ACAAAATAAAAGATCGGTCAAAGATCAGTTTCATCCCCGGCGGGTCGGCGTAGCCGGTGGACGACTGGTATGGGACGGGCTTTCAGCCCTAAAACCAGACAGATGGGTGCCCACACCGAAGCGATCTATCACTCACCCGGAAAGCGGAACCTGCCAGCCAGTAGACACGCGCCAACTCCGAAGCACAATCCTACGGCGATCAGTTGTAAGCGATCAGGAACGTGGGCAGATGCGAGGCGAGGATTGCTCAGGCTGTTTAGGAGTGGCAGAACACCGAACAGTATGAGAAATACGCCCGCAATCCTGCTTGAGTTACGTTTGTTCATGGCAGCCATACTACCGCATGGCGGGTGCCCGGCTCCGGGTGACCCATCTTCGCGACTGTTTCATCGTGCTAAGGTGGGTATTCGCGCGAAGGCGCGAACCGTTCCCGCCCATTTCCGACGTCCACCGGAGCCGGGTTCCACCATCACCCTAAGGGCCAACGGCCCGACGATATACCAGCCCAGGCCGAATCGGGGTCCCCGGCGGCCGTTTTTTGCCCGCTGGGGTGGAGAAGACCTGGGTAAAGCCCGCGTCGCAGACGCCACCACGCTGCCGCAGGCCGGAGTGCAGGCGAAGCCGTAGCCTTCAGCAGGACATCGAAACCATCCGCTGAATGGACGAACGAAAAGTTCGCCGCACGTTCGCTCCAGAAACCTACGGGTGTATCGCGCTCAGTGAGGTTCGCGCTCTCGCTCTTCAAAACACGATGTGAGCATCTGAGATCTGCTGGGCCTGGGTTCCCAAATCTGCAAGTCGAATCCCGACCTCAGAGTGGGCCAGAACTGCTTTCCGGTCAGTGGCCCCCTGGCTGAGCGTTATCACGACCTCGCCCACACTCTGATTTATATCTGTCTTTAGCTGGCCGGAGTCTATTGACGCAGAAGCGGCTGTTACCTTCAAGACCGCCTTGCCTACGTTACCAGCTTGCCTCTCAAGCGCGACGTCGTCTTGATGGAGCCGGCCATTTTCCATTGCACTCTGGACAAGTACCTGGTAGGCCTTATATGTGTCCGAGAGGTCTCTGAGAGCGACTGCCAGATTCGCATAGGTAACAGAGCGTTGGCGCGCCACTTCCGCAGTCTTTTGCAGTTCAGCCTTCTCGTGCTCCAGTGCCACATTTCCCGCGATAGTCAACTTCGCGGTGGAATAGGAAGCTCCCCACGCGATAACGGCAGCCAGCACACTGCTTCCCATCAAAGTGGCCCAGGACGAGGGCAGCGAACGTTTGATTTGCTGCACCCATTCATCAGGCATCACAACCGGAAGAGGCATGACAACAGGCTCTCCATCGCGCCGCCTTTCAGAGCCTGAAGTGCTGCCATCGTTTTCGGTAGACGAGCCAGTACTCACAGCATCACCCTTCGCTTTGGCTATAAGTATTGAGCGTTCTTATGTACGCAGATGATTGGATGGCCATCTTTACAAACGACACAGCCCGGAGGAGGCGTAGGAGTTGGATCTTTACAGCCCTTGACCGGACTTTCGCTGGACTGGAGAAGCTCCTTTAACGACATCTCAGCCCATTCCGGGCTTAAGCCATAGGTACGTTTCAGATTGCCCGCATCGTCAAACTCTAGAATCTTGTGTGGATTCGCTGCCATTGCATTATTCATTCGGCCAACTGCGTCTGATTGTGCTCCCACTCGCCCCCCCGATGGGGAAACTATAAGAAGGATCGCGACCGCTACTACATTGATAATCTTCATGCTTTCTCCTTCCGCAGAACTGGACAGGCCCAACTTAGGAATGGCAAAAGATCGCAAGGCAAGTCTAACCCATCCGACAACAACCTACCCTCGCCTGAACTACGGCGGGTGGCCCGGCGATGGCTGCCCGTTCATCGCGGATTTATGCGATGAGCGGTTATTCGCGAATCAAATCGGACCGGACCATCTCCCAACCATCCCGGTCGGTGCGTTGACTCCGGCCGGCAGGGCCACCCCTCTACGCTCTACTCTCTATCCCCTACACTCTGTTCTATCCTGAAGACAGATGCCGCTCTCCACCCGCAACCGTCTCCAGGACCAGCTCGACCTCATCACCGCGAACACTCGCGAGCTCGTCCAGCCCGAGCGCCTTGCTGTCACCGACAACGCCGTCCACGACCTGCTCTCCACCGGCATCGAGAGCGCGATCCTCCCCGTCGGCTCCGCCGCCCCCACGTTCGAACTCAAGGACGCCCGTGGCAAAACCGTTCGCTCCACCGACCTGCTCTCTCTCGGCCCGCTGATCGTCAAGTTCTTCCGCGGCCGCTGGTGCCCCTACTGCATGACGGAGCTCGAAGCCTGGCAGGCCCTCTATCCCCAGCTCCGCGAGCGCGGCGCGCTGCTGGTCGCCATCTCTCCGCAGCTCGTCCGCCAGAACGACTTCACCGTCCAGCGCCACGGCCTCAGCTTCCCCATCCTCTCCGACCCCGGCGCCACTCTCGCCACTCAGTTCGGCATCGCCTACACCGTCCCCGAGCCTCTGCGCCTGCACTACCGCTCCATCCTCATCAACATCCCCTTCATCAACGGCGACCAAAGCTGGCGCTTGCCGCTCGCGGCGACGTTCGTCATCAAGCAGGACAACACCATCGCCTTCGCCGAAGCCCACGCCGACCACCGCGTGAGACCCGACCCCATGGACGTGTTGGCGGTTCTCTAGCCGTTCTTCCAGAACAAAGGCCCGGTGCCACCCTTCCACAACCCCGGAAGGGGCCGGGTTTCCATGGCTCCCCGTTCCTTATCCGCGTTCCGCGGAGAAGGAACGGGGATAAGGAAGGGGGCGGCTCTTGCGGCGGGGTCGAAGACTTGCCCCATTCGAATGTCAACGGTCCGGAGTCATCCATCCGCAACCCCCGGAAGGGGCGGGTTTCCAACCCGCCCGTAAACAGCCGCGTCGAAGACGCTTCCGCTCTGCCGAAGGCCGGAGTGCAGGCGAAGCCGGAGCCCTGAGCGAAGCCGAATGGGCAAAATTGCCTTCTTTCGAATCACCGCGAATCATGGCGTTCTTCCCCTTCCTTATCCGCGTTCCGCGGATAAGGAAGGGGAGGGTTTAGGGCGGCTCTCTCGGCGGGGTCGAAGACCCCGCCCTTCCGTCCTTGCCTTCTTCGAATGTCAATGGCAGGGTGACGCCCGTCCGCCAGCCCACCTCAACTAGAGCCACTCGCCTCAGGCCACAACCTCGAACGGACGCATCATGTCGTTCGCTTCATGCTCGAGAATGTGGCAGTGATAGAGGTATTTTCCCGGATAGCCTTCAAAGCGCACGATGATCCGCGTGATCGTACCGGGCGGGCACTGCACTGTATCTTTCCAGCCCGATTCGTGGGGTTCCGCGACGGCGGCAGGCGCTGTGAAGCGAAGCTTCTTATTGAGGAGATAGTCCGTGATGTCAAAGGCCCTGCGATCGAGAATCTGAAAGCGCACCAGGTGCATGTGCATGGGGTGCGTGTCTTCCGTGAGATTCACGAACTCCCAAATTTCAGTGGAATTAAGTTTGGGGAACTCCGTGGTGGGCTCATGCCAGTGTTTGCGATTGATGAGCATGACCATCGGTCGCGCGGCTTCGTCCTGATACTCATGCAGAGTCAGCGTGCGCGTCCTGACCGCCGCCGATTCGGGAATTCGATCCATCGTGCGCAGCGTATTAGGGATGGCCGGCGATGTCGCTGTAACAGCCTGCTTCGCAACGCGGAACTCAAGAATGTCGAACGCGCCGGTACGCATGTGCAGCGTGCCGCCCGCCGATTTGGAAAAGTCGATGAGAATGTCGGCGCGCTCAGCGCAGCCCAGGATGAGCCGCTTTCGCTCAACGGGAGCGGCCAGCAATCCCTGATCGCTGCCGATCTGAAAGAACGGCTGATCGTCGGTGAGCGCGAGATTGAAGAAACGGCTGTTGGCCGTGTTCAACAGGCGAAAACGATAGAGCCGCGGTTCAACCTCAAGGTATGGGCGAATCTTGCCGTTGACGAGCAGGCCATCGGCACTGAACTCGGGAATCCACGGGCTTGCGGGGTCGCCTGAAACGTCATAAAAAAGTTCTCCGGCCGCGGTGAAGTCGCGATCGTACAAAATCAACGGGACCTCATACTTGCCCGAAGGCAGATGGAGTGAATCTTCCACCGCATCACGCAGCAGCAACATGCCGAAGAGGCCGGCGTAGGTGTTGATGCGATTGATGCCCATCGCATGGTCGTGGAACCAGAGCGCAGTCGCGTCCTGCTCCATGGGGTAATGGCACGTGCGACTCTGGCCGGGGATGAACCAGTCCTCCGGATAGCCGTCGTCTTGCGAAGGAACTCTGGCGCCGTGGAGGTGCGCAATCGCGCGAACGTCAGGAACATCGTGACCACACCCGTGAAGGGAATAATCGATCGGCAGAAAATGCTTCGTCGGCAGATTGTTGATCCACGTTATGTCGAGAGGCTCACCTGCCCGCGCTTCAATCAGCGGTGCGAGGGCGTTGGGCCCATAACTCCACATGCGAGTGAGAGGAACATCGCGATGGACTTTGGCATGGACCTCCTGCATCGTTACGTTGATCGACCGCCGGCCGTTCCTGAGGGCTGGCCGAATGACTTCGGGAAGCGGCAGCGCATCGACAAATGGCGCCAGCGCCAGCGTGTGCAGCATTGGCGGCGATACATGTGGAGGATTAGGTGACGGCGCCGCAGTGCGTGCGGCCTGATCGGCAGCCGACGGCATCTTCATGCCGGGCGTCGTTTGCTGCTGTCCAAACGCTCGTTGTTGCTGTCCAAAAGTCTGCTTTGTACCGTAGAGCAACCCGAGAGCTGCAGCTTGTTCGAGGAAGGAACGCCGGGATGAGGGCAAAGGTTCGACTCCGAAAATGGCACCGCAAAAAAGAAGCACGCAACATGCAGTTGGCATGGTGCGTGCTTTTGAAGCTACAGAAAACAGATAAACAGTCCGTGAATCACGGTTAGTTGCCGCTGGTTACCTGCCCTGTTTTGGGGTCCAGTAGAACGACATTCGGGTTGGGGACCACAGCGCCATTGCTGAAGTCGAACATCGCCGTAAGTGGCCCCGCGATACTGTCGAAGGAACCGCCACCGATGCGCTGGCTGGCAAGGAACGTGTCTTCGATGAAACGCGTAATCGAGCTCTGGTCGGTCACCGTGGAGTCGATAACGTTCTTCTTCGCCCACGGAGAGATGACCATCAACGGCTGACGTGTTCCGTAACCGCAGCGTCCCTGCGCGGGGCCGGCGCCGGCAATGCCCGGCAGCGCCGCGGCTGCAGCCGTGGTGCTCAAGCAGACGCCAGGGGCCGTGATCTTGTCGGCAGTGGTCGCCGAACCATTCACCAGCGCCGTGAGGTGGTCATACCAGCCGTCGGAGTCGTCGTAGGCGATGATGATCGCCGTACTCGACCAGAAGGTCGATTTCTCGATGGCATTGATCGTGTTGACGATGAACGCCTGCTCGTCGATAGGATCGGAGTTCGCGGCGTGTGCATCCTGGTAGCGAGGCGCCTTCAAAAAGCTGACTGCGGGCATATTGCCGGCGGCCAGGGCATCGGTAAAGTCGTGCATATCGTACTGGTGGTTGGCGGTATCCGTGGTGCCGATTGCGGCAATCGAGGTGGGACGGTTGTGGTTCAGGTTCGCCGTGCTGGCGTAGTACTGGAACGGCTGATGATGCGGAGAGTAGTCGACCTGGGTGCCGGTCAGCGCCGATACCGTCGAGCGTTTGCAACTCGTCGTGCCGTTGGGATTGGTGATGCTGAGGTCGAAGCCGCCTTCAAAGAAGCCCCAGGTGATGCTCTTGGCGTTCAGCAGATCGCCGATGTTCTTGCCTGACATGCTCACCGACTGCGTTGTGCTGGAGCACATGTCGCCTGTCGGGTCCGCATCGCTGATCAGGGTCAAAGCGCCGGTGCCCGTGCCGTCATCGACGACCGCGCTGCCGGGGTTGACCGCATTGATCACGCCGTTGGTCTGGCCGGAGATGAGGTTGATCGCGCCCGGTGTCGAAGGCCCGAAGTTGGTGCTGAACGAGTGATCGTTTAGCGCGTAGTGTTGCGCATAGTTCCACAGCGCGGTCACCGTGCTGCCGTCGTAGTAGCCCATGGTCAGGCCTTTGGTCGCTGCGATGGCCGAGGCGCCGGTAGAAGTCGCCACAGTAGGGCTGTCAGCGGTGCCGACCGAAAGCGGGAACAGATCGGCCTTTCCGTTGTTGTAAGCGCCTTGCTCATCGGTATAGCCGTGGTCCTGGTCGGCCGTAACGGCCTGCGCGGTGGACAGACGGAACGGGTTCGTCGCGCCGGCGCCGTTGGCCAGATTCAGATTTGGGTTCGCCGTAAGAAGTCCCGTGGTGAGACCGGCTGGCGTCGGTGTTCCTGCTGCTGCCGTGAACTTGCTCTCGCCGGGCAGGTTCAGCGCGTTGGGATAGGTCCCAAAGTAGTGATCGAACGAGATATTTTCGCCGAAGATCACGACGACATGCTTGATCACCTGTGCACTGGTTGTCGGGGTAACGACAGGAGCGACTACGGGCGGGTTAAGAGGCAGCAGCGGCGTCGATCCGCAGCCCGCGAGAAAGATCGAGGCAACAAGTGCTGAAGCGGCAAGTTTACGAACCATATACGAAAATTCCTCGAGTCGTGGATTGGGTCGTGCTCCCTCATCATTCGCTTATGGCTACGTTTTGGCATGAATGGACTTTGAACGGAAGGTTAAATACGTGCATGGGAAACTCTTCCCGGCGAAAAATCCCAGGATTTGCACTTGGTTTCCACTGTTGAGGGTTCTGCGGGCGACCCGATCGAGCGCATCGAGGGGAGAGCCAGACAGTTCCACCGCCGCCAAAATCGGTAGCGCCACCGCCATTACCGAAGCCCATCCACAACTCTCGGAAGGGCCCCGTTTCCAACCCGGCCGTAAACAGCCGCTCCAAAGGCGCTTCCACCCTGCCGGAGGCCGGAGCGTAGGCGCAGCCGAAGCGACAAAATTGCCCTCTTTCGAACCCCCGCGAATCATGGCGTGGATCCCTCTTCCTTATCCGCGTTCCGCGGATAAGGAAGAGGGGAGGGTTTGGGGCGGCTCTCGCGGCGGGGTCGAAGACCCCGCCCTTCCGTCCTTGCCTCATTCAAATATCAATGACCGGGGACCCATCCACAACCCTCGAAGGTCGGGTTTCCAACCCGGCTGTAAACGGTCTCCGGGCCTATCGTTTCGATAGCCGCAGCGACTCCCAGCTTCCATCGGCAGTCCACCCGCCATCGACCACCAGCGTATGTCCGTTGACGAAACCGCTCTCCCGGCCATCCGCCAGGAAGTAAATCGCCCGCGCGATATCATCCGGCGAGGCAAACCGCCCCATCGGCACGCGGTTCTCAATATCCGCGTCGCCGTAGAAGCCGCCGGCCTGCGCGCTGTCGTCCATCTCGGTCTTCACCCACCCGGGACAAACCGCATTGACCCGCACTCCGCGTCCGCCCCACTCCGCCGCCAGCGTCCTGGTCAGCCCCACCAACCCGTGCTTGGACGCGTTATACGCCGCGCGGTCCGCCACGCCGACCAGCCCCGCAATCGACGCCACGTTCACAATCGACCCGCTCTTCGCGGCCAGCATTTTCTCTCCGAACGCCTTGGCCAGCAGAAAAGGCGCAACCAGGTTCACCTCCAGCACCCGCCGATAGTCCGCCGCGGAAGTTTCTTCTGCGGGCACGATCAGGCTGATGCCGGCATTGTTCACCAACGCGTCAACTTGTCCGTATCGAGCGGACACCGCCTGTGCAAACCCCGCAACCGCAGCCTCATCGGTCACATCGGCGGCGTAGGCCATCGCCTCTCCGCCGCTGGCCTCGATGGACCCCACCGTCTCCGCCGGCTCCCGCAGATCGATGATGGCAACCCGCCATCCGCGCTCCGCGAATAACTCCGCCGTCCGCCGCCCGATACCCTGCGATCCGCCTGTAACTACCGCAACCTTTTTTCTCTCGCTCAAGTCACTCTCCGAGCCTCAGTCTATCCCCTGCAACCAACGCATCCAATCAACCGTCGTATCATTTATCTGTATGGCGTTTCCGATCAAAACCTGCGTCGTCTGCAACGAAGAATTCGAGCTCAAGCCCGACAAGCCCGGCTATGCGAATCGCTGCCCGACTTGCACCGAAGAAGGGACGGCCCCCGGTTCGACGGACAAGACGAAGATGACCGCCGAAGAGCGCCGGTCTATCGCGGAAGCCAATGAAGCGCGCAGGGCTGCCATGCGCAATCTGCTGTATCGCAAAGACAGTTAGTGCCTGGCAAGGCAAAGCTTTCCTTTGGTTTTCCAAGCCTCGACTCCGGACGAGTAAGTCTAAAGGCGCTCGCCGGGCGGCACATTAAAATCCTGCAACCTAGTCGTTTCTCCGGTTGACATCCCCTCGGGGCGGTGGAAGAATTCCCCATTCCGGAAAGAGGGAGAGCAACATGCCCCTACCAATTCCCACCAACATCGCCACCTTCGCCACCGATGCCACCGGCAGCGACTATCGCCAGCTCACCGACCAGTTGATCTATGTCGAAGCGGGCTCCCGCACCATTTCTGCCGTCACCGCGCATACGCACGTCAAAACGTTGCTCGGCAGCGGCTACGCCGGTCCGTCGGACATTGCCCTCAGCAATGACGGCCTGCACGCCTATGTCGCCGATTCACCCGGCGTATTGTTGCGTCTGCCGCTGACGAACCTCAACCGCGCGGCTGCCACGGTAGTCGCTTCGGGGCTGAACCACGTCGACCAGATCGCGCTCGATGAAGCCCACGGTGTTTGTTACGCAGCGGAGTTCAACGGCGGTCATATCCAGAAGATCAACCTTTCGACGGGCGCGCTGACGCCGGTCGCCAACGTCACCAATCCACGCGGAGTCCTCGTCACCAGCGATGGACGCTTCGTGTATACCTGCGGCGACGACGATACAATGCGCCGTTTCGATTTCTCCAACGGGACCAGCACGGTGATCGCCAGCGGCCTTGGCGCGCCTCGTCACATGACCTGGGCCGATGCGGGCCAGAGCGTCATCCTGGTGCCCGTACCAAACCCGGCCGGTACCGTGCTGAAGGTGGACATCACCACCACCCCTGCCACAGTCACCGCCATCACCGGCACCACGTCCTTTGCGCCATACAGCGTCCAGGTACTCGCGCCAAATCAACTGCTGATTACATGCGCGGGTGCTATCGGCGAAGTCGATCTGGCCTCGTCGCTCATCGGGGCGGGCGGGCCCATCCTGTTGGGTATCGGTTTCGTTCCTGCAGACGCAGTGCACCTGCCCGGTGGCTTCGCTGACACCACGATGGATCCCGGTTATTTCTTCCAGGTGAAGGACTGTCCGTTCGGAGGCACGCTGCCTCTGCTGGTCAACTGGCAGACGGCGCGTGCGCACGGCGCAAGCTTCTACCGGATCACCATGACTCCTTCCGGCGGCGCGCCCGTCCAGGTCACATCCGCCTTCACCGACTATCTCTGGAGTGCTTCGCTCAATCAGTTCGTGGCGGTTACAACCTCGCCGGTGAACGGTTTCTATCCTCTCCGCTCCGCAGGACAGATCTGGCTGAATAACTGGCTTGGAGCGCTGGTCGACTCCACCGGCCAGCCCAACGGCCTGAACACGATTAGTGTCACACTTTACTCAGCGGAAGTCGCGACGGCCCACGTCGGCAGCCCCTCCAACGCGACCCTGATGCTCGACAACACCCAGCCCACGGCAGCGATAGAAGTCATCTTGCAGGAGCCGGGCAACGTGCCGATCAATACCTGCGCCATCGTCACCACGGGCGCGCCGACGTTTGTCTTTCAGATCACGGCGTCGGCTCCGGCACACCTGCAGTCGTGGAGTCTCAGTGCGGGATGGGGTGACAACCAATCCAAAGCGGTTGCGTCCGACACGTACGCCAATCACATCACAGCATCGCGCATCTGGACCGGGATCAGCCACACGATCGTCCCGCCGCCTGGGCCAACTCCCTGGAACGCGACCGTCGCCGGCGATCCCACATCCACGCACTGCGCGCACTCGTTTTACCTCGCGGCCTGGGACCGCGTGATCAACGGCTGGGGGTTTGTCCACGGTCCGGCGACGTACCAGAAATACATCACGATCATGCTGTAGATCGACATCCTCGCCTGGCAGAGCAACAGAAAACGCCAGAAGCGCAAGGGACGCAAAGGGAACGCCACGGGTCCCGTGGCGAAAAGGTTGCGTCCATCCTTGACGGACGCATTAATCCCGGAAGGGCCGGGTCTTCGACCCGGCCAAATAACAGCTGCGTCGAGGACGCTTCCACGCTGCCGCAGGCCGGAGCGTAGGCGCAGCCGAAGCGACAAAATTGCCTTCTTTTGAATTACTGCGAATCAGAGCGTGGCCTCTTTGCTTATCCGCGTTCCGCGGATAAGCAAAAAGAGAGGATTTGGGGCAGCTCTTTCGGCCGGGTCGAAGACCCGGCCCTTCCGTCCTTGCCCCACGAAACGATGATGACGGACGATTGAACGCCGGCCCTTCCGTATTTGTCTCCTGAACTACGAGTTCCTTTCCAGCAACGCCCTCTGTTCCAACAGCTTCAACAACGCAAGCTCCTCGCGCCTCAAAGCAGCCGCGTGTTCGGCAATTTCGTCGTCGAGCTTCGCCTTTGCGTCTCGGATCGTGATGCCACCGAGATAGGCCTCCAGCACCGCCGGATGCACATAGCACTTCCGGCACACCGACGGCGTATTCCCCAGCTCCGCGGCAACCTTGGCAATCGCCGCGACAACGTTCCTCTTCGCTTCCGCCGCTGATGCAAACGGCCCGAGCTCCCGCAACAAGTCGCATGCGAGCACCGATCCGGCCCATGTCCGGAAGTCCTTCGCCGTAAAGTGCTGCCCGGTAATCTCGCGGAGGTAATCGTTCACAGCGGTGCTGTCGATGTTGTGGTGCGTTCCATCGGCATCGAGATACTGAAACAACTCATACCCCGGAATGTCCGTACACTGCTTGATGATCCGCGCCAGCCGCCGGTCATGCAGACCGATGGCGTGCCGCACGCCGCTTTTACCCTGAAACGTAAACTTCACGTCTGCTCCGTGCACTTCGACATGCCGGTTGCGCATCGTCGTCAGCCCATAGCTCTTGTTGGTGCGCGCGTACTCTTCATTGCCCACGCGAATATGCGTCGCCTCCATGACTCCAACAATTGTCGCCAGCACCTTCTCCCGGGGCATTCCCGGCCGCGCGAGGTCTTCCTTCACTCGCGCGCGAATCCCCGGCAAGGCCGCGGCGAAATGGGTCATACGCTCATACTTGTTCTCATCCCGCACCGCGCGCCATCGCGGGTGGTACCGGCTCTGCTTCCGCCCCCGCGCGTCGCGTCCGGTAGCCTGCAAATGCCCATTCGCCAGCGGGCAGACCCACACCTCCGTCCACGCTGGCGGAATGACCAGTGACCTGATGCGCGCCAGCGTCTCCGTATCGCGCACAGCCTTGCCGTCAACGCCGACATACCGGAAGCGCTTCGCCGCTCCAAGCCGCCGAATCCCTGGCTTCGAGTCCGACACATATCGCAGGCCCGCTTCATGCGCCGACTCTGCCGGGTCGGGCGTCTCAACTACCCGCTCCGCATTTCTTGACGACCTACGATTCCTGCGTGTTGCAGTGGACATTGAACCTCAGATGCACTTCCGCGGGAAAGCGTCCAAACCTGTATAGCCCACGACATACGGAATCTTCACGAACCTCACAGGACTGACAATGCTCTAATGTCCCAGTGAAGTCTTAACAGGAGAAAGCACCAACATGAGCGAGCAGACACTTCCCTTGACCAACAGACCAGCCTGGAAAGCTCTTCAAGCCCATTTCGACGCGATCGGCAAAACTCACCTCCGCGAGCTCTTTGCTTCCGATCCCGGCCGCGGCACCCGCTTCACCGCCGAAGCTGACGGAATCTTCCTCGACTACTCCAAAAACCGTGTCACCGATGAAACGATCGGACTGCTGAAGCAGCTCGCCAAAGAGTCCGGCCTGCGCGAGCGCACCGAAGCCATGTTTACCGGCCAGAAGATCAACATCACCGAGGACCGCGCCGTCCTGCACATCGCCCTGCGCGCGCCCAAGTCCGAGTCCATCCTGGTTGACGGAGAAGATGTCGTTCCCGAAGTCCACAAGGTGCTCGATAAGATGAGCGCCTTCGCGGACCGCATCCGTTCGGGCGACTGGAAGGGCCATACCGGCAAGCCCATCCGCAACGTCATCAACATCGGCATCGGCGGTTCCGATCTCGGCCCGGTGATGGCCTACGAGGCGCTCAAGCACTACTCGCAACGGGACCTCACGTTCCGCTTCGTCTCCAACGTCGACGGCACCGACTTCGCCGAAGCTGTACGCGATCTCGCTGCTGACGAAACGCTGTTCCTCGTCGCCTCGAAGACCTTCACCACGCTCGAGACCATGACCAACGCAGGCTCGGCGCGCGACTGGTTCCTCGCTTCCGGGGCAACGGAAGCCGACATCGCCAGGCACTTCGCAGCCATCTCTACCAACGACAAAGCCGTAGCCAAGTTCGGCATCGACACCGCTAACATGTTCGGGTTCTGGGACTGGGTCGGCGGACGCTACTCCATGGACTCCGCCATCGGCCTCTCCACGATGATCGCCATCGGACCCGACAACTTCCGCTCCATGCTCGCCGGTTTCCACGCCATGGACGTGCACTTCCGCACGACGCCTATCGAGAAGAACCTGCCCGCACTTCTCGGCCTGCTCACCGTCTGGTATACCGACTTCTTCGACGCGCAAACCGTCGCGATCCTGCCGTACGAGCAGTACCTCAAACGCTTCCCTGCTTACCTCCAGCAGCTCACCATGGAGTCGAACGGCAAACACGTCACGCTGACCGGAGACCATGTCGAAACCTCCACCGGCCCCATCTACTGGGGTGAACCCGGCACCAACGGCCAGCACTCCTTCTACCAGCTCATCCACCAGGGAACCCGCCTCATCCCCTGCGACTTCATTGGCTTTTTCAAGACGCTCAACCCCCTCGGACGCCACCACGACATGCTGATGGCCAACGTCTTTGCGCAGGCCGAAGCACTCGCCTTCGGCAAGACCGCTGCCGAAGTCGAAGCCAGTGGAACGCCCGCGGCGCTCGTTCCGCACAAGGTCTTCGAAGGCAATCGCCCGTCGAACACCATCCTCGCCGAAGTCCTCACACCCGAAACCCTCGGCAAGCTGATCGCGCTCTATGAGCACGCGGTCTTCACCCAGGGCGTCGTGTGGAACATCGACTCCTTCGACCAGTGGGGCGTCGAACTCGGCAAGGTGCTCGCACAGAAGATCATCGGCGAGCTCGAAAGCGACACCGAACCGAAGCTCGACCACGACATTTCCACCAGCAATCTGATCAAGATGTACCGCAGCCGGAAGTAGGACCGAGTGGCGAGTAGAAGGGTGCCCCAAGGCTGAGGTAAGCCATATAGCAGCGCCACAAATCCGGGTGGCCCATCCTTCGCGCACTTGCGAAGGGTGGGGTATCGTTCGCGGTAGCAAGTCCTGAGCGTAGTCGAAGGACCGCTCTCCTCAACCAGCCTCATCACCATTCGGGAGGAAAACGGTCGCTCCGCGATACCCCACCCTTTGTTAAAAGCGACAAAGGATGGGCCACCCGCTTTGGTGCCGCAACTGTCTTCGAGGATCGCTACAACAATCGGCCACCCGCCGTACACCCACAGATTTGCAATCAAGAGGGTTGTGCGTTTATCGTAGAGACATACCGGGAATCGAACAAGCCCGGTTCAAGGAGCCACCGTTGAGTCTTTCGCCCTCACCGCTCGCCGCCACCCCCGCTCTTCCTCCCACACCAGCGCCGAAGGCCAAACAACTGCCCTCCGCCGCGCTCGAAGTCTATACCGGCGACCCCAACTTCATGGCGTCGCTGGCGCGCGGCCTGCTCGTCATTCAGGCCTTCACCCCGCAGACGCCGCAGATGACCATCTCGCAGATCAGCGTCCGCACGGGCCTGTCGCGCGCAGCCGTTCGCCGTTGCCTGTACACGCTCTCGAAGCTTGGCTTTGCCGGCGCGGAAGACGGTCAGCGCTACTCGCTGCGTCCCAAGATGCTGACGCTGGCCAATACCTACACCGCGACCAGCACACTCGCCTCTGCCGCTCAGCCCATCCTCGAGCGCATGTCTGCGGCGCTTGGAGAATCCTTTTCTGTCGCCACTCTTGACGGTGAAGACATCGTCTACATTGCACGCACGACGGTCACGCGTGTCATGTCGGTCGACCTGCACATTGGGTCCCGCCTCCCCGCCTTCTGCACCAGCATGGGCCGTGTGCTGCTGGCCTATCTGCCTCAGGACCAGCTCGAGCAATACCTGCAGCGCGCCACATTCACCCAGTACACGCCACGCACCATGACCTCGCCCGACAAGCTGCGACTCGCGCTGCGCAACGTGCGCCGCAATGGATACGCGCTGTGCGACCAGGAGCTGGAAATCGGTCTGCGCTCGCTCGCTGTGCCCGTGTATGCACCGAACGGTCGCGTCGTAGCCACGGTCAACCTCAGTGGCAACGCGCCCCGTATGCCCATGCTCGACATGCAGACGCGCTTCCTTCCTCACCTGCGCGCTGCGGCTGGCGAACTGAGTGTATTTCTACACTAGGTTCCAAAATGGTCGTTGCTTCGGATTGAGCGAACCATTCTCACGGCTACGCGCGTCTAACTCGACAATACGGGGTTCCTACTCTTTAGGCATCCCGTTTGTCGGGCCATGCGTTAAATACCGCCAGTTTTGGGCGCAGGCTCGTTTACCCGTCTGAGATTCAACGAACCCCTTGGAACGCATGAACCTGGTCTTAGAACGTCAAAGCGTTGTACCTCGATTGATCGAAGAAGCAGCCGCCGCCCGGCGAACGTCTGCCCGGACGCATGACCCGGCACTTCTTTACTCCTTTATGGTCGTTCTGCTTCCTCTGCTGGCGATCCCGCTGTTCATAGCCCTCGGCAAGTCGGACTTCTTCGTTCACCACGGCGCCAGCGTCTGGGTGCAGTCCAATGATGCCGTCTTCAACATACAGAACCGCGACTGCGACGTCCTGGTCTACGGCGATTCCACTGCCATGACCGGCATCGACCCCGAGGTTGTCTCGCGCAATACGGGCTTCAAGACCTGCAACATCGCCGTCACCAACGCCGTACTTGCCGTCACCGGCAACCTGACCCTTGACCACTATCTCCAGCAAAATGGCCGTCCCAAAGTGTTGGTGATTCAATTGTCGCCAGACAATTTCCAACAGGAAAACCGCATCTGGCGCCACACCATCTATGCCGAGGGGCTGCTGGAGCAGCTTCGTCATGGCTCCCCTGCCGAAAGCCGCCGCGTGCTGTTCACGCACCCGCATGAGACTGTTTCGTTCGCCGGATACGCGGCGGGCTTCAGTGCCTATTACGCACTCAAGGACATCTGGCTCCGCACCACGCACCTTCGCGCCGAAGAGGACCAGGTGCAAGTGCGCAACGGCTTCTTCACGCCACCCGCTCCGCCACGCACCTATTGCGATACGGCTGCCAAACTGAATGACCGCTCCAGCGGCGCCTTCTCCCGCATGTTGGCCAACGACTTCCGTAACACGTACAGCGCTCGCAGCGCAGTCGTTCTGGTCGACGTAGCTCCCATCCCTTCGTGCGACGACAACCTCGCCGCGTACACCACGGAGTTGAGCGGCATCACCAGCAACTCGCTGCAATCGCTGCCTATTCAATTCTTCAATGACGGCCGTCACTACACCGCGACCGGATCGCGCGTGGTCAGCAGGATGATCGCGCGGCAGGTCAATGAGGCCGCACTCGAGAACCCCGGCATAGACGATCGCGAACCAGAGACGAGTATCGTCAGCCGGCTGCAGCGCGTGGTGTTCCCTCGCTAGACGTATCGAAGCCAACCGCTTTGATACGCTTGCTCTAGAGCCAAGCAACACACGATGCTTTTCAATTCCTTCAAATTCATATTCGTGTTTCTGCCCATCACCATGCTGGGCTTTCATTTGCTGGGGAGCTATGGCCGCCGCCCGGTCATTGCATGGCTCGCATTCTGTTCCGTCATTTTCTACGCCGCGTGGAACGTTACCTTCGTCCTCTTCCTTCTAGGCTCGATCGTCGTCAACTACCTTGTTTCGCTCGCCATCGCCAACGCTCCTGAAGCTAGCTCGCGACGGAGACACCTGCTGGCCTCAGGAGTCGCGCTCAACCTTCTCGCACTCTTCTTCTTCAAATACCTCCCCAAACTTTTGTTGTTGGTGCACGTCGCTCCACACCTCTCTCACTCCATCCTTTTGCCGCTCGGAATTTCCTTCTTCACCTTTACGCAGATCTCCTATCTGGTCGATCTCGCGCAGGGACAGGCCGAACGCCAGGACCTGCTCAGCTATGTACTCTTCGTAACGTTTTTTCCGCACCTCATCGCCGGCCCCATCCTTCATCACAAGGAGATGATGCCGCAGTTTGCCGCCGGCCGCCGCTTCCGGCTGGTGCCTGGGGATGTGTCGCTCGGACTCACCTGGTTTCTGTTCGGCCTGGCAAAAAAAGTATTGATCGCGGACCAGCTCTCCGTGCAGGCCAACCTCGCATTCGCGAAGGCCGGCTCGCTCTCCATGGCCTCATCGTGGACAGGGCTCGTGCTCTACACCATGCAGTTGTACTTCGACTTCTCCGGCTACTCGGACATGGCCATCGGCCTGGCGCGCATCTTCTCTATACGCTTCCCACTCAACTTCGACTCGCCCTACAAGGCCACCAGCGTCACCGAGTACTGGCAGCGCTGGCATATGACGCTCACTCGCTACGTCACGCTGTATCTCTACAACCCGATACTTCTCGGCGTCCAGCGCCGCCGCCTGGCCGCGGGCAAAAAGATCTCGCGCAAATCGCTCGCCACCATCGGCGGATTTTGGGCAATGGGCGCGTATCCCACCATCATTACCATGCTGCTCACTGGTTTATGGCACGGAGCCGGTCCGCAGTTCCTCATCTTCGGCCTGCTGCACGGCATCTACCTCACCGCGAACCAGGCGTGGAGACACTTTCATCAGCGCAAAAAGGGCGTTCCGCCCGAACCGCCGCGCGGCCTTGTACAACTCGCGCTTCGCATCGGAGTCTATCTACAGGTGGCATTCGCGTTGATTTTCTTCCGCGCGAATTCGCTCCACGGTGCCTTCGCGCTGCTGCATGATCTCGCCGGTCGCAACGGTTTCGGACATATCGGTAGCATCCTCGACGGCGCATTCGGACTCGCGCTCTTCCCCGTCGTCTGGTTCCTGCCCAACACCCAGGAAATCCTGGGCGAAGAGCCGGTCGGAGCGCACACCCGCTCCTCCATCTGGCCCATTCTGCGCTGGAAACCGAACTTCATGTGGACCATCATCGTCGCCGTGCTCTTCTTCGCCACACTGACGCTGATGGACAACTCCTCGTTCCTCTACTTCCAGTTTTAGGCTGCGTCCACCGGCACGCGTGCCCGCACAAAACTGCATTCGCCTTCGACGCTGTACTCAACACAGCAGGCCGGAACCACGACGGCATATCCGACGGGAAGATCGAGCCGCGTCTTTCCATGCACCACGACACCTTTACCCGACAGCCCCACCACACACTCCGGCGTGCCTTCTCCCTGCACCGCATGACTTTCCCCCGCCGCCACGTCGCAACGGTCCACGGCAAAATACTTCACGCGGATCAACTCCGTACAAGGATGCCCGCGGCGTGGAGAAATCTTCCCCGAGCCAGTCTCAATCCTCACTGCCTTCATGCCTTCTTCGAGATGCAACTCGCGCGGACGTCCATAGTCGTACAGCCGAAACGTGGAGTCCGACATTTGCTGCACCTCGAGAATGACAAGCCCCGGTCCGATCGCGTGGATCGTTCCCGCCTCGACAAAAATCATGTCCCCAGCCTGGACCGGCTCCTCGTGCAATAGCGCCTCAAATGACTCTTTGCCCAGCGCCTCCTGCACCATCTCGCGCGTTGTTCCGGGCTTTACACCGAGCGACAAACTCGCACCCGGCGCGGCTTCGAGCACGTACCAGCACTCCGTCTTGCCGCGTGCGGCGCCGCCTAGTTCCGCCGCATGCGCGTCGTCCGGATGCACCTGCACGGAGAGTTTGTCTTCGGGGAAAAGTATCTTCACCAGCAACGGAAACTCATCCAGATCGCCAAGCAGGTCCGCGCCGAAATCCTTCTGCATGTCCGCAAGCGATTTACCGGCATACGGCCCGGTTTCGACCACGCACTGCTCGCCGGTAAGCCACGCTTCGCCCACAGGCTCAGTCACCGGATGGCGGTACCAAGGCGCGAGATCGTGCCGTCCCCACACCCGTTCCGAAAAGAAGATCCCTAACCGAAACGGTTCCAGCTTCTGCTCAGTCATCATCATCCTTCTTCTTTCCGCGCTTTTCGAGCAGCATCGGCGGCACGGCGGCATTGCCTTTCGCGTCCTGCCACAGGATCACATTCAGCTTCGTCACCGGCGCTCGATCGGCGTGTGAGAAATCCATCTTCGTCGAAGCCTGTGCGCCCACCGCACCCGGCTTGTTCGCCATGTAGATCAACCCGTTCTCGCGGTTCGACGTGTCCGCTGTAAACGCAGTTTGATCTCCCGGCCCTGTAAACAGCGTAGAAATCATCGGCGCGAACGCGTCATTGTTATTCATCGGCGGCAGCCCCAGCAGCGTTTCCATCGTCCGCAACATGCTGACGGTCGAGTAGAAGCGGCTGTCCACAAACGCCCCTTGACCGGGCTTCGGATGCGGCGCGTACTTGCTGACGACAATGCCCAGGGAGCGGTGTGCATCCACGTGGTCGGCGCCGTTTTGTGCATCGTCTTCGAGGATAAAGAACGCCGTGTCGTTCCAATACGCAGAGTGCGAAATGGCCTCCACCGCGCGGCCAATCGCGAGGTCGTTATCGGCAATCGACGACTTCGGTGTTGGTCCGCCCGCAGTCGTTCCAGCCGTATGGTCATTTGGCAAACGCAGCATGATGAAGTCCGGCATCGTATCGCGGCCGGCAGCGCGGTCACGCTTCCACTGCTCCAGGTGGCGCAGAAAAATCTGTACCCGAATCTGGTCCGGCACACGCAGATTGAAGTCCGGCGACTCCGGCGCAAAATGTCCAACGAGTTCCGGCTTGGTGGGTGTGTTCTTCGCAATGCGGGGAATTGCCCACGGCCACCGGTTCGTCCCGCCACCCCACTCCGCAGGAATCGGTTCGCCCGGCTTGATGGTTGTCGAAGGGCAAGGCGCAACTTCGCCAGACATCGCACCCAACTGCGGATCGACAACCTTTTTCTCTGCTTTCTTGTCGTTGCAGAAAGTCGTCGAAACAAACTCCGCGAAGTGATAGAGAGTCTTCCCATGCGCCGCGAGATTGGTCCACAGGTATCCGCTCGGGGCTTCGTTTACGTCCGGAATGTGTTGCAGCAGCGGATAGCCGTCCGCGACCATGCCCTCATAGTCATACGTGCGCTCGCCGCCGCGATAGTCCTGCTGCCATGTTTTCTCCAGGTAGTCGGTGCCGATGGCTGCCGTTGACCACACATGCCCCTCGCCCGACACTTCACCGGAGTCCAGAAAGTTATCCAGAACGCCGAACTGCATCACCAGCTTGTGCTGGTTCGGCGTGATCGACGCGCCATACATGGTCAGCGAAGGATCGCCATTGCCCACCGGCTTGCCATCATTGGATAGATCGCCGAAGACCTGGTCATACGTGCGGTTCTCTTTGATGATGTAGATGACGTGCTTGATCGGATTTGCCCCGCCGGCAAACGCAATCTTCTCTTCCCCGGCCTTCATGCGGTTTGACGCCAGCACCTCCTGCGTCGACTCCTTCAACCCCGCATCAATCGCATGAACATCCAGCGTAGCGAGCGACCCATAGTCCAGCGTCGGAGCATACGTAAAGGATCGCTTGAATCCCGCAAGTTTCTTCGAGCTTTCCGTCTCAACCTGAGGCCTATTGTTCGGACCGACGTTTTCACCTCTACCGTTCGCCACAAACAGCTTGCCGCCACCCTCGCTCTCCACCAGCGCCAGACCCATCGGCATATATTCAGTCGGCACAAATCCCATCGGCTCGGTCATGCCTTTGCCTTTGGCCATGCTCTTCAGCTTGTGCGGATCGAGCACCGCAATGGAATCGGTGCCCATATTCGCCACATACAACCGCGTTCCATCGGCGCTGGCAGCCAGAGCATTCGGCTCCGCGCCAAAGTACGTTTGACCCGGCAGCCGCGTGTCGAAATATCCGCGAATGCTAAGGCCCAGCGTTGAACCCTTACCAATATCGATCGCCGCAACCGCATCGCGATTCGACAAAGCGACATAGAGTGTGTTCGCTCGCTCGTCGAGCAGAAGAGCGCACGGATGCGTACCCGCCGCAGTATCCAGCTTCGGCTTCAACAGCTCGATGTGACGCGCCACCGTGCCCCTTGCAAGATCGAGCTCGGCCACCTCACTCGCATTCCACAGCGCCACAAACGCTCGCGTACCATCCCGTGTTACAGCCAGCGCAATCGGATAGGTAGAAGGAACAGTCGCCGTACTCGAAAGATCGAACCGATGCTCCACCGCTCCAGTCTTCGCATCGATCAGCGCAACCGAGTCGGACAGGTTCTCCGCCACCAACAGCCGCTCTCCAGGCAGCACCGCAATCGCAGCCGCATAGGGGACACCCAGCGCTCCACCGTCCGCCGCCCGCAACAACGTATGGCGTCCGGCAGGCAGTTTTACCAGCGGCAGCTTCAGAAAACTCTGCGGAGTCAGCACACCATCGGCGAAACCATACACCGCTACGCCACTGCCGGTATCGCCTTTCTCGCGGCCCTCGGGGTCGGTAATCGAAGCAAGACTCGCATAGACGCGCGTGCCATCCGCGCTAAACGCCAGGCCTGAAAAGAAGGACTGCTTCGCCTTGATCAACGTGCGGCTATCGGGAAAATCCCGCAGCGCTCCCGTCTTCACATTCACCACGGCAAGCGATTGCTCGTAGTCCGACTCCAGGGTGCCGTAGCCTGCGTTCAGCGTTACCACCCAGCGCCCGTCCGGCGACGCGGTCGTTGATATCGGCAGGCTGTTCACGCGCTGCGCCCCGCCCGGAACCGGCAGTAGCAGATGGTGGCCGCTGGGAAGATTCATCTCTTTCTTCGCAGCATCTTGTGCAGACAAACCAGTTGCAGTCGATAAGACAACACAGCACGCGACCATGCGCGCACACCGCGGCAGACCATTGGACGTCATCGTGTACCCCATTACAAAAGTCTTACACACAACCAGTGTCTACCAAGTCTATGGTTGATTTAGAGGGAATTCGAAAAGCATGAACAGCACACTCATCCCCGTCAACGATACGCAGACCACCCAGGCACCCAAAGCGATTCCGGCCGTGCAGGAAGTCGTTCTCAAAATCAAGCAGGACTTGCGGATGGGCCGCGAGCACCAGCAGGGCCGCATCAACTGGATCACGACCATCTTCATGGGCCTGTTCCACGTTGGCGCGATCGCCGCTCTCTTTTTCTTTTCATGGAAAAATCTCGCTGTATTCGCCGTCATGTATTTTTTCGCGATCAACGTCGGCATCGGCATGGCCTACCATCGCCTGCTGACCCACCGCGGCTATCGCACTCCCAAGTGGGTTGAGTACTTCATCACCACCTGCGGCACGATGGCACTCGAAGGTGGACCGATTTTCTGGGTCGCCACACACCGCGTCCATCATCAGAACTCCGACGACGAAGGCGATCCGCACACACCGCACGACGGCACATGGTGGGCGCACGCCGGCTGGATCCTCTCCGGTCGCGCGCTGCACTCTGAGACTGCGCTGCTCGGCCGCTACGCCCCCGACCTCACCCGCGACAAGGTCCACGTGTGGCTCTCGAAGTATCACTGGGTCGCACTCACCGTCTCCGGCATCCTGCAGGTCATGCTCGGCGCTGCCATTGCGCCCTCCGGCCACCGCATCGTCGGAGCCGTTGGCATGGTGCTCTGGGGAACGTTCCTTCGGGTCACGCTCGGCCTGCACGCTACGTGGCTCGTGAACTCCGCTACGCACCTCTGGGGCAAGCGCCGCTTCGAAACCAAGGACGACTCCCGCAACAACTGGTGGGTCGCTCTGCTCACCGGTGGCGAAGGCTGGCACAATAACCACCACGCCCACCCGGTCAGCGCCCGCCACGGCCTCACCTGGTATGAGTTCGACATCAACTACTACGGCATCTGGGTGCTCTCGAAGCTCGGCCTCGCGCAGAAAATCCAGGTCGCGAAGTTCGACCCCAAAAACCCCAAACCCGCCGGCGCCTACATGGAGTAACTCCGCCGCATCAAAAGCTGAAGAGACCGCCCTCGCTGGCGGTCTCTTTGTTTTAGGGTTCAGGGTTCAGGGCCCAGGGTCCAGAAGACGGGGAAAGATTGTCGCTGTTGCTTTCTGGGCCCTGAACCCTGAACCCTGGCCCTACCCGCTATACTTCCCTCAGCCCATGTATATCAACCGCCGCCGCGGAACGATTGCCTTTTTCATCACCCTCGGAGTGTGCCTGACGGCGCTGGCCGTCACCCTCAACATCACCTGGATCCACAACAACAGCCGCCGCCTGGCGATGGACCTGCTCGGCGTCTTTCTGTTTGCCATCCTCATCGCGGGCGTCGTCCTCAACACCATCTTCCTGGTCCGCGAAATCCGCCGCAACGAGCGTCAGGACTCCTTCCTCAACGCCGTCACGCACGAGCTGAAAACTCCCCTCGCCAGCATCCGTCTCTACCTCGAAACTCTGCAGCGGCGTCCCGTCGATGAAGCCCAGCGCCAGAAGTTCTACGCCATCATGCACGCGGACACCGACCGCCTGCTTAGCACCGTCGAGACCGTGCTGAAAGCCGGCGAGCTGGGCCGCCGCGACCAGAAACACGCCCGCATCGAGATGCATCCCCTGGTCGCCGAGTGCGTCACCACCGTCTGCCAGCGTCATCATCTCCCGACCGGCGCCATTGAGCTCGCCGAAGTCCCGGGCGCTGTCCGCCTCTTCGTCAACGGCAATCTCGAAGATCTGCGCACCGCCATCCTCAATCTGCTCGATAACGCGGTAAAGTACTCCCCGAACGGCGTCCACATCCGCTGCCGGCTCGCCATCGAGCACTACACATGGGTCGTGCTCTCCATCTCCGATACCGGCCTCGGCCTGCCTTCGCGCGAGTTGAAGCGGGTCTTCAAGCGCTTCTACCGTGTCTCGTCCAACGACCTCGTCAAGATCAAGGGCACCGGCCTTGGCCTGTTCCTGGTCCGTACCATCGCCCGCCAGCACGGCGGGGACATCCGCGCCACCAGCGAAGGTCTTGGCAAAGGAACGACGATGCTGCTGCAACTCCCCTTAGCGATTGGCGGTCCCGATGCCTGACCAGCCGCTCATCCTGCTCGTCGAGGACGAAGAACATATCGCGCAGGGTCTGCTCTTCAACCTTGAAGCCGAGGGCTACCGTACGCACCACGAGGCGGACGGCGACGCCGCCCTCGCCTGGCTGCTCTCCGCACCACAGCAACCGGCTGCGGTGCTGCTGGATGTCATGCTGCCGGGGCGCGACGGCTTCTCCATCGTCCGCGCACTCCGGGAAGCCGGCCTCTATACTCCGGTGCTGATGCTGACAGCGCGCGGCCGTGCCGAGGACGTCGTCGAAGGCTTCGAAGCCGGCGCCGACGATTACGTCGCCAAGCCGTTCGACCTCGGTGTCCTTCTCGCACGCCTCGCCAGCCTGCTCCGCCGCATCCACTGGCAACAGCCGGCAACCCCCGAATCGGCCGCGCCCCCCGAATCACACGACGAATACGTGCTGGGCGACCGCACCATCTGTTTCGACACGCTCGAAATCCGCGCTCCCGGCAAAATCACCCACCTGACCCTGATGGAGGCTGACCTCCTCCGCTACCTGATCGAGCGCCCCGGCAAAATCATCTCGCGTAAAGAAATCCTCGAAAATGTCTGGCGCGTCCACGAAGACACCGACACCCGCGCCATCGACAACTTCATCGTCCGCCTCCGCCGTCACCTCGAACCCGACCCATCCAAACCTGCCCACCTGCTTACGGTCCGAGGCATCGGTTATCGGTTTATAACCGGGGAAAGCCTTAGTTCCTAAACCTCAATCACTGCCACCCACGAAAAGCTCGATCAAGTACCCCCCCTTTCGTCTGGGAATCGGCTCGTCGAGCCCGTACGGATGCGGATGGTTTCCGGTTGCCAAGTACAGAGTTCAAAGACCTTAGCTGATTGCTGTGCGGCTTGGGGTCCGCTGGTAACAGTCAAATCGGTTACCAAAGATGTGTCGTATCAACACTCAAGTTTTGTTGACTTCGGCGTGCCCGGTGATACTGTCAATCATGTTCAGTAGCAACACGTAAGTGTGTGTGGCTACCTCTTCATTCGATCACGTAAGTAGTGCTGCGAAAGCGTGCGCGCTACTCCCCCAAAGACATCTTGAAAATTAGTCAGTAGCACTGCGAAAGTCTGCGCGCTACCGCCTCGTTATCTACCAGTAGCAAGCGGAATGTGCATGCTGCTCCGTGAACGTTTAGAGCTCAAACGTTCGACTCAGCAATGACGCGTCCCACGACATTCATTTCACTTTTTAGGAGATCCAAAATGAAGACGATGCTTAAAGTTCTCTCTCTCGCGGCGCTTCTTGCTGCATCTGCTCCGCTCGCGATGGCCACTTCCATTATAGTTGGCCAAACCGTCACACCTGGTTTAGAAAGTGGTAGCTTCAGCACGCTTAATGACACCGGATCGATTCCCTTCAGCTTTCCCGGCAGCGGCGTGGATATGGGCCATATCGAGGAACTGGTCGGTAATTTCAGCGGCAATCCGTTTGCTGGCGGCCTGACTTTCATCTACATGTTTGACGTCACCTCGGGCGACGTTTCGCAATTGACCACTGCGAGCTTCGCGGGCTTTTTGACAGATGTTGGCGAGGCTGCCGACAGCACCTTTTTCCCGACCTTCACGCACCCCAGCAACGACGCACCAGAGAACGCGGTTCGTACCAGCAATTCAACCATCGACTTCAACTTTGACCCAGCGGTTCTGCCGGGGGATACAAGCTACGTCCTGATCGTCAACACCAACGCCACACAGTATGACTTCAATGGCGTTATGGGCCTTGAAGATACCGGCAATTCACCAAACTTCAACGCTTTTGAACCCACCATTGCGCCGGCCGTTCCTGAACCCAGCTCCCTGGTGTTGCTTGGCACCGGAGTGCTCGGAATCGCCGGGGCAGTCCGCCGTCGCTTCTCCATCTAGCTTCAAAGGCCGTTTGCACTGGATTTCCAAACCTCAACCCTTACGAGCGCTATGCCCTCAGCATAGCGCTCGTTTTCCTTGGCCTCACTCGTGCCATCGACCACCAACCTCTACATGGGTATCGGCGCTGCTGCCGCTCTGGATGGGGAGGCTCGACATGCAACCACCCGTTCTGTCCATCCAGGCTTAAGAGGAAGGGTACGAGCCCAAGCCCTTTCGGTAACGGACTCTGCAGGAACTGGGGCGAGCTTCCTACCGCTCGTTCGCCGAAAACGGCCGGAACCGCACAAAGACTTCAAACCCAACCGGCCGCGCACCATAGGCAGACTGCAGCGCCCCTGGCACACCGTACCCGGTGACCTGTCCCCCAACCGCCGTGCGAAAGTGAGGGACCAAATCGAAATCGCGGTCATAGCCGAACGTATAGGCCTGCACATGCCCGATAGGTTCCTCCCGGAAACTCCCCGGAAGTGGTTGCATCCCGTTTAGCAACTCAGTGGATCTGCCAGCATTCTCCAGCCGAGTCCAGACGTAGTTCTTCGTCCGGAACCGCAGCAGCGATTCCAACAGATAGCTGTTCTGCTTCGAGTTGTCGGCCAGCGACCGTGTCCGTCCCCACAATACGGTGCTCGCCCAGTTCCCATCGTTCAGCGGCCGGTTATACATAACCGACGCGGTCGTCCGCGCCTGGTCTTCACTCGGAAACAATGCTTCCGGGCTTGTGATTCGGGCGTAGGAGTACTGCCCGCTCCAGTTCTTGCCGGGCTGTAGCGTCAACCGCGTCGACCACGAATCCATTGGGCCGCCGTCGATGTTCCACCGGTTCTCATCCGGCTCCCGCCCATGGAAGCCGCTGGCCTCAACCCGCGCGATGCCTTCGGTCAGCCCCACCGTCACCACATCGTCGGCAATATGCGTCGAGTCTTCCTGGTGATGCCCCAGCGTCGCAACCGGGTTCTCTGCCGCCGAAGCCCGATGCGGATATGCCGTCGGCCCCATCGCAGGATCGCCCACCGGCGCGGCATAGAACGACAACAACGCTTTCTCGCCCAGCTTCAGGTCGTACAGCGCGGCGATTTCCATAAAGAAGTCGTGCGGATGCTGCCCATCCGCAATTGGCTTCCCAAACGCAGTCTCCCCCTGCTGAAACAGCAGCGGATACCGCCGCCCCGAAACAGTCGCCGGCTCCAGGCTGAACATCGCCCGCACCGTCAACTGCCCCGGTCCCAGCTCCCGTTCCGCCATCGGCATAAACCAGCTCGTCGAAAAGAACTTGTCTCCGCCGCGCGGTCCGCTCTGCTGGATGTCGGTGACAAATACATTGGCATGGAACATCACCATCCAGTCGCCGCGCATCGTCATCAGCATCAGCGTCGGCGTCGAGTTCGGCTCCGCACTCGTGCCTGACGACGCGTGATGCAGTATCTGCTGACGAAACGTCTGCGGCCGCATCTGCTCCATCAGGTCCTTCATGCCGGGACCCATCTTCATCCCCGGCAGGGCCTCCATCGGCTTCGCATCCTGGGCATGAATCCATAGCGGGAAGAAGAGAAGCACAGCCACTGCGAAAAACTTGTTCATATCGGTCCCTGGGGCAATTCACCTTCGGCTATTGTTCCGTCGGGTTTGAGGGCTGAAAGCCCGTCCTATACCAGCCCAGGGCGAAGCCCTGGGTAACAGACACGATGTATGTCCGAGCGCTGAAAGCGCGACCTATAGATGCCTATATCTGCACCTACATCAGAGCGAGAAATGCTAAAAAGGGTGTCTGGTATGGGCTTGTTGACCGTGAGAGCGTGCGCGATTATATGTCGCGCCTTCAGCGCTCTTTTTCTGTTGCGGTCCGATACCTAGGGTTTCTCTTCCCCGATTCGCCCTGGGCTGGTATAGGGCGGCTTTCAGCCCTAAAACCAGACAGAACCATAGCTGAAGAGGAATCACTCTAGACGCGGAGCATTACTGAATGCAGATCGGCGACTGTTCGCCGGAGAGGCGGCGCCTTCACGACGGATTGATTGCCGCCCTGCAACCTGGCGGACGGCCATGCTGTCCGCGTGGCCCAGCGCACACCGTTGGAGCCAGCCAGCCCGAAGGCGCTGGCTTCCGTCGCTACGATGGCGGCATGATGGCAAGAGCTTCCGTCCACGGCAGTCGCAGGGATTGCCGAGTCCATACCGTCCGAGCAGTGGCCGTCAGACATGGCCATTTCATCCGACCCGCTCGCAGCCTTACAGCAGCTTCGCTGAGATGCTGATGAACACGCGCTTTCGCACACTACGTTCTGCGAGGACACCGCCAGAACCAGCAGAGCGATCACCAGCGCACACGCGTTTCTCAAGCGGGTCGACATACGAACATTGTAATGACAATCGCCCGCGCCGGTACTCGTTACCCAATCGCAAACGCAAATCAAAAGGGCGAAATGAAGAATGGCATTCGTCATTTGCGGCGCTCATTAAATCTCTTGCGTTCTTTAAAACTCGTGCTACATTCCATTTCACCACTCGCAGGGAGCGAGGGTACAAATGGCGTCCGCGCACTCACGCAGGCTCCTCACCTTCAGCGTCGCACCCGCGACGCTGCTTCTGCTTTCAGCCTCGATATTCGTCTTCCACGTCCACCAGACGCTTACCGAAACCTCCCGCTCCGTCGCCGATTCTCACCATCTTCCGTTCACCTTCGGCCCACTCACACTGCCGCCAAATCCGGGCTTCGAGCCGATCGCCGCGCCCGCGGCCTTCACTTCGGCAGCCGCGCTTGACGGCCACATTTTCGTCGCCGGCGCCAGCGCGCTCAATATCTACAACTCCAACGGAACGCTCGAACACAGCTTCCATGTAGGCCTCGATCTCCCGCCCGCACCGCTCGGCCGTATGATCGTCGCTCGTCTCCGCGGCGAGTCGCAGCCACAACTGCTTATCGCTACAGCCGGCGCAGGAATCCTGCTCTACGACGCCACGACCCAGGCCTTCCGCCAGCTTCTTCCCGCGTCTGCCGACCTACGCGACATCACCGCCCTCGCCGCACTCGGCTCCGGAGAAGTACTCGCTGGAACGCGCCGCCACGGCCTGCTCGTCTACAACGGCAAGACCCTCGAACTCTTCCGTCCCGAATACGCTGACGCCTCGATCACAGTGCTCCTCGCGGTCGGCAACGATGTCTGGGCAGGAACGCAGGACCACGGACTCTTCCACACCCACGCCGGAATTACCGACCACTTCGAGCCCGAGCTCCCCGACCCGCACGTCGAAACCCTCACCGCCGAAAGCAATCGCGTTTTTGCCGCCACACCGCTCGGCGTCGAGCTACTGGAAGACGGCCGCCCATCGCGCACCATCGCCCCCAACATCTTCGCCCACGCCCTCTTCGCCGAGCCAAAAACCCTTACGCTCTCCACGCTCACCGAAGGCGCGACCGCCGTCTCGCTCGACAACACCCGCACGCACGCGTCCTTCACCACCGCCGATAACGCCGAACCAACGGAGCAGTTCCTCACCCTTCCCGGCAGCGACGATCTCTACGCCGTCCGCCACGACGGCCTCTATCGCCGCACCGGCTCCCGCTGGATAGCCGTCCTCGAACCCACCAAAGCCGCCCTCACCGACACCAACATCGCCGCCCTGGGCTTCGCGCCCGACGGCCGGCTCTGGGTCGGCTACTTCGACCGCGGCCTCGACGTCATGAACGTAGAAGCGGACCCCGCCTTGACGACCGCCCAGCACCTCGAAGACGACCACATCTTCTGCATCAACCGCATCGCCGTCGACCCGGTCCGCAACACCATGGCTGTCGCCACGGCGAACGGCCTTGTCCTCTTCGACGCCGCCGGTAAGCCCCGCCAGGTCCTCACCCGCCGCGACGGCCTCATCTCCGACCACGTCACCGACGTCGTCTATACAGGCGCCCGGATGACCATCGCCACGCCCGCAGGCCTCACCTTCGTCGACAGCACGGGCATCCAGAGCCTCTACGCCTTCCAGGGGCTGGTCAACAACCACGTCTACGCCCTCGCCGCCTCCGCCGACGGCAACGAACTCCTCGCCGGAACCCTCGGCGGAGTCTCGCTGCTCACCCACGACCCCGCAGTTGGAGATAAAGTCCGCCGCAACCTCACCGTCTCCAACTCCGGCCTTCGCCACAACTGGATCACCGCTGCACTACCAGCAGACGGCGGCTACATGGTCGGAACATACGGCGCCGGCGTCATGCGCCTCGATGCCACCGGGCATTTCACCCCCATGGACCTCGCCACCCGCAACATGGTCATCAACCCCAACGCCATGCTCTCCACCCCCAACCACATCTTCGCCGGCTCCCTCAACCAGGGCCTGTGGAGCTACTCCCGCGCCGCCCAGCGCTGGACCCAGATCACCAACGGCCTCCCCTCCCTCAACGTCACCGCCCTGGCCACCCAGGGCGGCACCCTCTACGTCGGCACCCAGAACGGCCTCGTCCGCATCGCAGAATCGAAGCTTCCCCAATGAACTCCCACGCAAACACTCCCTCAACCTTGTCATCTCGACCGAAGCGCTCCCTACCTTTGTCATCTGGACCAGAGCCCACCCCAACTTTGTCATCTCGACCGAAGTCTCGCGGCTTCATGCGAGACGCAGTGGAGAGATCGCAGCATTTCCTCCGCAGCACCCCAACATTGTCATCTCGACCGAAGTCTCGCGGCTTCATGCGAGACGCAGTGGAGAGACCTGCTGTTTGCTGGCACCTCGCACACATCCTCGCACTCACCCTCACCGCGCTCACCGCAAACGCCGCAACCGGCGTTCTCATCCCGCGTGACAAGCAAGCGCCCGACCCGTCGATCCTCTCCCTCGAAGAGATGTCCGTGGACGTCACCATCGACAACGGCGACGCGCGCATCTTCATCACCCAGATCTTCCTCAACCACACCAACAAGATTGAAGAAGGCACCTACAACTTCGCGCTTCCCTCGGGCTCAACTGTCTCCGATTTCGCGGTCTGGGACGGCGCCGTACGCATCCCTGCGGTGATCCTGGAACGCAAACGCGCGCAGGAAGTCTATGAGCAGGCCCGCATGCAGGCCATCGACCCCGGCCTGCTGCAAATGGGCGAGCGCGACAACGCCGACCCTGCCCGGACGGCTCTGTTCTCCGCGAAGATCGTCCCCATCCCGGCCTACGGCACCAAGCGCCTTGAGCTCGAATACCACCAGCGCATCGACGCCACCGCCTTCCGCCAGGCGTTCATTCTCCCGCTCAAGCCAGACGCCGCCGGCGAGCAGAAGGTCCACAAGTTTCACGTCAACCTCAAAGTTCAGTCAGCGCATCCCTTCACCGGCCTCAAGCTCGGTGCGGCTTACGGACTCAAGATCACGCAGCAGGACGCACACTCCGTCGCAGCCATTCTCGACGTTACTGACACGCTGCTGACAGACGACCTCACCGCCACCTGGAACCTCGACCCCAGCGCAGCCGACGTGCTCGAAGTCATCACTCACCGTGACCCGCGCGCTCCGCAAACCTCACCCGACCAATCGCGACCAACCCCAACCACCGGCCCCGAGCCCGGTTTCTTCGAGGCCACCGCGCTCATCGGCGAGGGCGCAAACAAGCCCACGACCGAAGACGTCGCCCCACCCCGGACCATCATTGTGCTCTTCGACAACTCTCTCTCGATGCAATGGGAGAAGCTCGAACGAAGCTACGCCGCTGCAGAAACTCTGCTCCGCAAACTCCGCCCGGCCGACCGCTTCAACGTCATCCTCTTCAACCAGGACACCGCCAGCCTGTCGCCGCAACCTGTACCCGCCGACGCAGCCCACATACAGCAGGCGCTCGACTTCATCCGCGCCAGCAAGCTTCGCGGCGGAACCGACATCGGCAAAGCCCTCACCGCTGGTCTCGCACAATCGACCGAGACCGACACATCGCTCGTCCTGCTCACCGATGGGGGATCGGACCGCGGAGTGACCATCATTCCCGGCAAGATCGCTGCAAACTATACCCGCGCCTGGAAGGCCCTTCCGCATCCGCCACACACAGACATCTTCGCCGTGGGCGACGACGCCAACATCGGCCTCCTCCGCCTGCTCGCGAGGAACGACGGCGTCCTCGATCAGGTTCGCTCCACCGAGCCGGTCGAATTCCACCTTGCCGCGTTCCTCTCGAAGATCACGCACAACCCCGTCGCCGGCCTCGCGCTCGACATCAAACCAGCCACCACGCCGAAGTTCGTGTATCCGCTCGACGACAGCGTCTACACCGGCTCCATCGCTTCGTGGATTGGCCAATACACACAACCCGCAAAGCTCGACCTCGAGCTGCACGGCGTCCGCAACAACACCGCCTTCAACATCAAGGCCAACGCTGCGCTTCCCGCTACCGACCTTAACCACCCGCAACTCCCGCGCCTATGGGCGCAAGCCCGCGTCGACGCGCTGCTCGACCAGATCAACCGTGACGGCGAAACCGCTGCCGCCATCGACGAAATCATCCGCCTTGCCCGCCGCTACAAACTCGTCACGCCGTACACATCCTTCCTCGCCGTCCCGCGGTCGCTACTTCGACCGCGTGTCATCCGCCCCGGCGACCCGGTTCTCCGCGTGCGCACCGATCCGGCCATCGAGTCGGTCATCGCCATCTTCCCCTTTGGCCTGACCAAGCCGCTTCGCCACCTCGCCACCGAAGACACGCCCGACGCGGGCGACACCGGTGGCCGACTGTGGGAGACGCGCTTCCTCGCCCCGGATGACATGAAGGACGGAACGTATAGTGTCCGCTTGGTCCTTCGCGACACTGCAGGTCACAGCTATCGCGAAGAGAAAACGTTCGTCATTGCCAGCACGCCGCCGACGGTTAAAATCCTATTGCCCAACAAGCGTCTGCACCGCGGCGAGTCGATCCAGCTTCGAGCTACGGCTTCCGAAAGCACTCGAACGCTAACCGCTCGAATGCCGGGGATTGCCCCCATCAACATGCGCTGGAACCACGTCGCCGCCGCCAATGCAGGAACACTCACGATCCCGGCTGACATGCCTATCGGCACCTACACCCTTTCGGTCACGGCTGAAGACATCGCCCACAATCTAGGCAGCGAGGAGGTACAAATCGATGTCATCCCCTAACTCTTCCCTCCGCCACAAACTCCTCATCACCGCTCTTATCCTCACACCCCTGACGGCCGCGGCAATCCTTCCACCCTGGCTCCAGCACATCCGTGCCGACGCTACATTCGAAGCCGCCCTCTATCGCATGATGGACCTCCCCGGCGTCCACGTCTTCTTTCCACGTCCTCCCAAAGAGTCCGTCGCCGAGCTCAATAAGCTCCCCGCATCCACCGCACTCTACAGCCTGCGCGCACATCAGGAAGAGGAAGCGCTCGACTTCACCGCCGCCGAATCCGATTGGAAGGCCTTCGCCGCGGCTTCCCCTGACAACCGTATCGAGCTGGCCGACTTCTACCACCGCCGCCTCGCGGTAAAACCCGAGTTCGCCACGCTGCTGGAAGTCGCCGGTTCCCCGGCTCCCGCAAGCGAAGCCTTCACCGCGCCCGCGCAACAACGGTCATGGCAAGCATTTGAACGCGCGCTGACTCTCGCCAACGATCAGGCTTTCGACGACACCGTCATCCTTGCTCTGTATAAAAGCTGGATCGTCCGTTACCCGCAGCAGCCCACCGTCTACGCCCGGGCCTTTACCTGGGCGCTCGATCAAAAACGCTTTCCCGACGCCGAATCCATCCTCGCGCAGTACAAAACCGCCTTCCCCGCCGACCAGATTTTTCCCATCAAGGCGACAGCCCTTCTCGCCCTGAAACACGGCGGCCCCGACGCGCAACAACGCGCCCTCGCCGTTTACGATGCTGCCTTTCAGCCTCTCTGGCCCGACGCTCTGGTGAGCAGCTATTTCGCTCTCCTGAGCGACACCCACAACCTGCGTCGCTTCGTCGCCGACGCCAACGCCCATCTGCAGCACAACCCCGACGACCTCAACGCTCTCGGCCGCATCTTCCTCTACAACCAGAACCAATCCCACACTGACGCGGCCCTCGCCGCGCTCGATCAATATCGCCGCAGCAAGGAGGCACGCAAAGTGGCGTGGACCGCTGCCGAACTCGACACGCTCGCGCAGCTCACGCTCGCGGCACACGATGTGCCGGACGCCGCCCGCTACGACTTCGCGCTCTACAGCATGACGGGCAACCTACCCGACAGCCGCAATGCGAAAGAGACCGGCCTCAGCAACATGATTTCGCTGCTCCTCTCGACACCCGACCAGCCCATTACCCTCGGCGCTGGCAATCTCAGCATGTATCGAGACATCGCTACGCTGGATCGCGGACCCGGCTACTGGAACGGCATCCTCTCGTTGTGGTTCAACAGTTCGTCGCCCAACAATGAATTCGCAGACGAAGAAAAGAAAGCGCGGCCCTACTTCCAGCGCGCCAAGGCTGCAGAACTCCTCGCCCTGCTCGACCGCGAAATACCCAACGCACCACAGCGCGCCGCGCTGCACGCGCAACTGCTCCGGGTCTACGCCGACTACGGCGACAACGACGCCATCATCCACGAAGGTTCGGCGCTGCTGGCCCAATTTCCCAACGCCGACTCAGCTTTCCGTCTCGGCGTCGCAATGACCATGGCCGACGCCTACGCGCGTCAGAACGACACCGCATCCGAGTTCGCTCTGTACGACCGCACCCTCGCCGAACTCGGTACGCGTGCGAAAAACATGCCCCTCAGTTCGGCTACGGTGACGACGACGCCCGAGCCGGGCCCGCCACCGCCGCCGCCGGTTCCGTCCGACACAGACGACGATAGCGCCAAGCCGAAGCCGAAAGTGCCCGACGCCGCGCCCGCCTTTCAGCTCAATACAGGCGCCCCCGCGGCCGCGCCGCATCCCGACGCCGACGCTTATGTCCAGGTGCTCAATCGCTACATCGGCCGCCTGACATCTACGCAAAAGCTTCCCCAGGCGCTGGCCGTGCAGCGCAAAGAGCTCGACCGCAACCCCAACGACCCTCTGCTCTACGAAAGCCTCGCCAACTTCCTCGGCCAGAACAACCTCTTCGCCCAGCAGGAAGAGGTCTACCACCAGGCCCTCGACAAGTTCCCGAGTGAAGCCTGGACGGACAAACTGGCGCGCTTCTATCTACGCCAAAAGCGTGTACAGGACTACGCCGCCCTTACCCGCAAAGTCACTGACACCTTTGACGGCACCGATGTCGACACCTACTTCCATCAGGGCATCGGCGGCGGCGCACAGCTTTATCTCGAGCTCAACCTGTACGCCCATCAACGCTTTCCGCACGATATCGTCTTCACGGAAAATCTCCTCAATGCCTACACCGCAAAGCTGACTCGCGATCCCGCCGCTCGCGAAAAGCTTCTCCGCGAAACCTGGTGGCAAACACCGGACCTCACGCGTCAGTTCTTCGAGTTCCTCAGCTCGACCGGCAAGCTCGAAGCAGAGCTCGCACAGCTTCAGCCAACGGCCGCCAATCCCGCAGCCCAGCAGGAAGCCGCCGAAGTCCAGCTCTGGCGCTCGCACTTTGAAGAGAGCGCGCCGCTGTTCGCCGATCTGTCTGCCGCGTATCCCGCCGATATCACCATTGGCACGACCGCCTCCGATCTGCAACGCTCGCTGGCGTGGTTCGATTCACCGCTTGATCCGTCGCACACCGCACGTTCCGTCGCAATCGAACAACGCCTGCTCTCAGCTAACCCCGGCGATCTCGACCGCCTCGCCCGCATCGGCGACATTCTCGCCGACCACGCCGAAGACTCGGCCACTTCACTCGCTCCCGCCGCGCAATATTGGCGGCGCATGCCCACTATCGCCCCGGGCAGCCGCGACGGCTATCTGCAAGCCGCCACCGTCTTCTGGGACTACTTCCAGTTCGACGACGCACTCGCCGAAATCGCCGCCGCCCGTGCACACTTCCACCAGCCAGCGCTCTTCGGTTACGAAGCCGGGGCCATCGCCGAAGGCAAGCGCGACTACTCGCTCGCGGTGCAGGAATATCTCGCCGCGGCCCTCGCCAATGCCGATGAGAACTCCAGCAGCCGCCTCCTGCAGTTGGCGCGCCGCACCTCGACACATGATCTCGTCGACTCGCTGACGGCGGGTGCGGCTGCATCTTCCTCAGACCCCAACGCGCTCACGTTGCGCCTAAAGGTATTAGCCGCCCAGCGTCGCAGCAGCGAAGCCGCCCCGCTGCTCACTGCTGCGCTCAAATCCGCAAAGACTCCAGAAGCGGCTGCGAACATCGCCGATCTCGCCCGCACCAATACGCTGCCCGCGGTCCACGAGCAGGCCCTCGCCCGCCAGGCCGACCTCACCACCGACCCCATCGAACGCCTGCAACTGCGCTACTCTCTCGCCCGAGCCTACGAAGACCGCAACGGCATTCCCGCGGCCTCGCACGTCATCGATGAAATCTACAAACAGAACCCGCTCCTCCTCGGAGTCGTCCGTTCCACTGTCGATTTCGACTGGCGCACCAAACGTCAGCCCCAGGCGATCATTGTTCTTGTGGCCGCCGCGCATGCATCGGAGATCGCCCAGCCCGATCTCGCCCACCAGTTCACCGCCGAAGCTGCGGCAAAGGCGAATGAATCCGGCGACACCAAACAGGCCCGCTCTCTCGCCGAATCGCTGCTGCAAGTCGAACCCTATAACGCCGAATACCTCTCGCTAGCCGCCGACAGCTACGTCCGCGCCAATGACAACGCCGGCCTGAAGCAGTTCTATCTCGCGCGACTCAACACGCTCAAAACCGCCTCCATGTCGAACGACGACCGCAAGTCCCGCACGGCGCTCCTCCGCAAAGGTTTGATCCCGGCGCTGACGCGCGCAAAGGACTACACCGGAGCGATCGATCAGTACATCGCCCTTATCTCCGCCTACCCCGAAGACTCCGCTCTCAACAACGAAGCTGCGCTCTACGCTCTGCGTTACAACGACAAGCAGCAATACATCGGCTTCCTGCAGACCACAACCAAAGCCTCACCGCGCGACTCGCGTTTCTTCATCGATCTTGCGGAAGCGCAGCAGGTCTTTGCCGACCTGCCCGCCGCAATCGATGCCTACGCTCATGCCATCGCGATTCGCAAAGACCGCACTGACCTCTACACCGCCAAAGCCTCTCTCGAAGAGACCCTGCAACGCTTCGACGACGCCGTCGCGGACTACCAACGCCTTTATCAGCTCACCTATAAAGATCCCCAATGGATGCTATCCATCGCCCGCGTCCGCGCTCGCCAGGGCCGCTCCACGGACGCAGCCGACGCCCTGAAAACCGCTTACCTTAGTGGGCCCAAGCAGGCTCCGGACGACTTCTTCCACGTCGCCTCGCAACTCGAACAGTGGAACTTCCTCGACGACGCGGCCCGCTTCGCCGAGCAGGGCCGCGCCGCTGCCGGCGATCATTTCCTCACCGCCGACATACCCGGAGTCAGCAGCGACGACGCTTCCACCTACGCTCGCATCCTGACCCGCCAACGTCATACAGAGCCGCTCCTCGCGACCCTCCATACAGCCGCGGCCGATGCGCTCGTATCGTCAACCTCACCCAGCATCATCGCAGCGCAGGTGCAGTCGCAGGGTGTCGGCTCCGTCACCGACAGCAACTGGCGTGAGCAGGCTGCCATCAACCGCCGCAACCTCGCAAGAGCCGGTTTCTCTCGCGCGCTTATCGCGACCGGCACTACTGTCGACAAGTTCTTCACGCCTGAAGAGCGCACCATCTACGCCGCTCAACTGGATCAACAGCGCACTGGCGCCAGTCTCCAGCAAGTCGCCGAAACCTGGATCCCGGCAGCCCACGCCGCTGGTCTCTTCGACAAAGAAGCCGCATGGAGAAAGGAGATTGTGCTCTCCGCATACAAGGGCGCCAATGATCAGCTCACCGAGTACACCACACTCCAAACCAGCCGCCTGCGCTTCACCGAACTTGCGCAAACCCTCGAAGCCTTCCTCAAGCTCCATCCGAAATCTGTGGACAGTACCCTCTCCGCCGAAGTGGCAGCATACCGCAGCGCCGGAGACAACGCGTCAGAAACCCGTGTCCTGCGCACACTCGTTTTGCGCAACACGGCAGACGCCACTTTCCGCAACCGTTACCTCGACCTGCTGCTTCATCGCGACACAGCGGCGCTCGTCGCCGTCTCCGGAAGCCGCAACGAAACCCTCGCCGATGCGGCCGCGAACTTCGCCGTCGCCAAAGGCACACCCGCCGTCGCACTCGCGGCCATCAGCGCCCGCGGCAAGGCTCTCCCCGCCGTCTGGACACCTGCGACAACCGGCCTCGCCACTCTCTTCTCCGCCGACACCACCGGCAAAGGCGACACCGCACTCCGCACCGTCCTGGCCTCCGACGCCAGCATCGCCGATCGCCTCGCGACGAAGCCCGACGTTGCGAAGCAGCTCACGGGAGAGCTCTGGTTCTACTACGCCGGCCGCGACGGTCAACTCCGCCTGCTCGCTCCTGCAACGCGTGACAGCGCCGAAGACCTGATCGCCGCCGACCTCGAATACGCACCCGTCGCCGCTAGCTACGAGGCCCTCGCGCAGACCTACGCCGAAGCCGGCAATGCACCCGCTGCGCTCGTCGAACTGGACCACGTCCTCGAACTCAATCCCCACTCCGCCGATACCCAGGATGCCCGCGCCCTCATCCTGTGGAACGCCGGCCGCAAAGACGACGCCCTCGCCTCCTGGCGCGATGCGCTCGCTTCGCTGCGCGTCATCGAAGACCGCTCTGCCGCGCCGGAAACATTCTGGTCCGGCTTCGCCCGCATTGCACGCCGTCTCCACGACAAAGGCGTCGCTGCGCAGTTCAAGCCGCAGATGGACGACGTGCTCCGCATCTACCTCAAGCGCAATGGGAACTACCGCAGCAACGAGTTGCTGCACGCGGCCTATGGCTCGCTGCCTGATGCCGAATGGATTATCTCACTGGCTTCCGCCGCCGTCGATCCGCTGGTTGTACTCAAAGACCTCGAGAACTCCAACTGGCTGTCACCCGCAGCGCACGAAACAATCCTTCTCCGCGAAATCCAGCTCGCGCAGGCTGCCATTCCCGCAAACGCATCCCCCGTCGATTACTCCCGTACCCGCGTATTCGAAACGCAGGAATCCCTCATCAAGCTCTACACCGCGCAACGTGAAGACGCGCGCGCCTTGGCGCTGTTGCGATCCTTGGATGCTTCGCAACGCAACACCGCCGCGATGCAGCAGACCGAAGCGGTGCTCGCCGCACGCACCGGTCAACTTGACGCGCTGCTTGCCAACTACCGCTCCCAACCCGACACGGCATTCGATGCGGCCGTGCTTCACAATGCCGCTGCGGAACTCATTCTCGATAACCGTCCCCAACCGGCACGCGCTCTGCTCGAGTTCGCCTTCGACCGTTCTCTTTCCACCCATACTCTCGACGCCCCCGACTACCTCGCGCTGGCCGACGCTCGTCTCCATACCAACGATCTGCCCGGGGCGCTCTCGCTCCTGCACTCGCTCGTGCAAATGCCCGGCGACACCTACGCCAACCTTGACTCCGCCGCCGCGCTGCTGGAAAAGAACGCCCACCCGGCCGAAGCGATTCCGTTCCTCACGACGCTCGCCCGCAACGTTCCGTGGGACCTCTCCTACAGCGCACGTCTCGCTGAAGCACATCAGCACGGGAAAGATCCCGCAGCAACCGCGGCGCTCGCAGCGGTTGCGCGCAACCCGCTGATGCCCTATGCTCTGCGCACTCGCACCGCTCGCGATCTCGCCGGCACCGGCGCGCCGCCCGATCTCGGTAGCGGTGAACTCAAACTCCTCGCCTCGACAACCATCGCTCCCACCGCGAGCCAGCAGCCGTTCTTCGTCGCCGCCCGCTTAACCGCCGCGTCGCAATCGCATGACGCGAAGCAACAAACCGCACTTCTTCGTGAGGCCATCGCCATCGCACCCAATGCGCCGCAAGTCCTGCTCGATCTCTTCCGCGCGGACATCCGTGCCAATGACGCAACTGGCGCCCACGCTGTCTTGGACATCCTACTTCCATCGTCGAACTACTATCCAACGGAAACCGATTCAGATAACCCCGCCGACGATGCCGTCAATGATTACGGAGCCGTGGCTCTCCTGCCCCCTGCGGCTACCTCGCTCCCCGCGGCGGAGCGCGTACAACTCGCGAAGGACATCGCCGAGGTGCGCGTCCGTGACGGAGATACGACAGCAGCCACGAACTATCTCCGGCTGGCGATTCGCCTGGCCCCGCACGATGAAGCGCGTGTGGCTGCACTCCGCTCTCGCATCGCAGCCATCGAAGCCGCCGACCGTCTCGAAGCCGCCAACGACGCGCGCCGTCCCCTCATCCACAAAACTCTCGATCAAGCTCTCACCGTGCGACAACGACTGACCGTCGCGCCCGATGAAGCTCCACCCGCACCGAAGAAGGAGGAGGAGTAGCCATGCAGCCTCTATCCAAGCGCCTCATCGTCATCACCACATCCGTCGTCGCAGTAGCACTTGCAGTCTGGGCAGCAGCCCCCACGACGGCCCACAAACAAGTGCTCGCCGCCGACCTTCCTCCCGGCGCTCTGCTCACCATCGAGTCACCCGACTTCGCAGGGCTCCTCCACACCTGGAATGCCTCGCCCGAACAAGCCGGGTGGCTCAAGAGCGCCAACTACAGCGCCTTCGCCAACTCGCGCCTCTTCAGCCGGCTCGGCGACGCGCAGGGAGAGTTCGAGGGCGTTGCCGGGAACAAATCCGGCTTCAGTTCGGAGTTTCTGCGGCAGGTTGCCGGCAAGGAAAGCATCTTCGCGTGGTACGACATCTCCAAGCTGGAGTTCGTCTACATCTCGCACCTACCAGCGGGCCAGACCGCACGGGTAGACCTCCTGCAACAGCGCGGCAAGTTCTCCCGCCGCGAGTCCGGCGGCGACAGTTTTTACGTCAAGACAAGCACCAGTGCCGGTGGGGATGATGCCGGTCCCAGCACACCTCGCACCGTCGCCTTCGCTACTCGCG
>Ga0207125_10022_pt1 | contig 39056 bp, 28 predicted proteins | sample Alteio_BWMinHeat_19_FD_153556 | JGI IMG/M metagenome (GOLD analysis project Ga0207125, IMG submission 153556) | Enriched cells from forest soil in Barre Woods Harvard Forest LTER site, Petersham, Massachusetts, United States -... | ecosystem: Environmental > Terrestrial > Soil > Temperate forest >...
GCGCCGAGGATCGCGAGGAAGGGAAGCAGATAGATCGCCGCAACGTTGCGAGTCGCCACGTGCTTTTCTTCCTGTTTGTGCGACGCCAATTTGGAGAACCACGGCACGCGATGGGCGGCGAGCAGGAATCCAAGCGCCACGGCGTTGAAGGCGATCCAGCCGGCCTCGGAGTGGAAGCCGATGGAGGCGACCTGGGGATGTCCGGCGTTGCCGATGCTGAGCAGGGCCGCGATGCGCAGGATGTTCAGGATCCAGATCAGGGCCAGCGCGCAGGGGACCAGTAGAAATGCCTGGGGAAAGCGCAGCTCGCGGCGCGCGTACCAGAGCCAGCCGAGGCTGAACAGCAGGGTCAGGGCGAGGCCTTCGATCCCGGAACAACTGGCCGCGACGGAGACAGCGAAATGGGGAAGACGGATCTCGTAGGCGATTGGATCCGCCATGACCTGGGGATAGACAACATGGAGCAGGCCGGCGACGAGGCGGAATGTCGCCTGGCGGATGAACAGGCCGCCCCAGGCATCGGGCTTGTTCCAGATGGCTTCGACGGGGGAGATGAGCAGGACGACGAGGAGAGAAGAAATCGCGGCATAGAGCCACGCGAGCCGGGTGCGGCGTAGTACAGCAGGCAGGAAAGGGAGCGGGATCAGGACGCAGAGCAGGGCCAGTGCTGAGAGTGGAATGGCAGCAAACCAGACGACTTCCAACGGGGTCCGGGGCCACGATGTCAGCAGCAGAGCGGCGTGGGTTAGAGCGATGAAGCCCAGGGCGGCGGCATAGAGGGGGAGCAGACGGAGATTAAGCGGAAGGACGGTGCGGTCGTTCCTGAGGGAAGCGCGCGCAATGACCAGAAAGACCGCGGCAAAGACTATGGCTCCTGCTACCGCACGGTGCAGAAAGCACCATGGATGAGGAACAGAGACGATGACCAGATATTCGGCTAGGAGGATGGCCGCAAACAGATAAACCCGCCCGAGTATATGGTCGGAAAACTTCGAACCATAGACTCGGACGGGCGAGGGGCGTGCGGCTTGCTCAGGGTCAACTACGGGCATTCAGTACCGGCTCTCTGGGCGGTTATACCTGAAATTACCGAAGCCCCCTGGCAAAGAGCTACTTCTTGAAGCGGCCGCGGAAAACCATGACTGCGCCACCGAGCAGAGCGAGTGCAGAAACACCGTCGGCGGGGTTGATTTCGGGTACGTTGGGGGCGGCAAAAGCCTTGGCTGAGAAGCAAAGGGCGATCAGGGCGACGGGAAGAGCGATCTTCAAAGTTTTCAAGTGTTTGCCTCGTGCAGGAATCGGGGATTGATGACCAGAGTACCATGTTTCGCGGTTACGTCTAGCAAAAAATGACCAGGTGAATATTTCCAGACGCTTACGGAGCCTTGGCAGATTCTCCCCGGAAAGACTCGAAGGATCGGCGAAGACCCTCGCGGGTGCTGATCAGGGGTTGCCAGCCCAGTTGTTTGAGTTTGGCGTTGGTGAAGCTGTTGCCACCCCAGGCGGTCTGCGTCTTATAGGCGCTAAAGATGGCCGGCAACTGACCTTTGGATTTCGTGCTGTAGCGCTCCACTCGTTTCGATCCCCACAATAGAAGCCAGTAGGGAACCGGAATCGACCGGACCGCCTTGACCTCTTGTTTGTAGAGACGGAGATACTCGCGGGAGGTGGGCAGATCGTCGTCGACCACGTTGTAGATCTGCCCATTGGCCTGCGGTGAAAGTGCGGCGACCACGATGGCGTCGGCGCAGTTGTCGACGTAGGTAAGAGGGATGATATTGCTTCCGCCCATGTGCACGAACACCCCGAACATGCTGATGCCGACGCGGTTGGAAAAATGCCCGCCACCGGGGCCGTAGATCACACCGGGGCGCAGAACGACCAGCTCGAAGCCATGACGCTGGTGGTACTCCCAGAACATTTGCTCCTGGCGCAGTTTGGTGTAGCTATATATATCGCGGAGTTCGGGGTGAGACTCCATAGGAGTGTTCTCGTTGAGCGTGGCTCCCCGGCCGAGCGGGGCCACACCCATGGCGCCGAACGAGCTGACCAGCACGACGCGCGGGCGTTGGGCTGCGTCCAGAGCCACGATGCCATCGAGAAGGTTGCGGCTGGCGACCACAGAGTCGAGGAACATCTCGGCCGGGCTGCCCTTCAGTGCGGCGGCTGCGTGGATCACGAGCTCGACGCCCTCGAGTGCCGCGGTTATGTCCTTGGGGTTCTTCAGGTTGGCCGCAAATAGTTCAACCTGGGCAGCAGGGTATGCGGCTGCGATCGTTTGCAGTGCTCCGCCCTTGGAGGTGTCGCGCAGCATGCAGCGGATGTCGGTCTGGCCGTGCTCCAGCAGGCGGTAAAGGATGCGTTTGCCGAGAAAGCCGCCGGCGCCGGTGACAAGAATCTTCATCGGCCTGCCTCCCCCCGCGCATCTCGCCCGCCGGTTGGGTAAACCTGCTCAATGACGCGGTCCATCACGTCCATGACGCGCAGGATCTCGTCATACGCGATCGGGGGCGCGCTGCCGTCGCGGATGCCAGCGTAAAACAGCTCCAGCAAGGTGCTCATTCCGGCAAAATACTGGAACTGATAACGCCGAAAGGCGCGGACGTTGTTTTTCCCCTGGGAGAAATACCGGGCAGCGGACTGGAACGGCGGAATCAGCCGGCCCAGCGAGCTGGGGTACTTCTGCGAGGCGACGCGGACGACGGTGCGGTTGGAAAAGTCGACCTCGATGGTGTCTTTGGTTCCGTAGACTTTGAGCGTGTTGGCAACCGGGCGCGCGTGGCTGCACAGGCTTCCGAACGCCGAGACGGTGCCGCCGCGGAGATAGACGCGCAACTCGTCCAGCAGCTCGTCGCTGCTGTCACCGCGAACGCCTTCGCGGCGCTTGAAGGCGAAGGCATGCACCTCGGGCTCGACGTCGGGCAGCAGCGGGACGATGCGGTTAAAGATGTGGTCCATCATGTTCTGAAAGAGCTTGCCGGGGAGTTTGTGGACCCAGTGCGAGGCGTCCGACATCAGCGCCTGGCCGTATTTGCCGGCAAGATCGTAGCCGATGAACGCTTCAACGTGGACGGTGTCGCCGATCGCGCCGCTGGCGAGGATGCGCTTGAACTCCATGGCCGGAGGATCGAAGTTGGGCCAATAATCGACGGTCATCTGGAGGCCGGCGTCGACGATGGTCTGGATGATCTGGCGGCCCTGTGCCGCGTCAAGCGCCAGAGGCTTTTCGAGGAAGACACTCGCTCCTGCCGCCGCGCATTGGCGGGTAATGGGCAGATGCACCGCGGGAGGTGTGGTGATGTGGACGACGTCGAGGCGCTCTTTTTCGAGCATTTCGTCGAGGTCGCTGTACCAGTTGGGGACGCCGTAACGTACGGCCAACTGCTCCGCCAGCAGCGGCTCGCGGTCGCATACGGCGACGAGCTCTGCTCCCTCAAGAAACTGGATGATCTCGGCGTGTCCGTCGGCAATTTTGCCGCAGCCGACGATTCCGATGCGCAACACCTTCATATTCAAGCTGATCCTTGCAGATTTGCAGTGAAGCTACTATACCAACACGGACGCGACCCCTATTCCTATAGCTCCTTCGTATGACTTTGCCCTACCCCGGACTCACTTCTCCACGTCCGGCATGACGTGCCAGCGTTTCTTCCAAAACGGCATAGAGCTCCTGTGCGACATCGCTCCACGACCTGCTTCGTCTGGATGAAATAGCCTTCGCATCCCAGGTCGCTGTCAGCACTTCGTCGAGAGCGAGCGCGAGGGCGGGAGCATCCATCGGCGGGACAAGCCGGCCGCATGTTTCGTCCATCAGCTCTGGGATGCCGCCGACGGTTGTGGCGACCACAGGACGCCCCGCGGAAAGAGCTTCGATGACGACGTTGGGGCAGCCTTCGTTGTAGCTCGGAAGCGCGACAAGATCGGCGGCGGCCATCCAGGTTGCGACCTCTGTCGTTGGACAAGAGGGAATCAGCGTAATGCTTTCTGTGGCGCTATGGTCGGCGATCGCTTCGAGCAGCGCGGGTTTGTCCGGTCCGTCGCCAACGATAAAGCAACGCAGGTTAGGGTAGCGCGGCATCAGGTGAGCGACGGCGTTGATGAGCTCCATGAGTCCCTTGCGCACGTCGAGGCGGCCGACGTACACGATGACTTTGGCAGCGGGATCGATCTGCAGAGACTGGCGGGCTTCGCCGCGGTCTCGCGGGTAAAAAACGTTTGTGTCGCAGCCATTGAGCTTGGCGCGGGTCCGCGACGGGTCCGCTCCCATCGCGATGGCCTTGTTGCGGAGATCTGCGCTGACCGTGCTGACGAACGCGGCGTCGCGCAGCGTGGAGCGCGTGAGTGTGCGGCAGAACAGGTCGGGAATAGAGTGGATATCGGATCCGACGGCTGTGACGACGGCGGGGATGCCGAGAGTGCGGCCCATGCGAACGGCGGCGTATCCGTCGGGATAGATGAAGTAGCTCAGCAGGATGTCCGGAGCGAAGGGGCGAACATGGGCTGCGAGGTGTCTCGCGATCATCGTTCCATTCAGAGAGCGCGAAAGGACTGGGATCACCGGGAACGCAACGTAAGATACGTTGACGCCGGGCGGGCTCCATGTGCGGTCGAGCGTAGGGCGGCGCGTGGAGCGAGGGTCAAGCAGAGCCGGATAGACGGTTTCCGGGAAGAAGACGTGCAAATCGCAGAGGGTGGCGAGTTCGCGGATTGTTTGATAAGCCGAGTGGCCGTTCCACTCCTGATGAGAGGTCGGGAACTGTTTGGTGATGACCGCTACTCGCATTGCGCCGCTCTCCCGGGCTGCAGGAGCGTGCCGAAGGCACGGAACATTTCGAATGCGCCGGGCTGGATTGCGCCGGGTTGGGGATCAAGGTTTCGCTGATCTGCTTGTTTGGGAAAGTTCACTACAATTCCTTCAATAAAACACGGCAAGTCGAACAATTTATCGTGAGACGAGTATAGCGCGTACCAGATGTTCTGCGCCGTCGACGCCTTGACACAGCCGGGTACGTCTTCCGGCCAACAAGATGATGACCATGCGGCAAACCACCTGCGGCGAAATCACAACATCGCCGCTGGGCTTCGGGTCGGCAGTGCGTTCATGCCAAAACTGCCCCTGCACTCTTCTTTTTTTTCAGAACATCTTTCATCCGCAGGAACGGAAGCTCTACCAATCGGTAGCTTGCAATTGCTGCAAGCACAGCAAACACGAGGTTGAAGGGGAAGGCTGTCCACAATCTGCCGGTATCGCCAAGCAGGAAGGGATTTTGCCAGAGATACAGCGAGTAACTCAGGACACCGACGGCCATGAGAGGCCGCCAGTTAAGCACTCGGCCGAAGAGATGCTGCGGGTTCCTGATGGCCCAGTCGATGCACATGACTGTACCGATATTTGCGACGGATTGCCCCCAGACGTAGAACGCTCCGGGGCTATGTAGAAAAATCGCATTGCCGAAAACCACCGCGCCCACACCGACCGCAAGGAACGCCACGGCATGAGACTGAAAGCGGCGATAGCGGACCGATGCGCCCAGCCGGTTGTAATAGGCGGCCAGCAGGCACCCGACGGCGAGCGCATCGGCAACCGTTTCAAAATGCTTCGTCATTGCCGTTTCGCTGGCGCTCCAAAAATACCACATGCAGGCGCGAAGCAGCGGTACGGCAATCACGGCACACCAGGCCGACCGGAAAGCCCCCTTGGCCCCCGACAGCAGCACAAGCCCTGGCCACAGCAGATAGAACTGTTCTTCAACAGACAGAGACCACAACTGGCCCAACCACACTGCCTGGAAGTCGTGATAATTCATGATGAATGTGGAGGCCCAGAGGGCTTCATGCGGCCGTAGAACGATCCAGCCAAGGGCAGCCAAAATGCTGATGCACGCAATGAGCGTATAGACTGCAGGAAAGATGCGGAGCACACGTCGAATGTAAAATTGACGAAGAGAAATTGTGCCGCTCTTCTTCCACTCCTTCATCAGCAGCGTAGTGATCAGAAACCCGGAGATGACGAAAAAGAACCGCACACCCACATTGCCCGAATGTCCGAAGGGTTTCAGTATATGAGGCGCACCTTGACTCAGTGCGAGGTGTCCCAATAGGACGAACAGGATCGAGATTCCGCGGAGACCATCGAGCGAAGGGATTCGGCCAGGTATCGCAGGCGTGTATTTGGCAAGAACTGAGCCGTCAATTTTCGACATCGTACTTCTTTTCGCCTTCCAGGCAGCAAGGATGAGCGCGCTCGAATACGTGCATTTGAAGAGAGTATCGCTGCGAGTAATTTTATGCGATTAAGGTGCCGCTGATTTGGCGCTTGATTCGATCCTGGCAGTGTGCCGATAACAGAACGCACACGAGAGCAAACGGACATGAACCATTTCTCCGCCCCACAGGTACGGGGAATTTGCTCTAATGAAGACCAATCGCCCTCAGGAAAACATAGAAGCCGACGATGGATACAACAACCGTGATCAAGATGCGTTTGGACAATTGAGGTAGAGGAATCATCAACTCCGGATGATGTGGCTGATTGAGATTCCAAAGCGCCGTTGCCATTCCCAGCACGAGATAGAGAGTGACGGAATACGTCCGGGAAAGGAAAAAGGCCGTGGCCAGGGTCCCGACCATCGCCGTACGGATGACATGAGCAGAAAAACGAACCTCCGCGTCATCTGCGACGACACCGCCTCCACGTTGCGTGCTGAGCGAAACGAGATGTCGTGGGGGGGAGCCAGCAGTCAATATCCCGGGACCTGCCGGGACAGCACCGGCATGTCGCAACTGATGGAAGGCTAAGGAACGGGCAGGCACGTCGCTGGTGTTTTGTTGAGACCACCCACCGTCCGCCGCACCAACAGCTTTCTGAGGCTGAAATTTGGCGCCTATTTTGTCGGCAGACTGGGAAAGTGTCCGCTTCCCCAACTTGATCATCATGGTCAGCTTATTCCAGTTGGAAACGATCAGTCCCATCCAGAATATGTAACCAATGATGCCAAGCTCGGCCAGACAGAGCACGTAAGAATTGTGCGCGGTGAGTCCAGTGTCATTGAAGTCTTTGAAATTACCCATGCCCACCCCAACCAGGGGGTGGGTCTTCCAGACTCCAAGGGCGGTCATCCAGGCTGCCACCCGCCCGCCATCATCGTTGGTCATGCCTCTGCCGCCGGAGACATTGAGGGCCAGAATGCCAACCATGGCGATAGCGACCAAAATGCCGGCCTTTACGGGCCCGAGTCTTTCTTTGAAAGCGAATAACAGAACCACCGCGATGGACATCACGGCACCGCGAGAATGAGTGTAAAAAATCCCCGCCATCAGGGCCGACGCCGGGAGAAGGGTAAAGACGAAGTTCAGGAAAAATTTGCCCTTCTTCCACCGTAGCCAGAGCAGAGGAATGACCGTGACGAGATACTGCCCGAAGTCATTAGGGTCGGATAGAACTCCGAGCCCGCGAAACCTGTATAACGTTTCCTGGTCGGTGACGTTCTGTGGTTCCAGATATGGGCTTGAGAGATGGCCAGTGTAGTAGGCGATCAAACCTTGCAGGAAAATAAATATCCCGACCAGCGCCATCACTCCGATCAATACTTTCAATCTTTGCAGCGTATCGACGCTTATCGCAACGAAAAAGAAGACAATCGCCACAGGGACAAATAGTGATGTCGATTCGACAACCCCGCCCAACCATCCGGTAGCTATCATGGAGAGCATGCTCGAAAGGATCAGACCTATCACCAGATAGGTGTCGGGCAGGTTACCGACTTTCGAGCCAGGGAGACTCGGGATACACGCGAAGATGGCAAGGCCGCCGACGATCTCATTCACATGCAGACTCAGGATGGCCTGCGGCAATACGCCGGGGGACAAGACTGTGAGGGCTATGTAAAGCAGCGTCAACCCGAATGCCATGAACCCATTGTAGCTTGCGTGTAGAACGCCGAACATCGAGATACGACGGCCATCCTGGGGCATGGTGATCGCGTTCATGGGCTCCCGTGAACGCTGGATGGGTTCCTTTCGCGCATCCACTCCAAGGACGACACTCACGGGCAAATGGTCTAGCTGACGTTGACTGGGCGGTTGGAAAGGGTTCGTCCGGCGCGGCCGATGCTTCGGCTGAGCCGGATGCTGGGTTTTTCCACCGCGAAGTAGAAGAGCGCCGCCATTCCCAGGGCTCCGACAAGATACGGAATGAGAATCTGAAGGCGGGTAAACCGTCCGAGCAGGAGATGTACGAGCACGAACAGCACCGTCGCGTGAACGAGATACAGACTGTAGGAAATCCGGCCGAGCCACGCCGGCAGACGGTGATTGAGGACGCGGCTGACGCGATGCGAGGACAGCGCCACGATCAGCACGCCGCAGCCTCCAGCGATGGTTAAGATGTTCTCAAGAATATAGAGGCGGGGCTGGCTGATCGCGTCCAGCCATCCAAGAAGCCCGATCGATACGAGGAAGAAAATCACACGCTGGCTGTGGCCGCTTCGTGCCCAGAGTGCTTTGGCAGGTTCGAGCCAGCGGGCAAGCAGGATGCCGGCGGCGAATGCGACCAGCCCAAGTGTCATATCGGTCGCATTTCTGGCGGAGAGGCTATCGAGGTGCCGCGGCAGGAAGTGGAGCGAGGCGATGTCCAGGAACACCAGCGCACCAAGCAGGAATACGGCGAAGCGGCGGTTCCATCGCAGCAGAGGAATGCAGAGCAGCGGAAACAGGAGTGACAGGCGAATCTCTACAGCAAGCGACCAGAAGGCGGTGTTGATCTGTGCGACGTCGTAATTGCCGACCAGAAGAATGTGCTGCAGGATGAGCGGCCAAGTTAATGGTGCGGTCCATGTTTCGCTGAACCACGCGGAGACCTGCATGGGCTGGTGAAATCGCCAGTCCGCGCCGATCGCCAGCACGAGAGCGGCGAGGTAGGGAACATAGATGCGGGCAAGGCGGCGCAGAGCGAAGGTGCCATAAGGCAGTTCGTTGCCGCGTTTATAGGGCAGCGTAAGAACGAACCCGCTCAAAAGAAAAAAGAGGATAACTGAGCATCGTCCATTGAAGAAGAGGATGAAGACCTTCTCCAGAAGGAACCGGGCAGTGGGGTTGAGAGCGGAAGGATCCCAAAGGTTTTTGAAGTGATCGAGGACAACGGCGGACGCGGCCAGACCGCGCAGCGCGTCAAGCTCAGGATAATGATGCGATCGCCCGTAGGCAGAAACGAACTCTTCGCTTGAAGGGGCGGCCGGCTTGGTCCCGGTCAAAGCAATGGACATATAGCTTTGAGAGCATGGCGCCGCGAAGAGTTGCGAAATGCCCAAAGGTAGGAGTATGGAAGACGGGAGGAGCCATGGCTATAAAGGACGCTGCGTATGTTTTTCGGTCTTCTCGGTCAGGTTGGTGCAGTAGAGCGGATGCGTAAAATCGTGCATCACGTACATCTCCTCCTGCCAGGGCGCAGTATGCGGCATCGTGTATTGCAGCATGTGGATCGGCGCCAGTTTCTGCATCTCGTGTTCCATGTTGAATTCACGGATCGCGCATAGTTCGCCAGTCCACTCGTTATGGCAAGCCGTGATCGGCCACATGATGTCGTCGAAGTAACAGTAAATGCGCGGCAAACGGGTCTCTGACGGTCCTTCAAAGAGGGCGAACGCGCGCTTAGTGGAGCTGTAGTAGTCGAGATCGAATGCGATGAACCCGATGGGCGGAAAGCCCCCGTCTCGCACAAAGGCCGGCAGCGTCTCCCCGACCTGGCCCAACACCAGCTTTGCCGTTGTGAGCCTGCTGCGGAGGGCATCCGCGTCCATTTTGTAGAAGCCGGCGTCCCAGACGTGGGGCAGATCGCGGTATCCTTCAGGGGTGGGCATGCCTTCTCCCAGGTCGAAGCCAAAGACCGATATGGCAACGCCCGTCGCCGCGCCGATTTCAGCGGCAATAGACTCGAGCGCGAGCAGACCTCGGCCCCCAGCAACGCCGAGCTCAATGACGGAAATGGCAGGGATTCCCAAGCGCTTTGCCTGGTCTGCTGCCGCGTAGACCCCATAGGCGTACTGCGGACGCAAACCGATACCGAAGCGCACGCGAAGCTCCACCGACCCGACCGGGAACCTGCGCCAAAGCGTTCTCATGCCAGGAAGCTGCGTCAGTCGGCGAAGAAAACCTTCAGGAAGCATATGAATTAGAGAGTACACGTGGAGAATGGCACAGCAATGAACGGGTCAGAACTTCTCAGCAATTTGGATGGTGCATAATCGGTGTTATTGCCTCTGGTTTGATCTTCGGCTCCACGTAAGGAGTCGTCAACCTTCAATACGGAACAGACGCAGTGATTGGCCGCGTGAGGAGAGCAACAATGAGCGGAAAGAGGGAATGGCTCGCGCAAGCCAGCGCTTATGGCGGCTTCACGCGGCTGACCGAAGCGGTCCCCGGTTCACCCTTTCTGTTCATCCTCAACTATCATCGCATTGGCGATGCCACGCAGACGCCTTACGATTCCGGAACTTTTTCCTGTACGGTCGACGAATTGGACTGGCAGGTGCGTTATCTCAAGCAGCGCTTCCCGATTGTGACGCTCGATCAGGCAGTCGACATTGTGCACGGCAGGTCGTTGCCTTCGAAAACTTCGGTGTTGATTACCTTCGACGATGGCTATCGGGATAACTACGACGCGGCGTTTCCGGTTTTTGTGAAGCACGGGGTGTCCGCTTCGTTCTTTCTTCCCACGTCGTATATCGGCACCGGCTATCTGCCGTGGTGGGACATGATTGCGTATATCGTGAAGACGTCTTGCGAAAGCCGGATCACGCTTACCTATCCTGACACTGCGGCGTTCGATCTGACGCCGGCACACCGCAGCCGCTCCATCATGAACATACTCAAACTGTTCAAGCGGCCGTCCATGACCGACACAGAGCGTTTTATCGGCGAGCTTGAAGACACCTGCAAGAGCGTCCGTCCCACGGACAGCGCAGAACGCTGTTTCTTGAATTGGGATGAAGCGCGTGAGATGCAGCGTGCCGGCATGTGTTTCGGCTCACACACGCACACCCATGAAATTCTTGGCAAGCTTCCCTATGAGCGGCAGCTCCAGGAGATGGAAGTTTCGCGCCAGATTATGGAGCGTGAGCTCGACCGAAGTATCGATACTCTCGCGTATCCAGTCGGAAATCCCGATTGTTTTTCCGACATCAGCTACCAGGCCCTCTCTGCCGCCAAATATAAGACGGCTTTTGCGCGAGGGTCCGGTATCAATCGCCCCGGGCAGATTCAACCGTTCAACGTTCTTCGATGTAGCATCGATAGCATCAGCCCGCCGCAGTTTCGACTTCGCATCGCCCTGCGTGCGGCAACTGGCCGGAACCTGTTTTGACGACCATGACAACTGGGAGAAAAAGAAACGTAGTGCTCTTCGGAGAGGGAGGAACTGCGTTAGCCGCAGCTACCAGCCTCCGTAACCACGACATCACTTTGGTTAGCTGTGTAGACGAACCCCGACTGGCGGCGCTGTCGCGCTTTGTCAAGAAAAGTGTGCGCCTTCCTGATCGGTCCCCCGCCAGCGTAACCAAATTTCTCGAAACGCTCGAGAATGAGTCCAGACAGCCGGTCCTGTTCATGCCCATTTCAGATGTCTGGATCGAAACCTTATCTAACAATCTCGATCAAGTGCTGAAGGTCGGGCGCATGCTACCCGATACGCCTAACGACCTGGCCCTGACCCTGGATAAGACAGCATTCGACGAAACGATCGAAAGCCTCAACCTCCCTCGTCCCATCGTCTTTGGAACGCGCATTCGACCTGATTGGACTCCAAGCGTATATCCTTTCGTGCTCAAACCATCTTCGACATATCGGTTGGAGGTATCGTCGGGCGTCAAAGCAATGATTGTGACAAATCCTCAGGAATGGGAGGACCTGGACGAGTCTGTGCTTGCCGGCAATGTTTTTCTTGCACAGGAATACCTTATAGGGGCCTCCATATCAGTTTGTTTCTGCACCACACGACACGGAAGTCTCGCCGCGGCATACGCCACAGAGAAAATTCACTTCGGACAGATGCGTACCGGTTCTCGGGTCGCCACGGTGAATCGCCCCGATGCCATTGAACTTGCCGAGCAGTTTGTTAAGCTCACGGGTCTTGTTGGTTATGGGGAACTGGAGATGATCGACTCAGCACGCGGCCTTGTCCTGCTTGAGTTGAATGCTCGTCCGTGGAGTCAGGTACTCATGTCTTCGGAGATTGATGTGCCAATTTTAGAACTCGGGTTGGCGCTTTTGTCGGGTGAGGATATTGCGCCCTGTTCGACGGGTCATTACACCGGGTTGGAGTGGATGATGTGGGATCAGGATCTGTTGTTTCGTCGACACCTGCGTCGCACCGGCCAGCCCATTCGGCCACCCATGGCGACCCGCCGCCTCTATTCGCAAAGTTTCCTAAGGGACCCGGTTCCGGCCTTCATTTATGCACTTCACCAGGCACGCTATCTGCTTACGAAGATTTTCTAACGTGAATGCCGATGGAGACTTTAGATGTCAAACGTTCCCACTCTGTTCCTGAACCTTTTGCGAGGTGCCAGAGCTTTCCTCCGCTGGAACCCATGGAAGGCCTCCAGACTGGTATTCGAAGCATTTATCATCGTCTACGATTTTGAGCGGATACGACTGTGGCGGGATCGCCGGTTCGATCGCAAGTACCATGTTTCCACCTCGGGTTTTCTGACTCTTCAACAACTTGGAATGACTGCGGAGAGCGATCTCTCGCACAATTATCGTGGTACACCCGTCCCGCTATTCCGCGCTGCTCTAAAAGAGCTTCCGATCAACTGGGGTACGTTCTCCTTTGTCGATTACGGTTCGGGAATGGGAAAAGCACTGCTGCTCGCCGCGGCATGGCCATTTCGTGAAATTTCCGGTGTAGAGTTTTCGAGCGAGTTGCATGCCATCGCTCAACACAACATCGAGCATTGGAGTCTGCCCGAGCAGCGCTGCTTCAACGTTCACGCGATATTGGCGGATGCAGCCACCCAGCCGCTGCCGGAAGGCAACTGCTTGCTGTATTTTTTCAATCCCTTTCGCGAAGCACTGCTGAGAGAAGTTCTAAGCCACATCGTTCGAGAGGGTTCGAGTGACAAGCGGGAAATCTATATTGTGTATATCCACTCGAGTTTCCCGTATGTATTTCGGGACTACCCTCAACTGAAGCCTGTCAAGCTTGTACGCGTCATTACTTCACTGTACGAGATTTATAAGCTCGACACAGGTGCGGGAAGCGACCCCCGTCCGGAACTCTCATCCGAATCAGACCACATGGTTCGAGGCCGTGAAAGAGTTTGAACAGAGCATAGATAGCCTTGCAGGTTCCGTCGGACGGCTCTTGCGCAGTGACCAGGCATTGATTATCCCGGACAGACTCATTCATCCAATGTTCCCCGTCGCAGCGTAGTAATATGGAAGCATCAGTCTCCCGCCAGTTTGGGTTGCGTACGGCAGTCGGCCGGGGCCTGTTCTGACGATTTATGGGCAAACGCCGCATTCTTGTCCTCGGTGAGGACTCACAATCCTTTCTGACTATCATTCGTTCCTTGGGGCGCGCCGGTATTGAGGTCCATGTCGCGTGGTGTCCGCTCGATTCGCCGGCCCTGACTTCGCGCTACATCAAAGCGATTCACCATGTACCGGCTTTCAATACCGACAGTACAGAGTGGATTCTCACCTTCCAGCAACTGTTTCGTGAGCAGCATTTCGATCTCGTTGTGCCTACAAGCGATAGCGCCGCACTTCCATTCCAACTACATCGCCAGCAGTTTGAGCCGCTGGTCCGGATGGTTCTTCTGCCCGACGATGTGTATCGCATCTGTGCCAACAAAGATGAGACCTGGGAGCTTGCGCATCGGCTCGGCATTTCTGTTCCGCGGCAGGCGATCGTTGCCTCCGTGCAGGAAGCGCTCGACGCGGCGGCGGCCTTTGGGTACCCGCTGGTCTTGAAGCCCAGGGCTTCGTCGAACGAGCGGGACCCGGCGACGCGGCAGAAGGTATTCAAGGCGGAGAAGGAAGTGGAACTGCTTTCGCGAGCCGCCGAGATGACCGCGCACGCAGCGATTCTCGCGCAGGAGAATTTTATTGGCATTGGCGTTGGCGTTGAGGTGCTGTGCAAGGATGGGCGGGTATTGATGTCCTTTCAGCATGAGCGCGTCCACGAGCCTTTGCGGGGTGGCGGCAGTTCCTACCGCAAGAGCGTTCCAGTCAGCGCCGACCTTCTCGACGCCACCGCCAGAATGATGCATGCGCTGGAGTATACCGGCGTCGCCATGGTTGAGTTCAAGCAGGACCGAGCCACGGGGCGATGGGTGCTGATCGAGATCAACGCCAGATTCTGGGGCTCGCTGGCGTTGTGTGCGGCGGCCGGGTTGGACTTTCCGATGGCCCTTGTCAAACTTCTGCTTGATGGAGAAGAGCCAACCTCCAGTACGTACCGTACCGTACTCTATTGCCGGCATTGGAGCAGAGACCTTCAGTGGTTTCTCTGCAACCTGAGGGCGGATAAGTCCGATCCCACATTGCAGACCCGCAGGTTCTCAAGCCTGTTGCTGGAATCGGTCAACATACTGACGCTCAAAGAGCGCAGCGACACACTGGTGCTCTCCGACCCGCGACCCGCATGGGTGGACCTCAAACTCTTTCTCAAAGAAAAACTGTTTCGCGTAGGCAAGATGTTGAAGCCTTTTCGCGCGCATCACAGGTCGCGCCTGCAGCGGCTCTATCGCGGCGCAGGCAGCGTCCTTGTGCTCTGTCACGGCAACATCTGCCGCAGTCCCTTCGGGGCGGACATGTTGCAGCGTCTTGGGAAGACGGCGGCTTCAGGCGGGGTTTATCCGAAGGCCGGTCGGCGGTCGCCGGACAACGCCATCGCAGCAGCGGCCGAAAAGGGAATTGACCTCGCTGCCCATCGTTCCAGCCTTGTGACACGAGACGACCTGCGTGCTGCGGACCTTATTCTGATCTTCGACCGCAGAAACTGGCTCGCTCTTCGGGCGCTTGCGCCGGAGTTGATGGATCGGGTCGCGTATCTGGGCGCGGCGGATCCGAGCCGGTCACTGGAGATCGCCGATCCGTTTGGTGGAGATCTCGATGCGTTCCGCCGTTGTTACGACCGAATCGAAGATGCCCTCAACCGTCTCCAGTCATAGAGCCAGGAAGGTCTGAAAATCTCCGGCATTCCCTCGCATCTAAGCGCTGAAAGCGCGACGCTATACCAGCCCAGGGCGAACGGGGACCCCGACGAGCGGTCTTTTGCTCGTTGGGGAAGGCAGCCCTGGGTAGATGGGAGTTAAACGCAATGAGCGCTGAAGGCGCGACCTATAATCAGCGCGATTCCACAACCATTCGATACCTGCGGAGGTGATGTTGGGGATAGTACTGGCTCACGCGCTGACGGGTGTGATGAACTCTATGATCGACACATAGAGGCGGCGCGCCGCGCCTGGAAGGCGATTGCCGATAGGCTCGAGACGCTGGCGATCGTCCGCAGCAAGACCATGGAAAACTTTAACCAGAAATAGATAGATAGGCACGGCCGTTGCAACGGCCAGGATCAGGCCAGGCAAGCCCCGTACCTCGTGGCACACGAAGAGAGCGATCGCCCCCATGATCGAGCTGGCGCAGAAGAAACGGACCGCGGTCTGGATGGGAAAGCTGAACTTGTAGAAGCGCCGCGCCTGTTCCCACACAACGACGATGCCGAAAGCTTGTGCGAGACCGTTTCCCCATGCCGCTCCTACGGCCCCGTAGCGGCGGATGAGGAAGTAGTCGAGGACGATGTTGACCAGCCCTGTGATTGAAAGCCACGTCAGCAGTTCTTTCTGGCGATCGGCGGCCCGCATCAGCACCTCTGAAATTTCCTGAAACGCTCGCGGCACCGAAAGGATCGAAGCAATGACGATCACGGGTATCGCGGGGACATACCTGGCGTCGTAAGCAAAACCGACAGCGGCACGCGCAATGGCTGCGGCTCCAAAATGTACAGGCAAAGCGACGAACAGAAGATAGCGGCAGGCGTTGCGCACGATGCCGTCGATACGCTCGGGTTCGCGCGTAGCCTGCACCATGAGGCTGATACCAGTCGCATTGCCGAACGTACGCGGGACGACGAGCAGGTTGTTGACCAGCGTAAAGCTGATCGAGTAGAAACCAATTTGCTCGAGCCCCGAAAACCACTTCAGGAACCAGATCTCCGAGCGGTCCCATACGACGGACATCAGAAGCTGAATACCGACCGCCTGGATGCAGAACCGCTTGATGCGTTCGATCACATCCGCAGGCAGCGTGTCGAGAGGCAGCTTGCGCAGCTTGGCATGCAGCGGAATGGTACGCAGGATCACTTCCACCGTGCGACCGATGAACATGGCGGACGCCACACCGATGAGGTCCAACCGATAATGCACGGTCAACACGATGACGATGGTGTAAGAGACGAGGTAGCCGAAGGCGCTGAACGTATTGTTGGAAACATCTTCGAACGCCTGATTCGCCTGCGCCGGCACCCACGACATCACTCCGGGTACGATCGACGCCACCAGGATCGCGGACATCAGCTTGTACCCGGGCTCGCCAAAAAACAGCACGGCGGCCATGGAGAGCGAAGTCACGAAGAGCGTTCCAAGAAGCTGATAACGATAGGCTAGGTTATACACGGCACGCGCGGCGCCGATCTGGTCCAGCCCCAGAAACTCAGACATGTACTTGCGTGTCGCGCTGGAGATGCCGGTACCGCTGGTGCGGGTAATGACATTCACAAACAGCCCGATGTAGCTGTAATACCCCAGCTTGGTCGGTCCCAGATACCGGGCCACGGCAATCGATGTGCCGAGAAACACGACGGTCTCAAGTATCGTTTCGAGCCCGTACCAGAAAGAGTTGTGCAGAATCTTCCCGGAGATGGTCGTCTTTTCAGTGGCCATCTTTAGAGGATAACTTTCTTTTGCGAAAACCCGCGTATACGTTCGTGGGACGGGGGGTGTCTTTGGAGGCATCTGTTGCGGCGCCTGTTGCCGCTTCGAACCATCCGAGGCGAAAGAGATCAGAAAGCCTCCCCACGGGAACACGACCTGGGGTTACTTTTGGCATGGATTTTGATTAAACCTCTTGACACGATCAAGGCTCTCGTTGCAAAGTTTACTGACCATTCATTACAACGCTTGCCTTGGAGAGTTTCATGCGTCTTGTCTCTGCCCTTCGGCGATTTCTGCTTGCCTGCGGAAATAACACCTTCTTCCTTTTTCCTGTGGCGATGGTTCCAGGGGAATACCCAAGTCGGGCCGTTGCATCATGCACTCGTGCGGTGAGAGTAGTTCTGCTCCTCTTATTGAGGAAGATGTGTTTTTTTAGGCTTCGTTCAGCGACTCTAATCTCTGACGGTGTCGCTTTCGCACTGGTCGCTTTGGGCCTCCTTATGAACTCGCCTCCGATCACAGCGCAAAATGGAGCCACAAGTACGTCTTCCACAACCCGTGAAGATAAGGCCGAGGCGATCCTTCGACGGAACCTGGATGTGTTGGGGGGACTGGAGCGATGGAACAACGTGAAGGGGATCAGAATCCGCGGCACAGTAGACGACCGCGATCAAAGCGGCTCGTTCGTTTGGGAAGATCACTGGCAAGGTCGCTATAAGATGAGCCGCCAGCTTCATACGGAAAAACGAGATCAGGGGTTTCTGCAGAATCCAGACCAAGATCAATCGCTAACACCCCAGAGTGCGGAGAAGCCACGCTTTCCAAAACATCGCGATTTTGATCCCGTGTCGACTCTCACGACCTATGCTCCTGGTGCGGCTATAGCGTTAGCGTTACATGATCCGCGTTACTCCTTCGCTGTGGTTCATCCTGCGGCCCGTGAGGTTCGGGATCTTGACTGCGTCAAGATCAGCCGGAAAGCCTACGCTGGTGGCGCTCCAACATCGGTGGTTGTGTGCTCCAACTCTGATGGACTGCCCCAGAGAGCCATCACAGAGATCGCAAATCTCACCTCTCCGGATCAGCGTTTATTCGAAGTCATAGAGTACAAGTCATACGGCGGCTTCGAAGGACGTCAATTTCCGACGCGCATCGCCCTCCATTCTCCTCTGGGAAGGGTTCGACGGTACACCTTCTCAGGGGTTGAAATCAACCCGATCATGGACAAGAAGCAGTTTAGGGAGGAGGCAAAGTGAACCGAATATTCGTCGTCATCGTTTCAGTTTCCTGTGTCGCCCTCTTCCAAGCGCAGCTCTCTTCAGCGCAGGCTCACCGGCCGACCCTTGGAGATAGTCCATTCCAGTCAAAATCTGGCAGCGATTTTGAACATGTCAATGTTGAGAATGGGGGGCTTGTGGTTCACATTCCCCTCGTCTCCCTCGCACAGCGCGGGAAGTTGAACATGTCTTTCAGCATAACCGGAAACGGTTCTCAGTATCAGCAGTCATCGTACTGTGATTCGGATGGAAATTGCGAATATGGTTATACCCACTACAACCCCTGCATGGAGCCGAACACCTATCTAGGTGATGATGGGTCCGCTGACCTCGGGTTTATCTGGGATCAGCCCCATTCCATTTGTGGCATGCATCATTTAACTAGGACAAACGCTGGTGGATTCTGGGGTGATCCGGCCACCGGATTCACTTCCGCGGTTATTGATGAGTTCACAGATGGGACTCAGGATCTTACAGTGGGCCTGCCGGATGACCCTGGCGAGGGTGGAGATACCTACCAAGAATGGAATGAATATAAACTCCTAGATTCGGATGGCGCATCTCATGTTTTCGGCTATGACCAAACCGATTACAGCCGATTGAAAACGAATGATGGTACAGGCTTTGTGCTTGATCTCGAAGGACCTCGGACTACTATCGAGGCTTCATTCGCGCCTCCTGGTAACTCTTATTCAATCTTGAGCCCCGACGGCATTAGAGAGAGGTTCACGAGATCGGGAGCGACCGTTAGCGAAGATATGACGATGAGTGATCCTTCGGGCAATAGCATCGTCTGGAACTATACGGACGGGCTTGTCGATTCGATCGGTCGCCGCATTGACTATGTGCAGTCGCAAAATGCTGGAAGTTCCACTGCGGGATGCCCGACAATAGCGGGGCAGCCAGCACCCGACTCGAGTCAATTTTGGCGTGTGCGCAATGCCGGGGGCGTTGAACTTCTGAAGTACCAGCTGTGTTATGCGAGTGTATCAATCCACACCAACTTCTTTGATTGGAATGGAGAGAGTACCCATTGGTGCCGCTATGATGCGGACTCGGCAGGAGATCCCACTACGGAGTGTTTCTATTATGACGAGACTACTTCAACGGATGAAAAACTCCAGTCGGTTGTGCTTCCTAATGGAACATTTTGGGGTTTTAGTTACACTCAGCCAGATGCCAACGGCATAAATTATGGAGATCTTTCGGCAATCAGGCTTCCGAGTGGTGGAGAGGTGCGATACGCCTACGCTAACGTAGCCGGATGTGGGGACACATCGGGGGAGGCCGAGGCTCCTCTAGGGCATGTGCTTGTCAACCGGACGATGGTTCCACTGGTCGGGCCGAATCAGTCGATTAATTACTCATATCTTCCACTACGCTCAAATAGCGAACCAGATCAGGTGATCGAAAGTGATGATGCGGGGAATGAAGTCGTGCATTCGCTGTACGGTTATTCTTATGACTCCCCATGCTCTGTTGCCGACTCCGATACCAAGTACTATCAGGGGTCGCACCAGACCGGAGCTCTCATCAAGGAAATTGTCAGAAACTATACGTCAGTTCAAACCGCACAAAAATTTCGGTTCGATCCAATCCCTGCGTACACGGGCACAGGATCGACAGATAGAATTCTCAATTTTGAGACGACTTATTTAGACGGCATACTTGCTTCCCAGAAATCCTATCAATACGATAATTGGTTTACCGACGTTCAGCCGTTAGCTGACATTGATGGAAGTGGTGGAGAGCACCTTAGCCTTCATCCAGTTCAGCCAACAATCGTGCTGCTCAACGCGACAAGCGCCTCCGACGGTGTGAGGACAGTTGTTACCAAACGGCTGGCTAAGGATAATCCAACGTACGCTCTGGCAGGTTTATTGAACATTCCGGCCGAGGAATCCATCTTGGATGATCAGAACAACCCCGTCGCGAAGACAGTCTTCGGATATGACGAAGTGGGAAGTCCGCAGGGGGTATATGGCAACAACACATCCAAGCGGGATGTCTCTTTGACCTCCGGAGTTCCGGATTCTTTGACCACAACCACCTATAACACCAACGGCATGCCGGTCGCTAGCATCGATGCACGTGGGAATGCGGGTGAAGCCGGCAATCACACGACGGCATTGACTTACGACGCAACGGGAATTTTTGTGTCGCGACTCGACCGGCCGACTACTAATGGTCAGCCCCACACGTCGTACTATGGCACCGACCCCACACTCGGTGTGCTGCTGTGGGAAAGTGACGAGAACGCATCCGGCCCCGGGGACCCGGCCCACACCACAACTTACGCTTATGATCTGATCGGACGAGCGACAGGATCGTCATTTCCGGGCGGCGGATCCACTCAGGTGTGTTTTTCAGATGAGACGCTAACTGGCTGTAGCGCGGCATCTTCCGCACCGCCTTATGCAGTCGAAGTCACGGTGCAGACCGGTACGTCTGCGGGACCGCAGGTGCGACGCTCCGAGTTCGACGGATTGGGGCGGATTTTGAGCCGGATCGTTGCTCCTCGAACTTCGATTACATCTTCAGTGGATACGGTTTACGACTCTGAGGGTCACGTATACTCCGTATCCAACCCTCATGGATCAACAGCAGGCCCAACGGATGGCCTTACGATATTTACCTACGACGCGTTGGGCCGGAAACGCCTGCAAACAAATCCGGATACCACAACTCTTCAATGGAACTACTCGGGCAATACCGTAACGTCGAGAGACGAAATCGGCAATGGCTGGCAGCACACCTCCGATGTGACTGGACGGCTGGTACAGGTGGTTGAGCCCGGGGGGCCTCAATACAACGTATAGCTACGACGCTCTGAACAATCTCACATGCGCTGACCAGTGGGGAACGGCTGCGGTCGGTAGTGCGTGTTCGAGCTCAAAGATGCGAACATTCCAGTACGACTCGTTTTCAAGGCTGCTCTGGGCGCGAAACCCTGAAGCGGGTGTCATTTGTTACGGACAAGGAGATGGTACTGTAGCTGGTTGCCAGAAGAATGGCTACGACGGCAATGGAAATTTACTACACAAGACCGATGCTCGCGCGATTACCTTGGATTTCTCTTATGACGCGCTTAATCGTATAACGCGGAAGCAATCTACAGGTGGTACCGGAGTCGCGGCATTCAACTATACATTTGGTTACGATACGATTTCTCCGGCGCAACCGAATCTAGTTGGCAGGCTCGTTTGGGCGACCAACGGCGCAAGCACTAGCGATACTTACTTCTATGATGCAATGGGCAAAGTGACAGAGCATAAGGTCGGTCTGCCATCGAATTACAGTCCTTGGGCGCCATACATTCTCACCGCGGCTTACGACCTGGCAGGAAACGTGACCGATCTCACCTATCCTGACGGGAAGCATATCCAACAGACCATGGACGCTGCGGGCAGGCTTTACAGCTCCGCTTTGGTGGGTATCGCAGGAGTTCCTCAAACCCAAAGTTACCTGAATTCTGTGACTTACAACCCCGACGGTTCACCAAATGTTCTCACGCTTGGTAACGGTGTTCAACAGACGATTGCGAAGAATAAGCGGCTTCAGGTGCAAAGCCTTTCAGTAACTGCCACGAGCGGACCGATGAGCGGGGCGACATTGTTGTCCCACACCTACTGCTATGTGGGATGCACAACCGGCGGCACCGCAAACAACGGTAATATCTGGGGCATTACGGACACGCTCAAAGCCGCCAACAATAAGGGGTTTACCTACGACTCTCTCAATCGGATCGGAAGCTTCTACCTGAATGGCGTTCTCAATCAGAAGTACGACATCGACTCGTTCGGCAACATGAGCGGTGATGTGGGAGGCTTCCCGGTAACTACGTTCGATCCCGCGACCAACCGGATCAATAATCTGCCTTGCGCTTCTTCAATGGCGCCGTTGCCGTCTTACGATGCGGCTGGCAATCAGGTCTGTAGCACGGACGCGAATGGCGCAGTCAGCCACTACAGCTACAATGCAGACAGTCAGATCAGTCAGATCGCGATGCTGGGCTATGAGAGCAGCCCGTTTGTCAGTTACCTTTACAACGGCAGTGGCACCCGCGTCCGCAAGAGCAATGCGAGCGGCACTTTTACAGAGTATGTCGACTTCGGCGGTCAGCCCATGGCGGAAAAGGACCAGACCGGAGCATGGACGGACTACATCTACGCGAACGGGCAAAAGATAGCACGGTTGGGTCCGGATACCCGGTTCCATCTGTACGGCACGGTTACGCAGGTAGGCGGCGAAAACGGTATTGCGCTGACGCCGCCGCCGAACATCGTGATCCAACCGAATGACCTCATTAGTTGGCGTCAGTTCAACCATAACGCTGTCGGCGGCATCAATGTAGCTTTCGACAACGGTACGCAGACAGCTTGGCATGTGCATGCTTACGATGATCAGGATCTGAACCAGGACTATACCGAAGATCAGTGGCTTTATCGCACAGCGAATCTCTACGAATACGCTGGTGCCAAAATAACGTCCATACAGGTGCTGAAGGACGTGAACACACCGGTAGGCGACTGGTTTATGGACATCGCCGACATCACAATTATTCACCCGGATGGCAGCATCGTTCCGATTCCGGTGGCTGGTCCTGCGCCGTCCTGCGGATCAAACTCGTATGATGCACCCTATTGCGGCGGAGTAATGACCTTTACAGCCGCGTCCGATCCAACCGGTTCTGTTGGAGTGGCCTCTGCCGCACGCTATTACCTCGACGACCACCTGGGCACGACGCAGATGGAGTTGAGCGCGGGTGGATGGCCGGTCTGGCAGGGACAGTTCATGCCTTTCGGTGGGGAGATCGTGAACGGAGCACCCCTGCCCCAGGGCCAGCCCGACGGCTCCTCCATGCACTACAAGTTCACCGGCAAAGAACGGGATGCAGAATCAGGGCTCGACTACTTCGGGGCCAGGTACTACGCCAGCGGCGCGGGACGGTGGATGAGCCCAGATTGGGCTGATAAACCGGAGGCGGTGCCGTATTCATCACTCGACGATCCGCAAACGCTCAATCTTTACACCTACATGCAGAATAATCCGCTGTCGGGAGCAGATCCCGACGGGCACTTTGGGCAAGACCAACCCGATAAACCTCCTAAGAAAAAGGATGAAACCGATGGATGTAAGATTTGCCAGAAAATCGGGAACAGTTTGGCGGGAGAGGGATGGAAAACGAGCGCGCAGATTACCGCTGATCATCGGCAATGGCTGATTGAGAATGCCATAGGCCCAGCCGAAAAAGATAAAGTAAAGGGGGCAACTGATGATGTAGTTAACTACACCTATAACTGCTATCATAGCTCGAGCTGCGCAGCCCAAGCGCGAAATTACGCGAAACAGCTTGCAATGAGCCTTGTGCCAACTGTAACTTTCGGTGCAAGACAGCTTCAAAGTAAGTACACCAAGCATGCAGGAGACTTTGGTGTGAAGGGCAACTATAACCCAGCCAATCGCGCCGCATTCCAAAATGCATTGCAAGAACATATTAACGATCCAGATACGCAGGTGATATCCGGGACCTACCGTAATACTCAGGCTGTCGACATTTACTATAATTCAACGACTGAAAACATGATGATGGCAGATAAATCGGGAAACTTCATTAGTGGATGGCGGCTTTCGGCTGATCAGGTAGCTAATCTTATGCGAACAGGAAATATTCAATGACATCAGAGCATCTCGATGAGTCATGGTCAGGGGGACATTACGAACTCGTTGTCCATCTTGGAGAGCGATCACCCATTCGAGCTGCAACGGCCTTACGTGCATTATGGGCTCAACCTCCACTTGATGGCTGCTTTCTATCTAGAACGCTGCCTCCGACAGAGCGAAAGGGAGTGAACCCCAACGACCACCTAGAAGAAACTCTCTATGGAATTGCGACTCTGCCAAATGAGACAAGGGTGCCCTGCGGCAGCGCCTTGTGGCAATTCGAGGATGGGTCTGACTGGATAGCGCTATTTCTTCCACTTGGGTCTATATCCAAGGGCTATCCAGTCGGTCCGTTCCCGTTTATCGGGGGCTACCCCGACTGGCAGCGTGAGGTAGATGATTGGCTCAGAAAAATCGCCGATCGAATGTTCAAAGTAATTTCGTTTGACCTCGCGATTATCGGATTCGAAGTCGATTTTTCTGATGCATTTATTGAAAATGTCCAAGAAATGGTTGTCCCTGACGAAAGACTTGACGGATGGCTTTTGAGGAGTGGAAGGGATCTCAAGTGGTATCCTCCTACGACTTCCACGAATGTACCCTGACGGGGCGGTGGGCAGGTGAAACCTGGGGAAACCTGGGGAAACCTGGGGACATCCATGTGGAGTGAACCCCTGAAGTGAGACACGGTAATACGGGGACACTCCAAGGTCTACAGCCTGAAGAACGACCCAGCGGTCAGCCTTCCGCGCCACCGCGCTTTGCATGACGGGCAAGCGTGTCTTCAAGCACGACGTAAAGCTCCTGTGCGACATCGCTCCACGACCTGCTCCGTTTGGATGAGATAGCCTCCGCATCCCAGGTCGCAGTCAGCACTTCGTCGAGAGCCTGCGCAAGGGCGGGGGTATCCATGGGCGGAACGAGGCGTCCGCAGGTGTCGTCCATCAACTCCGGGATGCCGCCGACGGTGGTGGCGACGATGGGACGCCCGGCGGAGAGAGCTTCGATCACAACGTTGGGGCAGCCTTCGTTGTAGCTCGGCAGCGCGACAAGATCGGCGGCGGCCATCCAGTTTGCGACCTCTGTCGTGGAACAGGCGGGAACCAGGGTAATGTGTGCCGCGGCGTTGTGGCGGGCGATCGCTTCGCTCAACGCGGATTCGTCCGGTCCGTCGCCAACGATATAGCAGCGCAGATCGGGGCGTTGCGGCAGCAACTGAGCGACGGCGTCGATCAGCTCGATGAGCCCCTTGCGCACGTCGAGGCGGCCGATATAGACGATGACTTTGGCAGCGGGATCGATTTGCAGAGACTGGCGGCCTTCGCCGCGGTCGCGCGGATAGAAGACGGTGGTGTCGCAGCCGTTGTGCTTGGTGCGTGTGCGGGACGGGTCCGCTCCCATGGCGATGGCTTTATTGCGAAGGTCGTCGCTGACCGTACTGACGAACGCCGCGTCGCGCAGAGTGGAGCGGGTGAGCGTGCGGCAGAACAGGTCGTAAACGGAGTTGATATCGGAACCGACCGCCGTGACCACGGCGGGGATGCCGAGAGTGCGGGCCATGCGAACGGCCGCGTATCCGTCGGGATAAATGAAATAACTCAGCAGGATATCCGGCGCGAAGGTGCGTACCTGCGGCAGCAGGTGGCGCGCGATCATCGCTCCATTCAGTGAGCGCGAAATGAGGGGTATCACCGGGAACGGAATGTACGAGGTGTTGACGCCCGGAGGGCTCCATGTACGGTCGAGCGGAGGGCGGCGCCAGGCGCGAGGCTCAAGCAGAGCTGGATAGACGGTTTCAGGGAAGAAGACGTGCAGATCGCAGAGTGTGGAGAGGACGCGGATCGTTTGATAGGCCGAGTGGCCGTACCACTCCTGGTAAGAGGTCGGGAACTGCTTTGTGATGACCGCTACTCTCATAGCGCCCCTTTTCCGGATAGAAGGCGCGCGCCCGCGAAGCGGTTGTGGGTGGCCATCCAGGTTCTCTGCGCCGGCATTCTCGGGTACAGGCTTCCGGAAGGTTCTCGAAGGCAGTCGGGAACCCGGAGGCCTGCGTACTTGGGAAAGTTCACTACAATTCCTTCAATGAAGCAAAACAAGTCGAACAATCTATCGTGTAACGAGTATAGCAACGTTGCGGCGCCTGGCCCATGGCACGTCGGGGTCGGCGGCCGAACTTACGGGTCTCAAACCAACATCGAACCCCGAGAGCGTTGAGAAGTTGTGTGACACTCGGAGATTGGTTGCGCGATGAACGCCAATTTCGACGAGGCCAGGCGGAAAAGACTCTACAATGAGCGTACGCGCAGAGGGTTTTCGCAGGAATGTGCAAGTATGAGTGAGAAAATCCGGATTGCCGTCGTCGGCTGCGGCCATGTGGGGTTGGTGATTGCCGCATCCTTCGCTGAGTTGGGTCACGACGTCGTCTGCGTAGACAACGATGCTGCGAAGGTAGCGGCGCTGCAGGCGGGCAAGACGCTCATCCATGAAGACGATCTTTCCGAGCTGCTGGACCGCTGCCGCAATCGGCAGATACGGTTTACAACTGATCTGGACGAAGCGGTTCGCACGTGCGGCGTCATCTTTATCGCGGTAGGGACTATGCCGAGTAGCGGCGGGCCCGGAAAAAATGGTGAGACCGATCTTTCGCAGGTCGAAGCCGTCGCCATCGATATGGCGCGCTCGATCGCGAGCTACAAGGTGATCGTCGTCAAAAGCACTGTGCCGCTTCACACCAACGGCTGGATTCGCCGCGTGATCGAACGCAACAAGGTTCCTCCTGAGCTGTTCGACGTGGTATCGAACCCGGAGTTTTTGCGCGAGGGAACGGCGGTGTCGGACTTCCTGCATCCCAACCGCATCGTGATTGGAGCGGACAGCGAACGCGCGGCCGATGTGCTCCACTCGATCTACGCTCCACTTACGAGCGGCGAGTATTACAAAAAGGAAGGCAGCATCGGCGGCCCGTACTCGGCAACAGGAGCACCGCCTTTACTACTGACCTCGACCAAGAGCGCCGAGATTATCAAACATGCTTCCAATGCATTTATCGCGCTGAAGATTTCGTTCATCAACGTGGTTTCCAACTTATGCGAAGTGGCGGAAGCCAATGTGGAGCAGGTAGCCGAAGGCATGGGCCTCGATGGCCGCATCGGTCCGCGGTTCCTGCGGCCGGGCATCGGTTACGGTGGTTCCTCTTTCGCAAAGGATGTGACGTCGTTCCGGTCGACCGCCGAGCATATGGGCATGAACTTCGGGCTGCTGACCGAGGTGGAAAAAATCAACCAGCGGCAGAAGAAGCATTTTCTCGCCAAGGTCCGCACCGCGCTGTGGACGCTGCGCCGCAAGAAGCTCGCTGTGCTGGGGCTGGCGTTCAAGGGCGGGACCGACGATATTCGCGAGTCGGTGGCGATTGAGATTGTGAAGATGCTGCTGGCCGAAGGATGCATGGTGGTGGCCTACGATCCGGCCGCAATGACTCTCGCGAAGGATGAGCTTCCGCCCTCCGCGGTGATGGAGTATGCCAGCAGTGCTTACGCCGCTGCCGCCGATGCGGATGCACTGGTGATCCTGACCGACTGGCCCGAGTTTGCCGTGCTGGACCTGCCTCGCATGAAACAGACGCTGCGCTATCCCATCGTGATCGATGGACGCAATCTCTATGATCCAAAGCTCATGGCGGCATGCGGCATGACCTACGTCAGCGTGGGCCGGCCTACCGCGAAACCTGCGCATGCGCCGGCCGCTGCACAAACGCCGTCGGCAGATGCCTCAACCAAGCAGTAACTTGTGCATGCAGTAACTTGGATAGATAAGGAAGTACGCGCGTGCATGCGGTGGAGACGCGCTCAAAGTTCATGAAGATCGTTCATATTGTGTACAGCCTGGAGATGGGTGGCGCGGAGGTGCTGGTGGCGCAACTCTGCCGCATGCAGCGAGCCAATGGGCATGATGTTTCGGTGTGCGCGTACTCGAATCTCGGGGCCGTAGGCGAAGCGCTGCGGGCCGAGGGTTTCGAGGTCTATGTGCCTGGTGTCGCGCCTCCGGCGAAGACCATGCTGCGGTACTTCCGGCTGTTTCGGAAGATCAAGCCGGATGTGGTGCATTGCCACAACGTGGCTCCGACGCTACAGGCGGCGATGAGTGCGCGGCTGGCCGGTGTGCATTGTGTGGGGTCGACGCGGCATAGTTTGGTGGCGCCTCCGTATAACCGCGCGGAGGAGATCAAGTTCAGCATGCTGGCGATGTTCTGCGACTGGGTTGCGGGCATCTGCGAGATTACGTGCGAGAACCTGCGCGGCGCTCCGCTGGCGCGGAAGAAGAAGATTGTGCGGGTCTACAACGGCAGCACCAGCGTGCAGCGTGTGAGCATCGATGCGTTAGGCAAGCGCGGATTCACCCTGGTGTTCATCGGGCGGCTGGCGGCGGTGAAGAACCTCCAGACGTTGATACGCGCGGTGGCGCTGGCTGTGGAGCGCGTGCCGGGTCTGGAGTTCTGGATCGTTGGCGACGGTGCTGTGCGTGCGGAGCTGGAAGCGCTGGCGCAGGAGCTTGGCGTTGGGGAGCAGGTGCGGTTCTGGGGGCAGCGGATGGATACGGCGGAGTTCTTTTCCGCGGCCGATGTGTTCGCGATGAGCTCGGTGTCGGAAGGTCTCCCAATGTCGCTGTTGCAGGCCATGTCGATGGGTTTGCCGCCGGTGGTGACCGACGTGGGTGGTATGGCGGAGGTAGTGAAGCTCGCGGACTGTGGTCTGCTGGCGCCGGTGGGCGACTCGGTGGCCATGGCGGATGCGATTGTGCGATTGGCGGAGGATGCGGATTTGCGCGCGGAGTTTTCCCGGCGTGCGGTCGCAACGTATGAGGCGCAGTTTACGCTCGAACGCATGGACGCCGCGTACGCGGAGCTCTACTCAAAGTAGAGCGAGGAGGATGTGCTGGGCACAACGGTCGAGATTTGTAATCACAGTTTCCTTCCGCGCTTCGTCGATGGCGGCTCGGTTGTCGTCGATCTCGGCGCGAACCGTGGGGAGTTTTCGCATGCCATCCTGCAGCGTTTCGGGTGCAGGGTGGTTGCTGTGGAACCGGTCGAGAAGTTATTCCAAAGCATTGAGCGGGACCCCAGGCTGCAGCTGCTTCCTGTGGCGGTTGGGGCCAGTAACCAGACAATTGCGATGAACGTGTTCCACGGCAGGTGCGCGAGTGCACTGGGGCCGGTGGTTTCCGATGAGCCGTCGACCACGCAGCCGGTGGAGATGGTGACGCTGGCCGAGCTGCGAAGGCGCACGGGAGTCGGACAAATCGACCTGCTGAAGATGGATATCGAAGGCGCGGAGATTGAGCTGCTCGAGGCTTGCAGCGACGACGAGTTGCAGTCGGTGATGCAGATGACCGTGGAGTTCCACGAGTTTCTCTATCCGGAACAGGCAGAGGCAGTGGCGCGCATCAAACACCGAATGCGCGGGCTTGGGTTCTGGGTGCTACCGTTTTCGCTGGACAACACGAACGTGCTTTTCCTGAACCGCAAGACTGGGGTTGGGCCGATTGAGGTGGCGTACCTGCGGAGCATCGTGCGGTATGGCCTGGGCATCGTGCGGCGCACGCGGCGGATGTTTGGGGAGTAGGGCAGGGTAGGCCGCCTACCAGCCGAAGGCTCCTCGCCCGCGTGCTCTTTCCCCACGAGCGTTTGTGGCTCTGTCTTTTGGCATATAGGTATCGACGGTGCTTTGTGCCCGCGCATCGTCGATATAGACCAACGACTCAGCAATGTGCGATTTTTGCTCCGGTGGAGCCTTCTGGACCGCCGCGATGATCAGCGGTATCGACTCCTTGTCTTGAGTCTGAGCCAAACCCTTCGCAGCCCAGGCGGCGATTCTAATGCCCGAGTTGTTTGGCCCGAGCCAGATTCGCTGCGATGTAGCGTTTCAGCGACGTGTCGGCCTCTCGACCGACATGGCGCCGCAGGAGGGAGAAACTCTCGGGAGTACTGATTCTGACGAGAATGCGGGCTGCTCTTTCTCTGGTGCCGACGTGAACGCTTTCAAGCGGCGTCGACAGGGCTTGCACCGCAGGTGCACCGATGTCAGCCAGCGCCCTTGCAATCGGATCGCCATGGAGCTCGGCGGCGGTCGTCATCGTGCCCATTTCGGCCCCCTCCCCCCGATTGTTAGGTTGATCTAAAAGTTGGACCAAAGCCGGAACTGTAGACACCAGCCCCAGCTTCCCAGCCAGGGTGGCTTCGCTCTGGACAACTTTAATGTCGGTGGAAGTCAGGATGAGATTTGGCAGGGCATTGCTCAACTGGCTACGCACCGATGGTTGGGCCGAAGCAATTTCAAGAAGAGCTGCCGCTGCCTGGGTGGTCTTTTCAGGGCGGACTAAATCGCCGAGTAGACTACTCAGGCTCTTCTCAGCCTGAGCGACGGCAACTATAGAACCAACACGAAAAAGCAAAATACAAAGAAGCAAGACACGACTATTCACTGATGAACTCCCTTGTTTACGGTGAAGAAGCGGAAGACTCTACGTGCGGAAGTGGCTATCGGTGGGAGCGGCCGTGGGAAGCCACGTCTTCCATAGCGGACCGGTCGTGAAGAAGTAGCGGCAGAGGCCCGCGACGGCGGCGGCGTTCAACACCAGAAGCGCGCCTGCAGGAGAAGCGATCCGATGCAGCACCGGGATGCGGGCCTTGAGAGAGATCGCTGCCATCAGCCAGAACGCCAGTTGCAGCGCAGCGAAGATCAGGAAGGGAAGCGAGCGAATCCCCAGCAGCGCCGATGACAGAAACAGCAGGACGAAGAAGTATGGAACAGCGAGGCGTAGCAGCTTGTGCGAGACGAGCTGGAAGAGCACGCGGTTCTTCGTCGTCAGCAGCCAGGGCGCGAGCGCGATGAGCTGGAAGTTTCCGGCGAGCGTGCGGACCTTGCGTTGAAACTCTCCCGAGGCCTGTGCGGGCCACGTGTCGGTGACGAAGGCAGTGCGGTCGAGCACGCTGCGATACCCTTTGCCAATGATCGAGAGCGGCTGGAACATGTCGTCAAGGATGATGCCCGGGGGCGCGGGCGACACGGCGGCGCGACGCACAGCGTAGAAGCCGCCGTACACACCGCAGGGTGAGTCCCACGCGGCTTCGCAGTTGCGTATCCACTGCTCGTACTTCCAATAGATGCCGCTGACGGCGGAAGCAGTGGCGGAGTGTCCGGCAGTGTTGAGTAGAAGTTCGCCGGCGACGCAGCCGATAGTGGGGTCGGCGAAGTTGGTGAGCAGGGCATCGAGAGCGCCGGGCTCGATACGCGGGCGAATGTCGACGAAGAGAATGATCTCGGCGGTAGCGGCGGCGATGCCGTGGTTGAGCGCCGAGGCTTTGCCGCCGTGCTCGCGGACGATGATGGGCTTGAGGCGCGGGGCCGAACTTCCTTCGAGGATGTCGGGGGTGCTGTCCGTCGATCCGTCGGAGACGATGATGATCTCGTGGACCAGGTGGGGATCGAGCGCAGTCAGATAGGCGATCTGCGTGGGCAGCATCGCGGCCCCGTTGTGGACGGCCATCACGATGCTGATAGGGGCTTGATCGCGGGCTGGCCACGGGGCCTTGCGCCAGGGGCGCGGAGACAGGCGCGCGAGCAGCGCGATGGCCAGAGGATAGCCGGCGTAGGTGTAGAGAATGATGGCTAGCGACGTCCAGAAGCTGAGACGCAGCAACATGGAAAACCAGATCATTGCGCGCCCCGGCGGCGGATGATGGTCTTGATGGTCTCGAACATCACGAAGAGGTCGAGGCCGAGCGACATGTGTTTGAGGTAGTAGAGGTCGTATTCGAGCTTTTCCTTGGTTTCGGCGAGGGTGGCGCCGTAGCCGTAGCGAATCTGCGCCCATCCGGTGAGGCCTGGGCGGATGAGATGCCGGAGGTAGTAGAAGGGAAGGTTCTCCGAGAGCATGGGAATAAACTCGGGACGCTCCGGACGAGGGCCGACGAAGTCCATGTCGCCGCGCAGGATGTTCCAGAGCTGCGGGATTTCGTCGAGGCGTGTCTTGCGCATGAACATGCCGATTTTGGTGACGCGCGGGTCGTTCTTGGTGGCCCATTGCGCGCCTGCGGCTTCGGCATCGGTGCGCATGGTGCGGAATTTGATGACGTTGAACGTTTTGCCGCCGACGCCGACGCGGGTCTGGCGGAAGAAGATGGGGCCGGGCGAAGAGCAGCGCACCATCAACATGATGATCGGGATGAACGGCAGGCAGAGGATAAGACCGACAGCGGCGGCGCACATCGAAATGACGCGGCGAGTGAACTGCTGCGACGAGCGGATGCGAAACCCTTCGCTGTAGAGGAAGCTGCTGGGACGCAGGCCGTCGAGTTGAATTTTGCCGGAGAGGCGTTCGCGTAGCGTGCCGACTTCTTCGACGACGATGCCCTGGAAGCGGAGGGCAAGAAGCTCTTCGACGGGAAGCTCGCCGCGCTGGCTTTCCATGGCGATAATGATGCGATGGACGGGCTTTTTGCGCCCTCCCAAACGTTTGAGCGCGTCGATCCAGATGGCCTTGCGCTCAGGTTGCTCGGCGGTGATTTCCTGCCAGTCGACCACTTCCATGCCGAGATCGTGACGGGCTTTAATGGCGGCGATGATGGACTTTGCGAAGTCTCCCGCGCCGAGTACGTAGATGCGCTCGCGAAACTGCTCGAAGTTGACGATCCACTCGAACATGCGCCGCCACAGCAGGTACGCGGGGATGAGGAGAACGAAGCCGACGACATAGGCGCGTCCCTCCGACACAGCCATATCCGGAAACCAGTACAGCATGGCAGACAGCAGGAAGCAGTCGAAACCAAGGACAAGCAGGACGCGGAAGTAGATTTCCTTGCGGGCGGAGACGATCTGCGGTTCGTACAGGTCGAAGTAGTACGACAGGATCATCGTCAGGGCAGTGACGCCGGCTACTTTGAGGAAACCGTACTCATAGGCGAGGACGATGTAGGCGTCGTCCGGGCCCAGCACGAGCAGGGTCGCAAGCAGGAAGCAGGCGCTGACCAGCAACGCCTCTCCCAAAACGAGGATGACGACGCGGGTTGGGTAATAGACGTTGAAGAACCGTATCATCGTGCGATCAGTCTCGCTTACTCTTTCACCGAGTCGTAGGCGTTGTAACTGTCATAGCTGTCGTAACTGTCATAGCCATAATAACCACCGCTTACCGGGGGCTTGGATACCGCGTTGAGCACAAAACCGAGGACTTTGGAGGCCTTGAGTTCTGAGAGAGCTCGCTGCGCCACCTCGAATTTTGTGACTCCACCGCGAGCGATGAGCAGAACACCGTCGCAGGCGCGGGCCAGGTTGACTCCGTCGGAGACCAGGTTGACCGGGGATGAGTCTACGACAATCCAGTCAAAGTGTGGCGAGAGGACTTCGATGAGCTCGTCGAAGCGATAGTTACCGGAAAGGTCGGCGGCCTTGTCGGAATCCTTGCCGGCGCCGATGAAGGTGAGCGAAGCGATGCCGTGGTGCAGCGGCGGCCCGGGCTCGGGGGCTTTGGCGCGGTGCATGATTTCACCGATCGTCGCGGTGCCTGCGAGGTACTCGGCCAGTCCCGGCTCGCTGGGGCAGCCGAGCAGGTGATGCAGCGAAGAACGACGCATGTCGCCATCAATCAGCAGGACGCGACTGGCTTTGTGGCGGGCGAAGGAGATGGCGAGGTTGGCGGCGATGAAGCTCTTGCCCTCTTGCGGAAGACCGCTGCTGACCAGGATCGACTTCAGGGTATTGAGGTCGCGAAACTCGTGCATCCGGGAACGAAGGCTGCGGAACTGCTCTACGGCGCTGCCGCGGTCGTCAAGTGCGGGCAGTTGCATGACGGCGGGCGACCAGGGCGTCGCGGTGATAGTGGAAAGGTCGAAGTCGTTGGCACGGCGCTGCGTGGCGGGGCGCTCGGGCGTGGCAATGTCTTCGGCGCGCGAGTGCGTGCGCATGGTGTCGCTCACGAGGATGTCGTCGGCCGGGGCGGCGTCGGTCGGGGCGGCGCCGGATTGCGGCCAGGCCTCCCTGTGGTCTTCGACGACCGTTTGCGGGGGCGTGTCGAGAGCGCTCTCCCATGCCGGTTCTTTGCCGCCCGATGCGGTGCGGTCTTGTTCGGCCCGAAGTAGGGCTTCGTAAATTTTGCTCATCGATATACCTTCACAAACCTTCAGAAGTGCTTCGTTCTGCTGTTGAAATTTCGATTTGGTTGCGGCGCGGTAGAACCTGGACGCCCGGTCAATTGCTTGTAGGGAAGCCACCCCCATGGCTGGCGCTGGATACAAGGAATGGCTGGGTATCCAGGTCGAGGTCTTCCGCGACAGAAAAAACAATGGTCTCGGGAATCACACGGACTTGTTCCGCGTAACCGAAGATAAGCGAGTGCTCGCAGATGAGATTGATCACGCGAGGGATGCCGCGGCTGGCACGGTGGATCGCCATGACGGCATCGGGAGTGAAGATCGTCTCCGACGTGCCGGCTATCAGCAGGCGCTGGACGATGTAGGCGCCGGTCTGTTCCGCGGAGAGCGCGCGCGTACGGCACCACAGAGCGATGCGCTGACGCAGCTGGCGCAGATTCGGCTGGCGCAGCATCATTTCAAGTTCGGGCTGGCCGGAGAGCACGATCTGAACGAGCTTTTCCGACGAGGTCTCGAGATTGGTGAGCAGACGGATTTCTTCCAGCAGCTCGGTGGTGAGGTTCTGGGCTTCGTCGACGACGATGACGCAGGTTTCCTGGCGGCGGTAGCGCTCGATAAGCCAGCGGTTGAGCTGCAGCAGCATGCCGGACTTGGTCCGGTTGGCCGGTGTGAGGCCGAAGTCGCTGAGGACGAACTCGAGGAAGTCCAGGGTGTCGAGACGCGGGTTGAAGACGAACGAGGTGAAGACGCGGTTTTGATCGAAGGAAGCCAGGGAGCGGCGCAGCAGCGTGGTCTTGCCGGTGCCGACTTCGCCGGTGAGCACGATGAATCCCTTGCGCGCGGAGATGCCGTACTCCAGGCCGGCGAGGGCCTCGCGCGTGTGGGGCATCATGTAGAGAAAGCGCGGGTCCGGACTGGAGCCGAATGGGGCGCTTTTGAGATTGAAAAAGCTTTTGTACATTAGGCCTTGCTCAACATTTCAGGTGGCGTCTTACGGTGGAAGATTCCTTTGAAGCGGGAGAACATGCCGGGCTTCTTGTGTCGGACCTCAATTTGGCCGGCGTATGCGATGACGGCCAGAGTAGGCAACTGAGTAAAGGCCCAGATGTCCTGCTCGGTGCGGAGCGCGGTGTCTTTGTACTCGAGGAAGGCAGCCAGGGCGAGACCGACCATGAGACCCAGGACAGCACCGCCGGCGGCGAAAAGCTGGCGGTTGGGGAAGGTGGGATCTTCGGGCAGGTTGGCGTCGTCCGTCAGTTTAAACTGCTCTCCCTGCTGGGCCTTCCCGAGGTCGCCTGCGATTTTGGCGTGTTGCAGTTTCACCGACAGCTCGTCGTAGCCCTTCCGGGCATTGTCGTAATCGCGGTTGAGGGCTTTGTACTGTTCTTCCACCGCCGGGCTGGCTTCGATCAGGGCCTGGTATTTGTTCATCGCGGCCTGGGTTGCGGCCACTTCTTTCCTTTTTGCCTGGATGACGATGTCTCCGCTGCGGATTTGGGCACGCAAACTCATGACGGCTTGCGAGTCGAGGTTACGAGGTGCGGCGGTGCTCACACCTGTGGTTGAGTTGGTCTGCTGCTGTGCGGGCGCTTTCGCCATCTTCTCTTTGAGGTCGGCGATTTCACGACGGACAGTCACCACATCGGGATAGTCCGCCGTGTAGCGGCTGATCAGCTGTGCCTCCAGGGCCTGGAGCTTGCCCAGCTCCACGGCGTCGCCCTGCTGCACAGGCACGGTTCCGGTGGGGCCTTGTATGGTGGCCTGCGGGGTGTTCTGCTGTTGCTGCAGCTCCTGCGCAAGCATGGACTGCTGCATGTCTTTCGTCTGCTCCAGGCGCGCGAGTTCCTGGGTCTCGTTTGCCAACTGGGTGTTAACGCTGGTCAGCATGGTGCCGTTCTGAGTTTGGTTTTCTGGCAGCTTCCCCATGTACTTCTGCTGGAAGGCGGCCAGCGCGGCGTCGTGCTCGTCGAGGGCGCGTTTGGCGTCGTCGACCTGCTGCTGGAGGAACTGGGTTGCGCCTTCGGCCGCGTCGGATTCAGACTTAAGGCTCTGGGTGAGGAAGAGGCCGGTGATGTCCCTTGTGACCTTCTGCGCGGTCTCCGCATCGTTGGCGGTGAAGGTGACGAAAAAGCCGGGCAGGCCTCCGGTCTTCTGCATGTCGGAATGAATGGCCTTGATGCCGATGGCCTTGCGGACCAGGTCGACACGGTCGTCCATGCTGAAACGCTTCGACGGAAGCAGGTTGTACTTCACGACGAGGGGTTGAATCTGGCTGCGGCTGAGCACTTCCTGGCTCATGGAGGCGACGCGGCTATCGAGACTCTCTGTGACAACCGAGGGAGCGATCTCGGTGGAAACCCTCTGGCCTTGGATGAGGATCAGCGCCTGCGAGACATATTGGGCCGGGATGAAGAAGGTGATGCCGTACATAACAAGGGGAAGCAGGATGACAGGGATAAAGATCAATTTGCGGCGCCGCTTGAGAATGGCGACATAATCGTTTGCGTCAAGTTTGCGATGACCGAGCATACGTAGCTCCTTTATTTATGACCGAGGTGAAGCGGACGAGGCGAGTAGGTAATTCCAAACCCGTACGTCTGAGACGTTCCAGAGAAAGCATTGGTGCTTGCCGCGACGGTCGGAGAGTCCTGATGCTGCACGCTGTAATTGAGGAAAGCGTTGAAGTTCCGCGAGAGCACTCTTGAGAACTGGACGTTGCCGACCACGGTCTGAAAGTCGGTTTGTTGCGTGGTCGGGGCTCCACTGGCCAGGTTTCCAATGGATGCGTTGTGGGTGTAGCCGCCACTGACGGAGAGATGCATGTACTCTCCGAGTTTGCGTCCGCCCTCGCCAAAGACGCTGTCCACGAAGGCGCCCTGGACGATGCCGGAGCCACTTCGCACGCCGCGTGTGTAGTTAGCCGAATAATCGTATTGCTCGCCGGTATACACCATTCCGGCATCGACACTTAAATTTACCGACGAACTGGCGAGAGGGGAACCTGCTTCCGAGACGAATTGCGGGCCAATGGTGGCATGAAGACTCAGCTTGCGATTCACCTGCCGGCTGTAGCCTACCGTGATTTTCTGGGTTGAGATCGTAAAGTCCTCGTTCTCGTAGGAGAAACGGCTGAAAGTGTAGGTGCCTTCCACTTTGTTGAGAGCGTCGATGCGGTGGTTGATGCCCGCCTGGACGTCAAAGGAATCGCCGTCCAGGCTGTCGCTTCCACCGTCGAGGAACCTTTCAATGAAATAGCCTCCCCCAACCTGGAGCGAGGTGCTGCCGGTGAGGTGGCGTTCAACGTCGAGGTTGGCCTGGTTGCTGATGCGCTGGCCGGTGCGGCTGAGGATGTCCTGTCCGCCATTGTCGCCAACCGGGGGAGCGGTGACGCCGACGTCGCCAAGCCCGGGAAGCCCGGATAGACCGGAGCTGGCGGCCTCGGGCAGATAGTTGACCGCGTCAGAGATGTGGGTGGTCCAAAGCCTGCTGTTAAAACTTTGCGAAATCGTGAGGTTTTGGAAAATGGAAGATGCCACGCCGCCGGTGTTATAGAGATAGCCTCCGGAATACACAATGTTGAGGGGACGGGTCTCGCTGCTGGATAGGTAGCCTAAATTTCCGGAGAAGTCTGTCGTCCATACATTGCCGCCAGTGCCGTAATAGCCGGTTCTTACGCGCTCTCCGAAGTTGAGCGCGTAGTGCATGGTGCCCAGCTCGGTCGGCAGTTGGAAGCCTTGAAATGGAGGCGTGGTCGTGACCGCAGGGAGGTCCTGACCATGGGCCGGGGTACAGAGCAGCGCGAGCGGGATAAAGCAAAGGACGGCATGGGAAAGAAATCGAGTCATGGAATCACAATCGTGTCGCCAGGAAGAAGTGTGACGCCTTGCAAATCGCCGTCTCTGAGCGCCTTTTTATAGTTGAAGGGAATCTTCTTTTGTTTCCCTTGTTCCCCACGCAAGATGTAGATCTTCGTTTGATGCGCGAACGGTGTCGGCCCACCGGCGGCGGAGATGGCTTGCAGGGGATTCATGCTCATCTGGAGGGGAATCGGCCCAATATGCATCACCTCGCCGACCAGAAAAACGCGCTTGCTGTTGACCCCCAGCACAGTGACGTTGACCGTGGGATCTGTGAGGAACTTCTTCAACCGGGCGGTTATGTCGGCGCCCAGCTGAGTGGGAGTACGGCCTGAGGCCATGATATCTCCGACCAGGGCAAGGGAGATCATGCCATCGGGGCGGACTGGAACTGTGCCCGACAGCGTAGGCTCTCTCCACACCGTGATTGCGATGGAGTCGTCCGGTCCAATAACGTAGGTCGAGGGCGAGACATTCGCGGCGGAGGGTTGGACCTGCGGGGGAACAGAGCCTGACGCAGGCACCGGTTGCTCGGTCGACGGCGCGGTCGTGCTCTGAGTCGGCGAGGGAATGTCGGCTGGCGACGCAACTGGAGTTCCGGTTTGTGCCGGCGGCGCGGGAGTTGCGCTCTGTGCCGGCGTTGTGGGAACCTGCTGTGCAGCCACACCGATGCAAGCCGGAAGAAGGCTTATCGACAACATGGTTGAGAGAAGTGCTTTCATGTGGTCCCTATGGTTTCCTGTCATTTCGGTTAAACGATGGCGGCCCAAAACAGCCAACCTTCACAACCGGGTTGAGTCCAACTAATGTAGAGCGTGATCCAATATAAGGATATTCCATTTGAGTACTCCCCGCTGCGAACCAAAGAGTAAGATTACCTCTGGTATATAAGTTGTACCCATAGGACAGCTGGAACACGCTATGCTTAACAGTCCGGTTGTCTCTGCACCCATTCCCTCCGGCTCGATACACTCGACAGAAATGACCGAACCTTTGACGCTGCATCACAAGCAAGATACCGCCGCCTCTCAGACAGCGTGGATAATGACTGCTGTTCTTTGTGTATTGATGGCGCTGTTGTACTACCCGGTTGCCATCAAACTGGCAAGCGACTGGTACAACATCGAGGACAACTCGCATGGGTTGCTGATCCCGTTCTTTGTCGCGTTCCTGTTATGGG
>Ga0207125_10023_pt1 | contig 38850 bp, 41 predicted proteins | sample Alteio_BWMinHeat_19_FD_153556 | JGI IMG/M metagenome (GOLD analysis project Ga0207125, IMG submission 153556) | Enriched cells from forest soil in Barre Woods Harvard Forest LTER site, Petersham, Massachusetts, United States -... | ecosystem: Environmental > Terrestrial > Soil > Temperate forest >...
ACCCAACATCGTGGATCCCGCTACGAATTTGGCGGCCACAGATACCGTTCCGGAAGACCAGGCCCTCGTGATCAACACCGCAAAAGGCCTCGTCGTAATCACGGGCTGCGCGCATTCGGGCGTGGTGAATACGGCGCTCTACGCGCAGAAGATGCTCGGACAGATGACCCCCATATACGCGCTCCTCGGCGGATTTCACCTTTTCCAGATGAAAGTGGGAGACGCCAACACTCCCGGCACGCTCGCTTTTACCGCCGCGCAGCTCGCGGGCAACGGCCTCGGAATTCAGTATCTGCTCGGCGCTCACTGCACGGGTTTGGAGGCTTTTGCCTATCTTCGCAAAGCGATGGGGCTCGATTCGCTTCACGCGGTGTACAGCACGATCGCCACCACGTTTGATCTGGCTAATGGGATCGTGCCGCCCGCGACCGGGCTGAATCACACTCCCGGGAACTAGCCGTAGGAAACATAAATTCCGCCTATCGCATCTGGCAGCCGAACTGATCGGGGGGGCGCCTTGAATCCGGGCTATACCTTTACCATCGCCGATGGCGAAGAAAGCCGAGGATCTATGAAATCGTTTCTATTCGCAGTGTTTTTGTCCCTTCCCGCAATTGCCCACGCCGTGCCGCTGGAGAAGCAGTCAAACTTGAATTGCATCGCCCAAACTCAGGCGAACCCGCTCGACGGCTATAGGCTCTTGGTTGCTAACCGCGTAGAACCGCCGGTCGGCCCGATTGGAATTCAGGTACTGATCAAAAACTATCCGAGCGCGCCCTATCGCACGGTAGATCTTCAGTTCGTTCGCGCTGACTTGAAGTCGGTTACGTATTCTGGAACCGATCCCGAGTCTAACGACTCGCTATTGGTGAATCTGAATAAGTATTCCTACGAGGCCAGCCTGCGCGTGGCCAGCGACATCGTGTACGGCTGCCGGGAGTAATTACGGTTCCGAAGCGTGCGTTAAATCCACTTCCACGACGGTGCTTCTCGCATCGGCGGCGGCCGTTTCGAAATGCGAGTTTTGGATACTTAATCCGTCGACGTGGCGAATATAAATTCCTGAAGCGGGGAGATCGCCCCAGATATTGGGATCCGGGTATTGCCCCGCATACTCGGGTGGGCTTGGAGGGCGTGCTTTCAGCTGGGAGTCGCCCTGGAATGTAACGTTCACGTGATCGAATGTTATATTTTTGGGCGCGTACCTCACGCCGTCGATCACGGTGCCGGAGATTGCGGAGCCCCACACGTGCTTCATCGCCTGCCCTTGAATGTTCTCGAAGTGAACGCCATCGATGCTGCCAACCGGCAGGGGCTGATTTGAGCCGTCTTTGGAGCCGCCTTTTCTCCGGCCCAGGAGAACGAAGAAGGGAGTGCCGGAGTGGGAAAAAGTAATTCCTTTGAAGGTGATGTTTTCCACCTTCGCGCCGTCGATGGCTTCGACCGTCATTACGGCTTTGTCCACGTTCTTTACGTCGTTGTTTTCGAAGGTCACGTTTTTGAAGCCGCCACTGCTGGCGGTGCCTAGCTTGAGGCCATTCGCCACCGTCGACTGGAGCACGTGATTATTTCGCACCATTACGTCTTCCACGCCGCGGGCGGTTCCGCTTTTGAGGCAGATCGAGTCGTCTTCGGAAAAGATCGTGTTGTTCTCGATCAGAACGCGGTGGCAATCCACTACGTCGATTCCGTCTCGATTGCCGAAGAGGTCGGTGTGAATATCGAGGCCGCGGATCGTAACGTCGTCGTTCTCGAAATTTACCACGCCCCAGGCGCCGGCATCGCGAACGTGGATGTTCTGGAGGAGCACATTCTGCGACTGCACCAGGAAGATCGCCATTGGGCGGCTGCGTTCCGGCGTTTTGGTATTAGGGCCGATCCATTCGGGCTTGTTGCCGTTGCCGTCGATCGTGCCGCCGCCTTCGATCGTTACGTTGTGTGCCTTCTCGGCATAAACCAAAGTTTTGCGGCAGTTGTTCAGCTGCGAGTTGTCGGATTGAGGATGGGTGTCGGGATAGTCGGCGTCGTCTTGGGTTCCCTTGAGCGTGGCGCCCGGATCGATCTGCAGGGTGATGTTGCTCTTGAGGCGGATCATGCCGCTGAGGAAAACGCCGCCATGGAGAACCACGGTGCCTCCGCCGCCGGTCCAGCAGTGATCGATGGCTGCTTGGATTGCCACGGTGTTTTTCGTAATGCCGTCGGGCTTGGCGCCGAATTCGGTGGCATCGCAAACGGTGGTGGCTTGCGCGCCCAAGGGAAGGAGAAGGAAAAGAAAAAGGGGATTCATCACGTCGAAACCTCGGAAGAATAACGGCTGGGGGTGGTTCCCAGCGCTTTGCGGAACATGGAAATAAAGGCGCTCGGGCTATTGTATCCCGCGTCGAGCGCCGCTTGCGTTACTTTTTCGCCTTCCCCCACGAGTTTCACGCCGTGTAGAAGGCGCGTCTGTTGGCGCCACTTTCCGAAGTTTAAACCCGTCTCAGACTGAAAAAGGCGCTCAATAGTTCGCTTGCTTGCTCCAGAGTGAAGGCAAAGCTGGTCGAGGGTTCTCTGATCGGAGGGATTTTGCAGCACGATTTCCGCGATTTTCCGCGCTCTGGGATCTTGAGGGTGAGGGATGGACAAGGGCATTTTTTTCGCGGATTCAATTTGCGCCAGTGTGGTTTGGATTAACGGGGCGTGGTCGCGCAAGGATAGTTTTCGTAGCGAGCAGCAATGCAGAACTAATTCCCGCAGCAGGGGCAATACATGCAATACGGTGCACGAGTCGGGAAGCTTGGCGGCGAGTTTGGGCGCAAAATAGAGAGTGCGCATCGATACCAGTTTTGACATCTGGATCGAATGGCTTTCTCCCGGAGGAATCCAAACCGCCTTTTGTGGAGGAACCACCCAAGTGCGCTTTGAGGCGTGAATGGTCATTACGCCCTTGGAGGCGAATACGAGTTGTGCCTCGCGATGATGGTGGGGCGGCACCAGGTGATTCGGAGGATAGTCATAGGTGAGCGTGGTTAGCTCGGCGACAGAATCGCCCCGGACATCAAGAATAGTGGTTTGGCGTTTTTTCGACATAAGTTGCCGTTTCGTCGCAAGCATTAACCGGGGTTCCTTGGTAACACAAGGTCTAAGGAGATTTTGAATGCTGGGTGAAAATAAAACGATCGGTTTCGTGGCCTCTGTCGACCTAAAACGCGCGCGGGCATTTTATGAAGGAGTGCTGGGGCTTCGCTTCCTAAAAGACGACGGCTTCGCCGCCGTTTTTTCCGCTGGGGACCGGATGGTGCGCATCGCAAACGTAGCTCAAGTTCCGGATTTCAAGCCGCTGCCGTTCACCGTTCTCGGCTGGGAAGTGGAAAATGTAAACGCTACCGCGGCCGCTCTCCGGGAGCGGGGCGTAACTTTTGAACGGTATTCTTGGATGGAACAAAATGAACACGGCGTCTGGGCTTCTCCTACCGGGGATAGTGTTGCGTGGTTCAAAGATCCCGACGGAAATATCCTTTCTCTCACTGCGTTTCGCCGTTGATCGGGAAGAGGGGCGCTGGCAATCTTATTCCCATGCGTTGGAATTTATTTTTTCTCGTCCCCTTGTTTTTCGCCGGCTGCCAAACCGCGGGCCCGAAGCTGGGCGGTGTTTGCAATAACTTTAGTAGTGGCAGCTGCGGCCGTTCGATTCCGCTGATCGATGTATCCGTTCCCAAATCGATGTTCGGCGATTCGGGGCGTTTGAGACTTTCTGAAGTGGCCGAGTTTCTGAAATCAAACCCGGAGATTCGGGTAGCCGCCGAAGGACACGTGAATTCCTCCGGCGATACCGATGAGGATATTGCCCGGAGCCAGCGAATCGCGATTTACGCTAAGGAATATCTGGTGGCGCATGGAGTGGAGTCTTCGCGTATCGAGTCGATCGCTTTCGGCGCGGAAAAACCCGCGCGGGAGCCCGCCTCCAAGCTCGAAAACCTTCGTTTCAATGCCGAGTTTTACGATCCGCGCTGGTGCGGCACCGATGTAAAATCGGATTGCCCTCAAGCTAAAGGCCGTTAGAAAAAACCCGGGTGCAAATCCCCCTGGTCTTTGCTATCCAGTTCCTCATGTAGGCCACCGTGCCGTTTTCCGCTTCGCCAGGGCATCACCGGGGCACCGTCTCCCGATGTTCAAGCGAAGGCTTTCTTCAGGAGATGTGCATGTCTACTCAATCCATACAATTTGGCCGTCTGGCGCCTACCTTGTCCGTAACCGAAATGGACCGCTCGCTGCGGTTCTATACCGAAATTCTGGGCATGAAGAAGACCTTCGAAAACGGCTCCCCGGTGGGATTTGTGATTCTGGAGCGGGGGGGAGGCGGAGCTTCACCTCACGCTCACGAAAGCCGTACCGGCTTCCGACCGCAATCAGGCCCACCTTCTCGTGAACGACGCAACCGCCCTCCACGATCACCTCCAGGCAAACGGCACGCGCATTCTGAAGGGGCTCCGCGATGCCGACCACGGCCTTCGCGGCTTCGTCTTCGCCGACCCCGACGGCAACCGGATCGACGTGGGGCAGCAGCTCTAATGCATTGACCTTCCCACTATGGGAAGGTTTACCTTAAGCAAGGGGAATGCATGAATATCGGCGAGCTGGCGAAATTATCCGGAGTGAGCGCGAAAAATATCCGGCATTACGAATCGAGCGGAATCATTCCGAAAGCGATCCGCTCCGGCTCAGGTTACCGCGTGTACCGCGATACCGACGTGCAATTTCTTTCTTTCGTGAAGCGGGCGAGAAGCCTGGGCTTCTCGATGAAAGAAATTAAAAAGCTTATGGGACTCTGGCGAAACCAATCGCGTTCGTCGAGGGACGTAAAGACGCTCGCACTGGAACATATCGAGGCCCTAGAGCTGAAGATTCGCGAAACGCAGCTGATGGTGGAAAACCTCCGCCGGCTCGCCAACTCCTGCCACGGAGATTCGCGGCCCGCATGCCCGATCCTCGAGGATCTGGGGGGGATGAGAAAGCTGGCGCTCGTCTTTTTGCTGCTCACTCCCGCGCTCGCGCAGGGCGAAGACGAGCTTTTCCATTCGCCCGAGCCCGCCGACTGCGGGCACATGGAAGTTTGGGACCCCACCGTGGGAATGTGCGCCCCATTCCCGATGGCGGGAATGCCGATGAAGATGCTCATGGTGCACGGCAACTCTTTCTTCACGCAGGTGCTGGAAGAAAAACCGCGGGGCCGCAACGCCTTCGCGGTGCCCGACATGTTCATGGCCGATTTCGGCTCTTCGCTCGGCGACCGGCACTACCTCAATCTCGATTTCATGGGCACGGTGGAGAAGTGGACACTTCCCCAGAGCGGCTACCCGGAGTTTCTGCAGATCGGGGAAAACGACGCGAGCGGGCGCCCCTTTGTGGATGCGCAGCACCCGCATTCGAGCCCGGTTATGGGCCTCACCCTGAGCGACACCATCGCTCTCGGCTCCGACAAAGACCACGCCAAAATCTGGTTTGCCCCCCGCGGCCAGTCTACCGACGGGCCCGTTGCCTTCATGCACCGGCCCACAGGGATGGTGAACCCCGATGCGCCGCTCGGCCATCACATCGGCCAAGATGTGGGCCACATCTCCAGCACGGTAGCGGGCGCTTCGCTGCACGTGAAAAGCAGCACAGTGGAACTTTCCACGTTTCATGGGGAAGAGCCTGAGCCCACCAAGGTGGATCTGCCGCTCGGCACGCCCGATTCCTATGCCGCTCGATTTATCTACCAGTTCCACGAGCATTTTTTCGCCATGGGCTCGGCGGCGTTCGTGAATAAGCCTGAGCCGAGCGATTCCGCCCTCGATCACGTATGGCGTTTTTCGGCGTCGCTCTATCACGATGCACAGTTCGAGAGCGACTGGGTTGTTCACAGCGCCTTGATCTGGGGAATGATAAAAAATTACGATCGCGCGGCTTCGCTTACCTCCTTCGCCGGAGAAGCTTGGGCAGAGCGGAATGCCGACAACCTATGGACCCGCGTGGAAGTTCTCCAGCGAACGCCGGCTGAGCTGTTGATCGGCACCGGCAATCAGGGCCGCTGGGTGATGGTTCCCACTCTGGGCTACACCCGGAAAATCGCGCGCTGGGAAAATGCCGACCTTGGCCTGGGCGGCTCCGTAACCAAAGATTTTTTGCCGGCCGAAATTGGGGCCGCTTACGGCGGCAATCCTTGGAGTGGAAAAGTTTTCCTCCAGCTAAGCGGTATGAAGATGTGGGAGCTGTAGGTTCTGATTGACGGCTGCAATGGGCCAGCCCCCATTGCAGCCGTCAATCAGAACCTTACCCCGGCACGCGCGTACCGAAGAACGCCACCACGGCGGTGCCCGAGATGGCGAGCAGCGCCCCCAGGATCGCCACGATGCCGAGGCTTTCCGGCGCCACTCCGGGAAGAACTGTTCCCGCGAGGGCCGCCATCAGCGCCATGGTGAGTAGGGGCGTGAGGCAGGAGAGGGCGCCGATCTTGGAAGAGTCCCAGTGTTTTAGGCTTAGGGAGAAGCAGCCAAAGGCCATCACGTTCGTGAGGCACACGAAGGAGAGCGCGATCCACTGGGGTAACCCCAGCGATCCGAGCGGCGCAAGGTGAGAGAAGGGAGCGAGGGCCAGGCTAAGCACCGCGTACACGAACAGGAGCACCGCGAGCGGAGGCACGCGCGGCAGAAGGTACTTTTGCACCATCGCGTAGCCGGCCCAAGTGAGGGCGGACACAATCACCATTCCCACGCCCTGGAAATAATGTTCTCCGGGGGAAAGCTGGTTGTGAAAAAAGAGCAAGAGTCCGAGGCACAGCGTTGCCAGGCCGGCCCACTGCGCGCGTGAAAAGGGTTCGCGGAAAAATAGGATACCGCCCAACGCGAGAAAAATTCGGGAAGACTGGTAGTAAACCTGCACATTCGTGGGCGAGATGTAACGAAAGCTTGCGTTGTACAGCAGGTAACTCACTCCGAGGCCCGAAGCTGCCGCTAGCAACAGAAGGAGCGTGCCGCGGCCTAGTTTACCAAAGCGAGGGAATTGCCTGGTGATTGCCAGAAAGAGGGCGAGGGAAATGGCGGCGGAGAAAATTTTGTAGAACGCGAGGGCCGAAGCGGGCATCCCTCGCAGAACGGCGATGCCGATGGGTTGCGCGCCCCAGAACAGCATGGAAAGTAGCGTGAGCGAAACTCCTAAGGCCGGCCGCTTCAATCCGAGCCTTTCCGATTGGCGAAAAACTCCCTCACGCGGGCGAAGGATTCGCTCGAGGCGGGGTCGGGTTTGCGGGATTTGTGCTTAATAAGGTGAACGCTATAGCGCGTTCCAGTTTTCTGGGGGAAAGGCACCACGCGCAGCTCGTTTTGGAATTTCGCCACCGTCATGTCTACCAGGATAGCCCAGTGGTCGGATCGGCGCAGATTTTCCACGGCCACGAAATCGCTGTCGAAAGAAAAGGTGGTGCGCCGGTCGAGCTGCGCTTCTTTGAGGAAGGGGTGGTGTCTTGTCATCAGGATTCGGTTCGTAGAAATCGGCATTGATGCCGGATATTCAGCGAGGTGGCGGTACGCGGTTTTTTCGGGATGATTAAAAATGGGATGGTTCTTGCGCACCACGAGCAGCGATTGTCCCTCGTAAACTTCTTCGGTTTCCAACTGAGGGTGGGGGGTGGGATTGAAGCCGAGCCCCCAATCCAGGCGGCCGGCGAGAATGCTGTCTACCAGGCCCCAGCTGGGAAGCGCCTGTAGCTCCAGGGTGAGGCGCGGGAATTTTTTTTGCATTCCGGCCATGATGGGGCCCAGCACTTCAGACGCTAGGATATGGCTCGCACCCACACGGAAGTGCCCTTCCAGGGTGGGCTGCGCGCGGCCGAGCTCGTGTTGGATGAGGTGGGCGCGCTGGAGGAGATCTTCGGCCAGCTCGAGGAGGCGGCCCCCTTCGGGGCTGAGGCGGATCCGTTTGTTCTGCCGCACGAAAAGGTTGGCGCTGAGTTCTTCTTCCAGCTGCTTGATCGACTGGCTGATCACGCTGGGGCTGATGGGGATCGACTGCGCGGCCTGGTTGATGTGTTCGAACTTGGCGGCGGCGATGAAGTAGCGAAGCTGGTCGAGGGTCATGGCTTTTCCTAAGGGGTTGAGGTTCCGGGGTTTTTCCCATGGGGCCTGTTCTGAATTATAGAACGGAATCATTCTTTTTATACTTATTTTCAATTTGCCACAATGCGTTAAACTGGGACTACGAACAAGGGTCATCGTGATGCCCCAGGAAGAATCACCTTCCTGAGATATGGAGAATTCCTATGAACTCGAAACTTTTCCTGGCCGCGCTGCTGGCCACCTCACTCGCCAGCCCTCTGGCTTCCGCTGCCCGGGTTACCGAAGAATCGCAACTGCGCTGCGGGGTTGTAGAGCTGCAATCTCAAACTTTGCGGGGAATGCTTGGCCCGACGTCGACTTCCGTTCACCAACTTCGAGTGGGAAAAAAGTTGTATGAAATCGTAGTTTCCGACGGCCAATGGCCGGCCGACGCTGCCCAAAAAAACCAGCGCGCTCGTGGCATCATAGGGAGTCTGAAAGATGGCCAACGCGTTTGCCTGAAGGGCGAAGTGTCGGATGTAGACGGCGCCGACCCGATGAAAGATGGAACCGGTATCTGGATTTTTCCCGAGTCCGTGAACTCAAATTCTCCTGAGAATCCGCAAGCCGTCGGCGCTGTAGATACGGCCGAAGAATTTTCCGGCGAGCAAGCCAGCTCAGCACTTTAGTCTCGTGTCCCTGACCGTGGTGCATGACACGGCCAGGGACGGAGGCGCTCTAACCAAAAATCGCCCCCCAATCGAATTTGCCGCGCCCCTCGCCGCATGGTATCAAAGGCCCATGAACAAGCTTCTTGCGGCCTCTCTACTCAGCCTTCTGTTGCTCGCTTCCTGCGGAAAAAAATCGAAACAGGAATCGCCTTACTCGAAGGACCCTTCGCAGCCGCTCGTGGATCTGAGCACCGACAAAGATCCCTCGACCATTGTCCCGGACCCCACTCCTGCGCCGGCCCCTGCGCCCGCTCCCGAGCCTGAGCCCTTGCCGCCGTCGAAGCCGCTGCCTGGCCCAATTCCGCTGCCGAAGCCGCGTCCTCCGCAGGCTCCAAAACCGCTTCCCGCTCCGGCCCCTACGCCGGCTCCGACTCCGGCTCCCACGCCCGCTCCAGCACCCGAGCCTGATCACCCGACCAAGTACTGTGACAAGGGCGCCCACGATAAGGAATATCCCGAAGGAACGAATACCAGTAACGGTTCACGGAGCGGTTACGACTTCGGAATCGGCGGTGGTTGCATTCGCCGCAACATCAAAGATGTTCTCCACGTCTCTCTCAACCGCAAACTCATGGTTTGGGACGACGTAGACGATTCCACCTTCCTGCAGTACGCGCCGCCGGAACACGTAAACTTTTTCTTCACTGTGAACTACGTGGTTCATAAGATCATCACAGTAGACTGGGACATGGACTGGTACTACAGCGTGAAAGTGGGATCCTTGGATGATCCGCAGAAGATCCTCATCAACTATAAAAAGGTGAAGGGCACTTCTCACATCAGCTACTGGGAAGGCTCCATCATTCTGGACCGCGTGAACGATCACGTGACCAGCTTCGCGATGCTCAATCAGATCCAAGCCGACCAGAACACCGCGAAGGATGCGGAAGACGCCGTGAAAGACGTCTACCGCAAGCTCCACGACGGTAATCCTTAGTTATCTGATTCCGTGCACGGCCACCGTGACTCGGCAGCCGATGTCGCGTCCTACGCCCCAGGCGAAGGTCTGCATCGTGTACGAAGATTCGTCCGCCGTGCAGTTCGAGAATCCCTCGCGCATGCACTGGGCTTGTCCGGAGGACACGGCCGCGCGCTTCATCGACTGGGTTTGCGCGGTGGTGGAATCCAGCGTGCAGTCCATGGGAATCACGCCGCCGAGGTCAACCGTATATACCCCTTGAAAGAGGCGCTCCTGCGGGCCGGGCGCTTGGTCGCCGGCGCAGGTAACCGCGGAAGTGAGGCCGTTGCCGCTGATCACGGCTACGTCACCGCGATTGAGAGAAGCATTTTGGCCGATCGCGAGCTGCACTACGGCGGCTTGCGCGTGGGACGCGAGAAGAAGAAGGGAAAGCGAGAGTAGGGTTTTCATGTGGAGGCTCCTAAGAATTATTGGTTAGTAGTAGCAGCCGCAAACCCACATGTTGCCGTCGGGGTGGCAGTTGCTGGTTTGGCCTTGAAGAATCATTTCGCAGTTCTGAGCGGCGTGTCCGTAGTCGGTGCCCGTGGTGGTGGTGTAGCGCTGGCCGGGGCCGTTGCCTTGCTCCGTGCAGTTCATGGCGCATTTACAAACCCACATATTGCCGGCCGGGTTGCAGCTCTGCACGGTTCCTTGAAGGATGGCTTCGCAGTTGTAGGCGGCGCCGCCGTAGTCAACGCCGGTGGTGGTTTCGAGGCTGCAGGCGTTGGCGGCATGGGGAGCAAGGCTGATGGTGAGGATGGCGAGTAGGGTGTTCATGGGTCTCTCCTGGTAAATAGTTTTAATAGAATCGTTGGGGCGTCTGGAAAATACCGCCCCGCACCATTTGCCGCGACTGAGAACATCTGAGAAGTTTTAATTTATAAGTAAAATCAGCACGTTGCTCAATAGAAGACCAAAATACTATACTTTTTACAGGGTGGGTGTTATCTTCGAGTGCCCTTTTCCCCGTTCCGGAGACGTTGTGTGCGAATTCTTTCGCTTTCTCTAACTCTGCTTTTCGCAGCCCCGGCTTTGGCCGCCAGCCCGTCGGCTCAGGTGGCCCAGTTTCTCGCCGCGCCTTCCGCGCAGCGAGGCGCTTTAGCCGTGAACGGCGGCCTCGCACTCGTGACCGTGGATTCCGATTCGGCCACGGGCACCGGGATTCTTTTCCTTCTTGATGGCAAACCGCGCGTGCTTACTGCGTCCCATGTTCTCCAGGGCGCGCGGGCGGCGAAAATTTCCGGAACGTTCTCTCTGCTCAAGGCCGTAAATGGGGAAGTGGTACTCGATTCCCCGTCCGACGACCTCGCCGTTCTTTCCGTAGCCGATTCCCTGAACGCCGCATTTCTGATCGCGGTGGCGAAAGCGAACTTTTCGGTTTGCACCACGGGCGCCGTTTGCTCCGCGGTTCCCCCCGAGAAAACGGACAACGAGGAAATCGTTTCTTCCTCCGCGGGCGTGCCCACTTTCGTCAAATCGCAAAACCGCTTCCAGCTCGCCACCCGCTCGCCCGACCAGTACGTTTCTGGCCGATACCCCTTCGTATGGATGATCGACGCCTACACCCGCTCCGGCGTGAGCGGCGGCGCCTACTATCGAGGCGGAGTATTCTCCGGCCTGGTTACGAAGGTTTCGCATGGTCTGCAGTCGCTCACCATCGCCATCCCTTCGGAAGGAATCGCGGCGGCCCTTCGCGTCGGCGCAAAGGCCGGCGGCTGGCTTCCAGGCGGCAAGGGTTTAGAAGTGAGGACGGGCAGCGACGTCATCGTCGAGGCCATGCGTGAAGGCGGTGACCTTGGCAACGGCGGCGACGACAAACATTCTACCGGCGGAGAACCCCGTGCCTGGCACTTGCTTCTTACCGGTTGTTTCTACTGCATGGGCGACATCAATCGTGTCATCGAAAATCCATTCGTCGACGGAGACGTTTCCGCTCCCCTCGAAGTGAATGGCAAGCCGGTGGTGGCCTTTTCGAAGTTTGGTACGCTACAGGTAGCCACGCTCGCCCGATATCTCTACCTACGCGGGAAAAATGCATTCTTCTCGATGGTGGCCCCGGGCGATCCCGCTCTCGCCCAGCTGCGCGCTCGCCGCGCCGCTAAGCCCTTTGCGCTGCCCTACTTCCAGGTTTTCAAAAAAGAAGCCGGCAACGTGCTCGAGAACGCCCGCCCGATCGAAGGAAATTTCCACGACGGCGTAACGTTCTTTCTCCTCGATTACCTGCGGGGGCCTCAGCCGGCGCTCATCAGCCCGTATCCGCAGATTACCGCCTCCAACACCGACAGCTGGCTCGATCTCAACTATCCCGATTTCCGCCTGCATTTCCGCGTGGCGAAGGATCTCAGCCGGATCGATCTCCTCTCGGCCGGAAACGAAGGGGCCGCCTCGCTCCCTGCGCAGCCCTTCACAAATCCGGTAAAGTCTCTCTACGGTGGCAACGGCGTGCGCGCGCTTTTTCTCTACGACGAAGCCGATCTAACGAGCGTGCAGGCCTTGATTCTGGAAACGCGCGACAGCGTATACCAGCTCAATAACTGCAATCCCAACGTAGGGTGTGGGTCGCTATGAGAACGCTTTCTGACTGGCAGGCCACCAGCTCGCTGCTTGAGCTGGGAGTTCGGTCGCTCCAGAAATATGACGTCTATAAAGCCTGCGTTTCGTTTGCGATCAACGGCGGCTTGCACGAAGCGGAAGCCGAGCTCACCGCCCCCTATCGCGAGTTGCTGGAGGTGCGCCGCTTGCTTAAAGCGCAGCAGATGAACCTCGCGCTCGATAAACTCAATGCCTTTCAGGCTCCCCGGGGCCACGAACGATATTTCGAACTCACGGGCGACCGCGACCATCTCCTTGGTATGGCCTACCATCGCCTCGGCGATCTGCCTCTCTCGGAAGAAAAACTCTCCAGTGCCATTGCCTTCTATCGCCAAGGGGCCGACGAACACCGCACCCTTCGCGCACTCGTGAATCAAAAAATCTGCCGATCCACTTTGGAAACCTACACCACTGGAGATCTTTTCTTCCTCAAGCAACGGGCCGCCGCTGCGGGATTCCTGGATCTGGTGGGAAATATCGAGAAAGCAGCCGTTGCGGAGTTGCTGCTCGCGGGAGAAACCACGGAAGCCGCGAATGCGGCGGAACGAGCGATTGAAGCGTATCGCACCGATGGTTGCCCCGAAGACCGGGCCGTGGCCCAGGCTCTCCTCGCGATCGCGCAGTGGCTCAGCGGTGAAAAAGAAGCGGCGCGGGCCACCGAGAAGAGCCTTCTGATCCGGAATGGTAAAGTGGAAGTTTATGGGTCGATTCTCGCAGCACTTTTCAACGGAAAAAATCCTGTAGTGCCGGCCGGGAATCCTTTGGCAGAGGTGCAGTGGAATGCATCGTGTGGCCCCCGCGACAATTCAATCCCGGGGAAGATTCTGCGCAGGCTGCAAACGGGAGGCGCGGAACGCGACGAGCTCATCCGTAGCGTTTGGGGCGAGAATGCAATTCATCCGTCATATGCCGGCCGCCTTTACACCGCCATCAAGGATCTTCGCGGAAAATATAAAGTGCCGGTTGTGTTCGACGGCGCCCGGTATTGCCTAGAAAACCGCTAGCGCTGCTGTTTAGGTAGTCGCTATCTCTCCTGGGCAGGATTCACTTCCCCCGTGCCTTGGTCTTTCTTCGCGCCCTCCCCGAAAGAGAATCCTGAGGTGTCGCCGGCCCGGGCGTTGTTCGTGCCGCTGCCGCTGGCGTTGGGGGAGAGTCCGCTATTCATCCCGTTTGTATTCGCGCTACCGCCGCCTTCGTTCACGGCGCCCACGTTGCTGGGATAATCATCTTTATCAGTTTGTGGCTTTTCGCCGCCTCGCTCTACGGTGTCCGTTCCTACTTCGGGCGGCGCGGGTTCGGCGTGCACGGGAGAGAAGTTGGGAAGAAGCAATAGACTCACCAGGCTCACTAGGTTTTTCATGGTTGCACCTCTCTCGGAAAAGGAACGCAAATGCGGGGCCAATGCCCGTGGCAAAATATCCTTAGCGTGCGGAGAGGCCGCGGTTCACGTGGCGCACGAAGGCGTCGTGCAAAGCGGATCGTTTTGCGGCGGATTTTTTTTCCAGCAGCCAGATGTGGTCTAGGCACTGGCGCGCGGTGGGGCGAATTACCTGCACACGGCGCTTTTCTCCGCTCTCGAGCAGGAATTTCGGCACTACGCCGATGCCAACGCCGGCGCTCACCAGCGAGAGCACCATCTCGGCCGACGCGGCGTAAACCGCGATGGGAATCTTCTTCGGGCGCTTTCGGTAGTGGAGGTAAACCCAGCGGCGGATCGGCTGGTGATTCAGGTAGTAGTCTACCACGGGAATTTCGAGAAGGCGTTCCAGCGACGGGCTCTCGGGCAAAAGTCCCTCGGGGGCGATCAGCACCAGCTCCTGGTGATAAACGGGTCTGGAGTCGATCGTGCGGGCTTCCTGAGAGGGGTAGATGGAAAAACATACGTCGAGCCGCCCGGTTTCGAGCAGCCGCTGAAGGCGCGACGGAGAATCAAAGGAGAATTTTAGCTGCGAGGCGGGAAACTTCTCGCGAAAGGGGGCGATGAGCGGACTGAGCCGATACTTGGCGAACTCGAGGTAAGCCCCTACGTGCAGCAGTCCCGAAACATTCCGGGATTCACCCAGGCCTTGGATGGAGCGCAAAAAGTCGGCATGGGTGCGGCGAAATTCCTTATGCAGTACGAGGCCACTCTGCGTGGGCACCAGCCTCTTTCCGACGCGGTGAAAGAGAGCCCCGCCCAGGCTATGCTCGAGAAGCTTTATCGTTTGGCTGAGGGCGGAGGGGGTTACGTTCAGGGCTTCGGAGGCGAGGCGATAGTTACCTGAATCCACCACCTGGCAGAAAACTGCTACCTTGTTGAGATCGAGATCGTTAAGTTTCACTTAATGAAATCTTTAGCGAATCCAGCCTTTCTTATCAAGCGAGTTGGATAACATCGTGCCAAATTCAATCCCGGAGGCCTTCACCATGAAATTTCATCCCGCCCTTGAGCAGCTTCACCTTCTTCAGCACCCTTTCTACCGCGACTGGATGGAAGGCAAACTCACCCGTGCCTGCCTGCAAGACTACGCCCGGCAGTATTTTCATCACGTGAACGCCTTCCCGCGTTACCTCGGCGCGATCCACTCCCTCGGCCAGAACGCAGCCGAGCGCCGCATCGTACTGGAAAATCTCAACGACGAAGAAGGACTCACGCACGGGAAGCCCCACCCTGAGCTTTGGCTTCAGTTCGCGGAAGGGCTCGGCGCAGTGAACGGTGCCGCCCCGCGCTCGGCGATCACCAACGTGGTAGACACGTTTTTCAGCCTCGCTCGCTCTTCCTTCCACGAAGGCCTCGGCGCGCTCTACGCTTACGAAGCCCAAGTTCCCGAGATTGCCGCCAGCAAGATCGAAGGCCTTCGCGACCGTTACGGAATCACCGATCCGGCCACGATCGCATTTTTCGAAGTGCACCGCGAAGCTGATGTGCACCACCGCGCCGCGATCGAGAAAATTCTGAACGCACTTCCCGCCAAGGAACAGGCCGAAGCGAAAGCCGCCGCCGAGAAAGCCGCTCTGGCGCTTTGGGATTTCTTGTCGGAAGTGCACGGGAGAAATCAGCTTGCCGCATAGGCCAGCCTTCCACTCCCTCGAAGTACTCGATCTTCGCTATTGGCTGAACCTCGGCTGCACGGCCGAGGAACGCTCCCGCCAGCAGGAAGTGGGCGTGAGCGTGGAGTTTCGATTCCACGCCGCTCCCCGCGGTGTGGAATCCGATCACCTCTCCGGCACGCTCTGCTTCGACGTGCTCAACTCCGCGATCGAGCGGCACCTCGCGGGTAAGGAATACAACCTCATCGAAAAGATGGCGGGCGAAATTTATGCGATCGCCTGGGAACTGGCACGCGGAGAAGCGCAGGTTCTCGTGCGTGTGCATAAGCTCAAGCCGCCGGTAAAGAATCTTGTTGGCGGAGCGGTGTATTCCTGTGGAGACTTCACGCCGTGAAATGCTTCGTGGGTTTAGGCGCGAATCTGGGAGACCGGCTCGCAAACCTAGAAGGGGCCGTGTCGGTACTGCGCGCTCGCGCGGGCGTTTCCCATATTCGTAGTTCCCCGGTTTTTCAAACGCCGGCGCTGGTGCCGCCCGGCGCTCCGGATTCGTGGAAACTGCCGTTTCTCAACGCCGCGATAGAGTTGGAGTGGGCCGGCAGCCCACAGGAGCTGCTTCGGGCGCTCAAGGAGACGGAAGCCCAGCTTGGACGAGGACCAGCCCCCACGTGGGCCCCGCGAATCATCGATCTGGATCTGTTGGCCTGCGAGGGCGCGGTGGTGGAAGAAGCCGCCTGCAAAGTTCCCCACCCGGCGCTACCGGGGCGCGCTTTCGTGCTGGACCCTTTGAAACATCTCGCGCCGCTCGCGCGACTGCCTTCGTTTTCACTAAATCTTCTGGAGCAGTCACGGCGCATTGCGAGCCGTTCGCCGCTTTGGATGGCGATTCTCAATCTCACTCCTGATTCTTTTTCTGACGGCGGCGAGCTGGCGAACGAGCGGGCCCTCCTCGAGAGAGTGGAAAAGCTGGAGCGTGCGCAGGTGCAGTGCTTCGATCTCGGCGCCGAAAGCACGCGTCCCGGCGCGCTGCCCGTGGGGGAGACGGAAGAGTGGCGTCGTTTGGAGCCGGCGTTTTCGTTTTTTCAGGAGCGGTATAGGGGGCGCGCATTTCGCCCACTCCTGAGCGTAGACACTCGTCACGCAAGCGTGGCCGCCCGGGCCTTGGAACTCGGCGCCTCCTGGGTAAACGACGTCAGCGGCCTTTCCGATCCCGCGATGCTCGAAATTCTCCAGGGAAGCCGCTGTGGCTACGTGCTTATGCATAGCCTCAGCGTGCCCGCGAGCCGCGAACACGTGCTGAGCGAATCGGCCGATCCGGTGGGCGAAGTGCTCGGCTGGGCGCAGGAAAAGCTGGAAGCGCTGGCAAAAGCGGGCGTTGATCTTCAGCGCGTAATTTTCGATCCCGGGATCGGCTTCGGAAAAACACCGGCGCAGAGTCTCGCGCTTCTTCGTGGAATCAGCGCTTTCTATTCGCTTCCCGTGCGCCTCCTCGTGGGGCATTCGCGTAAATCTTTTATGAGTGCCTGGGGCCCGCAGGCCACCGAAGAGCGCGATGGATTCAGCGTCGGTGCGTCTCTCCGGCTTGCCGAGCGCGGAGTGGAAGTGTTACGCGTTCACGAGGCGCATCTTCACGCCACGGCCTTGCAGGCAAGTCAGGAGCTTCATGAGTAGTCTTCACGTGCATCCGCTGGAAACGGCGATTTTTCCGGTTGGCGGAAATCTGGATGAGTTCGTGCACGCCCACGTGCCCGAGACCTTGGTGCGGGAGCGGATGATCTTGGCGGTTACGTCGAAGATCGTGAGCCTCGCTGAAAGTCGGCTGGTGTCGCCCCAGGAAATCGATAAGGCGGCCCTAGTCGAGCGCGAAGCCGATATTTTCATCGGCGAAGTGGGCTACGGCTGTTTTCTCACCGTGAAGGAAGGCCTTTTCATTCCGTCGAGCGGGATCGATGAAAGTAACTCCGCCACCGGAGATTTCATTCTATATCCGGCGGAACCTTACGAGAGCGCGCGTCGTCTCTGGGCCGCTCTCAGAGAGCGCTGGAATCTCAAAGAGCTCGGCATTTTGCTTACAGACTCCCATACCTCGCCGCTTCGCAAAGGTGTCACCGGGATATGCCTCTCTCACTGGGGCTTCCGTGGCGTCCGAAACATGATCGGCACCCGCGATATTTTCGGGCGAGAGCTGATGATGACCAAAATGAATCTGGCTGATGGTCTCTCCGCCGCAGCCGTTCTCATGATGGGGGAGGGGAATGAGCGCCGTCCGCTCGCCGTGCTCGAGGGAGCCGACTGCGAATTTCATGACATGGTGGATGCGAACGAGCTTCGGATGCCCCCCAAGGACGACCTCTACTACCCGTTCTTTAAGAGGTTCTTTTAGTTAATTCAATAGCTTGGCTAGCAGTTAGTACCTGACTCACATTAGTTAATCTAATGTTGACGCATCTAAACTAATAATTATTCTTTCTTCATGGCGCTGGGTATAAACCCGCTCGCTGAAGACGAGATGCACCTCTCGAGTTCGGCGATAACCACCACCACCCTTCTTGGAGTATTTATGAAAAACGCCTTTTTCGCCCTCAGCGCCCTGATCCTCACCGCCACCTCGGCTCACGCCGCTCCTCTGGTTTGCAACACCAATCAGGACAACGATCCCCGCAAAGGCAACAACTACATCACGATCGAGTCGATCGGCCGCGACAACCGCGTGGAAGTAACCCTCGAGAGCAACGGTGGCATGGCTAAGTTCGTAACCGCCCCGATCAAGTTCGACGCGACTTATACGACCTTCGGCCCCGAAGTTGTGAAGTACGTGAACAAAGAAAACGGCTTCGAGCTCACGGTGAACTTCATGCGCATGGGTGGCCAGATTCTCGGAACCGTAACCGCTCCCAGCGCTTTCATCGCCCTGAAAGACGCCCCGGTTTCCTGCGTTCAAGCCCTTAACTAAATTTTTTGGTGATGAGCCGGAGACGAAAGTCCCGGCTCTCCCTTTTATCTGGAGATTTTATGAAAAATGTTCTTTTCGCCCTCAGCGCCCTGATCCTGACCGCTACCTCGGCTCACGCCGCTCCCTTGACCTGCAACACCAACGTGGACAACGATCCCCGCAAGCCCAACAACTACATCACGATCAATTTCTTAGGCCGCGACAACCGCGTGGAAGTTACTCTCGAGAGCAACGGCGGCATGGCTAAATTCGTAACCGCCCCGGAAAAGTTCGACGCGATCATTACGCATGTCGGCCCTGAAGTGACGAAGTACGTGAACAAGGAAAAAGGTTTCGTTCTTACCGTGGAGCGCATGCGCTTGAACGGCAAGATTTTCGGAACCGTGACCGCTCCGAGCGCTTTCATCGAACTGAAAGATGCCCAGGTTACCTGCGTTCAAGCTCTTAACTAAATTTTTTAACTTTGGAGATTTTTATGAAAAACATTCTTTTGGCTCTCAGCGCCCTGATCCTGACCGCCACCTCGGCTCACGCCGCTCCCTTGATCTGCAACACCAACGTGAACAAGGATCCCCGTAAGGGCAATACCAGCGTTACGATCGAGCAGCTCGGTCGCGACAATCGCGTGGAAGTATCCATCGTTACCAGCGGTGGCATGGCCCATTTCATCACCGCGCCGATCAAGTTCGACGCGATTTCCTCGGCCGAAGGCATGGAAATGGTGAAGTACGAAAACAAAGAAAATGGCTTCGTACTCGAAGTTACCTTTGTCGGCAATCTCATCCGCGGAACCCTTACCTCCAACGCTTTCGTTCCCATGAAAGACGTGCCGGTAGTTTGCGGCCAAGCTATCCAATAGATTTTTGGTGGGGGGCCGGAGGCGAGAGCTTCCGGCCCTTTTTTAAGCCGCAGGACTTATGCCGAAGGACTAATCCACAGGCGCCCCCGCAGGACGGCGCCGACGGATAGCCGACGGAATCAGCGCATCGACCCGTCGCCGAAAATCTCGCGCATGCCGCTCTCAAAATGAGGCCAAACTTCGGCCTCGGGCGTGCCACTTTTCTCTTCGATACAAATCACCGGAATTTTTAGATCGCCCCAGCCGTATTGGCTGAGCGCGCCTGGAGTGGGATAGCCGATTTCAGGGCGGGTTTCGTAGCCGCTGGAGCGGGCGAGCCGGTCGGCGTCGCGCCGGCCAGGTTCGCCAGCGTACACGATGCATGGCTCCCACGAATGGCAGTGAATGATGAGCCGTGGCTGGAGCTCCGCGATCAATCGCACCACGGCTTGTATTTCGGGTTCGCTGCCCGGAGACCGGCCGGGATTATAGCGAGGCTTCTCGGCATGAGCCGCCCAGTTCCGCGACGGGTAGTTGCGATTGAGATCCACGCCCCGGCCGTTTACGCGGGTATTGGCGGCTAGTCCGTCTACATTGAGGCAGGGGATGAGCGCCCAGGGCACACGCACTTTTGCGGCGTTTTGGCTAAGCATCTCGAGCGTGCGGCCGGCGAGCCATACCCCTTCTGGCTCGTCGCCATGGATGCCGCCCATGAGCAAGATGGGACGAAGCTTCTTCATCTGCGGAATCGGCAGCGATGCGAACAGGCCGATCGGGGTTCCCAGGGCGGAACGCGCCCAGGATGGCTCGTGAATCATGCTTTTACGGTAGCATAGAAGCCGCCAGGTTGCCCCAGTGCCTTGAGGAGCGCACGCCGCTTCCGTAAGAATAGAAGGATGAAGTGCCGGCCTCTTTATGTATTCGCATTATTGACGGCTAGCTGCTCGGTGGCCGAGCACCGCCAGGCCCTGTACGGGCCGAGCTCCGCGGGGGTGGCTGCGTCCGACACTCAGGCGATCGACGATCAAATCGCCGCCGTGAATTCGCAAATCAGCGCTTCGGAGCTTCAGCTTTCGGAAATCGATGCGCAGAAGAAAAATGCGAAAGACGGCCATCTCACCGCTCTGGAGGCACGGCGCACCGTGCTCGAAAACCAGCACGCAAATCTGCTCACCAGGCGTACCAGTCTTCAGTCGCTCCGCAACAGCGCTTTGAGCCGCAGTACGGTTCCGGCTCAGTTTTGATTCCTTGACACCCTGAAGTCCGGCCCGAAAAATGGAGAGGATGAGATTTCTTCTTCTTTCGCTCTGTCTCGCGGCCTGCGCTAGTGCTCGCCCCATGACACCGCCGCCGGCGGTCACCGTCGCGTGCGTGCCCCCGGCGCAGCAGCGTGGTCTGGTGAGCGAAGTGATTCCCGAGGTGAAAGCGCAAAGCCACTTCGGGTTCATGATGGGTGAGCGGTCAATTCGAGTGGGCTACGGAAAATGGAAGCTAAAAGACCAGAATGCCGATTGGAACCGAATGTACGGCTGGGGTCCGGTGGTGTGGATCACCGAGGGGAAGAACACGCGTGTGCTTGATCTTCGCGGGGATTTTCCGTCGAGCTACGTGAGCCATGTTTTTCAAAGCGGCCGCCGGATTTTTCTTTTTCTCGACTACGGCGTCGAAGCGCCCGCAGAGGCTTATAAAATCTGGATTAGCCAGGACTCAGGCGAGCATTGGTACGCGGGCGGTGATCTGCACCGGCCACCGGGGGCTTTTCCGCCCGCCACTCTGGATTCGTTCTTTCTCGACGATTCGGGTACCGGCACGGCGTGGCTGAAAATTGAGGCGTCGAATCTTTCGCCGGAAAAACGCGGAGCCATCTCCGCCGGCGCCGAGGTATATTTCCGGGCCGTAACACCCAACTGCGGGCTCACCTGGAAGGTGGAAAATGCTCCAGCCTTCTCCAGCTTGCTGCGTAAGGAAGAGGAGAAGCGCCCTTGAGTACTCGACCATCATTTGAAATTCAAACCCGGAATGCGCCTAAGGAACTCCTGAGTGATCTCTACTACCGCCTCGTGGGCTTGGCCTGGCGTTACCTCTTGCTCGAAGCCTTTCTCTTTTATCTCTTCGTGAACCTGAGCTTTGGTTTGATTTACTATCTGCTTCGCGATGGGCTTCGTCCCCAGAATTTGAGTTTCCTGGAGTGCTACTTTTTCAGCGTGCACACATTTTCCACGGTGGGCTACGGAAGCATCGTGCCGTTCTCCTCGGTGGTAAATCTGGTCACCGTGATGGAAATTTTCTGCGGGCTCGTGTCGATGGCATTGCTCACCGGGCTTTGTTTCGCGAAATTTTCGCGGCCCGTGGCACGCTTCCTATTTTCGAAGCACATCTTGATAACTAAGTACCGGGGCAAGCGCGCGATTATTTGCCGGATGGCCAACGCGCGCACCAACACGGTAATGAACGCGGAAGTGACTCTCACCGCGATGTTCGACGAAGTTACTCCCGAAGGAATCCGTTATCGCCGTTTGGAAGACCTCGCGCTGGAGCGCGCCCGCACGCCAGTTTTCATTCTCACGATGACGGTGGCCCATATCATCGAGCCCGGTGGGTTATCCGAAAGCCTGATTGGGTGCCTTGACCGGAAAGAAAAGGATGTGGAGTTCCTGCTTTCCGTTCGCGGCATGGACGAAACACTGGGGCAGACGATTCACGATATGCATGTTTTCAGCGCGGACGCGGTGGTGCGCGATCGCCAGTTCGAAGACGTGCTCTCGGAAGCGGCTGGCGGCGCGATCGTGATCGACTACGCGAATTTCCACGAGCTCAAAAAGTAGCTACTGAAGCGTATTTTCCGCGCTCACGGGTTCCGCGCCGGATTCGGCGTTGCGCTTTTCCACTGCGCGGAGGGCGGCTTCGCAGATCACAAGCGGCGCGCTCTTTCCGAGCGCGGCGCCGCAGCCTTTGAAATCGCCGGCGGCGAGAAATTCCGCGAACGCTTGAGGGCTTTCCCAGCCTTGCTCTCCAGCCGCGAAGGCGAACCACTCACCAGTGCGCACGGGAACCAGGGTGATGCGCATTTTGTCGGCCACTTCCCAGGCCCATTCCATTTCCTTGGTGTAGTTGCGCAGGGGGCGTTTGATTTCGCCCGCGCGTTCGTGAACCACTTTGTTGGTGGCCCAAACTTCGTTGCCGAATACTTCGCGAGCAATGCGGGTATCAATTTCTTTTCCAGGGCGCATTTTATTCTCCTTTGCCGCTCTTATGAGCCGTAAATGGGCGTCGCGGTGCGAGCCCGGTTCTTATCCCAGATTCCGATGAGGATCATTAAAAAAGCCAGTAGACGGAAAGAATAGATAGCGGCGTGGTCTTCTACCCGAATGTCTTTCAGCACGAGGAAGGCGAGCCGTTCCAGGGCTAATAGCCAAAACGAGGCGCCGAAAATAAGGAAAAGGCGATCGTGAAGCTTTCGCCAGAAGCGGAAGAAGAATAGGCCGCAGGTCAACGCGCCCATGCAGATTGCGCCATTAAAGAAATAGAAAATCGGATTGGTGAGGGTGGGATTCATGGGGAGGTCTCCCAGATAAAGCCGAACACGAGCGCGCCTACTCCGAGCACGGCGGGGAGCGTGCGCAGAATCGACAGGTCCGTGTCTGGAAACAATACGATATCGACAAAAAGCATTACGTTATTCAGAGTTAGACCGAGAAAGCACAGCGCACTCCAGAGTAGAAGGCGAATGCCGGTTTTTCGCCAGTTTTGCCAGAGAAGAACGGTGCAGAGCAGGCTGGTTAGTGCGCACGTCACGTAAACTATCTGCGCCATCGGTAGCGAGATCATTTTCTGTCCTCCTTTTTGAGTTTGAAAGCTTCGGCGAAACTTTTCAACGATGCGGGAGGGCGGGTGAAAATTTGCGCGATCACGCGGTGGGGCCGCTGGCGGTAAAGCGTGGCAAGTTCGCGAACCAGGCTTTCCGTGGTGGGAGAGGTGGCGGCGAAGCGAATTGTGCCATCGGGTTTCAGCGCCCCCTGCGCGAGTACCTGGCTGATCTGGAGATCTTGAATCCGTTTCTGAACAGAGGCTTTCGAAGATCTCAGTTCCGCGCTGAGAGATTCCACGGTCTGGGGGGAGCTGTCGATCAGCAGGAGCAACACTTGAAGTTGTTCCACCGAGTCGATGCAGCGATGCACGAATGCCAGGAGTTCGGCGGGAAATTCGTCTCGCTGCGAACTCACTTACACCGCCGAATCCATCGCGGCGGCGCTTTCCTCAACCCGAACGGGCAGGCGCACGGAGAACTGGGCGCCCTCCCCTGGAAGGCTGGTAACGCTGATGCGCCCGCCGTGGGCGCCGAGAATCTGGCTCACGATGTAGAGGCCCAAGCCAAGGCCCCCGAAGTGGCTGCTGGATACGGCCCGTTCGAAGCGCTGGAAAATTCTTTCCTGATCTTCCACGGCAATCCCGATCCCGTGATCGCGGAGAGAAAATTCCACTTCTTCGCCCACGCGGCGGGCTTTGATCTCGATCGGCTTTCCGGGCGCGTACTTGATCGCGTTGGTGAGGAGATTCACAATCACCTGCTCGATGCGGGAAAGATCGAGGCTCACTTCAAGATTTTCGTCGAGATCGAGCGTCACTTGACAGCCCGACGCCTCCATCTGTCCGCTGAAACGGGAGATGATGTCGCGGATCAGCTCGGAGAGGTCGAACACTTCCGGATGGAGAGAAAGTTTTCCGCGGCTAATGCGCGAGATGTCGAGAAGATCGTCGATGAGCTTGGAAAGCCGTTCGATCTGGCGATGGCAGGTTTGCACCGTTTTGTTCAGCTGGTCCGAGGGGAGCTGTCCGTTGGGATTATTGTCGAGCAGGCGTTGCATCTGCTGAACGCGAATCTTGAGCGGGGTTAACGGTGTGCGCAGCTCGTGGGAGGCAATGGAAAGGAATTCGTCGCGGAGCCGGATCGCGGTCTCGGCCTTTAGGTAAAGGCTCGAGTTTTCCATGGCGGAAGAGATGCGGTAAGCGATGTCGTCGGTGAGGGAGGCGTCGGCCTCGGTGGGGGAGGATTCGCCGCCGAAGCCTAAAGTGAGAACTCCGAGAAGGTGGCCGCGCATGGCGAGTCCTACCTGAATGAACGAGTGCAGCCCCAGCTTGCTCACGGCGGCGGCGCGGGTGGAGTCGCCCAGTAGTTCGAGGAGCTCGGCCTCGCTGATGTTACGCCATACGCGGCTCTTTCCTTTTACCCATTCAATCTGCGTGTTTTCGCGGAAAGCGCCGGGATGGCTGATGAAAGTTTCCAGAACAATCGCATCGCGCTCGGCGTTGCCGGTGGCTAAGGCGTGAAATCCGGTGGCGAGATCGAAGGCCTCAAGGGCGCAGAAGTCGAACGCTTTCGCCTGCAGGTAGGAAACCAGCGCGCGCAGCGGAATCGCGGCATCGAGGGAATCGGCCAGCAGAAGGCTGGTTTGGGCGAGAATGTCGGAACGGCGTTTGGATTCATAGAGCGTTTTTTCGGCGCGCTTGAGTGGGGTGATGTCTACGGAAAGGCCGCGCAACTCATTGCCGATTCCGTCGGGGCGCGCGCTCGCCCGGATCCCGGTATGAAACCAGGATTCCCGTCCGCCGGCGGTGATCAAGCGATGTTCCACCCGCGTTTCCGCGCTCGACTGGGTGGCGCGCTGGGCAGCGGCGAGAAAGGCCGTGCGGTCGCTCTCGGGAATCAGGCTTAGGAAGAGGTCGGGGCTGGCCAAAAGCTCGTCGCTGGAGTGACCGGTAAGTTTCGTGGCCGATCCGCTCACGAAGGAGAGCGCCATTGACTCCGGCACGGCGCTCCATACGATTCCATGGTCGATGCTTTCCACGAGATTGCGGTAACGTTTCTGTTCGATCTGCTCGCGGCGGAGTGCTCTCAGCTCCAGCTCGGCGATGCGGCGTTCGCGCTCGAGCGCTTCCGTTTCGCGCAGGGCTTTTTCCACCTGCACGAGACGCTCGGTTTTGCGGTGGAGGTCGGCCAGCACGGCAACCTTGGAGCGCAAAACCTGGGAGTCGAAAGGTTTATAGATGTAATCGATCGCGCCGAATTCGTATCCGCGGTGGAGAAAGCGCTCGTCGGTGTTGATGGCCGTGATGAAGATGATCGGAATTTCCCGGGTGCGCGGGTTGCTCTTGATGATCGCGGCGGTTTCGAAGCCGTCGAGGCCGGGCATCTGCACATCCATGAGGATGAGCGCGGGAATATTTTCCAGGAGGTAGCGGAGGGCGTCGTCTCCGCTATTGGTTTTGATCAGGCGGTAGCCGGGATTGCGGAGCACGGCCTCCAGTGCCACGAGGTTTTCCTCGCGGTCGTCTACGAGGAGAATTGGAACGGCGTCGGTGTTCTCCGTAAACATGACCTCTTGGGCCGCGCGAGTAGACGTGCTGGTTCCTGTCTTCGAAACTCTCATCGAGCGTATCCGATGCGTCGGTATGTGGGCGCGGGCCTTGTCATCTATGGATGGTTAAAGGGGTAGTGGGTTCCGTTCAAGGCTTTTCGCAATTCAGGGCCTGTCCGTTTTGCCGCAGTAGATTTCTGGGAATTGCGGCAATTTGTCCGCCGCTTTTTAGTCATGAGGGGGTTTTGCGAACAGTTTCGCCTCAGCTCAATTTAAACGCGGTTTTAAGCCGCGATGCAGTGCCGAGATCTGCATTTTTGCCGGAAATGGCACAAAAAGAGGCCTTTTCATGGGGGTGGACCGGCTTGCGAGGGAATTATTTTCAGTGTTATCGCTTTGAGCCTAAGCAATTTTTGAGGGGGCATCACGTGGATCAAACCAACTCGTCGTCTGTGAACCGCAAATCGGAAGCGAAAACAGCGCGCGCGCCTAGTCGGGGCAAGCGATCGAACGGCCAGCCGCCGGGCGAGGATAGTAAACAGGCCATGTTTGTGCGGGAAAATGGCATCCACCCCCGCCGCTCCGAGCGCGCCTCCACTAAAGAGTGGGATCAGCTCTCGGAATCTTCCAAAGACGAAGTAGAGCAGCTGGTAGAAATTCTGCGCTCCGTAAAGAACGGCGACTTCTCGGTTCGCCTCGACTACGAAAAAGGCGGCATCTTGGCCCGCGCCGGCGAGTTGATGAACGACATCATCGGCCTCAACGAGCACGTGGCTTCCGAGCTCGTTCGCGTAGGTAAGATCGTAGGTCAAGAAGGCCGGATGACGGAGCGCGCTTCCGTAGGTCCCGCCAAGGGCTCCTGGGCCCTTTCGATGAACTCGGTAAACCAGCTCATCGGCGACCTTGTGGCTCCCACGAACGAGGTAGCCCGGGTAATCACGGCCGTAGCAAAAGGCGACTTGTCACAGAAAATTTCTCTCGAGATCGAAGGCCGCCCGGTAAGGGGGGAATTCCTCCGCATCGGTACGACGGTAAACAGCATGGTGGACCAGCTGAACTCCTTCGCCGCAGAGGTAACGCGGGTAGCGAAAGAGGTAGGTAACGAAGGAAAGCTCGGCGGTCAGGCCGAGGTAAAAGGGGTATCGGGTACGTGGAAAGACCTCACGGACAACGTGAACGGTCTCGCCGCTAACTTAACGAACCAAGTACGTAACATCGCGAAGGTGACGACGGCCGTAGCAAAAGGCGACTTGTCGCAGAAGATTACGGTAGACGCGAAAGGCGAGATCGCCGAACTCAAGAACACAATTAACACGATGGTGGACCAGCTCTCCTCCTTCGCCGCCGAGGTAACCCGCGTAGCGAAAGAGGTAGGTACGGAAGGTAAGCTCGGTGGTCAGGCCGACGTACGCGGTGTATCGGGTACGTGGAAAGACCTCACGGACAACGTGAACGGTCTCGCCGCCAACTTGACGAACCAAGTACGTAACATCGCGAAGGTAACGACGGCCGTAGCGAACGGTGACTTGTCGCAGAAGATTACGGTAGACGCCCGCGGTGAAGTGTACGAGCTCAAGAACACGATCAACACGATGGTGGACACGCTTCGTAGTTTCGCCGCCGAGGTAACCCGCGTAGCGAAAGAAGTAGGTACGGAAGGTAAGCTCGGAGGCCAGGCCGACGTAAAAGGGGTGAGTGGTACGTGGAAAGATCTCACGGACAACGTGAACACGATGGCTTCGAACCTCGCCGTGCAGCTGCGCGACGTATCGAAAGTATCTTCCGCAATCGCGAACGGCGACTTGACCCAGAAAATGACCGTAGAGGTTAAAGGCGAGATCCTCCAGATCAAAGACGTAATCAACAAGATGGTGGACCAGCTGAACTCCTTCGCCTCCGAGGTAACTCGCGTAGCGAAAGAGGTAGGTAACGAAGGAAAGCTGGGTGGTCAGGCCGAGGTGAAGGGTGTTTCTGGAACTTGGAAAGACCTCACCGACAACGTGAACGGTCTCGCCGCTAACTTGACGGCGCAGGTACGTAACATCGCGAAGGTAACAACGGCCGTAGCCAACGGAGACCTTTCGCAGAAGATCACGGTAGAAGCCAAAGGCGAGATCTACGAACTCAAGAACACGATCAACACGATGGTGGACACACTTCGTAGCTTCGCCGCCGAGGTAACCCGGGTAGCGAAAGAAGTAGGTACCGAAGGAAAGCTGGGCGGACAGGCCGACGTAAAAGGGGTGAGTGGTACGTGGAAAGATCTCACCGACAACGTGAACCAGCTGGCCGGTAACCTCACCGCGCAAGTACGTAACATCGCGAAGGTGACAACCGCCGTAGCGAAGGGCGACCTTTCGCAGAAAATTACGGTAGACGCCGAGGGCGAGATTCTCGCTCTGAAGAACACAATCAACACGATGGTGGACACGCTGAACTCCTTCGCCGCCGAGGTAACTCGCGTAGCGAAAGAGGTAGGTACGGAAGGCCGCCTTGGTGGTCAGGCCGACGTAAAAGGCGTGAGCGGAACGTGGAAAGACCTCACGGACAACGTGAACGGCCTCGCCGGTAACCTCACGAACCAAGTACGTAACATCGCGAAAGTAACAACGGCCGTAGCGAACGGCGACTTGTCGCAGAAGATTATCGTAGACGCCAAAGGCGAGATCGCCGAACTCAAGAACACGATTAACACGATGGTGGACCAGCTCCGCTCCTTCGCCGCCGAGGTAACTCGCGTAGCGAAAGAGGTAGGTACGGAAGGAAAGCTCGGTGGTCAGGCAGACGTACGCGGTGTATCCGGTACGTGGAAAGACCTCACGGACAACGTGAACGTACTCGCCTCGAACCTGACGAACCAAGTACGTAACATCGCCAAAGTAACAACGGCCGTAGCGAAGGGCGACTTGACCCAGACGATCACGGTAGAAGCGAAGGGCGAGATCCTCGAGCTGAAGACGACAATTAACACGATGGTGGACCAGCTGAACTCCTTCGCCGCCGAGGTAACTCGCGTAGCGAAAGAAGTAGGTACGGAAGGCCGCCTCGGTGGTCAGGCAGACGTAAAAGGCGTATCGGGTACGTGGAAAGACCTCACGGACAACGTGAACGTACTCGCCTCGAACCTGACGAACCAAGTACGTAACATCGCGAAGGTAACAACGGCCGTAGCGAAGGGCGACTTGTCGCAGAAGATTACGGTAGACGCCAAAGGCGAGATCGCCGAACTCAAAAATACGATCAACACGATGGTGGACCAGCTGAACTCCTTCGCAAGCGAAGTAACCCGCGTAGCGAAAGAGGTAGGTACGGAAGGTAAGCTCGGTGGTCAGGCCGACGTAAAAGGCGTAAGCGGTACGTGGAAAGACCTCACCGATAACGTGAACTTCATGGCCTCCAACCTCACGAAGCAGGTGCGCGGTATCGTGAAGGTAGTAACGGCCGTAGCAAACGGCGACCTGAACCAGAAGTTCGTGCTCGAAGCGAAAGGGGAAGTAGCCGCTCTCGCCGAAACGATCAACAACATGACGGACACGCTCCGTATCTTCGCCGACCAGGTAACCACGGTAGCCCGCGAAGTAGGTATCGAAGGAAAGCTGGGCGCTCAGGCCCGCGTACCCGGTGTAGCCGGCACGTGGAAAGACCTCACCGACAACGTGAACATCATGGCTTCGAACTTGACGAAGCAGGTGCGCGGTATCGTGAAGGTAGTAACGGCCGTAGCGAACGGAGACCTGAACCAGAAGTTCGTACTCGAAGCGAAAGGGGAAGTAGCCGCTCTCGCCGAAACGATCAACAACATGACGGACACGCTCCGTACATTCGCCGACCAGGTAACCACGGTAGCCCGCGAAGTAGGGATCGAAGGAAAACTCGGTGGCCAGGCGAAAGTGCCCGGAGCCGTAGGAACCTGGCGCGAGCTGACCGACAACGTGAACCAGCTTGCCGGTAACTTGACATCTCAAGTACGCGCCATCGCCGACGTATCGACGGCGGTAACGAAGGGCGACTTGACTCGGTCGATTAACGTAGAAGCGCTTGGGGAGGTTCTCCAGCTCAAAGACAACCTCAACCAGATGATCGGTAACCTTCGCGACACGACCGTGAAGAACCAGGAACAAGACTGGCTGAAGACGAACCTCGCGAAGTTCTCCGGGATGATGCAGGGTCAGCGGAACACCGTATCGGTGGCCCAGCTGATCATGAGCGAGTTGACGCCTTTGATCGACGCTCACCACGGCGGATTCTTCATGATGGATACCGACAAGAAGACGAACGAGGCCGAACTCAACCTCATCGCTTCTTACGGCTTCACGTCGCGTAAGAGCCTCTCCAACACCTACAAGATCAAGGAAAGCCTGGTAGGCCAGTGTGCGTACGAGAAGAAGCGCATCCTGCTCACCGACGTTCCGGAAAACTTCATCAATATCCAGAGCGGCCTCGGCGACGCCCCCCCGAAACAAGTGGTGGTGCTGCCGGTACTGTTCGAGGGTGAAACGAAAGCGGTGATCGAGCTGGCTTCCTTCCGGAACTTCAGCTCCAACCAGCTCTCCTTCCTCGACCAGCTGATGGACTCCATCGGCGTAATCCTGAACATGATCTCCTCTTCCATGAGAACGGAAGAACTGCTGCAAGAGCTGAAGCGTTCCAACGCCGAACTCGAAGCGCAGGCGGGCGAGCTGAACGAAAAAGCCCGTCTCCTCGAGATCAAGAACCAGGAAGTAGAGATGGCGTCTCGCTCCGTAGAAGAGAAAGCAGAACAGCTGCAACTCATCTCGAAGTACAAGAGCGAATTCTTGGCGAACATGTCGCACGAACTGCGCACGCCGCTCAACTCGCTCCTCATCCTCTCGAAGATGCTCTCCGAGAACAAAGACGGAAACCTCACGCCGGAGCAGATCCGCTTCGCGAAGACGGTTTACGACTCAGGGAACGACCTGCTCGGCCTCATCAACGAGATCCTCGACCTCAGCAAGGTGGAAGCCGGCAAAATGCCGATCTACCCGAAGAGCATCCGGGTTCCCGAGATCCAAGAGCATGTGGAGCAAACCTTCCGGCACGTGGCTTCCCAGAAGAGCCTGGACTTCCAGGTTCACATGGGCCGCGACCTGCCCCCGGAGATCTTCTCCGACTCGAACCGTCTCAATCAGATCCTCAAGAACCTGCTCTCGAACGCCTTCAAGTTCACCGAGCACGGTTCCGTGGAGCTCTCGATCTATCGTCCCGACGCCAACGAGTCCAACACCATTGCGGCCCTCAATCCTACCCAGGAGATGGTGGCCTTCGCGGTGCGGGATACGGGCATCGGGATCCCGGCCGAGAAGCAAAGCCTCATCTTCGAGGCGTTCCAGCAAGCCGACGGTACCACCAGCCGCAAATACGGCGGCACGGGCCTGGGTCTCACGATCTCTCGCGAGATCGCTCGCCTCCTCGGCGGCTGGATCGAAGTGAAGAGCGCTCCGGGACAAGGTTCCACGTTCATTCTGTACCTCCCCGTGAAGTACGCCGGCCCCGAAGCCGCGCGCACGGATCAAGCGTCGGAAGCGAACATCGCCACCGAGAACAATGCCGCGATCCCCGCGCTGCCTGAAGGCGTGGATTTCACCGGCAAGAAGGTTCTGCTGATGGACGACGACATCCGCAACATCTTCGCCATTAACTCGATCCTGGAATCGCGCGGTATGCGCGTGATCCACGCCGAGAACGGCATCGCGGGTATCAAACTGCTCGAGGAAAACCCTGACGTTGACCTCGTGCTGATGGATACGATGATGCCCGAGATGGACGGCCTGGCCGCCACGGTCGAGATCCGCAAGAATCCCAAGTTCAAGCGGCTCCCGATCATCTCTCTCACGGCGAAAGCCATGAAGGGCGACCGCGAGAAGGCCCTCGAAGCCGGAGCATCCGACTACGTGACCAAGCCGGTGGATCCGGAGAAGCTCCTCTCCGTGATGCATATCTGGCTGAAGAAGGCGAGCCGGCTCCAATCGAGAGCGGCCGCTTCGAAAGAGAAAAATTAAATAGGGGGCGCCCCGCGATTACCGGGGCGCAGATTTGCCTACGTTTTCGAGTCCGAATATATCGGCTGCCGCCAACAGATTATGCTCGCGGCAGAGGAGGCGGAGGTTTTCGTGCGTATCGCTGCCTCCCAGTGAGCGAGGCACAATGTGATCGAATTGAAGAAATGAGATTGCCACGCATTTTCGCCCGGAGTAGGCATCGCGGTAAACGCACTGTCCTCCGTCCCGTTTCCAGACAAGAAGTCTAGTGGCCTTGCTGATACCTCGGCTGTAAGGAATTGTTACTTTCGACGTAGAAGGTTTATTTTTCGACAGCGGGTCGAATTCCCGGAGGCCCATTTTCACGAGATCCGCAAACATGGCGCCAAGGCCCCCCGTTCTATGCGCCCGCATTGCCCAGAGTTTTTCAAACCCAGGCTTAATTGCGGCATCAAGCACTAATCTGAGTTCAAACTGACCACCCGGAAGATCGCGGATGCCTTCCCTGTAGTCTTTCGCGGGTAGGAGTTCAAGTAGTGAGCGCCGAGCTTCTCGAAAGCTCTTCCCAATTACCACGGGGATCAGCTCCCTGGCTGGGCGACGCAACTTGCGGCTTGTTCTAGCCACTTCGGCCAGAGTGCTAAAGTTAACTTTGCCCGCTTCCACCCAAGTTTCGGCTTCCGGTGTATGGCGTAGTAGCCTCATTACAGCTAAACGTTTTTGCGCCGCCGGCTCAGAATACTTCAACCCCTTCGTCATGAAATCCCAAAGACTAGAATATCCCCGTCGGGCGTAAAGCCTGCGCCGCTCTATCTCGGCCAGGTGTCGCAGAATCTCGAGCGTGATTCGCTTTTCCTCAAAAACCAGGGAGTGGATGGATTCCAGCAGCTTTTCGTCGTTCCAGTCTTTCATCCCAGCAATACTGCACAAGCCACGCCGCCCCCGCGGCTCTCAACAGAGCAATCTCACGGCGCAATTCACTCACGCCGCCCGAATCCCGTCACCCCACCGACCGAAATCAGCTCGCCCAGCGATCGCGCTTCACATCGATATCCGCATCGATTCCGCTCACCTCACCAACATCCGCCTGCGGCTGCGTGAAGGCCACCAAACCAAATACGCCGAGTGCGAGCACGTAATGGAGCACCTCTTGCGTAGGAGTAAGCACCTCACGGTACCCAAAAATCCAGGGAGCCAGCATGATGAGTACGCCGTTCAGAACGTCGAGGCTCATGTGGGCCGAAATGGGGATTACTTTCCAAAGTGCGTATTCGTATTTGGTGAGAAGGCTATAGCCGAGCAGTGCGGCGCCCGAGAAAAGGAAAACGTTTCGGGCTGCATCGATCTCGGAAAAGCCAAATATAGCCGGGACGAAGAGCAAAAATACCCCGGCCACGTAGTCGAGCACGTTGTGGGTTTTAAGCGACAGCATAAGAATACTCCCTGTTGAGGGCCGGAACCCGGCCAGGGAAATTCGTGCATAAGCGGTACCGGGCACAACGAACGAGGCAATATTGCCAGCATCCCAAAAACCTACGATACTGTTTCCATGCTTCTTGCCCTTATCCTCGCCCAATTTGCAGCCGCAGCTCCCAATTACATCGCCGAACGCGATCCCGCTGCCCCGGAAGCGAAGAAGCAGTTTCGCCTGATTCTTCGCACTCCTGACCGCGCCTGCGATTCCTGGCACAAAGTGGAGCCGCAGCTGGATAAAGCAGACTTGTTGATTAGCTCCACCAAGAGGGACGAACCCAAAGGCTGCCGCTTCGTGTGGGTGATTTCGCCTGCCCAAACTCCAGGTTCTGTGCGGTTCGAGATGGAAGGACATACGGGCCCCAAAGAATATTTCGAGATTCCCGCGCCGCCGAACTATCAGCCGCCCAAAGCGGAAGACAACAGCAATAGTCCCTTCATGCACGTACCCGGCATCGCCGATGAAAACGGCACGGGCCCAGCCATGACCGCGCCGAAGGGCCATCTCACAATCCCGACTCCCGGCACTGGAAAATGAAATACGCGCTCCAGCTCCTCTGTCTAATGAGCCTGAGCTCGTGTTCGTCGCTGCTTTACTATCCCACGCACGTGCTGCACTTTCCGCCCGAGAAGCGCGGCCTGCACCCGGAGGAAGTAAACTTCACCAGTGCCGACGGAACCAAACTCTTCGGCTGGCTCTTTCGCCACGAAGGTGAGCCCAAAAAAGCCAAAGCCGTTTTCGTCTTCTACCACGGCAACGGCGAAAATCTTTCCAGCCACTACATCGGCCTCATCTGGGCGCTCCACCAGGGCTACGATTTCTTCATCTTCGATTATCGTGGCTACGGCCGCTCGGAAGGGGAAACGACACCGAAAGGCACCGTGGCCGACGGCGAAGCCGCGCTCCGCCTTGTTCACGCCCGCTTCGGCGACACGCCCCTCGTAATTTACGGACAAAGCCTAGGCGGAGCCGTGGCCCTCAGAAACGCCATCGACCTGAAAGACGAAGTAGCGCTCAAGGCGGTGATCATCGAGTCGAGCTTCGCGAGCTACGAAGAGGTGGCGCGACGCGCGCTAGCCCGCGGAATCATCACCTGGCCCTTCCAGTGGCTGCCCTGGCTGGTGTTGAGCGATCGCTACGCGCCGGAGGGCGACCTTGCCCGGATCGCGCCCGTGCCGCTGCTGGTGATGCACGCGGAAGACGACCAGACGGTGCCCTTTCGCTGCGGAGAAGAAATCTACGAGCAGGCGAAAGATCCGCGGGAGTTCTGGAAAATTCCCGGGGGCGGCCACGCCGATGCGTTCCTTCGCTTCGGCGATCTCTACCAGAAAAAAGTTATGGCCTGGCTGAGCTCAGCGTTGGCGTTGTCCCGGCATTGATCGCGTCGAAGCGGGCGTCGTATTCGTCGACATTCACGGTTTCTTCCCCGGTTACGGGAGATCCGAACTTGCCCACCATGGCGAGCGCGAGGGACGGAAACACTTGCGGGCGGTCGTCGAGTTCGTGATTGGCGCTGGCTTCGATTGTCCAGGCGGTTTTGTCTCCCTGGCGAGCTTCTAAGGACACGCTGTGACGGAAGCCACCCATCATCGCCACGAAGCTGAACCCTTTCGCCTGCGAGGCGTGCGGGAGATCCACGATCACGTGAAGGCCGGCGGTGGCCGCTTTAGCGGCGCGGGGGAAGCCGCTCAGCCCGAGCGCATTATAGAGCTGGGTGATGCAAGCTTTGTCGGTTTTGGTCCAGGGTTCGTCGGGATCTTTGGGTTCGAGCACTACGCTCGTGCCGGTAGTATCCGTCGAAGACTTCGCCGTGATGGTGACGGGAAGGCTCTTGCCTCCGCCGCGTTTTTTGGTAACGCCTGCATCAGAAGACGGCGTGGTGCGGGCGCAGCCCAACGCCAAAAAAATCAGCAGCCAACTTAGTTTTTTCATCGGTTCTCTCCCGGATTTGCTCTAGATTAACGGAGAAATCCAACTATGCCCCGAAAATATTTTCTCCCTTTGCTGTGTGCGCTCGTCTGGTCAACCCCCGGCCGCGCAGATTCTAATACGATTCACGAGTTGGCCCAATCGAAGCGCTGGCTTCGATTGCTTCATTACAAAACGCACTGGTTCACCGGCTATCACTCCACGGTAGCGGGAAAAAATTTCTTTTTCTCGCCGGAGGGCCGCCGCGATCCCGAAAAGGAAATGATCGCCACGATCGAGGCCTTCCGCCAGGCCAAGGCAGACACAAAAATTTCCAAACTTCCCCAGCCGCCGGCGTGCGCCTTTCCGGCCCGTTTTAAATTCCTGAACGAGGAACTTCACCTAAACCTCCCGCAACCGGAAAATTGCACTAAGTGGACCGAGTTCCTCTCCCGCTTTCACGGCCACGATTCCGTAACGCTCGTTTTCTCCACGGCCTATCCGAATAATCCGGGATCGATGTTCGGCCATTCCTTTCTGCGCATCAACGGCGCGGCCCCGCCCGGCCAGCCCAAGCTTGACCTCCTCGACAGCGGCCTCAGCTACGCCGCCCAGGTGCCGCCCGACGAAAATAATTTCATGTTCGTGTGGCTGGGCCTCACGGGCGGCTACATGGGCGAATTTTCCGCCATTCCGTATTACGCGAAGGTGGCCGAGTACAACAGCTCGGAGAGCCGCGATCTCTGGGAATACGATCTTAGTCTAAACAAAGATGAAACCTGGTGGGTGGTGGCGAACGTGTGGGAGCTGGAAGTAAATTCCTACTCCGACTACTACTTCTTCGACGAGAACTGCTCGTACGAGATCCTTGCGCTGCTTGAAGTGGCTAAGCCCGAGTGGAACGTGGCCGATTATCTCTTCCACAGTATTCCCGGCGAGACGATCAAGAAGGTAACCCACACACCGGGCGCGGTGACTAACGTGAAGTTTCGCCCTTCGCTGTTCCGGAAACTGCGTGCCTACGGCGACCGCCTGAACGGCGACGAGCGGAAAAGTTTCTTCCAGGTGATCGAAGGCCGCGAGCTCGACAAGGCCTCTATCTCCACGCTCGACGCCGCCGCCCAATATTTTTTCTACTTAAAGCAGCAGCAGACAGGAAAACTGAACGCTCGCGACACCGCACTCTTCCAGCAAATTCTGCTCACGCGCTCGCAGCGTGGCGGCGTTTCCCCGCCCGAACCGGAGTTTGATCAAACCTCCCGCCCCGACTGGGGCCACCACGCGAGCCGCCTCGCGCTCGGCTTCGGCCGCGAGAGAGGCTCAGGCGATAAATACGGAAACTTCGAAGAGCTCGGCATCAAATTCGCCTACCACGATCTCCTCAATCACGACGTAGGGTTCGTGCCCTTCTCTGAAATCAGCTTCCCGCACTTTACCTTCCGCTATTTCCCAGACGAGCAGCGCTTCGACGTGCACCGGATTGAAATTCTGCAGATCAACTCGTTCGCGCCCCGGAGCTGGCTGAAAAATTCTCTCTCGTGGCGCACCCTGATCGCCTACGAGGTACCCGAGGATCTCTGTACGTTCTGTCACGTGATGCACGCGGAGGGGAACGTGGGCATATCGCACGCGCTGGCGGGTGACACGCTGCGGGCCTTCGAACTCGTCGGTGCCTACGCGGAGGCGGGTAAGCCGTTAGAGCGCCGATGGCGTGTGGGACCGCAGCTCACGGCCGGATTGCTGGCGAACGTGACCAAGAATTGGAAACACCAGCTCGAGATGGCACTCGTGAGCGATCCGCTCCGATTGGGAAGCGAGCAAAAATTTTTCGTGCACGCACTTTGGGGACAAAGCTACTTCTTCTCTCCCAGCTGGGAAGCGCGCTTGATCGGCCGCGCGGTACTGCGCACGCAAGCTGACGCGCAGAGCCGCGGTGAAGGCGTGTTTCAATTTCTCTATTACTTTTAGCTTGTTGAATTTCGCCGCAGCCGCCACAATTTTTGAAAGCTTTTGTTTTTCGCAAGGGCGGGCTCAGCGGCATCAGCCGCGGGCTAACGTTGATGGCGGCGACGAGCCGTTCATTGGAGGGTTTCAGATGAAACTAGTTATGATGTTTGTTGCGTTGTTCGCCATGGTTGGTCCCGCTTTCGCTTCTGACGGCGGCGGCTCCGACGGTTGCGGTCTCGGCTGGCAAGTGACCCAGAAGAAGAGCTTCCTCGCCACCACCACCCGCGGCACCACCAACGGCGTAGTGCCCCCCACGTTCGGTATGACCTCCGGCACCATCGGCTGCGACCAGCACACCTTCGCCAAGAACGAAATGCCGGCCGTGAACATGGTTGCTACCAACCAAGACGCGATCATGATCGACATCGCTGCCGGCGGCGGTGAGAACCTCGCTGCTCTCGCTCAAGCTATGGGCTGCCGCGATGCCAATGGTCTCGCTTCCAAAGCTCAGTCGAACTACTCCTCGCTCGTAGGTTCTTCTTCGGAACAGCTCTACCGCAGCGTGAAGTCGATGGCCGTAGCTAACGGCTGCGCGATCTAAACACAGCTTATTTTAGCTAGAAAAAGGAGCCGGATTTTCCGGCTCTTTTTTTTGTGCCCCCGTCTCTGGGCGGATACATTACGGCGCCTTCCCACGCGGGATATCCTATTAATTCGGGGGGACGGGATGCGATTTCTATTCGTCATTACGGTTGCAATAGTTTTGAGCGGCCAGGCTTACGCCTGCGAAAGGGGTGACTTGCGCTGTGGCGACGTTAAACCTACCACCTCGGGCGTGAACCCAGCGCCTGCAGGCACCATCGGCGGGGCCGGAGCGCAGAATCCTTCCCCTAATGCGGGGGGCGTAACTTGCCGTCTCGTAGGATCCGTGTCCTGCTTGTCACCGGGGGGGCAGGGCGGAGGAGGCGGTTCCGAAGGCTCCCAACAATCCCAACAAAAGGTGGAAGTAGAAACGGAAACAGCTTCACTGGCTCCTCCGGAAGAGTCTGCAACTCACAACTTCACTCTTCCCGTGCAGTTTACCTTTCAAAGCTACGAGCAATGCCTAAGCGACATATCGGCGAAAGCGCCGATGGGCGGCGGAATAGTACAACTACCCCAAGGAGTGAGCACCGACGTCTTCTGCCGCCGCTTGTACCCTCAGGGTGTGAGTCAAACGCAGGTGAACTCGCTGCAAGTTACATTCACTTCATCTTCGGCCGACCAATGCGAATCGAATCTCACTAGCGGCCTAGCTCAGGCTCACGGGGCCGTGGGATTCGGCGCCGGGGAAACCCCGTCTACCTATTGCGAAGGACTCTTCGGCGAAAATACCTCGGGCGACCGCGAACCGGCGGCGGCCGTCGAAATCGAAAACAGCAAGCTATGATTTGACTCTCCCGTACGCCGCGCGAGAATAGGGAATGTTTTTGCGCGCCCTGCTTCTCTGCCCGCTGCTCTTCGCCTGCAGCACGTTTACCTACCGAAGCCCCGGACCCTACGAAGGCGGGCCGCTGCTCGGCCCCGGTACGTACCTCGGGGAAGCCACCCTAGAGCTGAAAGACGGATCCTCTCAGAGGATCAACGCCGTCTTTTCCCGGAAAGCTCTCGGCGGTTTGTCGCTGCTTTCGGCGATCGCGCCCTCCGGGAAGCCGCTCTTTCGCGCGCGCGATTCTCTCAAGCCTGCCGACGCGCCCCTTCTCGAATTTTTCCCCACTGAGGTAACCCTTCCGCAGGCCGAAATCGCCGCTTTTTACGACGGCCTTCGTCCGCTGATTCTTTTAAACGACCGCCCTGACTCGCCCTCAAAGCTAGTGAAGGAGCGCCATCCCGACGGACGCCCGAACATGCTCTCCCTCCGCGACGGGCTGGAGCTTCGCATCGATGAGTACGATTGGGACGGGCACGCATTCCGGCTTACTTTGAATTCCCCGAACTGGGTGGCCAAGATCACGTTGCGACAATACGAAATCAGCC
>Ga0207125_10024_pt1 | contig 38027 bp, 28 predicted proteins | sample Alteio_BWMinHeat_19_FD_153556 | JGI IMG/M metagenome (GOLD analysis project Ga0207125, IMG submission 153556) | Enriched cells from forest soil in Barre Woods Harvard Forest LTER site, Petersham, Massachusetts, United States -... | ecosystem: Environmental > Terrestrial > Soil > Temperate forest >...
CGGTCAATCCGCTGCCGTGCCGCTCCGCAAATACAGCAATGGTGGGGTCCTGGCGGCAGAGGTCTTCATAGAGAGGCAAGGCCTTGAGCTTGTCGTCGTTCAAATACAGCCGATTAGCCTCCTGGCGTTCGGCGTCGAAGTTGGCCTCATGGTGCGGGACGGGGTTTTGGGCTGGCAAAGAGCGCCCAAGCAAAAGAAGTGTTGCCGCGAGAACCGTAGTTGCTTTCATCGAACCTCTCTGAAATTGCGAGGAAAACCACGAGCCATGATGTCACATCTGGGCCGGGATGGTGTTTCGACGTAGCGCATGTTCTGCGGTTACCCTAGAAAGATGTCGCAGAACCCTGTACTGATCCTTTTCGAGCTGTTTGTGATGGTGCTGGCGATTTTTTTGACGAACGATCCGAGATGCGAACCCACACCATGACCTGCCCGCACTGCAACCAGACCGGCGAGTACCAACTCAGTTGGCTGGTCCGCCGCAAGAAGCCGCAGCCTCCCCACAACGCCGATGAGCACGACCGCGCCCGCTTCGCCAAGGCCAAAACCTACATGGTGCGGCAGGACGACCTTGTCGGCTGCAAGAACATTCGCTGCCGCAAGCGCTTTGAGGTCATCGGCATACAGTCGGTCGCCACCGAAGAAGCCCGCCCCGCCGGCACGAACGACGACCGCGCCGCGCGCATCAAAGCCGCCTTCGGCCGCCGGACTGGCGGGTAATCAAGTTTGACAACACAGGGGAACCACGCTGGTTAACCCCTGCTTCAAGTTCTGCTTTAGCTGTTACAGATCAGTAACGGCGAACACCCGGCGCACAAAGGTCTGTGATTTAATGAAAGTGACCGAGATGGCCGCCCGCAACCCCAACAGGCATCTCAAAGATTTCGAGGACTACTTGCAATGGCCAACATGATTCTGCCGATCGAAGAGCGCAACCTGACCCCTGACGAAGTCGAAGCGCTCGACCGCCGCCGCCGGCGCGGACAGTTGTTTCTGGTCATCGGCCTGCAGACGCTGGTTATTGGCACATTGCTCACCCTCTGGGCCGGACAGGACCTCACTCTTTCCCCCGGCTGGCATCATCCCATGGTCTATTGGGACGTCATCGTCTACACCCTCTCGGCCTACTTCCTCTGCCGGGGCGTCATGCTCCGCCGCGGTTCGAACGAGTTCATCAGCTATTAGGTTGTCCTCACGACGGCAGACGGCGAGCTTCGGCTCGCCGTTTCGCTTTTGTGCTTCCGCAAATCTAAACCCACGGCCCCTTGGCGAAACTTCGCTCCCTTCGCGCACTTTGCGTGAAAGCTTTTGTCGTTGCACTCTGCTATCGTGGCTAGTTCACTGCGCGGAGACCTCATTGCTAGCCATCCTCACCTTTTTGCAAGATGCCACACCCCCGGCCGTCGGATTCCACCCATCGACGCACTGTAGCGCTGCACCCTTCACTCCGCAGTTCTCCACGCTGGATACCGTCCTTACGCTGGTTCTCGTCGCAGCCTCTCTCGCACTCTTCTTGTATCGCCTCAAACCCATCGCCACCAACATCCTTCGCTCAAAAAAAGATCCCCCAAACACCCTCGCCCCTCTCGGCAAACGCGCCTGGGCCTTCTTCTGGGAAGTCCTCTGCCAAGCCAAAGTCATTAAGCAGCGCCCACTCCCCGGCATCGCCCACGCCTTCGTCTTCTGGGGCTTCCTGGCTTTCGCCCTCGTCAGCCTCAATCACCTGGCGATGGCAATAGGTCTCGGTTTTCTCGATGACCTCGGCTACATCGGCACCTTCTACTACGGATTTGCAGCGCTCTGGGCGGTCCTCGTTGCGATCTCCATCGCCGGCCTCTTCATCCGCCGCTTTGTCGTCCGTCCCATCTGGCTAGGCAGAAAAGTCTCCTACGAATCCGGCTTCATTGCCCTCCTCATCTTTCTACTCATGGCCACATATCTCGCGGCCCCTCTCGCTTCAGACGGCAGTTCAACTATCAAACTCCTCTGGTGGACGCACACCGTCGCACTACTCGTCTTCCTGCCGCTGATCCCGCACACCAAGCATCTGCACCTGGTGCTCTCGCCGCTGACGGTCTTTCTCGAACGCAACGGGTTCTCCGCCATCCCGCCGCTGGTCGGCGACGAAGACTTCGGGCTCGCCACCGGCAAAGACGTCACGCAGCTCATCGCGCTCGAAGCCTATAGCTGCGTCGAGTGCGGCCGCTGCACCGAGCATTGCCCGGCGTCCAACACCGGCAAGGTCCTCAACCCCAAAGAAATCATCCTCGGCATGAGGACGTACCTCAACACCTTCGGGCCGGTGAGCGAAACTCCGCTGTTGAACGAGCTTCGCGAGGCGCCTGCGAATGCCTCGCCCGATAATCCACCCGCCAACTACTTCTCGATGGAAGCCGCCTTTGAGTGCACCACCTGCGGCGCCTGTGAGTTCCAGTGCCCGGTCGGCATCGAGCATCTGCCCATCATCGTCGGCCTGCGCCGCGGCGCGGTCAACACCGGAGCGTGGGAAGACACCTACGGCACCAAACTTTTTCTCGCCTTGGAAAACAAGGGCAACGCTCTCGGCCTCAGTGCGATGGAGCGCGACAAGTTCATCGCCAAACAAGCCTTCCCCATCTTCGACGGATCGCAGGAGTACTGCCTCTGGCTCGGCTGCATGGGCGGCTACGACCCCAAGGGCCGCGAAATCATCACCGACTTCGCGCGCGTCATGACTCACCTCGGCACCAGCTTCGGCGTGATGAAAAAGGAAAAATGCACCGGCGACCCCGCCCGGCGTTTAGGCAATGATCTGGTGTTTGGTTCACTAGCCGAACAAGGCCTCGCCGCCTTTGAAAAAGCTCAGGTAAAAAAGATCGTGGCAATATGTCCGCACTGCGTGCGTACCATTGCGACGGATTGGCGCGAGTATGGCATCGCCCCCGAAATCGAGCACCACTCCGAGTTCATGGCCCACCACGCCGCGCAGCTCCCGCAGCAACCCAAAGACGATACCATCGCCTACCACGACCCCTGCTACCTCGGCCGCTATCAGGACATCTACGAAGAACCCCGCACCGTAGTCGCCGCCGCCGGCACTCTTGTCGAAGCCCCCCGTCACGGCGAACGCAGCTTCTGCTGCGGGGCGGGTGGCGGCCTGGTCTTCCTCGGCGAAGAAACCGGCGACCGCGTCAGCCACAACCGCGCCGCCGAGCTCGTCGCCACCGGAGCCAAGACTATCGGCACCGCCTGCCCGTTCTGCAACACCATGTTCCGCGACGCCCTCGGCACAGTCGGCGGCGAAGCGCCACCACAGTTGCTCGACATCGCACAGCTCACCGCACGCGCCCTGCCCAGTAAGCTCGATCAGTGAAAATCAAAGTCGTAGCTCACCGTGTCGCTAACGCCACTTTCTCTCGCTAACTGAGCGAAACGCGCATTTTCGGCTGTTTTGCCAAAGAAAACGCTCGCGGCCTTCATAGAAGGTTTTCGAAGTATGTCGCAGTAATCATCGGGCGAGGTTTGTGCACTTGTATGACGCAGATCCTCAAGCGCAGGAGCATCAATGAGGGTGCTCACGTCGGTCAGGCCCTTCAACTCAATCAGCTCTACTCTTCGCAGAGCGTTCAGCCTGGATAACGCGGGCAAAGATCGCAAGCGCGGCTGATTTTCAAGGTGGAAACGCTGCAGGCCCGTCAGAGTGGAAACAAAGTCCACTTCCTCAAGTTGAGGAATGCGCCACAGGGCAAGGTGCTTGAGAGAAGTCTTACCCACAAGTGCGGAGAAATCGCGCGTTCCCCCAAGCCCCACGTCGAGAGAGGACAGGCGCGGCATGCTGCCAAATACGCGCATGGAATCGAGCGATAGGCTCATGCGGACATCTTCGAGCGCGGGATGGTTTTCGAGCACGTCAATCCCTTTCTGCTGTCGGAAAAGACCAAGCGTGCGCAGGCTGCGGAAACGAGAGAGCGTTAGCAGGTCCGGCATCCGCGATCGGGTCTGCCCCAACATGAGTTCAGTAAGGTTTGCAGGCAAGCCGCGTAAGAAGTCAAAGCTTTCCAAGTCGGAAATGCCAATCCCAAGCAGAGTGAGTTTAGGCATTTCTCCGATTGATTCCGCACTGGTCGCTTTTGACAGACAATCGGCTCGAAAGCGCTGCACATTCGACATTCGAGAACAGAAACTCAGATCGCAGTTGTCACCGTAAAACCCAAAGACCCTCAATTCAACTTCAGGTCGTGCAGCAAAAAATTCCTCATTCAGCGCTTCGAGGAATTTCAGCGGCAACCGGGCCGAAAACTGTAAGACCTTGATTCTTGAATCGGGTATGAGCTTCCGGATTTCCCGGCTGGAGTCGGCTGCGTTCAGGTCGATGCGACTTCCACTCAGGTTAATTGATTTCAAAGGGGTTGTTCTCCGAAGCTGTATTCGCGCTGAACTAATGAACTGGTCCAAATCTCAGCATAACGGCCAAACATAACGTCGCCACAAACAGCACATGCACGCCGATATGAAAAACGTTGGGCCGCGGATTGTCCCCACGCGGCGGCAGGATGTGCCGCGTCCCCGCATACATGCTCGAATACTCGCTCTTCTGTTTCTCTGATGCACCGAAGTAGTACGGCACGTACCACATGCCGACCGCCGATATAACAGCAATCGCGCAATAGACGAGCCAATACGTCGGCACGTAAAGCGGTTTTGGCCGGTTCCAGAAGTAGAGTGCAAACCCCACAGCGATCCCCGGAAAAACCGCATTCGCCATCGTCGCCAGCCATATCTTGCGTTTGCCGATCACAGCCTGCACCTGCGACCCACGCACCCAGTCGGAAACGTCGACCAGGTCATGCGACACAACGACAACAAACTGCAACACGATCAGGCCCGTGAACAGAGCGATCATTGTCGCGCTCCTCCTGCGTCGAATATTTGCTGCCCGCGGGGATGCTATCACGATCTTCACCCGCGAAATCCATTCCAAACCCAGCTAGCAACTGGCGCACTGCCACAGGTCGAAACGAACAAGTAGGATTAGCAAATCGGGGTTACTACCAATGCCTGTTTCGGATGCCAGTTCGTACCGCAAAAAAGTGGATTGGATGATGATCGCGCTTGTCAACGTGACGATTGCCGTCTGGATCATTGTCAAATACCGGCTCGGTCAGACGGATGAAAAAGTTGCGCTGATCAGCGCGGGTGTCAGCGTGGTGTTTTTGAATCTTGCCGTTTTGTGGGGCATTCGCAAGCGCCGCCGAAATAGTGGAGAGCTGCTTCCCAAATCCCTCATTCTGGGCGGAGCAATCTTCGGATTTGTCGCCTTCTTTTTAACCGCCGTCTACATTTTGACCACCAGCCATCACAGTAGCTACTTGGATTTGGCGATGTCGGACCGTCCCCTGAGCAGCATCGATCCGGAACAAACGCGTTTGATTGTGGAACTGCTTAGAGGACGAGCTGCAAACAGCCGGGAGAATGACAAGCTTCTAGCTGAAGCTCGAAAATCGCCGTTGAATCCCGCGCTTTATTCAGCGGATTCGTTTGCCGGTGCTGCCGTTATGAAATCGACGGTCGAACGCCTCAACTATTTCATCGAGGCGGACTTCCAATACTCCGAAAAACAGCAAGCTGTCATGCAAAACTTCCGGCAGAAAACGGCCCAAAGTGACCCGGCTTATCTCCGCTCCTGGGACGCCACGCGACAGGAACAGGAGACAGCCGAGACCTCAACCGAGGAGTTGGAACACGAATGGCTCAAAAGCGTGCAATCGCTATACGCCTATGCTGAAGACCACACTCAGGAAATTTCGTTGAAGAACGGGAAACTGCACTTCTCGGCGTCGGCCGTCCAGACGGCATTTGCTCAACAAATGACCGACAGCACGGCACTCCACGACAAATGGCTCATTCTTGAGCAGGGTTTGGTAAAAGCCCAACAAAAGTCTAAAGAAAAACTCATCATGCCATGAGCGTATCTCCCCTCATCCGCGGGCGAGCGCACCCTGTATCCTTGAAACAGCACGACCAGAAGGATGCACCATGCCGCTTTACGAATACGAATGCGCCACCTGCCATAAGCGCACTGAAAAAATCCAGAAGTTCTCTGACCCCGAGATCACCATCTGCCCTCACTGCGGTGGCCCGCTGGAGCGCACCATCACCGCGCCCGCCTTCCAGTTCGCCGGTGGAGGCTGGTACAAGGACGGCTACGGCAACGCCAAACCCGCAGCCGCATCCGGCGAAGCCTCCACGACCGACAGCAAACCGGCGGCCCCGGCAGCTGCTTCCGGCGACAGCAGCAGTTCAGCCGCCCCATCAGCGCCCGCAACGCCTGCCGCGTCTACCCCGGCGCCCGCGGCACCTGCAGCCGCGGCGAAATCTTAAGCCGCTACAACCGTCCGCTGCATCTTACGGATTCGAAACGTTGTTGGCGAAGCGGAGTCCTGACCCAATCGTGGTAACACCAACGTTTACACAACTGCCAAGGGACTGAGCTATGATGCAAGCCATGAAACTGTTCCAATCACTCCGGAAGCTCGAAGAAGAGCTGGAGGAAGCTGCGTCCATGGGCTCACACGAAACTCGCAAGGTATTGCGCAACATCGGCTGGGTCTCGGCCGGCATCACGGTGCTGGCTCTCAGCGTCGTTGTGGGCCGCGAACTCCGCCAGCGTTATAAGTTCAACCACCGCACACCGTACGACGCCTACGCCCACGCCGGCGACCAGGGCCACGACGAGTGCGGCGTCGGCATCTGAACGCGCACCGTTGTAGCATTACGGAACGGATCTAGGCGGGAAGCATCCAATCCCGTAGTCGTTCCCATGGCCTCTATTTCTTCCCCCATCTTCGAAGCCGTCCCGACCGCGCTGCCCGCAGCGTCCCCGGAACGCCTGCGCGACAGCCACGGCCGCGCCATCACCGATCTCCGGGTCTCGGTTACCGACCGCTGCAACTATCGCTGCGTCTACTGCCGCACCGGCAACGATGGCGCCCAGTACAGCGAGCTCCCCATTGCCGACTACGCCCGCATCATCCGCGTCTTCATCTCGCTGGGTATCGAGAAGGTCCGCCTCACCGGCGGTGAGCCGCTGCTCCGCAAAGGCCTGGTTGAACTGATCGAGGAGATCTCCTGCCTCGACCCCAAACTCGACATCGCCCTTACCACCAACGGACACCTGCTCGAAGACCTCGCCGCCTCCCTCCACAACGCCGGCCTCAACCGCATCACCGTCAGCATGGACGCGGTCGACCCCGAAATTTTCGCCGGCATCACCCGCGTTCCGGGCAGCTACGACCGTGTCCTCCGCGGCGTTCGCGCGGCCCAGGCCGCCGGTCTCGGCCCCATAAAAATCAACGCCGTCCTGCTGCGCGGTTTCAATGACAACCAGATCGAGGCCTTCGCCCGCTTTTCCCGCGAAGAAAACGTCATCGTCCGTTTCATCGAGTACATGCCGCTCGAAGAGTCGTCAGCCGACCCAAATGCTCGTGCGTGGACGCCGGAAATCGTCGTCCCCATGGATGAGATTATTGCGCGACTGCAGCAGTTCAGGCCGCTTGTCGCCCTGCCCGCCAATCACGCCTCCGAGACCGCCCGCCGCTTCACCTTCGACGATGGTCTGGGCGAGATCGGCATCATTGCCCCGGTTTCCCGGCCATTCTGCGGCCATTGCAGCCGCGTCCGGCTTACCTCGGACGGCAAAGTCCGCACCTGTCTCTTCTCGCAGAGTGACCACGACCTGCTCGGCTTCATGCGTCGCGGCGCCAGCGACGCCGACATGGCGGCCTGGATTCGCGACGTCGTCATGCATAAGGAAGCCCGCCACCACATCGGCGAGCCGGGCTTTCTGAAGCCTTCGCGCAGCATGGTTCACATCGGCGGTTAAGGCTTGCAGTGGGAAAACTGTTAAGGTAACCTTGATCACCGCGCCGAAAGTTACTATAGTGGCGTTACCATCCCCCAAAAGGGTAATCAGTCTGCGGTTACTATTCATCTATAGTTGTTCAGTAACGGGCCCCTGCGGCAATACTGAGCAGGAAGAGCCGTCATTATTGTGAGAGACCGTCGCCAAGCCGAAATCATCGATATGCGCCAGATGGAAAATCTGCGCGTATTCCACGATGTTGCGCGCGCTCTGACATCGACCCTCGAACTTGAGCCTCTGCTGCACACCATCATGACCAAAATGGCCGAGTTCTTCGGCCCTGAACGCTGGTCACTGATGATGGTCGACGAAGAAAGCAACGAGCTTTACTACGCGCTTTCCGCCGGCATGAACTCCGACAAGCTGGAAACCCTGCGCGTAAAAATGGGCGAAGGCGTCGCCGGATGGGTGGCCGAAACCGGCAATCCGCTGGTCGTCCCCGATGTGAGGCTGGATAAGCACTGGGCGCGGTTTGCACGCCAGCACCCCGATCTGCACCTGCGCTCCATCGCCTGCCTGCCTATTCGTTGCGGCGAACACACGCTGGGCGTCATGCAGCTGCACAACAGCTCGCTCGACCTGCTGCCTGAATACTCGATCTCCTTCCTGCGCGTGCTGTGCGACTATGCGGCCATTGCGCTGCAAAACGCCCGGCACATGAAGTTGATTCACCGCCTCAGCATCACCGACGACTGCACGGGCCTGTTCAACTCACGCCACCTCTACACCCAGCTTTCCGAGCAGATCTCGGAGATCAGCGATCCGCAGGTCATTCCGATCCACCCGCACTTCAGCCTGGTGTTTCTGGACCTCGACCGCTTCAAGAAGATCAACGATACCCACGGCCACCTGGTCGGCAGCCGTCTGCTTGGTGAAGTCGGCAGCCTGTTGAAGCGCACTATCGGTCCCCAGCACATGGCGTTCCGCTATGGCGGAGACGAATTCGTCATCATGCTCCGCGGGCTCGATAAACCCGATGCGGCGGCGGTGGTGAAGCAGGTTCGTCAGAAGTTGAACGAAGCACAGTTTCTCACCCGCGAAGGCCTTGCCATCTCGATTACCGCCAGCTTCGGCGTCGCCACCTATCCCCAGGACGGCTCGACGCTGCACGGCATCATCCGCTCGGCCGATACCATGATGTACCGCGTCAAGAACTCCACCCGCGACGACATCGCCATCGCCTACGGCGAAGCGCAGCCTAGCGACACCTTCACAGAAAAAGTCCCACCCCTGCGCGCAGAAGCGTAAAGACAGTGAATAGAGCGTAGAGGATAGAGTGTAGAGAATACGCCGGTGCGCCGGTGTCTTTCTCTACGCTCTACACTCTGTCCTCTACTCTCTGCTGTTCAGCCTTGCCGGCCTGCGCTCTTCCGGCTTGACCGCGTCTGCATTTTCCCGCGCTGTCGGATGCACGCCGAAGTCCCAGACCCCCAGGTTCACTTCGCGTTCCGACACGACCTCCATCAGCGCATATTCGCCAAACTCCAGCGGTTGGCGCGGCTTCAGTCGCAGCCAGTGACCACCGGGCAATAGTTCCGCATCGGTCTCGATCACGTCCACCTGCTGCTTCACTCCACCCAGCAAGTTGATGCGAAAACTCGACACTACTCTCAGCCCCTGCCGTACGTCGACGCGCACGATCACGTAGTGGCTGTTCTCCGACCCACTCCCCGGCGTTGGCCTTCCCGAAGCCCCGTGAGTATCGACGGTAAATGCCGGGCCGCCCGTCGTGTCGTTCGGATCTTCCGGCCCGACACGGACGTAGATCGCCGGGTCCGCGACATGCAGCTGCACATCCGCGCGCTCGTCCTTGATCTGCAGAATCTGGTGCGAGCTCGCCAGCGGGTTCAGTGCCGCCTTCAGCATGTTGTGGGCGGTCTGTTTGTTCAGGTCGCCGCCCTTCTGCTCCAACGGGACGAGTTCCGGTGTGCCGTGGAACGTATCCAGCACCAGCACGCTGTCCTCATCCGGCAGCCGCAGGTTGGGCGCAACCTCGGGATTCCGCGCTGCGCGTGCCGCTTCTTCCCTCTGGAGCTCGGGGCTCAACACTGGCGCCGTCCGCGCGGTTTGCGCCGCGTCCCCCGCATGCTCCTTCTCCCACTTACGCGTGGCATCCAGGTCGACCAGCGCCAGCGGAATCTCTTCCACCTCACCCGCTCTTTCGGCGCTTCTGTAGCGGACGATGCCGCCGTCCACCTTGTACGTCAGCACCACCTGGTACGTGCCGTCCTTCATGATCAGCCGCGTGCGCTTGCTCGTATCCAGGGTCGATGGAGGATCCATCGGTTTGCGTTGCGCGAACGCGGCCCCGCTGCTCGCACAAAGCGCGGCTAACACCAGTATCCGGACGCCCCATCTCCGAGTCCTCGGAAATGGGAGAGCGGCAATGGACTCCAGGCTCAACGGTTGATCTCCTGTCTCGATTAGACGCGATTCTCGTAACAGACGAAAGCTTTCCCTTACTTCGTTGCGCGGATACGGAACTTTGTTGCTGACCAACCGTATCAAAATAGGTCAAATCGATAACACAGAAGCACGAGAGGAATCTGCAATGAGAAAGTTTATGCTGTTGGCCGCAGGATCGGCCCTGCTCTTCACAGGCGCTTTGCATGCCCAGACCGCTGCCGCTGCTCCTGCACAGGCCACCGACGCTGCCCACGCGCCAGACATCGTCGGCAACTGGCAAGGCACGCTGCATGCCAACAAAGACCTGCGCACCATCGTGAGGATCTCGAAGGTCGACGGCAAATTGAAGGCGGCGTTCTACAGCATCGACCAGGGCGCGCGACCGGTCGACGTCACGTCGATCTCGCTGCAAGGCTCAGCTGTCACCTTTGAGATCAAGCCCTTCGAGCTGGTGTACACCGGCGTTCTGAGCCCCGATGGCAAATCCATTATCGGCAAGTCGGCCCAGGGCGGCGGCTCACTCGAGCTCGATCTGCAAAAAGTGACTGACGAGGCCATGTGGCCCATCCCCGAAGCACCCAAGCCCATGCCAGCGGACGCCAAGCCCGTCTTCGACGTCATCACCGTCAAGCCCAGCAACCCCGATCGTCCCGGCAAGCTCTTCAGTATGAATGGCCGTCACGTCTACACCATCAACACCACCGTGAATGACCTGATCACCATGGCCTACGGTCTGCATGTGAAGGAAATCGTCAACGGACCCGACTGGTTCGCGACCGAGAAGTTTGACCTCGACGGTGTTCCGGATGTCGTAGGCCAGCCCAACAATGCGCAGTTCAAACTGCTCTTCCAGAACGCGCTGACACAGCGCTTCGGCCTCGTCTTCCATAACGAGGACAAGGAACTTGCGGTATACGCGCTGACCGTCGGCAAAGGCGGACCGAAGATGAAGGTGACCGGCGACAAGCCAAGCGATCCCAAGAACTTCTTCTTTCGCAAGCTCGGACAACTTAACGTCACCAACTCGTCCATGCAGGACTTTTGCAACGGCATGCAGTCTGCCGTGATGGACAAGCCCGTGGTCGACCATACCGGCCTCACCGACCGCTACGACTTCCTCTTGAACTGGACGCCCGACGAATCGCAATTCGGCCCTATGGGCGTCCACGTGCCCCCACCGAATCCCGACGATACAGCCGCGCCTCCGGGCCTTTACACCGCCCTGCAGGAGCAGCTTGGACTCAAGATGGAAGCGACCAAAGCCATGGCGCCGGCCATGGTCATCGACAAGGCAGAAAAGCCCGGCGCGAACTAGGCAATTCCACCCCAACAGAAGCGGCAGCCCACTCGGGCTGCCGTTTTGCTTGGCTGATACGAAACAAGCAAGACCTGGCGGCTTAGCGTAGACAGTGGATCACTAGTGCGATGTTGACGTTTTTGAAGCGCTGAAAGCGCGACGCTATACCAGCCCAGGGCGCACGGGGCCCCGGCGGGCGCTTTTGCCCGCTGGGGAAGGTAGCCCCATGTACGGAGCAAAGAGTAATTTGAGCGCTGAAGGCGCGATCTATTCCCGGCCCCCATCTTTCAGGTACCCGGCGATTGTGGCATCGCACTGAGTTATAGGTCGGGCCTTCAGCCCTCTTTCCGTTCCACTGCCACTTTCCCAGGGCTTCCTTCCCCAACGAGCAAAAGACCGCTCGTCGGGGCGCGTCCGCCCTGGGCTGGTATAGCGTCGCGCTTTCAGCGCTTAGAGACTATCCCGGCCTTCCCGTGCTTCAGTTCATCTCATGAGCTTGCACCAGGCTGCCGTATGCCACATTTCATTCCCGGTGGGTCGGCATAGACGGTGGACGACTGGCATGTCAATAACGCTTGAGTTGTGCCGTCTTTCTAAACCTGCGTGAGCCTGCCGCAGGCTACACTGACCTTATCGCTAACCCATCGCATAAAACATATCCAACAGAAAAAGCCCAGTAAAACGAGGACCGTGTCATGAGAAAGTTCATGCTGTTAGTCGCAGCATCGGTATTGTTGTTCACAGGCGTTATTCACGCGCAAGCCACACCCGCTGCTCCAACGCAAGCCGCAGCCACCACACAGACGCTCGATCTCGTCGGCAACTGGCAGGGCACGCTCCTGGTCGGCAAGAGCCTGCGGGTCATCCTGAGAGTATCGAAAGTCGATGGCAAGCTGAAGGCGGTTTTTTACAGCATCGACCAGACTCCCAAGCCGATCGAAGTCACGTCGATCTCGTTGCAGGGCTCAGCCGTTACATTTGAGGTGAAGGCCGCCGGACTGACCTATACAGGCACCATGAGCCCCGATGGTAAGTCCATTGTCGGGAAGTCGAGCCAGGGCAGCCAGTCCTTCGATCTCGTCCTGCAAAGCGTTACGGACGACGCCATGTGGCCCATACCCGAGCCCATCAAGCCGATGCCGGCGGATGCCAAACCCGACTTTGACGTGGTCACCGTCAAGCCCGGCAACCCCGACCGACAGGGCAAGGTCTTCACCGTGCAGGGCCGCCACATCATAACGGTCAACACCACCGTCAACGACCTGATCACCATGTCCTACAGCCTGAATGCGAAGGAAATTATCAACGCTCCGGACTGGTTTGCAACCGACAAGTTCGACATCGACGGCGTCCCGGATGTGGAAGGGCAGCCCAACAACGAGCAGCTCAAAATGCTGATTCAGAAAGCACTGACAGAGCGCTTCGGTCTTACCTTCCACCACGAGGACAAGGAAATGAATGTCTACGTGCTTACTGTCGGCAAGGGTGGCCCAAAGATGAAGCTAACGGCCGACAAACCGAGCGACCTGAAGGCCTTCTTCTTCACAAAGCTTGGGGCGCTTACCGTCACCAACTCCACCATGCAGGACTTCTGCAACGGCATGCAGTTCACCGTGTTGGACAAACCGGTCGTCGACCACACCGGAATCACCGATCGGTTCGATTTCAAGTTGACCTGGACACCCGACGAATCGCAATTCAGTGCGATGGGTATTCGGGTGCCTCCACCCAATCCCGACGACACAACCGCGCCTCCGGGCCTTTACACGGCCCTTCAGGAGCAGCTTGGCCTGAAGATGGAGGCGGGCAAAGCGATGGCGCCGGCGATGGTGATCGACAAAGTGGAAAAGCCCGGCGCGAACTAGATATCTCGTCAGGAAACAGAAATGGCAGCCCAAACGGGCTGCCATTTCGCATTCCATTTCGCTAAAACTTTTGCGATCTCAGCCACTCCCGGAACGACGGCCCCAGGTCTTCGCGTTTCAGCGCAAACTCTACCGTCGCTTTCAGGAAACCCAACTTGTCGCCCGCATCGTGGCGCTTGCCTTCGTAGCTGAACCCGTAGACCTTCTCATACTGCAGCAGGGCCTTGATGCCATCCGTAAGCTGCAACTCTCCACCCGCACCCGGTGTAATGTTTTCGAGCATCTCGAAAATCCGCGGCGTCAAAATATAGCGCCCGATAATGGCGTGCTGGCTCGGCTGCGTGCCGGCCTTCGGTTTCTCGACCATGTCGCGCACCGCCAGCAGCCGCGGATCGTCTGCATCCTGCGTGCAATCCAGGCAGCCATAGGCCGAGATCGCTGCGCCCTCCACAACCTCCGAGCCCAGGATCGACGCCCCCGTCTGCTCATACGCTTCGACCATCTGCTTGATGCACGACACCTTCGAATCGACGACGTCGTCCGCCAGGATCACGGCAAACGGCTCATTGCCCACCAGCCACTTCGCCTGCAACACGGCGTGCCCCAGCCCCAGCGCCTCTGCCTGCCGCACGTAGGTAATCTTCGCCAGCGACGAGACGCTGCGCGCAATCTTCAGCAGCTCCGACTTGCCTTTCATTTCGAGCATCGCCTCAAGATCGGGCGACCGGTCGAAGTGGTCTTCCATCGCCGACTTGCCGCGTCCTGTGACGAAAATGATTTCGTCGCATCCCGCCGCTACAGCCTCTTCCACTCCATATTGAATCAGCGGCTTATCGACCAGCGGCAACATCTCTTTCGGCATGGCCTTGGTGGCGGGAAGAAAACGTGTGCCCAGCCCGGCGGCCGGAAAAACTGCTTTGCGAACTTTCATGACTTCCATTGAAATTCAAACTCCTGATCAGTTGATGCAGATTCGGGCTATGCCTATAACCTGACGCCGCCTGCAATCATACGAGAGTTTCTCAAACCGAAAACCGAAGGAATAGCAAACCGCATCATCACAACACCGGCGAATCATCATGCAGCATCTGCTTCCGGATCACTTTGATCGGAGCAAATCCCTGCCGCATGAAGTCGTCGTGAAACTGTTGCAGGTTGAACTTCGCACCCTGCTTCGCCTTCACATCCTCGCGCAGCTTCATGATCTCCAGCTTGCCCAGCGTGTAGTACAGATACAGGGCGTCGGACGTTCCCCGCTTGGTCTCCATCGTCCCAATCGCCCGCGACTGATAGCCGTCACTCACAAAAAAGTTCACCGCATCATCGAAGCTCATCGCGCCGCCTACACCCGTATGCAACCGGATGCTGACCACGAACCGCGCGTCGCGCAGCAGCGCATCCTGCAACTGGCCAAGCCTCACCAGCTTCGCTTCGCGCTCGGTGTTCGCGCCGAAGCCCGGCTGTCCGTATCCCTGGTCGAGCATCATCTGCTCGCAGTAATGCGCCCAGCCTTCGATATTCGTATTCGCACCGATCAGCTTGCGGACCTTCGACGTTACCTGCGGGCTCCACAAAAACTGCACGTAGTGCCCCGGATACGCCTCATGCACGCTGGTCGAAATGATCGTTCCCACATTGAACGCGGCCATATGCTCGGACACACGCTCCGGCGTCCAGTCTTTCTCCGGCAGCGTTACGTTGAACAACGCCTTGGTGGAGTGCGTCTCATAGGGCCCGGGAGGATCCATCGAAGCCTGCGTCGTCGCCCGCATAAACGGAGGAGTCTCCTCCAGCGTCGGCTGCACCTCGCTCGGAATCGTAATAATGTGATGCGTGCGAATGAAGTTCGTCAGCGAGGCGAACGTATCGTGAAACGCCGGCAGCAGCTTGTCTGGCGCGGGATGAATACTGGCCAGCTCCGCCAGCATCTGTTGCGGAGTCTTCGCCGGATCGATCTCCTTCGCAACCCGCGCAAACTCTGCCTGGTTCTTGTGCAGGTCGTTCATTGCAATCTGCAGCAGATGGTCCAGCGGAACGTCGACCATTTCGTTCAGCGCGAGCTCTTTGCGGAACGTGTCCTCACCCAGCTTGTAGTCGCCATTCGACCGCGGCAGCAGGTCGCTCTTCATCCACGCGCCATAACTTTTGAGCGCCTCGATCACCACCGCATTCGATTTCGCAAACTCCGCCTTTACCCCGGCGTCGGTCGCATCCGAAAACGCGCTCGGGACATCGGTCTGGAAGAAACTCACCAGCCCGTCGATCTGTTCCAGCGCAATTTCAGTAAAAACCTTCGGCGGGTTTTTCAGGTTCTGCCGCGCTTCCAGCAACTGCGTCGGTATCAGCTTCTCGCGCTCCACGACCGAGCGCAGCCGCGTGTTCGCCGGTGCAAACGGCCGCTCCATCAGCACAAAAATTGCACCCGTCGCCCCGCTCGAATACACGTCCGGATTCTTTTCCAGCGGACGCACCACTTCCATCGTCAGAATCGCCGAGCGAATGCTGTTCAGCAAGATATCGTGGTCCGCAGCCTGCGGAGCGTCCAGAGCGGCTGCATCGATCGCCGCAAACTTTTTCTCCCACACATGCAGCGCCGCCCGCTGCTTTTCCAGTGTCGCAGCGGAGTAGTCCTCCAACTGCGTATCGTACTGGTGAAAACCCGCAACTGTGCCCGCCGTTGGCTGGTACTTGAAGTACACCTGGTCGAAATACTGTTCCGTAAGAAAGTCGAAAGTCTGCGTCGCGCCATCGGCGGAAATCCGCTGCGCTGAGGCTGAACCAAGCATGAAAACTCCGGCAAGTGCGGCTGCAAAAAGAGTACGCATATGCGCATGAGTCTATCGAAACGAGCGCCATTGTGCGAGGCAGCGCTATACCTCAACCTTCTGATGGATCGTCAAAATCATCCTTTGACTTCGGCGCTTGTGACACCAACGCGTTGTGACGGATGAGGTCGTCGCCTGACAAGACGAAAGCCGCCAACACCTTCCGCGCTGCTTGTATCGTCATCCGACTTCTAAAATTCCTTGACACGCCTGCGTGGAGAGCGCAGTATTCTCCCCAATTGGGCTCGCTTTGTAACGCAGGACCTGTTTAGAGCAGTACCTGAAGCACTTACGAGGAGCACTCCATGAATACATCATCGAACCGTCGCGCCTTTCTACTCGGGGCCGGTGCCGTCGCGTCTGCGTGCATTGCCACGCGCACTCTTCTCAGCCCCATTCCCGTCGAAGCAGCCAGCTTTGTTCGCAAGGACATCGGCAATCTTGCCGCCAACGATCCCGTCATCCTCTCCTACCGCAAGGCGGTCAAGGCGATGAAGGCACTGCCCTCCAGCAATCCACTGAGCTGGTCGTACCAGGCCGCCATCCACGGCACCCAGACGGGCAGCAATATCGCCTGGAATACCTGCGAGCACCACACCACCGAGTTCTGGCCCTGGCATCGCATGTACCTCTACTGGTTTGAGCGCATCATTCGCAAAATGTCGGGCGATCCCAACTTCGCCTTGCCCTACTGGAACTGGAGTTCTGCAACGCAGCGTCAACTGCCCGCCGTATTTCGCGATACCACCAGCGAGCTCTACACCAGCCAACGTGCGACGGCGCTGAACAACGGAACGGGTTCGCTCCCCGCCGGCATCACCTCCTACACCAGCGCCTTCACCTTCGTCCCCTTTGCCTCTGGCAGCTCCGGCGTCGAGAGCGGACCGCATGACAATATCCACGTCACCATCGGCGGCTTGATGCAGTCGATCCTTACCGCCGGTCAGGATCCCATCTTCTTCGTCCACCACTGCAACATCGATCGCCTCTGGAACCTCTGGCTCGCCCAGGGAGGCGGTCGCGCCGATCCCACCGGCGATACAACATGGACCGGCCACACCTATACCTTCTTCGATGAAAACGGCTCAGCCGTCAAGATGACGCCCTGCGACGTTCTGCGCGCCCTGCAACAACTGAACTACAGCTACGAGGGCGAGCCGGCACAGGTCAACCAGTATTGCCTCAGGCTCATCAAAATCCCGATCTGGCGGTGGATCATCATCATCCAGTTCCCCTTCCCGCCCATCGTCCTGCTGCCCAAGGTGGTCACTGTTCCACTCGACTACTCCACTGCCCGCGACAAGATCACCTCCATCGCGCGCAGCCCGGGGCAACAGCTCGTGCTGCAACTGGACGACGTCGAAGCCGACCGTCAACCCGGCATTACATGGGAGGTCTATCTCGGTGGCGGCGACCCGGCTTCCCTCACACCGGACAACCCCGCATTTCTGGGCAGCATCGCTCTGTTCTCTACTGGGATTCGCGGTGAAAAGCACGGCAACATGGCCTTTATGCCTGCCTCGTTCACCTTCCCCATCAACCCTCGCGTCGTTGCCACCATGGCGAAAACCTCAACCCTGCCGCTGGTCTTCGTTCCACGAGGCCTCGTCATCGATGGCAAGCCCAGCGTGCCGAAACCGCTTACGCAGGTAAAGATCGGCAAGGTCTCACTGGTTGCAGGAAAGGCAGACTGAACCGCGAGAATATCTAGTTCGCCGAAACATCCAGGGCCGCAAGCAACTCCCGCGTCTCGCGGATCACGTCGTCGGCCTGCGCCGAACTGAGTGGCCACTTCAGCACGCCCTGCGGTGTGAACTGTGCGCCGTTCTTTGCGTTTTTCGCAACCAGCTTCATTAGCATGCCGGCGTTGATGCCCTTGCCCTCTTCCTGCGGCGTGGAGTGCAGCTTCTCCGAAAATGTGACATACAGCATGTCGCGCATCGCCTTCATCTTGCCTGCCTGCACAAACGGCGCATTCGCCGGCCGCACACCCGCCACTTCCCGGGCCGCGCGCGTCGCATTCGTCTCCGTCCGATTGATCACGGCACGGCTGGAGAATTGCAGATTTGCCGTCTGCGGAGCCTGCCCATGCCGCCCCGCCAGCGGCCGCGGCGCAGTCCCCGCATTCCATTGCCGCGTATACGGAGCCTGTGCTGCCCGGCCCGGTGGCGCAGGTGCAGCCTTCTTCGGTTCCTCCACCGCCGTCCGCTTCCGCTCGAGCTGCGAAATCCCCAGACGCTCACACGTCAGCCGAATCTCTCCCGCAGCCAGCAGGTGCAGCACGCTTTCCGGCGGAGCGCCATAACGGTCTTCCAGCTCCGCGCGCACATCGACCAGCGCAGCGTCCGTCTCCGCACCGGCGATGCGCTTGTACATCCGCAGCCTCTGGTTCTCTTCCGCGATGTAGCTGTCGTCGATGCGCAGCGAAATGCCGAGATTGACGACTACATCCGGCCGCTCGTCCTTGCCTTCACCCTTCAACCGGCTGACAGCCTCTTCGAGCATCGTTGTATACATCTCGAAGCCAATCGCCTCGATATGCCCCGACTGCTCCCCACCCAGCATGTTGCCCGCGCCGCGCAACTCCAGATCGAGCGCCGCAATTTTGAACCCCGCACCCAGGTCCGAAAACTCCTTCAATGCCGCCAGCCTTCGCCGGGCTATGTCCGTGAGTTGCTGTTCCGGCGGGATCAGCAGGTACGCATACGCGCGACGGTTGGAGCGGCCCACACGCCCGCGCAGTTGATACAACTCGCTCAACCCATGCCGGTCCGCGCGGTTGATGATGATGGTATTCGCGCGCGAAATGTCCAAACCATTTTCAATAATGCTGGTCGCGCACAGCACGTCATACTCGCCATCCATAAACGCGAGCATGGCGCGTTCGAGCTCCGCCTCCGGCAACTGGCCGTGAGCGACAACGACTCTTGCCTGGGGAACAAGCTCGCGAATCGTCGCAGCGAGCTCGTAAATCGTCTCGACACGGTTGTGCACGAAATAAATCTGGCCGCTGCGCTCCAGCTCCATCTCGATCGCTGTCCGCACCAGCTTCTCGTCGAACTTCGCCACGATCGTCTGGATCGCCATGCGGTCTTTGGGCGGCGTTTCAATCACGCTCATATCGCGCAACCCGACCAGCGACATATGCAGCGTCCGCGGAATCGGCGTCGCTGACATCGCCAGCACATCGATCGCCGCGCGCATCTTCTTCAGCCGCTCTTTATGCCGCACACCGAAGCGCTGCTCTTCGTCGACGACCAGCAATCCCAGGTCCTGAAACTTCAAGCTCTCCGACAAGATCGCATGTGTACCGATCAGGATGTCGACCTTACCCTCGGCTGTCCGTTCCAGGACTTCCTTCTTCTCCTTCGCCGTCCGGAACCGCGAAATCATGTCGACGTTCACGGGAAAATTCGCGAACCGTTTCTTGAAGCTCTCGAAATGCTGGAAGCACAGCACGGTCGTCGGCGCGAGCACGGCCACCTGCTTGCCATCCTGCACTGCCTTGAACGCCGCGCGCATCGCGACTTCCGTCTTGCCGTATCCGACGTCGCCGCACAGCAGGCGGTCCATCGGCTGCGTGCTTTCCATGTCGCGCTTGATGTCGGCAATCGCATTCAACTGGTCGTCGGTCTCGTTGAAATCGAATGCGTCTTCAAATTCACGTTGAAGGTTGTTGTCGGGAGAAAACGCCGTGCCTACTGCCGCAGCGCGTTGCGCATACAGCTTCAGCAACTCCTCGGCCATGTCCTGCATGGCTTTTTTCACGCGCGCTTTGGTCTTCGCCCATGCCTGGTTGCCGAGCTTGTTCAACTGCGGCGCCGGTCCCGTATCCGTCGACCGGTACTTCTGAATCAGGTCCAGCCGCGTGAGAGGAACGTACAACTTCGCATCATCCGCGAAGTTCAGAATCATCAACTCCAGCGGCGGCTGGTCTGGCTGTTCTAAAACCCGCAGCCCTTGGTACTGCGCGATGCCGTGCTCGACGTGCACCACATAGTCGCCGACTGCCAGATCGCGGAAATCCGAAATAAACGCCGCGGTCTTCGACTTTCGCGGGACTGTCCGCGCATTGACATCCGCGTCGTCGGAAAGATCATTCGCGCCAAACACGAACAACTGCCGTCCTGTGGCCCGGTCGAGGTCCAGCACCTGCACGCCGTTCGCAATCGCGGTGCGCACAATCACCGGCGTGCGCAAATCTCCACCCAGATAACTCGACTCCGAGTACACCGTCGACGACCCCGGCGCCTGCGTCCGCGACCCCAGCCGGTAGGCCACGCCATACTCCTGGAGCAACCCGGCCAGCCGTTCGACTTCCCCCTGATTTGGCGCCGCAATCAATACCCGCGCCTCGTTCTTCATCAGAGCCTTCAACTCATCGATGAACGCGGGGATCGACCCATGAAACCGCATCGTCGGCCGCGTCGCAAACTCAATCTCACTGGCGTCGCTGCGGTCCGCATCGATAATGTCGACCGCCCCAAGTTGGTCCAGTTCGCAGCCGGCGTAGCCGCGCACCTTGTCCTGCAACTCCCACGGCGACAGGTAGAGATCGCCCGGCTTCACCAGCGATCCAATACCAGCGCGGTCGTGCCGCTGCTCGACCTTGGTCCACCAGCGTTCGCCCTGGTTCTCCACCATCGCCGGCTCTTCGACAAACACCCGCGCCTTGCCGCCCATCAGCTCCAGCAGCGAAGAATTCGCGCCGGCCACCGCCGCATAAAACTCCCACCCGGGGAACACTGTCGCATCGCGCGCTCCGGCGTGCGTCTGCAACTCGTTCGGCGTCTCACCACCCTCAAGCTCCGCGCCTGCCGCTGTGCCAGACCGTGTCAGGCGCGCGTTAATTGCCGTCAACAGTTTTTCCGTAACCGGAGTCTCCGTGAGCGGCAACAGCAGCGCCGAATCCATCTGCGAGCTTGACCGCTGCGTATCCGGATCGAACTTCCGAATCGACTCAATCTCATCGCCAAAGAAATCGATGCGCACCGGCCGGTCCATCTCCGGCGAATACACGTCCAGGATCCCGCCGCGAATCGTCACCTGTCCCGGCATCTCCACCACATCGACGCGCGTATATCCAACCGACAGCAGATGCTCCACCAGCATCTCCGGCATGTGCTCTTCGCCCTTGCGCAACTCGAGTGCGAGTGCCGCATAATAATCGCGTCCAAACAGCTTCATGCACGCGGCCTCAACGGGCGCGATGACCAGCCGCGCGCTTCCCGTCGCCAGCTTCCACAGCGCGGCCGCGCGCTGCTCCTGAATCTCCGGATGCGGCGAAAGGTTTTCAAACGGCAACACGTCATGCGCCGGCAGCCGCAGCACTTCGTCGCAGTCGAGCACGCCCGTCAACTCACACGCCGCCAGCACCGCCGTATGCAGAGCCTCAGCCGCCTTGTTGTCGGAAACAATCACCAGCGCGGGCGCTTGCCCAGCCCGCACGAAGTACGGCAGGTACAGCGCTCGCGCCGTAGCCGTGAGTCCAGACACACGTCTCCGCCCCGTGCCACCCGCTACATGCCGGCGCACACGCTCAAATGCTGCGGAGGACTCCAGGTCCGCCATCAACTCGCGGACGAAGGGGAGAATCATGCTGTTTATAGTTTACCAACGCTTGGCGTGTGAAAGGCTTGCGGCCATGCGCCGGTCTATCTTTGGTTTCTTCGGTTTCTCTGGATGCGTGCCGCTCTGTCGCAAACCGCTTTCTCGCAGATGGATTACCACCACAAGTGGTATCGTCAGGCGCCGCATGCGCTGCTACGATCGTGGCGTTCCTGAAACTCAAACTGTCCCAGGAGAAAATTATGCGTTCCGCATCGAAACTCTTGTTCACCCTCGCGCTGGCATCGTGTGTGTCATTCACTTCGCCCCGGACCGCTCTCGCGCAATATCCTGCTCGTGAGAACACGATCTCGGTTTCGGGCGATGCGCAGGTCAATGTCGTGCCGGACAAAATTTCGATCACGCTCGGTGTCGAGAGCATCGATGCGAGTCTCGATGCAGCAAAGAGCGCCAACGATGCGAGTTGCGCCAGCATACTGGCCGTTTCGCAAACCTTTAAAATCAATCCGAAAGATGTTCAGACCGACTACATCAGCATCCAGCCACGGTATGACCCGAACGGAAGGATGACCATCATTGGCTATACCGTGCGTCGATCGATCGTCATTACGCTGCGCGACATATCTAAATTCGACACACTGTTGAACGCCGCCGTGGACCGTGGCGCAAATGTAGTCCTCGGCGTCCAATTCCTGACGTCTGACCTGCGCAAATACCGCGACCAGGCCCGTGAGTCCGCCATCAAAGCGGCCAAAGAGAAGGCCGATTTACTCGCAGGGGCATTGGGACAGAAGGCGGGCAAAGCGCTCACTATCAATGAACAACAGAATGGCTGGTGGTCGTCCTATGACAGTGGGTGGGGGCAATCCAACGGCTACATGCGATCGCAAAACGTCTCTCAGAACATGTCGAGCAATGGATCGGGCGATAACGACACTGGCGCGACCCTGGCCCCGGGCCAAACCCAGGTCCGCGCCACGGTGCAGGTCACCTTTCAACTCGACTAATACGAACCCGGTTACGGCTGCGTCGGCGTCACTACCGGAGCCGGCGGCGGCAACAGCTTGTTGACCAACGGCAGCAGTGCATCGGTCCAAAGCTGGTATCCATCGGCATCCGGATGCAGATGGTCCGCGCCCAACCCCTTCCAGTTATCGCCCACCGGAGTCATCAGCGGGACGAGATCCAGATAGTAAATCGTTTGGCCATCTGCAAACGTCCGCAGGATCGTATTCGCCGCCATCATTAAATCGTTCGCGCGCTTATTGGGCATAATGCTGACCAGAATGATCTTGATGCCCGGAAACATGGTCTGCGTCTTCGTCAGGACAGCCTTCACGCCATCCGCGATTTCCGGCGCCGTATTGCGCAGATTATTCGTTCCGATCAGCACGACAGCCACCTTCGGATGCAGCCGCTGAATCGGGTAGTTCTCCATCCGCCACAGCACATGCTGCGTCTGGTCGCCGCTGATGCCGAAATCCAGCGCATTGCGCGGCGCAAAGTTCGCTTGCCACGCCGCCTCCCCACGCGTCCGCCACCCCTGCGTAATCGAGTCGCCGATAAAAATCATGTCCGCATCGCGGCCGTTGAACCCCGCTACCTGCGCCGTACAGAACTTCAGCAGATCAGGGTTGTTCAGATACTTCGTAACGTCCGGCACGGTGGGCTGCGGCGGCGGGACGGGAAGCTGGGGCGCCGCAACCGGTGGCGCGACAGCCACCGGCGGCTGCTGCACCGCTGTCTGGGGCACCACCGTCGGCGGTCCGGATACGGGCGGCGCTACCGTCGTCTGGGCGAAAAACACGGGCGACACAAACCCGCAAACAAGGGCAGACACAAAGTTGAAACGACGGATCATCGGCAAGTCTCCATTCGCGATGAGTATAAAGGGCCGGACACTCCCAGGAGCAAACGCTCCTCCGGTTGCTAAAATTGAACAGCAATGGCAACCCTTACCGCACTCTCGCCCGAAATCCTCGACAAATACCAGCCCGTCATCGGGCTTGAAGTGCATGTCCAGCTGCTGACGCAGTCCAAGGCCTTCTGCGGCTGCCGCAACGAGTACGGCGGCGACCCGAATACCCACGTCTGCCCCACCTGCCTCGGCCTGCCCGGCGCGTTGCCCGTGCTCAATAAACAGGCAGTGGAGTTTGCTGTGCTTGCTGCGAAAGCCATCGGCTGCGAAATCCGCGAGACCAGCATCTTCTCCCGCAAGAATTACTTCTACCCCGACTCGCCCAAGGGCTACCAGATCTCGCAGTTCGACAAGCCCATCGCTGAGCACGGCGTCATCTTCGTCCCCGGATTCGATGATGCCGGGAACCCGGTAGAAAAGCGCATCGGCGTCACCCGCCTGCACATGGAAGAGGACGCCGGCAAAAGCCTCCACGACGGTTTCGCCGACTCCGCCACCCGTACCTACATCGACCTCAACCGCTGCGGCACGCCGCTGGTGGAAATCGTCTCCGAGCCGGACTTGCGCACCGCCGACGAAGTCTTCGAATACCTCACCAAGCTCAAGGAAATCCTGCTCTACACCGGTGTCTCCGATTGCAACATGGAGGAAGGCTCTCTCCGCTGCGACGCCAACGTCAGCGTCATGCTCAAGGGAGCGAAGGAGTTCGGCACCAAGGCCGAAGTAAAAAACGTCAACTCCTTCCGCTACATCCGTTCTGCCGTCGAGTACGAAATCGAGCGCCAGATTAGCGTCATCGAAGACGGCGGCCGCGTCATCCAGGAGTCGCGCCTCTGGAACAACGCCGAGGGCCGGACGTACTCCATGCGCTCCAAAGAGCAGGCCCACGACTACCGCTACTTCCCCGAACCCGACCTTCCGCCGCTGGTCGTCGGCGCGGAATGGCAGAAGCAAATCCTTGCGGAAATGCCGGAACTCCCTGAAGCCCGCCGCGCCCGCATGATCGCCGAGTACGGTCTCTCGCGTCAGGACGCGTTCACGCTCACCGCAGAGCGTGAGTTTGCCGACCGCTTCGAAACCGCGGCGAAGTCCGCGAAATCCCCGCGCCGCGTCGCTGCGATCCTGCTCAGCGAAATCACCATGCGCCTCCGCGCCGGCGGCCTTGAGCACGCGCAGTCCCCGGTCACGCTCGACGGCGTCGTGCTCGCCGCGGACCTCGCCGAAGCCGGCGAAATTTCCTCCAAGCAGCTCAAGCAACTACTCGACACCTGCTTCGCCGAGGGTCGCGACTTTGCCTTCATCTACTCCCGCGACAAGCCGCAGCAAATCTCCGATACCGCCGCCATCGAAGCCATGATCGACGAAGTCATCGCCGCCAACCCTTCGCAGGTCGCGCAGTTCAAAGGCGGCAAGCGCACGGTCGCTGCCTTCTTCGTCGGCCAGGTGATGAAGCTGTCGAAGGGCCAGGCCAATCCTGCGGTGCTGAACGAACTCGTGGTGAAGAAGCTCGACGCTTAATCTACGTCGACGGAGTACATCATGCGGAGGACGCGCGCGGATCGAGCCATCGAACTCGCGCTCCTCGTCACACTTCCCGTCCACGTTCTCGCTCTCTTCACCATGGCCGCGCTGCTGCTGCCTGCAATGCCGGGCCCCGGCCTGCCCACTCCCGAACTACGCCTCGCGACCATCACCGCGCACCCGCTGCTCTGGCATCTCGGCTGGCTCCCGTGGCACCTGTGCGCGCTTTCGGACCTCGCCCTCTCGTCTGCGCTGCTGATCGCCCGCTGGATTCCAAAGCGCGCTTCCACAATCACCTTCGGCTTCACCGTCGCCGCCTTCGCCATCGAGCAGTATTACGAGACCCTTTGGGACGCTTGTGCGCCGCATTACAACCCAGCCGCCTACGCCATCTTTGAACACCACGTCTACTTCGAAGTCTGTGTCGTAGCCGCGACCCTTTACGCGTTCATGGCCGTCGGCTGGAGCTGGTCGCTTTCCTTCGCGCCAGACTGGACCCGCACGCTCACCGTACTTTCCTGCGTCGTGTGGCCTGTGCTGCTCTTCGCCGCCTCCGCTCCGTTGCTCGCACCTGCCGTACTCGTGCCGCAACCGCTCATCGACCTCGGCAACAAAGTTGGCTTCGTTCTGATGACGATCTGGTTCGTCCTCGCGCTGGAAGCAGTTCTCCGCCGCACTCGCGTCACCGAACCCTTCGGTCGCATGTCCGCCTGGCGCGCTCCGCGGCCCGGCATCCTCGGCTGGCTTTGCGAACTCATCGCCAACAGCCGCTTTCTGCAATACGCCGCCGAGTTCGCACCCCGACTCGCGATGGCCAGCGACATCCGCGACGTCGTCTACATCAACTACCTCGTCGAAGCCGGACATCTCCTTCCGCTCGTTCCCGAAGGCCTTGAGCTCCAAACCCTCGGCGAAGGTAGGTACGCCTTGCTCAGCGTTCTCACTTACAAACACGGTGCCTTCGGTATGGACATCCTCGGCAAACTACGCCGCCCGCTGATGCCCTCTCCGCTACAAAGCAACTGGCGTATCTATGTGCACGAACCGCACACCGGCGTCACCGGTGTCTCTTTCTTCGCCAACGGAATCTCCAGCACCGCGACAGCGCTCATCGCGCGCATCCTCTCCCGCGGAGTCTCCATGGACGTTCCAGCAGAAATGTCCCTCTCCGCCGATCCCTCCACGGGCTGCATCATCCGTCAGCGCGGCGGCGAAGGCTCAGCGTACGATCTCGATGCCACGCTTCAACTCAGCGACGAGCGTCCGCTTCCTCCCGGGATCTGGTCCATCTGCTTCGCCACCTACGCCGACTTCCTCGCCCACTGCATCCCGCAGAACACGGCTCTCTCGGTGCAGACGTGGGACCGCCGCACAACCGCGCAGGAGTTTGACCTCGAAGGCCTGGCGGCCGAAATCCTTACCCTCACCGGCGAGGTCTCATCATCGACGCTGCAAACGTTCTGCGGCGACGCCCAGCCCCTCTGCTTCCTGGTGCCTCGTGTAGACTTCCTGCTGAAACGCGAAACCACGCTGCTCCCCGGCGAGGTGATGAAGAAATTTGACACAGCTTGAAAGCTCCATGGAAAGCCGTGCCACCTTGTTAGGAATAGGTTTATAGGTATGCAACATTCTCAGACGGGGACGACCCGAAAACCCCGGTCGAGACAACTCTGGTTGTTTCTCGCACTGGCATCTCTACTGCTCGTCGGCAGTTTTCGCTGGAATATCTTTCACATCGAAGCGGCACGCACCAACATTAACCTCGGCGTCGATGAGTACGTCACTCCCACGATGGAGCTCTACGCGACGGGCCCGGCGCTGCAACGCAGCCTCGGCGTGCTGAGGATCGTTTACGACAACGGCAGTTCCTACCCTTACATCATGCTCGCCGGCTTCCAGCGCATTCTGTACAGCGCGGTCTCGCCGCACAGCGCCGCGGGTGTCGATCGCGCCGTACCCTACCTGCGCAGCGCCATCGCCGCCGCGTTGGCCCTTACCTTCACCGCCTTCCTCTTTGTCGTTGCACGGGAGTTCGGCTTCTTCTGCGCGGGCATCACAGCCATACTCCTTGCATGGTCCAACTGGCTGATCGTTTTCGCGCCTGACCTCTTCTGGATTTGTGCATTGTTTTTTGTCCCCTTCGTTCTCGCATGGCTATTGGGAGACCCCGCACGCTCCATCAGGCAGCAACGCCTCCTCGCACTTCTCTTCACGTTCTTCTGCATCATGAAATGTCTTTGCGGCTTCGACTACACCACCAACATTTGTGCCGCTGTCTCGATCCCGTTTGTCTACTACGGCCTGCGCCGCGCCCAGCCTCTCCGCACCATTGCCGCCAGAATCCTCCGTTACGGCGCGCTAAGCGTTCTCGCATTTTGTTGTGCGCTCTCGCTGCAAATCCTGCAGCTCCTCTTCGTCGAAAAAATTCCCCCCAGCAGCATCCGCTTCTTCTTCGCGGAAGCTCGCATGCGCACCATGTCCAACGGCGAAGGCATGAGCAGCGGATACGACAACGCAGTCCTCTCCGTCCTGCACCGGCTGCACTTTCCTGCGGCAAGAGATGCAAGCATCGCTCCGTACCTGGTTCCACTGCGTCCCGTATTGCGCTATATTCGCTATCTCGCCATGGGCGCAGTCACCATTCCATCTCCTTTCCACTCCTTACAAATCCCCATTGGCCTCTTTGTCGTGGGCTTCGTCATCGCCTGCTGGCTTTTACGAAAGCGTCTGCGCGCCAAACCCCACAGCCGCGCCTCGGCATGGATCGCCGCAACCTTCGCAGCACTCGTCGTTTCGCATCTCTGGATCGTTGCGGCCAACGGACACATGACGCACATCATTTTCAACGCCATCGTCTTCTACATCCCGTTTCTCCCAATGGCCTATGTTGCCTTCGGCCTGGCGTGTGTGAAACTCCGCGATTATTTGCGCGACAGAAAACTGCACCGCCCACAAGAAGTTAGCGTCTAGTGTGGTGAGTCAATCATTCATTGTTTCGATCGAGGCCGGGAGCCATCGCTCGAGTAAAACAAAGGAAAACGCGGCGAGCGCAACGGACGCAAAGGATACGCCACGGATCCCGTGGCGAAAACATTGCGTCCATTGCGCCCTTGGCGTTTTCTTTTGCCTGCAGCCTGCTGTCGATTGCCGAAGAGGTTTAGGCCCTGGAGTAGCGAAACGAACTACTGACTCACCAAACTAGGGCATTTTCCCTGTCTCCAGGGTTCCCGAAACAGATGTGCAGCGGCGTTTTCATTACGGAAATCGCCCGTGAAGGTTGCAGCGTTGGACTACACCCACAGGAAAAATGCTTTAATCCCCCTATGCGCTCCTCCCGTAAACTCGCGTTCCTCTGCGCACTCCTTATGACCTCCGGCTGCCACAAAACCTACGTCCCGCCCGAAGCTCCCATGCCCGCGAACACCGTCCTGCTGTCGCAGATGATGCGCGAGCTTTCCGCGCGGCCCGGCTTCACCGAGACCCTGCTCGCCCAGATGGACAAGGGCGGCAAAAAGGGCCCGGCGCTGCTTACTCCTGCGCTCATCGACGAGCTACGCAAGCGCATTCTCGGCGACGACTGGTCCGGCCTCGACCGCTTCCCGGGATGGACCATGCGCCAGATCAACCCCACCGTCCGCGTCGTCGGCCACGTTGCCGGCAAAGATGAAAAGCTCGAAGACGCGTCAGCCGTCCACCCCGGCGCATCGCCTTCCGCCGCGCAGACCAAACAGTATCTCGACCTGGGCCCTTACTCGCTCGACAAGCAAGAAACCGTTTCGCTCGAGAAACCTTCCACGCTTCCTGCATTCACCACGGATGGCCTTATTAGCGAGCTTGGCGCAGGCGTCACGCGCGGGGACGGTCCGAACAATCTGGCCCCCGAACACGCGGAGTCCCAACGCCTCGCCGACATCCTCAATCGCCTCGCTGCAAACAAGTTGGACGGCACACAAACTTTTGGCGTGTCGAGATCATGGGCGGCAGTGATTGCTCTGGCGGGCAATGGACCACATGGGTCCGACAAGCCGCGCATGATCTCGTGGACGCCTGAGGATGTGATCGCCGATCTCCAGGCCACCGGCCACACCATCACCGTCACCGACACCCGCTACTTCGCCAACTTCGCCCACCTGCACTACAAGGGCGAGGATGTCATGGCCCCTTTCTGGGTCAACTCGCAGATCGTCATTCCCGGCTCCGGTGGCCGTCCACTGCTCATCCCCGTAGCGCACGCCGAGTACGAGTGGCACATCCGTGGCCCACTGCTCAACGCCGACGTCAGCTACTACTTCGGCATCGATGGCAAATCCGAGTGGCGTACCATGGACACCCTCGACCAGCCCTGGGTGCTCAAACGCGACGCCCACACCTATACCGGCGAACAGGCTGTCGAAGTCACACGCCTCGCCGGCCTGCTCACCGTCGCGTATATGCATCTCCATGCCGCGCACCCCACGCTGCCCTTTGGCGGCTACTATGCGCTCGGCGTTTGCCAGGACGGCGTCTCGGCGATCGAAAAGAAGATGACGGGAGAAGTCACCCTCTTCCCCAACACCGCCGACGCCGCACTCTTCACCGACTCGCGCGACGCCGAAGTCAACGCCCTTATCACCGCCATTCCCAAGGACCGCGACGGCAAGCTGCCGGAACCCGAACGCATCTTCGGCTCGCTGCCGGCAGACCCCGGCCCCAACGCCGACTTCAGCGCCATCACCATTCCCGGCCTCGCCGCCGACCTTACCGCCGTTCATGCCGCATGGACCAACGGCACACTCGTGCGCACGCACTCCCGCCTGCGCATGGTGCTGCTTATCGGCGTGCTGATCGGCGTCACCATGCTCGGCGTCAGTCTCACGCGTCACCGCAATCTCAAGGACGCCGATCATTTTTGATCGCACCGTGTTCGATGCAACGCAGTCTCCCGCAAATGCTCTCCAATGCGTGGGAGGTTTTATCCATGGCAACCGCAAAAAAGGCTGCAAAGAAGTCATCCGTAAAGAAGTCGTCAACAAAGAAGGCAACAAAGAAAGCCAGCGCGAAGAAGACTCCGGCAAAGAAATCTTCTGCGAAAAAGACCTCCGCAAAGAAGAGTTCTTCCGGCCGCAAATACGGCCCGGCCGCCGGCAAGCAGGTCGAGACCGAAATGCGCGAAATGAAGAAGGGAACGTTGAAGAGCGGCCGCTCCGGCAAGAAAGTCACGAGCCGCAAACAGGCCATCGCCATCGGCCTTTCCGAAGCCCGCAAGAAGGGCGCGAAAGTCCCCGCGAAGAAAAGCTAGATCTGTTCCAAAAAAGAAAGCGGCGGCCATCCACGGCCACCGCTTTTTTGTGAAGTCTTGAGTATCAGGAAGGCTTGCTCCTCGCCGGTTTCACCGTAGTGTTTTTCGCTTCGGTGTGGTTGCGAGCCCGGCATCTATATGTCGCGCCTTCAGCGCTCTGACACCAATTGCGTCTGTAACCTAGGCCTTCGGCCTAGGCTGGTATCGGACGGGCCTTCAGCCCTAAAACGAGAACGGACCATAGCTGAAGATAAATCGTTTTAACAGCGTATCGGGCTCACTACCGCAGCGTCCGCACGCGCAGACCAGCATGCACCGGAGCATCCGTCTGAGCGAGCTCGACCTTTGGCGTGGCCTTGGTCTTCGGCTTCAGAAGTGGCGCGTAGTTGCGATACACGCTGATGTGAAAACACGCCTGCTGAAACTCCTCTTCGACATCCAGCTTGCCTGCCTGCATCAACGGCCCGAGATACGCCCTCATCCACGCAATCTGTGCGATGCTCATTCCGTGCTTGCCGAAGTCCAGCGCCTGCCCGGTCAGATGCGGCGACGCGGCATCGCCATCGACCGCTGCGGCGTTGCCATTCACCTGCTGCAGCCGAAGCTGGTACTCCACCGTTCGCACCGCCGAGTTCAAGTGCAGAGGCTGATGGAACCGCGCATAGAACGCTCGCGCCGTATCCAACGCAAACCGCGCCGTCCACGGCCTCGCGTAGCGCCGGTTCTCCGGCAGGCCGCCGTTCACCTGCAGCGCCCTGCTGTCTTCCAGAGGCACAAGCAGATGCGCCGTGCGCATGCGATCGAGGTCCGTATCGTCCTGGATGCGGTCGAGCCCTTCGCTGTCCGCCATGGTGTTCTGGTGGATCAAAATGTCGCGCGAACCTTTCATCGGCGGCGGCACAATCAGCCTTCCGCTACGCGTGTAGAGAGGCCGCAACACGACCGGCTGCACGATCTCCTCCACCAGCGCCGCACGGCCTGCCTGGTCTTCCGGAAATGGACCGGCCTTCACTCGGCCGCTTCCGGAAGACCGAACCGGTAGAGTCGCCGCTGGGTTAGGAGCAGCCGAAGCCGTAGCGACGACAGGCGAATCCGACAACCGTTCATCGCCTTCGACAGGTGCAACCGGATTCGCAGCAGCAGCGGGCTCGGTGTCGCGCTTGAAATCAGCGGCAGTTACAGCCTCGCTCATCGCCAGCAGATCGTCCCCGGAATCCTTTGCCGCCGCGGCCGTAGCCGGTTCCCGCCGCTCCGCCACCGCTTGCATTGGCTTCGGAGGTGTAACGCTGTGCCGCGGCTTCCCGGTGTGCGCTCCAGCCCGATAGATCACCGGCGGATCGTTGTCCGCCTCGGCCGCACGATGCCGTTTATGCGTCCCGGCTTTCGGTGCGGATTTCTCCGCGGCCCTTGACTTCGTTTTCCGCGCTGCATTTTTACCGGGCTTAGCCTTTGGAGTTGTCCCCTGCTGCGGAGCCGTCTGCACCACTGCCCGGCGCGATCCATGATGCCCCACAGGCGCCTCGGCATACCGCACCGGATGCGTCGCCGCCATCGCCGCGCTTGCCCCCGCTGCGGCTACCAGCATGGCGCCAAGGCACACCACCGCGCGGCCTGTCCAACTGCCGTTGACCCACGAGTGCTTTGTCATTCCAAGTTTCAATAAGGTGGCCGCGAAGCCGCCGAGCATCTTCAAGCCTACCGCCAGCAGCCGAAGCCGAATAGTGGCGAACCGTGTTCCAGGGAGTAGGGAATAGGGATTAGCTTTCTATTCCCTATTCCCTACTCCCTATTCCCTTGCTTCTTGATACAGTAGTTTTCAAACGCTCCTGAGGTCTTCGAATGCTTGCCAGCTTTAATTCGCACCCCTTCCGCCTTTCCGCTCTTTCGGTTGCCTTCGCTTCGCTTGCCGCCGCGGCAGTGTTGTGGCAGCCTGCACCGGTTGCCGCGCACCCCGCTGCCGGCGGAGTCGACCCCGCCAGCGCCGAGTTCTATACCCAGAACGTGCTGCCCATCCTCAAGACCAATTGCTACCGCTGCCACGGCGCGCCCAACCACCGCGGCGGCCTCACCATGGACACGCAGGCAAGTCTGATGAAGGGCGGAAACGACGGCCCGGTCATCATCCCCGGAGACCCCGCAAAGTCCCTCCTGATCACGCTCATCCGCCACGAAGGTCCAGCCAGCGACCCCAGACCAATGCCGCCCAAGGACAAGCTCTCCGACGCCGACATCGCGACCATCACCGCATGGGTAAAAGCCGGGGCCGTGATGCCCAAGGACGCACAGTAGTCTTGCGATCGGAACCCTAATACTCTCCGCGATGTATCGGCAGGCGCGCCTTAGTACGCCCGCTGATACATCCGCGAGATTCTGTCCTGCCATCCCAGGCCGTCGTCGTCCAGCCAGGCCCACGCCAGTCCGATACCAAACGGAGAAGCCGCCAGCAGCGTCGCCAGCACCCGCAGCCGCATTGCCGTGCGCGTGGGATTGCTGTCCGCGAAGGTGCATAAGCCGATGCGCGCATAGCGCATCCCAGGCGTCGCTTCGCCGAGCGTGAAAAACAGCATCTGGTACAGCACAAAGAAGGCACACGCCACGCCTGCGATCATCGCTCCCAGCGTGGGCAACGGCGCCGCAACCCACCGGGCCCCGGCAAGTTCCATCACCACGACAGCAAACCCAAGCACCGCGCCCGCAATGCAGCTTCCGTCGACGAACGCCGCCATCAGCCGCAACTCCAGCGGAGCCGTTTGCGGCTGCATGGTGTAGTGAAACTGCGGTTCAGGCTGCGGGACAACCTTCGCCGCCGCCGAGCCCTCCAGCAGAATGCTCTGCCACTCCGGCGCGCTGGCAGGCTCCGCGGGCGCGTCAGAGATCTGTTCCGGCTCGACCTCAAAAATCCTCAACTGCGGCTCCGGCGCGGTCTCTTCGCGCAGCGGACCTTCCGCCAGGCGCGGCCGTGCCTTGCGCGCCGCCACCAACTGCCGCGGAAACTCGATCAGATTGCCCGAAATTCCGGCCACGTGCGGCACATACGGCTCAAACTCCGGCGCGCGCCGAAAGGCTATCTCCGCATCCAGCGCCGTGTGTTCGCTCTCATCCGCATCGGTCACCCGCCGCTCTACCCGCCGCGCGCTTTCGATCGGCGGCCGTATCGCGCTCAGGTCCTCGTACAAACGAACCGTCAGCCCCGCCGTCGTAATGTCCGTCGTACTGGACCTCTTGAAAGCCACAGCCTCGCTCTGCGACATGCCAACCGGAGGCATTCCGGCCAGCCGATGCTCCTCCATGCTCTCTGTCGTTGCTGCGTCGATATCGGCAACCGCGATGCCCCGCACACCGGCATCCGTATCCGTCCACTGCTGGAGCTCTTCCAGCAACTGCATCTGGGCTTCGGCCTTGCGTGCAGCGACTTCGGCCTCCGCCTGCGCCTGCTCCAGTGCCCGCTCGGCCTCCTGGGCGAGGAACTCGCGATACGTCACGCTGTCTTTGTAGCGCGCGGCCACGGCATCGCGCACCCGCGAGACGCGGACTCGCGGAGCAACCGGTGCTTCCGCTTCCGAAGCCCTGCCCGCCGCTCGCGCGTCACTGCGACGACGCCGATGCGCTGCCAGACGTTCGCTCGCAATCTGTTTCAGTGCCGCGGCGCTCTCCACGCCGGTGGCGCCGAAATCCAGCTCTACGATTGCTTCCTCTGTTTGCGCCGCACTACTCATACTCAAAACTTGCACCCCTATTGCCCGACGTTCGTCTAATTCCCAATACTTGTTTCATTCATAGCTGAATCAATCCCAGAGGAATTCGGTTCCCTACGACATTGCAACCTGCGAACGCGAAATCGTCTAAGCTCAACCATGTGGACGGCCTCAACATAGCTTCTCGAAAGACCGGCCATCGGGCCTCCCTGCTGCTGCGGCTCGCCTTTGCCTCTACGACTATCGTTTCCATAACTACCATTCTTGCCGTAACAAATCAGCAACATCTCGCTGCGCAACAGGTAGCAAGTCAGGCACCCCCCGCTCAACGCGCCAACCAGGGCGACGCCCAGCACAACGCCCAGACCGATACCGCGCTCCCCAATCTCCCCATGGCCGAGGTCATCAGCGTCGACGACAACACCCTTCCTCTGACCATCGAAGCCGACCTCTCCTCGCGCGACGGCAAGCTCAACCGCCTGCAAGGCAACGTCGTCATCCACTACAAAGGACGCACGGTCCGCGCCGACCGCATCACCTACGACGCAGAAACCGGGGACCTGACTCTCGAAGGCAACGTCGACGTCCTCGGCGGAGACAATGACGAGCACATCCAGGCCTCGCGCGGCTCCTACAATCTCAACTCCCAGACCGGAAAGTTCTACGACGTCACAGGCTCGGTCGGCTTGCTCTCCTCCGGCAAACGCCCCGGGTATTCAACCCCCAACCCTTTCCTTTTCTCCGGCCGGATGGTCGTCAAGACCGGCCCCATGGACTACGACGTGTACGAGGGCAAAGTCACATCGTGCCTTCTGCCGAATCCAGACTGGCAACTCTTCGCCGGCCACTTTTCACTGGACGGCTCGAAGGCCCGCGCCACCAACTCCACCTTCCGCGTGCTGAACGTTCCCATCGTCTTCCTGCCCTACGTCACCCATCCCATCGACTCGGCGCAGCGTCAATCCGGCATCCTGATCCCCAACATCGACCCTCACAGCTCCACCAAAGGCACCGTCATCGGCGACGAAGTGTACCTCGTCCTCGGCCGTTCCGCCGACCTCACCCTCGGCCTCCAGTATTTCTCCCTGCGCGGCTTTTCAGAGTCCGGGACCATCCGTTACATCGGCCCCGGCAATGACTTCCTCACCGGCCACTTCAGCGCCCTGCAGGACCGCGGCATCGTCCTCGGCGGCAAGCTCACCGACCAGGGCGGACAGGACGTTACCGCCGCCTTTCGCCACACCATCACCGCCCGCACCCGCTTCGTCGGCGACGTGGAATACCTCAGCTCCTACGTCTATCGCGAGGCGTTCAACGAGAGCTTCAACCAGGCTGTCTCGTCTGATATCACCTCCATCCTCTACGCCATCAACCAGCAGTACGGGTTCTCGACCTCCATCCGCGCCGACCGCTACCAGGGCCTCAAACGTGTGCCCATCGGCGCTCAGCCCGGCCAGCAGGTGCGCATCTTCCACGCACCGTCCTTCGACTTCACCGCCGTCGACCACCACATCCCACGCACCCCTTTCCTGTGGAGCATGGACAGCTCCATAGCTGGCCTCAAGCGTTCGCAGTTCAACTTCACGTCGTCCGGGATGATCGAACGCCTCGACCTGCGACCTGAGCTTTCGCTGCCACTCTCGGGCGGCGGCTGGCACACCCTCTCGTCGATCGCCGTGCGCGAAACGTTCTACTCCCGTAGCCGCTCCACACCCTACGGCCCCAACACTCCGCCGCATGAGCTGGTCGAACCCATCAACCGCAACTCCGTCGAAATGAAGGTGGACATCCGCGCGCCGGCCATCGAACGCACCTTCGACACACCAAAACCCCTCGTCCGTTTCTTCGGTCCACAGCTTCGCCACACCGTCGAGCCGGACCTCGTGTACCGCGACGTGCTCGGCATTGACAACTTCCTCGGGATCCTGCGCTTCGATGACATCGACGTCGCCAGCAACACGAATGAGCTTGAATACGGCGTTGCGCAACATATCTTCGGGCGCCGCCGCAAAACCAAACCCGACCCCTGCGCGGCCAGGCTCGCGGCGCTCCCCAACGCGCCTTCCGCCCAAATCGCTGCCGCAGATACCGACCTCCCCGATGTTGCCGAGCCCGAAGACACCGCCGGCAACATCGACGCCAACGGCATCGCTGTTCCCGAGGCCCCCGGCCCACCGCTGCGCACGCACACCAAAGACGGCTGCGTGTCCCCCGAGCCACCGCAGCAGGAGTGGTTCTCATGGCGCCTCGCCCAGCGTCACTTCTTCGATCCCGACTTCGGGGGCGCCATCATCAACACCCGCCGCAACATCTTCGACACCACACTGTCGCTCTCAGGGATCGCCTTCCTCACAGAGGCACGCGACATCTCGCCGCTGATCTCCCGCATGCGCTTCCGCACATCTTCCCACTCCGACATCGAGTGGGACTTCGACCTCGATACGGGAGCCAAGAAGTTCACCAGCAACAACATCTTCCTCGACGCCCACGAAGGCCCGCTCTTCGGCGGGGTCTCCTATGCTCGCCTCAATGCACCGGGCCGCGTTTACACAATCAACACCGCCAACCCCGGCACCCTAACGCCTGACGCCACCTCCGATTTCTCGCAAATCCGCCTACTCGCAGGCTATGGAAACGCCTCCAAGCCCGGCCTCTCGCTGGCTGGAAACGCAAATCTGGACCTCAAGCTGGGCAGCGTCCAATACCTTTCCGCGCAAACCAATTACAACTGGAACTGCTGTGGCCTCTCTGTCGAATACCGCAAGTACGAACTGGGCTCCGTCCGTAACGAAGGCGCGTACAAATTCAACTTCACGCTCGCCAACATCGGCACGGCCGGCAATCTCCGCAAGGCTGAACGCATCTTCTGATCCGCCTCGTCTAACTCATAGGGCATTTTCCCTGTCGCCAGGGGTCGCGGCATAGTTGTTCAATGGTCTTGGTCTACACCTGCGAGGGACATACTCCTGGCTCTGAGATAATAGGTGCATTGTGTTGCGTCTCGTAAAAACCCTTCCCACGCTCCTTCTCGCCGCCACCTTCGCCGCTCTCGGATGCCATGCTCAGGTCCCTGCTCCTGGTACACCGCTTCCGCCCGAAATTGCGCGCCGGGTCGAAGTCCTGCTGCGCCAGAAGGCGTCGCTCCCGCCCGGCGCGACCATCCAGGTGAGCCCGCGCACCAAGAGCGACTTCGCGGGCTACGACTCCATCTCCGTCACCTTCACCAGCATCGAAGGCAGCGTTTCGCACCCCATCAACTTCCTGATTTCGACCGACAACAAGCAGGTCGTGCAGATGACGAAGTTCGACATCTCCGCCAACCCCCGCGACCTCGTCTCAGGCGAAGGCCGTCCGGCCCGTGGCGGGCCACCCAGCGCCCCGGTGCTCATCGTCGGTTTCGACGACATGGAGTGCCCGTACTGCGCGCGCCTCAACGCCGATATCTTCCCCGCCATCACCGACCGCTATAAAGACCAGGTCCGCATCGTCTATCGCGACTACCCTATCGAACAGCACCCCTGGGCCATGCGTGCCGCAGTCGACATCAACTGCCTCGCGCAGCAGTCTCCTGGCGGCTACTGGAACGCGGTCGACTACATCCACGCTCACGCCGGCGACATCGGCACAGCGCCGCCCGCCAAGAACGCCAAGCCCGGCGATACCGCACCCGAGAAGACTCTCGACATCGCCAACTCTCAGCTCGATAACCTGGTCCGCCAACAGGCCGCCTTCCAGAAGGCCGACGCCAACAAAC
>Ga0207125_10025_pt1 | contig 37213 bp, 44 predicted proteins | sample Alteio_BWMinHeat_19_FD_153556 | JGI IMG/M metagenome (GOLD analysis project Ga0207125, IMG submission 153556) | Enriched cells from forest soil in Barre Woods Harvard Forest LTER site, Petersham, Massachusetts, United States -... | ecosystem: Environmental > Terrestrial > Soil > Temperate forest >...
CGCTAAACTTTGTTGTGGACGTGTGGCCGCGCCGTCGCCCTCAGTCCAGATGAAGCGCGTAGAATTGCCGGTTGACGGACACCGGCATGGCGCCATCAAAAACCTATCGCAACGCGTTGCGTGCCGTTCTGAGCCCGACGGAACGACGCGTGGTCGCGCGCTTGAATACGCCGAAAAAAATCCAGGATTTTCTCGACGCGATCCCGATCAATTTTGAGCCGGACGGCGACACCCACATGTCGCCGCGGCGCGTCCTTCGAGAGCGCAAGGCGCATTGTACCGAAGGCGCGCTGTTCGCCGCCGCCTGCCTTGCGTTCCACGGCAAACCGGCGTTTTTGATGGATTTGCGCGCGTTGCCGTCCGACCAAGACCACGTCGTCGCACTGTTTCGCGCCGGCAAACTGTGGGGCGCGATCAGCAAGACCAACCATCCGATATTGCGCTGGCGTGACCCGATCTATCGCAGCCCGCGGGAGCTCGCAATGTCCTACGCACATGAATATTATTTGCGCGGCGGCCGGATGTCGCTGCTGGCCTATTCCAAGCCATTCAACATGACGCGCTATGCGCCGCGGCGATGGGTGATCGCGGACGACGATCTCGATTGGCTGGTGCTGGCACTCGATAACTCGCGGCATTTGCCGCTGGCGTCCCTGCGCGCGCTCAAGCAACGCCGGCGTGCGTCGAAGCTTGAGCGGCGGGCATCGGATATCGTTGAATGGCGGGCGCCCCGAAAAAAACGGAAAGCGGCACCGAACAACAAGGGAAGAACGCTGATTGGCCAGGATATCTAAGTCTCATCAGCGGCTTAGGTACTAGAAACCTGACCCTTTCCGTTCGGAAATCAATTGGATTGCGATGCCATGGCGAGCTATCGTTTCGCAGCCGGCCGGTGGGGATACCCGTGGACAACAATCCAGACGGGAAAGTGCCGGAAAGTGAGGAAATCAGAGGATTCGCAATGAAGAGCACATCGATGTTGCTGGGCGCGGTACTGGCCGCGTTCGCGCTTTCGGTCGTTCCGGCCGCGGCGCAAAATCCGATCATCATTAAATTCAGCCACGTCGTCGCCAACGACACGCCAAAGGGTAAGGGCGCGCTGAAGTTCAAGGAGCTCGCCGAGAAATATACCAGCGGCAAAGTGAAGATTGAAATTTATCCGAACTCGAGTCTGTTTAAGGACAAGGAAGAGATCGAAGCACTGCAGCTTGGCTCGGTTCAGATGCTAGCGCCCTCCACTGCAAAATTTGCTCCGCTCGGCGCCAAGGAATTCGAGGCGCTCGATCTGCCCTGGCTGTTCAAGGACGACGCGACCTATGCCAAGGCGATGAAGGGCGAAATCGGCAAGTGGCTGTTCAAGAAGCTCGAGTCGAAAGGCATCACCGGCCTCGCTTACTGGGACAACGGCTTCCATATGGTGTCGTCGAACCGGCCGCTGCTCAACCCGGCCGATTTCCAGGGAATTAAAATGCGCATCTCCGGTTCGAAGATCGCGGATCAGTATTTCCGGATCATGGGTTCGATTCCGCAAATCATGGCGTTCTCGGAAGTCTATCAGGCGCTGCAGACCGGCGTGGTCGATGGCTGCGAAAACACCGCGTCGAACTATCTCACGCAGAAATTTGACGAAGTGCAGAAGCACATCACCGTCTCCTATCACGCGCACCTGCAATATGCGGTGATCGTGAACTCCAAGTTCTGGAGCGGACTGCCTGCGGACATTCGCGGCCAGCTCGATAAGGCGATGGACGAGGCAACCGACTACACCAACTCGATCGCCATGAAGGAAAACGAAGACGCGCTCGCCGAGATCAAGAAGAAGGGCGCGACCACGCTGCACTTCCTGACCGACGACCAGAAGAAGGCCTGGCAAACGGCGATGGCGCCGACCTACCAATGGGCCAAAGGCCGGGTCGGCCAGGAGGTGCTGGACCTCATCTCGAAAGAACTCGACGTCAAAATGAACTGACCGCAGCCAATGCGGCAAATATGGCCGGGAGCGGGGGCGCTCCCGGCCGTTTCGGTGGGGCGTGTTCAAACAAATCAATCGCGCGCTTAATCATCTCGAAGAGTGGCTGATTGCGGCCCTGATCGCGGGCGCGACGCTGCTGATTTTCGCCGCCGTCGTCCACCGCTACGGCACCGGCCTGTCGATTGACATCGCGAAATGGGCCACGACGCACGGCCTGACCCTCGTCGCGTCGATCTTCCACGGGATCTTCAGCTTCTTCGCGGCGCAGGACGTGTCCTGGGCGCAAGAGCTCTGCATCTACATGTTCATCTGGATGGCGAAGTTCGGCGCCGCCTATGGCGTGCGCACCGGCATCCATGTCGGCGTTGACGTTCTCATCAACATGGTGCCGCTGGCGTCCCGCAAGCGCGTGATCCTGTTCGCGCTTGGCTGCGGTGCCCTGTTCACCGGCATCATCGCCTGGTTCGGCGCGAGCTTCGTCGCCGATATGTGGGCGACCGGCCAGCAGTCGAACGATCTCGAAGCGCCGATGTGGGCGGTCTATGCGGCGATCCCGCTCGGCTCCGGCCTGATGTGCTACCGGTTCCTGCAGGTGGCGTGGTGGTTCTACTGGACGGGCCACCTGCCTCACCACAACGAGGCGCGGGTCGAGGGTGTCGACGCAACGGCCGACCTGTTGCACCCCTCCGACGAAGCCGATGCGAAGCCCAGCCGCTGGTCGAACCCGCTGGGCGTGGCGCTGATCCTGTTTCCGTTGCTGATCCTGGCGGTCTGCCTGGCCGAAAAGTCCGGGGTCCTCGTGCTGCCGCCCGAGATGCGCGCGCTCATCGTTTTCGTCCTGCTGGTTGCGCTGATGATTACGGGCATGCCCATCTCGATCGCGCTCGGCCTGACCGTGCTGACCTTCCTGTTCACCCTGACGGACGTCCCTATCGCCGCGGTGTCGATGAAGCTGTTTACCGGGATCCAGGGCTTCGAGATCATGGCGATCCCGTTCTTCATCCTGGCTGGCAACTTCCTGACGCATGGCGGTGTCGCGCGCCGGATGATCGATTTCGCGACGTCGTTGGTCGGCCATTTGCGCGGCGGCCTCGGCCTCGCCGGCATCGTGTCGTGCGCCATGTTCGCGCTGGTGTGCGGCTCGAGCGTCGCCACGGTCGCCGCGATCGGCGCCATCGTGCTGCCAGAGATGGTGCGGCACGGCTATCCGATGCGCTTCGGCGCCGCCATCATCACGGTCGCCGGTTCGCTCGGCATCCTGATGCTGCCGTCGATCCCGAAGATCGTCTATGCGGTCTCCACCAACACCTCGATCGGTGCGCTATTCGTCGCCGGTCTGTTGCCGGGCTCATTGTTGACCTTCATGCTCTGCGCTGTGACCTGGTACATCGCGAAGCGCCGCGGCTACCCGACGCTCGACAAGGCGAGCTGGAAAGAAACCGCGCGCACCTTCCGCGAAAGCATCTGGGGCCTGATGCTGGTCGTAATCATCATCGGCGGCATCTATAGCGGCCTGTTCACGGCGACCGAGGCGGCCGCGATGGCGGCGGTCTATTCGTTCCTGATATCGGTGTTCGTCTATAAGGCGCTCAAGATTCGCGACGTGCCGCGGGTCCTGCTGCGCGCCGCCAATACCAGCGCGATGCTGCTCTACATCATCACCAATGCGGTGCTGTTCTCTTACGTGCTGACCAATGAGAACATCCCCTCGGCGCTGGCCGACTGGATCACCGCACAGAATCTCGGCTGGTTCGGCTTCCTGCTGTTGGTCAACGTGCTGCTGTTGATCGCCGGCAACTTCATGGAGCCGAATTCGATCATCCTGATCATGGCGCCGATCCTGGCGCCGGCCGCCAAGAAGCTCGGCATCGACCTCGTCCATTTCGGAATCGTCATCGACGTCAACATGGAGGTGGGGCTCTGCCACCCGCCGGTTGGCCTAAATCTTTATGTCGCGTCGATGATCGCGCGGATACGCATTACCGAGCTGGCGGTGGCGGTCTGGCCATGGCTGCTGACCATGCTGGTCTTCCTGGTGATCGTGACTTATTGGCCCGCTCTCACGCTGTTCGTGCCGCACGCTTTGGGCATGCACTGAGCGCTGACGTCACGGCGCTAGAGTTCACCGGCCTTGATCTTATGCGTGCGCAACGCCGCAAGCTTGCGATCGCGGCGACGTGACAGTTTCGGCAAATCTCCGGCCGGCGGCGTTTCCCACTGCGCGATAATCCGCGCGACATTTACATCCGTGTAGGCATAGATCGGCGGATCCTCGAGCAGACGCGCGTAGAATCCGAGATAACGAGCGCAATAGTCCGGAATACCACCCGGCGCATTGAGCTCGATGGTCTCGAAGGGGCCCATGAACGACCAGCGTAAGCCCAGCCCGTCTTTGATTGTCTTATCAAGATCGCGCGGAGACACATAGCCCTCGCCGACCAGCCTGAACGCTTCGGCCAGCAATGCGCCCTGCAGCCGGTTGAGGATAAAACCCTCGACCTCTTTGCGGACCACAATCGGAACCTGATCGATCGCTTCGTAGATCGCTTTGGCGCGCTGAACCACATCGGCGGAAGTCCAGGGACTTGGAACAAGTTCCACAATCGGCACGAGATGCGGCGGATTAACCGGATGCGCGACGAGGCACCGCGCGCGGCCTTTCAGATGTTCGGTAAACCGGCTCGCGATAATCGCGGAGGTCGACGAGGCCAGAATAGCTTGAGGATCAGCCAATCGGTCGAGTTCAGCAAAAATCGCGAGTTTGGCCTCCACGGTTTCCGGGCCGCATTCTTGCACTAATGCCGCGCCGGGGACCGCCTCGGCAATGGACTGCGACACGCGGATGCGGCTTTCGGTGGCTGGATCGGCCATCAGGCCCTGCTCGGCCATCTCCGCCAGACTCGCGGCAATTTCGGTTTTAGCACGATCGCGGACGCCGGCCGCGCTGTCATAGAGCGTCACGTTCCACCCGGCTCGCGCGAACACGATCGCCCACGCTCGGCCGATCAAACCGGCTCCGATGATGGCTGCTGCGCCCATGGCAAGCCTCCTCCGCGCCTTTGACGGACCGTTGTTCGGCCGCAAGACTACCCTTTTATCGCAATCGGGAATGTGGTGGGCGCACCAAGGCTCGAAGGGACCCGCTGATTAAGAGTCACCAGATAGCTCATATCTATCAAGCCCATTGCGACATTTCTTCCGACCGTTCCGGGGTTGAACTGGAAGGGAAATTGGAAAATGTCGAAACGAAAAGTGGCGCGGTACAGTTTGGTTTTAGTCGATAGAATCGAGGTCTAGTCAGGATACAATGATTCAATTAGTGCCAGAGGGGTCCGTTGCGGTGGACACATCAATGTCGGTCCTTGTCGTTGACGACTCAAAAACGACATTGCGTATTGTTTCTCAGATGCTTCAGAAATGCGGCATCAACGATATTGCAGAAGCGCCTAACGGTGTGATTGCCTTAGAACGACTGCGCGCCGGCAGGTTTGACCTTGTAATCTCCGACGTTGGAATGGTGCCGATGAATGGGCTCGAACTTTTAAAGGCAGTGCGAGCGGATGCGGTCTTGAAGGATATCTGTTTTGTCCTAATGACCGCCCTCACAGAAACAGCAAAAGTACTGGCGACAAAGGATTACCGAGCTGATGGCCTTCTTTTAAAGCCCTTCACTGCCGAAATGCTGAAACAACACCTGTTGCAGCTTGAGAAGCTTAGCGCGCGATCCTAGTGTGCTGAAATTTGATAGAGTGGATCGAATTCACATTCTCCATACCACGGGTGAATGTCGTTTTCTGACACAAAGCCGACACGCTGACCATCGAGATACTGAGAACTCAAATGTCGCGTTCTGATCTCATCCCTTACGGTGCGCTGCTGTTGCGTATCGGTCTCGGTTCACTGTTTCTCGCACACGGGCTGTTGAAGTTGCTGGTGCATAAGCCCTCAGGTACCGCTGCTTACTTCCGCTCGCTGGGTCTGCCTAGTTTCTTTGGATACCTGACCATGGCTGCCGAACTCGGTGGCGGCGCGCTGCTCATTCTTGGCATCGGCACGAGCTTGGTGGCGCTTGCGCTAGTTCCGCTGATTCTCGGTACCATCTACATGGTGCATGGATCGAAGGGTTGGCTTTTCACCAATGAAGGTGGTGGCTGGGAATTTCCGGCTTTTTGGACTGTGGCGCTCGTAGTCCAATCGTTGATAGGCAGCGGCGCTTACTCGCTTGGTCACGCGTTCGGGCTAGTCTGGAGATAGATACGTTATTTGCGGCGGAGAACGCTGGCTCGAGGGCAAGCACACAAAGGAATATAAGCGAACCGCACGGTGGAATTCAGTAAATAGGTCACGTAGGAGCGGCCATCATGCGAATAGTGATTTACTTTGCGGCTTGGGTACTGGGCGCGGCTTTTGGAGTGAATGCTGTATCAGCAACTACAATGAAGTCGACCGCACCTGAAAAAATGATGCCGGCCGATCAAGCGAAGAAAATGCGAATGTGCCAAGAGCGCGCGATGCAGCAACAGATCAAAATGGAAGATCGCTCAAGGTTTGTTTCGGACTGTATGGCGGACAAAACAAAGTAATACGAAGGTGATTGGTTATCCTTGACGTGATCGCTGATTCCACAATCACCTGCCCAAGATGCGGTCATCAGGCGACCGAGCACATGCCCACGGACGCCTGCCAATTCTTCTATGATTGCAAGGGCTGCGGAGCGCGACTTAAACCTCTTCCCGGCGATTGCTGCGTATTCTGCTCCTACGGCTCGGTGCCGTGTCCGCCAATCCAACAAAATCAGTCTTGTTCTCCTTGAGCGCGGAAAAGCAAGATCGCAAGTAACTACCGGACGCCCCGACGACCCAGGCGACCGCGCCAATCCGAAGCCGGATCGGCCTTTCCTATTCCCGGGGTTGCTGCATAATACCGACTATAAGCAAGAAACCGGCAAGGGTTCGAGGGGAGAAAGTCATGTCGCGTCGTGCCGCATGTGCTCGCTATGACTTGGCTGGTTTGCGGCTGCGGCTGTATTTCCGAAATCATGATCCTGTCTGCCACCGCACGAGATCCGTGCGTGGGCGAGCCGCTGTGGCAATCGCTGAAAATCCGAGAGGGAGGAGTTACCGATGAGTGAAAAGTGGAAAGACGAAGAGTGGGCAAAGGATATTTGGTACAGCGGCAAAGTCACGCGCCGCAAATTCGTCGGCTGGGGTGGCGGCATTCTCGGCGCAACCATGCTGGTGCCGGCGCCATGGCGTGCCGCATTCGGCGCGGCGCCGCCCTATAAGATCGGCTCACTACAACCGTTGTCCGGCGCTGCCGCACTCGGCGGCAAGACCGCAGTGGTCGGCCTTCAGATGGCGATCGACCGCATCAATGCATCGGGCGGCGTTAATGGTCGGCCGCTCGAAGTCATCATCTCGGACGACGAATCGAAACCCGACGTCGGCCGCCGCAAGATCGAAAAGATGTTGGTGGAAGACAATGTCGACGTGCATGTCGGCGGCTTCCTCTCCAACATCTGCCTCGCTTGCATGCCGGTGTTTGAGGAGAACAAAGTCGTCAACATGATTAGCGTGTGCCTCGACACCACGCTGACCACTTCGAAATGCAACCGCTATAGCTTCCGCACTTACGAATTCGCGCCGGCGCAGGCGGTGGCGATCGCGCCCTATCTCATCAACAAGATGGGCAAGAAGTGGCACATCGCCTATGCCGATTATTCGTGGGGCCAGTCAACGCGCGACGCCTACGCGGCCGAGATCAAGAAGCTCGGCGGCGAGGTTGTCGGCAATACCGGCATTCCACTCGGCACCGCCGACATGACGCCGTTCCTGTCCAAGATCCAGGGCGACTTCGATGGCTTGTTCGGCATCTTCTTCGGCAAAGACGGCATCACCATCGGCAACCAGGCCTACGACCTTGGCCTGACCAAGAAGTACAAGTGGGCGGGCGACGGCGCGATCGCCGAGTCGGTCAACCTGCCGGCGCTCGGCAACAAGATCGAAGGCTTCGTCGGCATCAACCGTTACATTCCAGTGCTCGAAGGGACCCTCGATACGCCGGCGCTTCGTAAGTTTTTCAATGAGGCCAAGATCCGCCTGGCCAAAGTCGACCCATCGGGTCCGCTACCTGATCGCTATGTGCAGTCGAACTACGAGTCGATCAACGCCTTGAAGCTCGGCATGGAAAAATCGAAATTCCAGGGCCGCCAAGACACGATGAAGCTGATCGAAGCGCTCGAAGGTCTGGTGATGCCCGCGGGTGATGATTTCCCGCAAGGCGGTGGGGTGATCCGCAAAGAAGACCACCAAGCCTTCATCCGCCAGTTCATCTTTGAGATCAAAGGCGGCAAACATCATCTCGTCGAGACGGTCCCCGGCGAGAAGACGATGGTGCCGCCGGCCTGCAAGTTCACTACGGCGTAAGTGAGCGTACAGCTCGTAACCGACGTGCGCTCCCCGGCGAGCAGCCGGAGAGCTGCGTCGGCCCCGATTCTCAAAACCGAGCTGTTGACCGTCCGTTTCGGCGGACTGGCCGCGCTCAACCAGGTCAATTTTGAAGTCCAGCGTGACCAGGTCCGCGCCATCATCGGACCGAATGGCGCCGGCAAAAGTACGTTCTTCAATTGTCTGACCGGTGTGCTGCGGCCGACCAGCGGCCGTATTCTCTTCAACGGTGAGGAGATCAGCGGGTTGCCGTCGAATGCGATCTCGCAAAAGGGTATCGCGCGCTCCTACCAGATCACCAACATCCTGCCCAACGCCACCGTGCGAGAGAACGTGCGCATTGCCGCGCAGTCGCGCCGGCATGCGTGGAATATGATTCGGCATCACAGCGATTTTTCCGACATCAACGAGAAGGCGGCCGCCGCACTTGAATCGGTCGGCCTGCTGGGCAAGGCCGACGAGTTGGCGACCAATCTGTCGCATGGCGAGCAACGCCATCTCGAGATCGGCATCGCGCTCGCCACCGAACCAATATTGTTATGCCTCGACGAGCCGACTGCCGGCATGAGCGCGGCCGAGACGCACGACACAATGCTGCTGGTACGCAAGATCGGCAAAAATTTGACTATCCTGATCGTCGAGCACGACATGCAGGTGGTGATGGAGCTCGCGGATCGCATCACCGTGCTGCATTACGGCACAATTCTCGCTGAAGGCACGCCGGACGAAATTCAAAAAAATCGGAAGGTGCTGGAGGTCTATCTCAAGACATGAGCGCCCCGCCGACCAGCACGCAGCCGCTCGTCCAGGTCGAGGACGTACACACCTATTACGGCAAGAGCCACATCCTACATGGCGTGTCACTGCATGTCGGAGCGGGCGAGGTCGTCGGCCTGCTCGGCCGCAATGGCGTCGGCAAAAGCACCACGCTTAAAACCATCATGGGTCTTGTACGTCCGCGCCAGGGCAACGTGCTCTATTGCGGCAACTCCATTTCCGGTTTGCCCGCGCACAGGCTTGCCCGCCTCGGCATCGGTTACGTCCCGGAAGACCGACGCATCTTTCGCCTGCTCACGGTGATGGAGAATTTGCGCACCGGCCTCGACCGCAGTGGCGTGACCGCAGAAAAAAAACAGTCGTTGCTCGACAAGGTATTCACGTATTTCCCGGTGCTGGCGGAGCGGCGCAATCAGGCAGGCGGTACGCTATCGGGCGGCGAGCAGCAAATGCTGGCGATCGCGCGCGCGATGATGCTTGAGCCCAAGATCATCCTGCTCGACGAGCCGACCGAAGGCCTGATGCCGCGCATGGTGTCGCAGATCAGCACAATCATCGACGTCCTGCATCAGGAGAATGTCGCCATTTTGCTGGTCGAGCAGAACGTGCCGCTCACCCTCGAAGCCAGCCAGCGCGTCTACATCATGGAAAAAGGGCTGGTGCGCCACCACTGCGCCACTACCGCGATCGACGTGAACGATCCGGTGATTAAGCAATATTTGGGAGTGTGAGCGTTGGATGCCGTCGTCCACTTTTTGCAGGCCATTCCCTGGGACCAGATCGTCATCCAGACGCTCAACGGCATCGTCACCGGCATGATCCTGGCGCTGGTCGCCTCCGGCCTCACGCTGATTTTCGGTATCATGGACGTGGTGAACTTCGCGCACGGCGAGTTGTTCATGCTCGGCGCCTATGTCGGCGTGATCGTTCTGGCGAGCACTGGCAGTTTCTGGATGGCGCTGGTCATCGCGAGCCTAGTGGTGGCGATCCTCGGCGGCGCGTTGCAGGTGGTGACTCTGCGGCCGCTGATCGGCCGCGATCCGCTCACGACGATTCTCGCCACCTTCGGCATTTCGCTGGTGTTGCAAAATTACGCGCTGTGGCAGTTCGGTCCGTCGTCGCGCAAGATCAACGAGCCGATCACCGCGCACTTCAACCTGTTCTATCTCGAATATCCTTGGTACCGACTGCTCATCGCCGGGTTGTCCGCCGTCATCATCGGCGGCTTCTGGATATTCCTGAAATACGGGAAGTTCGGCGTGTGGATCCGCGCCACCACGCAGGATCGTATGATGGCGCAGGCGATGGGCATTCCGGTGCCGTGGGTGCATACTGGCGTGTTCGCCATCGGCGCCGGCATGGCGGCGGCGAGCGGCGTGCTGTTCGGCCCGCTGGTCGGAGTCAACCACACCATCGGACTCGACTGGCTGCTCAAGGCCTTCATCGTCGTCGTGGTCGGCGGCATGGGCAACCTGGGCGGCTCGATCCTGGCCGCGATCTTCATCAGCCTGCTTGAATCCTACGCCTCGATCTGGGTGAACCCGTCGCAAGCGGTGATCGTTTCCTTCGTGGTGCTGATCCTCACGCTGCTGTTCCGTCCCACCGGCCTGTTCGCGACGCCAAAATGACCAAACGCTCGAACAAAACGTTCTGGATCGGATTCGGTCTCGTCATCGCGCTGCTGACCGTGGCCCCGTTGGTGCTGCCGGAATTCTGGCGTCGCTTCCTGACCGAAATTCTGATCTGGGGCCTATTGGCGATGTCGTCTGACATTCTGATCGGATATACTGGTATGATCTCGTTCGGCCATGCGGGCTTCTTCGGCCTCGGCATGTACGGCGCGGCCGCCGCGCTGCTGATGGTGAGTCCGCCCAGCCTTTTGCTTGCCATCGGATTCGGTTTGATCGGTGCCGCCGGCGTGTCGCTGTTCGTTGCCTATTTCTCCACCCGGCTGCGCGATATCTATTTCGCCATCACCACGCTGATTTTTTCGCAGATCTTCTACGTCATCATCTTTACCTGGACGGAAGTCACCGGCGGCGAGAACGGACTCAACTTCAGTCGTCCGCGTCTGACGATCCCCGGAATTTATTCGGCGCCCTTCACCAGCACGACGCTGCACTGGTTCGTTCTGACGGTGGTGGCCTCGTCCTATCTCATTCTCCGCCATATCACGCGGTCGCCGTTTGGCATGGTGCTGCAATCGATCCGCGAGAACGAGGGCCGCACGCGTGCCATCGGCTACCCGGTCGAACGCTACAAGATTGTCGCCGTGATGCTGTCCGGCCTGTTCGCGGGTTTGGCTGGGGTGCTGTATGCAATTCAGAACCGGTTCGCCGCGCCTGATTTCGTCTACTACCTGGTGTCGGGGGAGACTGTGATTTACAACGTGATGGGCGGCATCGGCACGCTGGTCGGGCCGATCGTCGGCGCCGGCTTCTTCCTGCTGCTGCGCGAATTGCTGTCGCGCCTGTTCGGCGACCAGTTCCCCTATCTCATCCCGCTCGGTGTCATCTTTATTGTGATGATCATCTTCCTGCCACAGGGCCTGCTCGGCTTCGCGCGCCGCTGGCTCAACCGCTAAGCCCAGCTCACGCCGAAACGTGACGGGAAACAATCTCGGCGCATTTTCTACGGGACCAGTGGCTGTGTTCGCGTATTTTTTGCGTCGAGCGGCAACTGGTCTCTGCCAGTAGCATTTCGGGATTTCGTGCCTTTAGTCTCTGCGAGTGGTCTGGGCGACATCACTCCGGTCAAGGCAGGACAAGTAGACCGTTTCGGTTGGCGTTTGTCGGTAAATTTTACGAACGCATGCCGATCGCTCTGTCCCCTGCACCCAGCGGCATTCACAACGCCTTGCTGGAAAAATCAAATCGTAGCAAACTTATTCCCGATGCCGGTTCGTTCGGAGAACGTCCGTTCAGCGACCCGCAGCAATGCGGCAATTTCTGAGAGATCGGCCATGGCAAAGCGCATCGATCACGTTCATTGGCCCGACTCGCCCGATCTATGGATGCCCTATGCCCCGGCGATCACTGTCCGCGGTGGCACGACGGTATTTCTCGCCGGCGTTACCGCCGCGCCCGTCTATCATCACCACCCGCACCGACCCGAGGAATTCGATAAAATGCCGGCGACGATGGAGGGGCAGACGCGGGCCGCGCTCGCTAATTTGAAGCGCAGCCTGGACGCAGTCGGTGCCGGCTTTGCAGACATCGTCACCGCGACACGCTTCGTCACCGATCTTTCCGACCAGGATGCGCTGAATCGCGCTTGGGGCGAGTATTTCGGCAAGAACAAGCCGACCACGACAACGGTTCAGGTGGTACGCCTCGCCACCGATCCGCGCTGCCTCATCGAGATAAACGCAATCGCTATCATTGACTGACCGAAGACGCGACGGCGCCGCGATGGAGCGGCAGCCCTGATCTCTGTGCCGCGGATTGACCCCAAACGGCCGATTAGAGAAGCGGACGTAACGCGGTCATTGCGGAGTGTCTGCTTTCGGAAAGGCGCCAACTCGGGGTAGCAGACCTACCTCGGAGGCCTTTATCTGCAGAGCGAGATACTTGGAGTAAATACGGCATTGGGCAAAACTGCCAGCGATGAACCAGAGGCCCGACTGCCCGGTGCGTTTGAACATGTTGCGCAACTCCTGGTCATCGCCGAATCCCCAGATCGGGCCGACACGAGTGGCAACGTCGGCGCCAAACAACTTGCTGACCAGATGATTCTGGCCCTTGTAACCGGTTGCCAGCACGATCAGGTCGGCGGCGAGGGTATCGCCAGTGCGCATCCGCGCTCCTTCCGCGATGAATTCGGCGATATCGGAAAATTGCACCAGTCCGACCTCGCCTTTGACGATCAAATCGGAGCAGCCGACGTTGAAGTAGTAGCCGCCGCCGCGGCTAAGGTACTTGAACTGCCAGCCGGTCCCGTCCTCACCGAAATCAAGCTTGAATCCGACGCGCTCAAGTCCATCGAGCAGTTCCTTGTCCAGACTCTTCGCTTGTTCGGTCAAGAGGATGTGGCTCTTCCTTGCCAGTGAAAGCGGAATGGACGTAGTGATGAGGTCGCAGTCCTCCAGTGAAGGCCCTTCGTCATAGAGTGCATAGGGAAGTTGCGCGCTCGGCTCAACATTGACGATCAAGGTCGGGCTGCGCTGTACGAGCGTGACCTTCGCCCCGCTCGAATGCAGGTCCTGCGCAAGATCATGGCCGCTGTTGCCGGAGCCGATGACGATGACGTTCCTGCCCTTCCAGGCCTCGCCGTCGTCATACTGGCTTGAATGCAGGACCGTGCCGCCGAAGGTGCGCAGCGTCGGGATGTCCGGCAGGCTCGGAATGCCGCTCACTCCAGTGGCTAAAACGACGTGACGCGGGTGCATCTCCCGCTTGGTGCCGTCGGCCCGACGTAGCACAATGGACCAACGTCCGGCCTTCTCGTCGTAGGTGCCGCCCTCGAATTCGGTGGCCGTCCAATAGTTGAGTTCCATACTTTCCGCATAGGCCTCGAACCAGGCGGCAATTTTGTCCTTGGGGATATAGGCCGGCCAGTTCGGCGGAAACGGCATGTACGGCAGGTGGTTGACGCGCACCTGATTGTGCAGGACCAGCGCGTGATAACGATTGCGCCAATTGTCGCCGATGCGCGCTTCGCGATCCACGATCAGCGTGTCGACACCCAATTGTGTGAGGCGTGCGGCAGTCGCAAGCCCCGCCTGTCCGCCACCAACAACGAGCACAGCCGGATCACGGTCGGCATACTCGGCGGCCGCCGTTCTAAGGTCGAGCCAGTTGGGACCGCAAAAATCGCGTGAATAGGCCTTGCCCTGCAGACGCGATTTCCCGGCCTGTTCCTCCAACCCCTTGAGTTCGTCGAGGGCCGTGAGCAGCGTCCATGCTTTGAGCGTGGTGCCATCGTAGGCATCGGGGGTGAGTCGCAGGACTCCGCTGCCGCGACCGTCGGCGGTTTCAAACCTGAAGATCGCCTCGATCGCGTTGGTGCTCGCGCGCATGACATGGCGGGGCGCAGCCCGATTGGGAGCAGTCCTGAAACCAGCCGGTCGGGCGCGGCCAACATTCGCGTTCAGCTCTCTCAGAATGGCGTCCGAGCCGTCGACCGTTTTGATGTCCCAGGTGAGCGCGAGCACATCGCGCCAATGGCTGTCGGCATGAAACAGCGTCTTAAGCAAACCGTCGTCGGACTCCGCAAGGGCCCTTTCGAACTGCGCAAGCCAATTCCCCGCAGCGGTCGCGGCGGATTCTGTTTCTGTCTTTGCCAGCATTCGCGCCCCACGCATCGATCTGCGCGACTATCTCTAGAAGTTTCAACCTACACCGATTGAGGCCGGCGAGCGAGGGGTGAGACACGAACCAACTTCCGGTCCTGACACGAAGTGGACATTGTCCAACAGGCTCACCAGCCATTAACATTTGGGCTGACCTAGGGTCCTACAAAGTTACCATCTTTCCACTGCCCAACTCTTGTTTTGCCATCGGGAAATGTTTCTGTGCCTTGACCGTTGCGTTTGTTATCCTTCCATTCACCAGCGTATGTGGCACCACTTGGAAATGCGAGCGTGCCTTGACCGTTGTGTTTGTTATCCTTCCATTCGCCGACGTATGTGGTGCCGTTAGGTAATTTGAATTTGCCATATCCGTTGCGTTCGCCGTTTTTATATTCGCCGACGTATGTGTCGCCATCAGGAAATGTGCATATGCCATGCCCGTTGGGTTTTCCGTCCTTCCACTCGCCGACGTATTTAGTGCCATTGGGTAGTATTCTTGTTCCTTGTCCGTGAAATACACCGCCCTTCCATCCACCGACGTATGTGGCGCCATCGGCCTGTGTTTGTGTTCCTTGTCCGTTAGGTTTGCTGTCTTTCCATTCGCCGACGTATGTGGTGCCATTGGAAAACGAGTGTGTGCCTTGTCCGTGATATTCGTTGTTCCTGAATTCGCCGACGTATTTGGTGCCATTGGGTAGTATTCTTGTTCCTTGTCCGTGAAATACACCGCCCTTCCATCCACCGACGTATGTGGCGCCATCGGGCAATGTCTGTGTGCCGTGCCCGTTGGGTGTTCCGTTCTTCCATTCGCCGACGTATGTGGCACCATTGGGAATTGAGAGTGTGCCTTGTCCGTTATATTCGTTGTTCCTGAATTCGCCGGCGTATTTGGCGCCATCGGGAAATGTGAGTGCGCCTTGTCCGTGATATTCGTTGTTCCTGAATTCGCCGACGTATTTGGTGCCGTCGGGCAATGTGAGTATCCCCTGTCCGTTTCGTAAGTTGTCTTCAAAGGACATCTCATAGCCTCCGAACGCCAACTAAAACTAGTTCCCGTTAGTCGCTCAAGACTCACACCAACTCCACCGCATTTCGCATTGTTTCATCGCTCACATCACAATATAGCGCTGTCGTGCCGATGTTGCGATGCCCCATGAGCTTTTGGATGGTCCGCATGCCGACGCCGTTTGCGTTCAGGCGCGTGGCACAAATGTCCTTCTCCCTGAATGCGAAGACGCCCGTATTCCCGCCATTTCGTAAATTTCTTTAAACAGCATTGACAGGCTCACGGTCGAAAACGCTCGGCCGTTGCGTTGCGATGCAATCAAGCAGCTGTCATTTCTCCAAGCCGCTCGTGTCTTTAAGTAGCCGCCGATCTCCTTGCGAACACGACTAGCAGGATGCTTTTTTTGGTATATCGGCAGCCTTACATCTTTTTACTTATGACTCCTTTTCACTTTTGTCTTCATTCGTGCCGCTAAAAACGCCCTTGCATTCCCTTTCAAATAGTCTTGTTGATCTTCGCCAAGCAACTCCATTGCTTTTATATCCGATTTGGATTTTCTCATGATCTTATCGATCATGGATATCGAGGCGCGATCTCTTACAGCCCTTACTTTCTCTAACGTCGATTTTTCTTTTTTTGCAGAGTCAGCAATTTTATGAACCATCATGACGCACTCTCCCCGATCAACGACGCTTTTTGAGTTGCTCGCGTAATTAAGCTACGCCGACCACTGGGGCTTGAACAGCCGATAAAGAAGCAAAGAACTGCCTGCGGAAATTACGTTTAATGGCTTGAGCGGCGTAGATTTTTCGGGTCGGTAGGTTCTTTCTTCTCGAGCACAAAACTTCCGAGGTTCGCCAGAATGTCAGCCATCAGCGCAGACTGTTCATCTGGCGGCACCATCAAAATGATGTCGGCAAGAACTTCCGTTACCTTCGCAGCAACTTCCGCAACATTGGCTTCTTCAGCCTGTAATTGGCTTTCCAACAATTCGTGAATTTCGCAGTGCAAACATTCAGCCATCGGAAGCTCCCTCGGATATCAGCAACCTATTCCAACGCCGCCGCGATTGCCGTGCGCCCAAAGCTGTCATACACGCCCTACCTGCTACTCACCACGATAACATCATGTGACATTTGGGCGTTTTGGTGCAAATAGGTTTCCACGTCTTTCGCCGTCGCTTGCTTGTCGTATTTGGCGTTTCGTAACGCCTCCACCAATTCGCTCATCCTCGTGATTTCCGTCTTGCGTCCGATCATGGGGTTTGCCCAATTCGTTTGTAATTATGTTCAGACCAAGTGAGCTTTGGTTCGGGTGTTGGTTCACACGGAATAGCGACGTTTTGGTTTCGCAACCATTGCATAGTGCTGCGTCTAAAGATTTGAGACCTCGTTGGGTCCTGTTGATCACAAATTAAATGAACCGTCGCCAATACTCTACATTTGGGATTTTGGTGGGCGCAGCAGGGCTCGAACCTGCGACCCGCTGATTAAGAGTTAGATTTTATTGCAAAGATAACAATGACCTGGAAACCCGCCAAAAGCAGCCATTCCAAATCAATTGGGTACGAGCGAATTGTAAAACGTGATTTTGTTTGCTCGGACCTGCGAGCGCACCGTTACAGTTGGCAAAAATAAGACAGGGCCGTGGGCGACCCTGTCTCAATGCGATAACCTCCTGATTAAGTGCTTAGGGAAAAAGGGATGCCGCTACGTTCCGACAATTCGCATCTCCACAGTTGGTTTCAGCGAAACTAGTGTTGCCATATCATGGGGACAGCCCAAAGGCATCTTGGGCCGACGGACCGCAGTTGTGTTGGACCGCGATTGCACACGTCTGTGCGGTTCCAGAGGCTAGTCCTTTGAAAAAATCTAGACCGCGCCGCTGTCCGCTCGGCTCATGCCGGCAGCCGACTACAACCCATTACGAGCCGCAACGCACTAAGTTGGCCCTACGTCCCCCCCTGGCCCACCTCCCACAGCTTGTCGTCGTCAGTGACACCCTTTTGTCCCCCCTTTTTGGGCTTCAGTGTCTGCTGGCCGGGCTTCGGCGTCTGCTGGCCGGACTGCTGCTGGCCGGGACCGGGCTGGCCACCTTGGCCGTGCTGCTGGCCGCCGGGTTTTTTTTGTTCGCTCATAATCTTCCTCCTTTGCTTCCATTTACTTCCCCAAAGGAAAACGTCCGGGCATCGATTTATGTTCCAGGTGCTTTTGTGGCGCTTCTTGTGCGGCACAATGCAAGCGTCGCGCATCGCAGCAAATTCGGCCACCGGCGCCAAGCCAGATATCAGGCTAGTCTTAAGTGGTCGTTCGGCAACAAACAGGGAATTATTTTCGCAGAGTCTCGTAGCTACGACCCGGATCCGTATGCCCGGCGACCCAGGTCTCCGATACCTCCAGACTAATTGCGTCAATCGCCACGAGGTCGGCCCGGTATCCGGGTGCGAGCTGCCCCAGCCAGCTATCTACACCTACGAATCGCGCAGGATGCGCTGATGCAAATCGCAATGTTACCTCCAGAGGTACACCAAGCAGGCGAACGCAATTGCGAACCGCGGTGGCCATGTCGAGACTAGTGCCTGCCAACTTTCCATCCCCCCGCACGCATCGACCGGCGCCCATTTTAATTTCTTCACCGTAAAGAACGAAGGTAGAATGGCGTCCTCCGACGGGCGGCATCGCGTCCGTCACCAGTATGGGCCGGGCGACGCCCCGCAATGCGAGACGCAGCATCGCAGGGTCGACATGTGCCCCATCCACGATCATGCCGAACCACGCATCAGACGACTCTAGCGCAGCCGCAATAGGACCCGGTTCGCGACTCGCCAGCGCCCGCATAGAATTAAATAGATGCGTGAAGCCGGTGAGCCCTTCTAGCATGGCGTGGCGCGTTTCGGCGTAAGTTGCCATCGAATGTCCAAGGCATACCCGAACGCCAGAACGTGTTAGCTGGTGGATGAAGCCCTCCGGCACTTGCTCGGGTGCCAGCGTGACAACCATAACCCCCGATCGCACCGCGGTGAGCATGGCAACGTCCTGAGCCGTCGGCACACGGATATGGCTCAGTCCATGCACGCCCGGCATTTCAGGGGAGAGAAACGGGCCTTCCAGATGAATCCCGATAACGCTGGGTTCCTTATCAACCAGCTCCTCCACGACTGCGAGTGCACTCTTCGTTTTTTCGCGAGTATCGCTGATCAGCGTCGGAAGAAACGCCGTCGTGCCAAATCTGCGATGCGCGGCGGCAATGGTACGAATTCCCTCAGCCGTCGGCAGGTCATTGAACAGCACATCGCCGCCGCCGTTCACCTGCAAGTCAATGAACCCAGGCGCAAGCCAAGCGCCGTCGGCCACAGTGCGGACGGAAATCCCTGCCGATAGCTCGGCCCGCGGCACCACTGCGACAATGTGAGTGCCCTCTATGACGACGGCAGCATTACGCCGTACGACCGCACCGTCGAAAACATAATCAGCCGTGACGGCGTGTTGCATTTGTGTGCTCATCGCGTACGAGTCACCTTTTGTAAGTGGCGCGGCCGGTCAACATCACTGCCACGCTGCTCCGCGATGCGGAGGGCGAGTGCATAGAAGCTTTGGATTAAGCACACAGCGTCAGCGTCCGGATGATCGAGCCCAAGAGCAGGAAGCCGGCCGACTTCCGGTCCATCTTGGTCAGTTGTGAAAAGCGCTGCGCCCTTCCGTCGTAGATCTGCCGCAAGGTCTCGCAGACCCATTGCGGCGGCATCGGTCGGCATGAACAGCATAATAGGATAGAGCGGAGACACCAAAGAAATTGGACCGTGCTGGAATTCCGGGCCACTAAAGGCTTCGGCGTGAAGATTGCAAGTTTCTTTCAGCTTCAGCGCCGCTTCGCGCGCGATCGCGAGTGTCGGTCCGCGACCGATTGTTACAAGACTGTTGGCCGCTGATAGGGCGCTTAGAGCGGAACTCCAATCAAGTTCGGAGGCGGCGGCCAGACGATCAGGTAGACGGTCAATGGCCTCAAGCAGCACGTCATCATTCGTCCACGCAGCAATGAGTCGCAAAAGCACGACTAGGGACGTCACGAATGATTTCGTGGCCGCTATGCTCACCTGGGGTCCGGCCGCCATCGGCAGCGGAAAATCGCAGGCGGCAGCCAACGGACTATCAGTATCATTGACAATGGCCGCAGTCCGGGCGCCTGCCGCCTTGGCCATCAGAACAAACTCGATGAGATCGTCACTGCGCCCGGATTGCGAGATCGCCAAGACAAGTTGACCCTTAAGCTGCAAACGTTGGCGATACACCGTAGCAATATTCGGCGCAGCGGCAGTCACGGGAATGCCGAGATGTCGCTCAACCAAGTGCTTGCCGAAAGTTGCCGCGTGAGCGGAACTCCCGCGGGCGCATGTCACAACAAGTCGAGGCGGGGCACGTCTACACCAAACGATGAGCTCTCCCAGCGGCTGCAATAGGCTTCTCGCCTGCCGCCGCACTGCTTCGGGCGCCTCCTTCAGCTCTACCGACATTCCAAGTTCGCCACTCATTGCAGATGTTCTCACACAAGCTCTAGGCAGCAACCGATTCGGCAGTCGCTCGCTGCCAAATCAACAGGCTCGCTTGCCCCGGCAAGCGCCAAACAAGCAGTGATTCTCGGCGGATCACCGGTTGTAAGACCCGCTTGCTGAAGACATTTGTGGGTCCCTTGATGAATGGCTTCAAGACTTTTCCCAGTCCGAACCGAATGTTGGCCGAACCCGCGATACCTCACCCAACTTGGCACCTGACGGGGTACACAGGCGCACCCGACATTGGGTTCCCCCACCGTCGACCCCAAGCAGTAGCGCGTCTGCGTTCACGGGCGTTCTTTCCACATATTTCAATGGAAAACGCTCCAGAACGATTCCGGGTCCGATACGTTAATGTTGCAGGTTTCGGGTGTAATCCGAGGTTATTACTTCGATGGATACCGAACACGCCAGTCCCCGCTATTCCAGCATTGATCTTTGGGATCCGGGCGAAATCCTCGATGCGATGATTGAGGCTCAATTCGCCGCCGTCGCTGCCACGCGCGCTGCTCGCCCGTTTTTGGAACGGGCTGCTCTCGCCATGGAGACCCGGGTTAGATATCGGGGGCGGTTGATCTACGCAGGTGCCGGCACATCGGGTCGCTTGGCGGTCCAGGACGGGGCCGAATTAATGCCGACCTTCAGTTGGCCTGAACATCGTCTCCTGCTGCTGATGGCTGGCGGAAGCGGGGCCCTGCTCAGGTCAGTTGAAGGAGCGGAAGACGAGGTCGAGCGTGCCGAGCGGCTCGTGCGGGACCATGTCGTCGACAACAAGGATGTGCTCATCGCAGTAGCGGCAAGCGGAACCACTCCGTTCACTCTGGCGTGCTTGCGTGAGGCGAAACGCCGAGGAGCGCTGACGATCGGGATTGCGAACAATCGCGACACGCCTCTACTGGAAGATGCCGACCATCCGATTTGGTTGGATACGGGAGCCGAGCCAATCGCCGGTTCGACCCGCATGAAAGCCGGCACTGCGCAAAAGATCGCGCTAAACTTGCTTTCCACTCTTCTCATGGTCTTGCTTGGGCGAGTGTATGAAGGACTTATGGTCGACGTTCAGGCAATCAATAAGAAACTGGTCCGACGTAGCGAGGAGATGTTGGTTCGACTAACCGACTGCAGCTGCGAAGAAGCGCGCGGAGCTCTGCAGCGCGCCCATGGCAGTGTCAAACTTGCCGTCATGTTGCTGCGTGGCTGCAATGTGGAAGAAGGTGCACGCCTGATCGACCGCGCCGGCGGGAAACTGCGCGCGGCCCTCGCTCTCATCGGTCAACGCGGTACCAATGCGGCCTAAACGAAGGCGAGAGCGGGAATTGGAGCAACCTCACGGAGCTATTGCTGAGCGTAGTCATAGCGCCAACAGCTGACGTCGCGTATTAAGCTGATAATGAAAGCGGCCGCCAGGGCCTTAATTTATCGAGATAGGGCCATCCCAGGCTCTGTCTCATTTTTTTGTTTCAGCAAACGTCCGGTTTAGGGATTAGCGGCGGCGCTTGCTTATGGCGCGTTGCTGCCTTCGGTGGAGTCGCGGCCTGCGCCTCCACCACCACCGTCGCCAATCTCCATCACCCAGTAGCGGCGGCCGCTGGCAGATACCGCAGAGGCGACGGCCTGACATCCACCGAGCATCATGTTCGCGCGGTGCCCTCTCGATTGCATCCATACTCGCCTTGCACATTCTTCGGTTTCGCACCCGACCGCGACATTCTCAGCAACGGCGCCCGCCGGCCCGCGATGCCGCATGAAGCCCGCATGATTGAGGCTGTTGCGGCGAGCCATATCGTAGGCGTGCTGCTGAGCGAGCGCGTAGAGCGCGGCACAATTGGCATGGCACAAGCCGGCGCCGGTAGCGCTGAACAACAATACGAGTACAAATCGGATGACACGAAGCGTCATCAAATGAACCTCGCTTTTCAGCGAGCCTATGACTGCAGTCGACCGGCGACACCTTCGGTTTATGGGCGATGGCAATAATTTTCCTTCCTTCACCACAATGAAAAACTGAAATCGGCTAAGTGTTTGATATGATGGTGGGCGCAGCAGGGCTCGAACCTGCGACCCGCTGATTAAGAGTCACCAAATAACTGTTATCTATCAAGCCCCATTTCGACACTTCCTCTGTTCGTTCCGGGATTGATCCGGAAAGGAAATTGGAAAATGTCGAAATGAAAATCGACATCATTCCTCAATTAAGTCCTCTGGTGGATCGACTAGTGAATCTGTTTCCGGGAAAAGGGCACGTGATTTCAGCGTTTTGGCGATACCTTCAGGTTCGACTGCATGCTCGAGATAATCAAGTCGTTCCCCTGCCCATATAACAAACCGATTGAACTCATTGGGCTGGGCGGGCTGTGGCCATTTTTCAGCGTCAATGAGCCAGGTTCGTAACTTGATCGCCTCGTTCGATATCCCAACTAACTCGTCCAATATCTTTGCTCGCTCATCTTCGCGACTACGACGCTTTTCGGCTCTCGCGCGAACACGAGATTGGCGTTCCCAATTTCGGTTCCATCGGTCCCTTTTTTCGCGTTCTAATTTAAGCCCAGCAGCGTATGCGACTATTGCGACTGAGATGTCTTCGATCACGTCTTCCAGCCGTTGCCGCTTTCCATCGTTCCATGAGCGCCGAAACCCAGTGAGGTATTGGTTCTCGATTTCGAGCGAAAGTTCACCAGTTCGAATGAAATCCCATTCTGGATAAGTGCGGTCGAACGACCATTCCCAACTCGATCGCTTCTTCCGTTTCTCTTCTTTGGCAAGCTCCTCGACCGTAGGTATATGCTTCTCGCGTCGAACGTACTCAGCCAGTTTGAACGTGACGGTATCGCCATCGGAAGCGACCGTCATTGCCTTGCCATTAGGGACAAGCGCCAGATCCCGTGTATCAAGCGAGCGCGCTAAACCATCAAGAATGGCAATGACGCGTTCTGCGCATGCCACCCCAACTTCGATTCCGCACATACCGACCCCGGTTGCGGAAACAACTCCGCTCTTGTCGGCCTTTGCTTTTCGAAGCGCCTTGGCGGTTGCAGCTACCGCTTTGTGGATTTCCATGACCGGGGTCTGGGGCGTCGCCGAAGCAGAATTGACCGTCGTTGGCCGTGCAGCCCGAGCAACACGATGCTGATCAATTATCTTTCTTACGGGTTCGGGCAATTCTGGATGATTGTTGCCAGATATAACAACTAGCTCGTCTTGAGGATCGGCGGTTTCAACGAAGCGCACTTGTTTGACTGGCTTACCAGCTTCTTTTTTGGCCCAATATCCACGTGGCGGTGTCGGGACGCGGTGACGATCACACGCCTTTTTCAATGCAACATCTGAAATTCCAAATTCTTCCGCAATCTTGGTCATTGGCTTCGACCAGACCAGCTCGTACATGGTGCGGCGAGTAAGTTCGACAGGTGGCATCGATGAGCTCTACTCAGTTCCCGCTGCCACTATGCCCCAAAGCGCAATGACGGTGACACTTTTGACCAGGGGCGGAGCCGTAGTTATTCGACAACCTCTTGTAATTATTGCTTTTCTCTAGTGGCAAATTTACGCGATACCAACATCTATACCAGCGCCAATGTGATCGACCTGCGGCGATCTGCAGCTCGGCTTCTCGTGACCCCCAATGCTTCATTGGTGGGAGATCTCCTGCGATTTAAAACGCTCGCTATGACTGCGCGATATGTGAATCGACGCTCGATAACAGAATCTGTCGGACTCAGAGTCGCTTCCGGCTTGGCTAGTACATCTGGCGCAAACGTGACCGGGGCAAAATTACAGAATTTAATTGCGATAACACACCGAAATTATGTGTACGTTATTCCATTCGCCAAACTCGACAGCATCCTGATAAGTTGTTTCTTCTTGGCGAGCGCTAGATTAGTTAAGCCATGTTGAGAAATCATGCGTGTACGCTTTCTAGCTTCGAGATCGAAGAAGTTGGATTACGACAAAATCCAATATCCAATTTTTATTTTACATCCAGACGGATGGGATGACTATTCTTTAAAGACGACTTTCCAGCTCAACTACGCTCGATCCCGGCATAAAATAACACCAGTTGGGACAGTAAAAATATTGCGCCGAAAACAAGAAAGTGGTGCAACGCAATTACCTTCAATAAGGTTTCCTACACTATCGAAAGTGTATTGTTCGATAGGAAGCGAGCTCGACTATTACGAAACGTTGCTTCGAGAATTTGGTCGCAAAGATGCGCTTCGTATCCTAAAGGCATTGCGGGACATCAGCATTGACGAAGCCCATCGAGCAACATTTGTGGCCGAGCGGGGATACGAGACATCCCTCCTCCGTTTTTCAACGGCGCGGCAGGCCCTAACGGATGCAGGGCCCCTCTTTGGCATTGGCGCGAGAGCAGCACAGCCGCCCGAGCTGAAGTTTACCTTCAATACGGACACAGGCGGTCGGCGTTTCGCTATCCATTTTGATTTTGGCGGGCCGAAAGACCTTCCTGGCCGACTCAATGTTCTAGTTGGCGCAAATGGCGTCGGCAAAACGCGACTTCTTGCAAATTTAGCGCTCGCAGCATTTGACGCGGGGCAAGACGGCAACCCGAGCGCGTCCGACTGGGGCTCCTTTGATCCGAGAGATATCGGGTTTGGTCGCATTTTGGCATTTTCTTATAGCGCATTCGATCACTTCGACTTACCGGGGACATCAGCTGCTCAGAAGAAATTGTTTGACCGACGAGATATTGCTCTTGGTTACCGTTATTGCGGACTTCGAGAAATTCATCGCGATGCAATTCTTAAACGAAAAGCGGAATCGAAAACTAAAAGACGATCAAGAGTCGAGCGAAAAGAGATCGGCAGCTACGGATCACTTAAAACACCTGCGCAGCTCGCGAACGATTTTCGCCGTGCACTGAATCTGTCTCTAGACGAACCTCGACGAGCCGAACTACTAACTGCGCTTGGTTTATTATTGGAGGATTCGTCATTTGGCGCCATAGGTTTACTCACGTTTGTTGAGATGGATCAGAATGCGACCAAAGACAAACTATCGTCCTCAATCACTGAAACGTTTAAGGGCTTGAGTGCCGGACACAAAATTGTTCTGCTGATGGTTACCCAACTAGCAGCCTATCTTCGTAAAAAAGCGCTTGTATTGATTGATGAACCAGAAGCGCATCTTCATCCGCCGCTGCTCGCCGCATTTTTGAGAAGTCTTCGTTCGCTTCTAGATTCGCGTCAAGCGTTCGCGATCATAGCAACGCACTCTCCCATCCTAGTACAAGAGACACCGTCCAGGCATGTGCGCATTGTTACACGGAGCGTCACACAAACGGATGTGCTGCCGCCCGACATTGAGACGTTTGGAGAGGACTTGGGAACGATAATCCGTGAATCATTCAAACTCGACACTCGTGCAACCGACTTTCGGGTAACATTACGCACCCTGGCGACAAGGCTATCTCTGGAAGAAATAGAGGCCCTATTCGAGAAGGGGCTTAGTACTCAAGCACGTGCGATCGTCCTCGCGGCGAAAGCACGGCAATAAAAAATGAGAAATATTCCCCGACCGAATCGAGATCTTACCGCAGATTTTGACCTCTGCGTCCGTCCCACGCGCGGAGCAAAACGGCAAGCCCTTAAAGCTCGCCGGCTTGATACACTTGCTCAATACAATATTCATGCAATGGCCGGTGGGCATCCAAATTTAAATTTGGATTCTAGTACGTGGAGCAACGAAGATAAAAAATGGCTCCGCGCGTTATACAAAGAAACTTATCAAGGGGGACGATTAGAGGATTTACGAGCTAGCGCATTCTCTCAAGCTAAAAATTGTTGTCCCCTATGTAGCGTCGGAACGCTAAAAACTCTCGACCATCATCTTCCTAAAGTAATTCAACCTGCGTTATCTATAAACGCGCTTAATCTTGTTCCGGCCTGCCGAGATTGCAATTCGTCCAAAGAGGAAGCTTACTCACTTAATCCCACTGAGCAGTTTGTTCACGCCTACCTCGATGTCATACCAGCCAACGTACATTTTTTGAACGTAGCACCCTTTGTAGGAGGAACCCTCAGTCCAAATTATTCGATTGTGCCAAATGGCGTAATGAATCAGGATCTCGTGCTCAGACTACAACACCAGTTTTCTAAACTAAATCTCAACTTGCTTTATGCTGATCTTGCGATTGGACTGTTTGGTGAACGCCGCGATCACTGGCTGGATATCGCCATATCGTCAAGTGTGCCGAGTCTACTTGCATCTTTAGTGAAAGAAGCTAACGCCGCGATTGCCGAGAGGGGTATCAATCATTGGAAGCCAGTATTCTTGTCAGCGTTGGCCACATCCCCAGTCTTTTCTCAAAACACAATCGCAATCTTACAACGACAGATATGACAATTTTGTCCGCAGATGCTGGCGCTACGCTGTCTGGACAGGCCCTCAAGATGAATTACGAGCCAAGCCTAACGCCTAGTGCAGCGCGACTTGTGAAGTTATGTGTGATTCTTACTTAGTGACATTTTGTGGCGGCACGGAGAGCGTTCCCTTCACACGGGAGAGGTCGTAGGTTCGATCCCTACAGCGCCCACCATTTAACTTTTTGATTTATATCGAAGACTAAATTTTGCTAGTCGTGACCACATTTTCGCGCCCATGATATGGCCCATGAAATAGCCACTTCTGATCACGTAGCGTTCTATCGGAAATCTGATTGAGCGGGTGGCGTCGTGAATTCCAAAAAGACTGGAAAACGTCGCAAAGGTAGGCCGCGAGAGGAACACGTCCTCTATATCGTCGAGGTCGCCGGGTGGCACCATTACTACGGATACAGCGCGCACCGTCAAACGCGCCACGAGAACGCCGGATACCGCCACACCGAGACGGTGGTTTTCACCGGGAAGCTAGTTTTTCCGGAAGGGTTTCGATACCCGAACGCGGAGGTCACGTTGAGCGCTCACGATGAAAGTACCGCTGACCCACCAGAGGGCTTCCGCCCAATCATCGGCACCCTGGACGCAGCTGGCGACGTGCTCCGCGCCTACGCATTCGTGCCGCGCAACCACATGGCTCAGCTCGTTGCAGTCGCCGCTTCCGACCGCGTGAGAGTCGCGCTGTTTCATGGGACGCCGCTGAAGAGGCGAGGTGGCACGATCTGGAACGTGAGCGTGTCCACGTCTGACGAGGAATTATTGGACGTAACCGCCGCCCAACAAGCGATGGTATGATTAAGAGTCAGATTTTATTGCAAAGATAACAATGGTCTGGAAATCGCGTGACCCTGCGAGTATTTCTATTTCGTCTTATGCTTACGATATTTAGTGCCGGGCGGATTGCTGTACTTGCAGCCCTTGTGCGAAGACCCACTCTCGCATTTTGGGGATGGCTGGACGTAGGAGCCCTCGCCTTTCGTCGCGGCATTAGCTTCAAAACCAGCCAATAAGATAAAGGCCACACACGCGGCTTTCATCCCGGCCTTTAGAAGGTTCATTTAATCCTCCTTGAATGCTCCTTCATTGAACATAAACATCTATCAAGGTTTTAGAAATGTCAGAGTTGTTTTTGCGGTCTCGACCTGTTTTTTTGCGCCCATGATATGGCCCATGAAATGGATCGCTTCTGACCACGGTGAGATTCTCGTCTTTCTAGCGCTTCCACTATGCAGCCTCATCTTTACGTTCGCCGGTGGCCACGATTTTCAACGCGCTATTGGGCAGTGGTCGTTGCAGCTTGAGCGCATCTTCCGCAGGCGCCGTCATCCATTGTTCGATCTCGGCTTCCGTTGTCAGGATGACCGGCATGGCCTTGGGGTGGATTGCGCCGACCTCTTCATTGGCGTCTGTCGTGAGGAAGCCGAACAACTGGTGCTCGCCCTCCTCGGGATTGGCTTTCGTCCCACGAGTGCCGCGCCACATGGTCCATAAACCGGCGAAGACCGCAAGCGGTCGGCTGTTGGCGAGCGCAAACCAGGTCGGCGTTTTCTTCGGCTTCGTATCCGCATATTCGCAAAACGATGTCCATGGCACGACGCAGCGGTTCTCAGGCTTGAGCCAGCGTCGCCAGTGAGGGCTTTTGGTGTTGCGAATGTTTGTGATCGGCGCACCGCCGAAAGCTGGCGGACCCGGCATGCCCCACCGCGCCATCGCGAGTTCGCGCACACCGTCCGGGGCATTGCGCACGATTGGCGCTGGGTAGTCGGGAAAGATGCCAGGCAGCGGCGGTAGATTGCCGGTGGTGTCACGCATGGCGCGTGTGAACGCAATAATCGCAGCTTGGCTCTTGGTGATGCTGTAGAGATTGCACAAAGATCAGCCCGCCTTCTTTTCCGCAGCGGTCGCCTTAGCTCTCCGACGAACCTTCCCGCGGGCGAATCCGGCTGACACAGCGTTTGTAAGACGGTCAACCTCGTCTTGCAGATACGAGTTCGCGGTCAGGGTGGCTCGGAGGGCAGCGCGGACGTCGCCCCCACACAGGGCAATGGCTTCCTCAACTTCGGCTTCCATTGCATCGGCGGGGTCGATTTCAGACGCAACCAGGGCAGATTTGGACATAGGAATTCCCCTCATGTGGTCTCAAACCTAGCCCCGCCCCGTTGACGAGGCGAGTCTTTTGTTCTCTTTTTGTTCGCATGCCAGTGGAAACCCTCGGAGAGGCCCTGAACCTGTCCTGGAGCGTGCATATGCGCTGCCTGCATGACGGCAAAGAAGGGCTGAAGCACCGGCGTGATTGCAATTTTCGTCGCCAGCTCGACCTGGAAACCCTGGTGTGCACGCGCGGTCGGGATTTCCCGCTGGGGCGCCTAGCCGACCGGCTTCGCTGCTTCGGGCCGCCTGCAGGATCTCAAGCCGTATCCGCTAGGGCATGAAATTGATCGGCGCCACTGACTGGTCCGGGCTACCAAGATGTAAGTTAGCTTCTTTTAGCCTTGGCCGCAGGAGTGAAGCCAAAGGACACGGCAATGCTGAGAGACGACGGAAAATCTGGAGCTGGTCGGCGGCCTGCACCCCGCAATGTGCTCGGCGAGCCGCTTGAAGCCTGCTCAATCAACCCCATGACAGGGTTTTATCGGGACGGCTGCTGCAACACTGGCCGAGAGGACATTGGTAGCCATACGGTTTGCGTCGTGTTGACTTCCGCGTTTCTCGATTTTTCCAAATCCCACGGCAACGATCTTTCGACACCTGTCCCGCAATTCGGTTTTCCAGGCCTAAAACCCGGTGACCGGTGGTGCTTATGTGCGCCCCGCTGGCAGGAAGCATTCGAGGCAAGCCGAGCCCCTCGCGTGGTCCTGCGTGCTACTCACCAGGGCGCTCTGGCCCACTGCTCGCTCGCCGATCTCAAACGCCACGCAATGGACCTGGCGTGACTGCGGCCGATCTCGCTCATTTCGTGGATGCTCAGGCGCCCGTCTATCGCCGAGTCGTTGAGGAGTTGACCGACGGACGTAAGCGGACCCACTGGATATGGTTCATCTTTCCGCAACTGTCCGGTCTGGGGCATAGCGCAATGGCTCAGCGGTACGCCATCCGAAATATCGATCAGGCTAGGCGTTATCTGGCTGATCCTGTTCTTGGTGAACGTTTGCGCCACGACGTGCGCCTCATGGTGCGCCACAAGGGTAAGTCGGCACTGGAAATTCTGGGATCGCCCGATGACGTCAAGTTTCGGTCCTGCCTCACCCTGTTTGGTGAAGCGGCTTCCGACAAATCTGACAAATCGTTATTCGCGGAAGCTTTGACCCAGTACTACAACGGCAAGCCTGATCCTCGCACGCTGGACCTGCTCCAGGCCGAGTAACTCGTGGCATTTGTCTGATTTTCTACTGAGTTGCCGAGCGTCGAAAGCTCGGCCAATGCAGCGACTAGAGCTTGAGATTTTCAATCTTATTCTATGCGAATGAAATCAAGGACTTGGAATTTTAAAAGTGTCTAACAGGCTAATGGAGATCAATGGGATAGAACGGATTTGTCTAACAATTGCAGGGAGCGCTCCCTTCACACCCGAAACTCGCCAAAACAGCAATCATCCGTTCGGTAAATTGGGGGCATCAATGGCAGTCACAATCCATATTGCGGCAATATCCTCATCCGCGCTGCGCTCACGTCGCCAACGCACGCACGGCGCGGTCGGCTAAACGCTGATCGAAGCAAAGAGAGGGAGCAACGTCGATGACAATCAGAGGCAATAACGTGCTCGCCGGATACGCGTTGCGAGATGACGGCTACGCCGACATCAGATGGATATATCACCGCCGCAGCAAGATCGGTCACGTTTCTAAGACGTCGGAAGGCGACTATTATGGCAAGATCGGCGACACGTTCGTTGAGCGCAAGAGCACAGCGGATGAGGCCTATCACGCGGTGCTTGCGTTGTATCTCGGCATGTCGATCCAAGACATCAGCCGCTACGCCATGAGCGGCAAGGGCCAGTTCCAGATTCAAACCGAAGCCATAATCGACTTCCTCAAAAAGAACGGTATTGAGAACAACGGCAAACTCACTTTCACCAACGATGATCTCGCCGCCATCCTCGGGGGAGAAAACTACAAACGAGCCCTCGGCAACCTAATCTCCCGTCTGGACTTCGCCTGCTACGTGGTCGGACTGCCACCCTTGGGCTGTGCAGCTGCCGAGCCTTTCCCCAACGCTTGGATGGACCCAAAAGGGCGCACCTGGAGTTTCTCGCGCGACGCCATGTGCCGCGGCGCGAAGGCACATCGCTGGACCGATGCAGACTTCGAGAAGCTTCGCCATGAAACGCGCGGCATCCAATCTGGAAAGGCTCGAATTGTGTGGGACGATGAAATGGCTAAGCACGAGGCCAAGATCAGGGACTGGGCCTTTGGCCCGGCCAGCGCTTAACGCCTTGCAGGCTAATGGAGATGAATGGTTAGAGCCGACGGCTCATAACGGTCTGGTTGGAGGTTCGAGTCCTCCCGGGCCCACCATTTTCATGTGTTTTCGTGACGTTCGCCAACAGATGTTCGCGTTTGATGCACGCGTATCGTTGGCCAATCGTTGGTCAAGAGTGGTGCTTTGTTCACGCGGTGTTCCATGTGACCTTCGCCGCTTCATCCATTTCGTCCATTTGCTCTTTCCTTCCACCAAGAGAGGAATGCCGCCGTGGGATTTGTTGACCGTGAAATAGAAAGGGTTGCGGCCAAGTTGCAGGCTGGACCACTTGGCCGATGATGAGCGCGGCCAGCTATACGCGGTCCAGCAAGCATTGTTATGGGCCTCGGAGCCAAGGGCTTTAAGGCGCCTTACGACATGATCGTCGGGACTAACACTCCGGCAGACTTAGAAGATTGTCCGGCAGGAAACGGTCATTCTGCGTCTTCAGATATTCTCGACCGTCGTGAGTGCTGACCTTCACCCAAGCTGACTTTCCCTGCTCGCTGACGAAGTATGCTTTCGGGTCGCGCTTGACGTTCGCGATTGCCGTTTCTTCCAAGTCTTTCCATCCAATGCCGCCGACTGCCTGAATGCGGCGGTGGCGATCTTGATGGTTAGGTAGTTTGGTAATGCAGGTAATTTGACGCGTAGCCATAATTATCAGTCCTTCAGTTCTGGACTGGGCTTGACCGGAATCGTGAAAACGGATTCTATCCGCATGTTGATCCACGAAGGCCCGCAGCCCAGTCCAAGTGGGTTTGCGCGGGCAAATCAGAAGGCCGCCAGTTACCAGCTGGCGGCCAACTGATTCGTCATCGTGGATTCTCGGTACATTAGAAAATGAGTCAACGCTTGTTCCGGGTTTGTGCCCTCAGTGCCGATTATTCACAGGGCTTGCGGGCTTCCGATTTTGACATTTCATTTGGCCAAGCGGGTTTAGAGAACAGCCGTCTGGCAGGGGCGTCCTATTAGTTTTCATCAGTGCCAGTACGAATAAAGCGGCCATAAGCGGTATAAGAATTCCAATGATGGCGCACCCGATAGGGTTCATTCCAGATTTTGCCACGCGCGTGAGCGGAACGATAAAAACGAACGCGAGCAGTATGATCAAGAGTACAATGAAGAACTTGATCACGTGGTAGCCTTTTGCAGTATCCGTTAGACGACTGTCAGTTTCGGCCGCTGCCGAACCGGGTAATTGCCAATTGGGCCGTCGCCTATTTTCTTGCGCTCGATAAGTCCCAAGTTCTCAAGGTGGCGGCACTCGCCATTTACCTGCTGCACGCTGCGCTTTAACTCTTCAGACATGTGCCTGTCCGAAATTCCAACGCGACGCTCAACGACTTCCATCACTTTCATTGCAAATGTCATGCGCTACTCCTGTTGCGGAGCTTGTCTAATAAGACCAGGAACGCTCGACGCGATAGTTCAGGAGGCGGATTTATTTTCTGGTTGCCCGTAGCGGTTGTGAACTAGTCTTGTTCACTTATTGGCGCGAGTGTCGCGTCCGATAGTTGTCTGATAAGTGCGAGCTTAAGGCACCCACGGGCTATCCTGGTGGGATGGAGGAAGAGGAAAAGTCGCGCGATAACGATGGATGGCGCCACCTATCGCCTTTCAGGGCTTCGTGAATCTACCTCATCTTCAGCCCAAGCAATCTGGACAGGCACGCCCTCGATGACTGGTGCAATGCCGACAAGTGCTGCGAAGCGATTGAAGTCTGAAAGATTTGTCTGATCGTGGTCGCCGCTACCGTTTCCAAAATGCTGCACAATCATCCACGCTTTAGATAGTCCCATATCATTCGCTGTTATGGCGGCGCAGAGCGTTCTCTGAAGTAGTTGGTACCTGATATTTAGCAGAGACTCATAGGCGACACCGAATGCATTAGCGTATTGCCGGATGACGCCCTTTCGATGATCTGGGGAATTTGGATTGTCCCGCTTTTTTATGTCAATCCAAACCGAGACAAGATTGTCAAAAGGCTCATTCACTTTTGCCTCAACGGCAATGATGCCGTTTGGCATGAACGCCATAACATCGGTCATCGCGGTGCCACCGCCCCACACTTTTGTTGGATATTCGAAGTGTGCGGAATTCAATTCTTTGTTGCCGACAATCGCCGCGATTAGCTTTGGCAGATATCCTTCAGCAGAGACCCATGACTTTGCGGCTTCCGCCATACTGTATCCATCTTGGTACTGACACCTCTTATCTTCAGACAAATATTCTCGCACATCGGTGGCAACTAACACCGGCTGACTTGTCCCCAGGCCAAAGAACAACTTCACGTCACGCTCGCAGGTAAAATGCGTTGGACTAATGCGTTTCGGAATTTGAGACCGCTATTCATATGATAGGAGTCTCTGCAATGCGCCGGGTTGCTCAAGTCCTGGATCGTACTGTTGGATCAGGTCCCGAACAATTGACAAGGCCATCCGTTGATCCGTCGTGGAACCGCTATGTGGATCGATATCACCAAGCAATGCCCAACACGCTGCTCTTGCTTTGACACGATACCCGGCGATCGACCTCGCTGGAGTCGATAAAATTTCGGCTTCGATGCGGGAGAGATGAGTGAAAAACTCATCAGTAAAATATTCTGCGCCTTCGCGAGGGTCGTCGAAGCGCTCTACAAGCTGATCAAATTGATTGCCGAGCTCGGTAAGCTTGGCGTCAATGAAATTTGATTCCGACGCCGCTGCCCCCGCTTGCATAATTGAACTAGCGGTCAGTGTACCAACGAAAGCTCGTCTTGATAGCTTAGTGCTCATTCTTATCGCCTCCCAACTAAGCCCAATCGGACGTTGCGTTCAGATGCAGGCGCCTGAAATCATTATTTGTCGTCGCGTTGGAGAACCGCATTAAATTCCCAATTGTTACCGCCCTCTATCCAACGGCCTTTCAGGCGCATGAGGTCACCGTCGGGGTACAAAAGACAGCCTGTTACCGGACCATTGTCTTGGCCCAACCCTTTCAATCTCCATGTGCCTCTAAATACTTCGCCGCGTCGATGCAATGTCACATCATATTTGTAGTTATCATATTCGGTTTCAAATTCGATTTGATCCGCCCGGATGAAGCAGATGGGTATATCGTGATCACGGGTATCGTCCGGATTAACCCATTTTATTGTGCCAGTATATTTCATTGGGTTAGTCTCATTTTGCTTTGATCCCCGGTCTTAGAAGTCGTGCATCACACAATGTCATTTGGTGCGAGTCGCAGCAGATCGCGGACGATTGACGCAACAATTCGCGTTTCGTATGAGCAAAGTTCCATTGGACAAAAATTGAGATCAAACGCGCAAGTGATGGCACGCGCCTTCACAACAAGGCCACAGAGGCTGTTCGCTTCGGCAGCGGCTATTTCGAGCCTTAATTCATAAATCCGGTCAAGGACGGTTTTAGCTTCGTCCAGATCGCGGCAACGTGCGAGTTTAAAAGAACTACCGGCGTTTTCCTCACCCAGAGCCATCAGTTCAGCATCGGTACTGCTTGTAGACGCTTTAGTATTAATCGGGGCCACAGCGAGCATACTGACGACGGTACGGCGCGAAAGGTTAGGTTGAGACATCGGCCTCTCCGCCGCGGCAGTGGGCTGTTGCGAACGCAAAATTACGCGACAAGTTTTTGAACGTGCGAGCGATTGATGGCTCCAATAGTTATGAGTTCTTTTAAAAGCGACAAAAGTTGGTCGCCGCTCAGGACTGGCGGGCCTCCTGGGCCGTAGCCAAGTTTCAGGCGTCCGCCTGATTCACGCGTATCCTTGTAGTAAGCAAACCAGAAATCATTGATCGGTCCGTCTGGGCTATAACTCACGAGATATACGAAAGGTTGGTAAGTATGATCTTGGTCGCCTAAAACAACCGCCCCGCGAAGGTATGGCTCCCAAGTCTCGCCTTTTTCTTGGAGCGCAAAACGTTTTTCAATGTAACCGTGATGGCCGCAAGCGCATTTGAAAAATCCGCGTTTATCACGTGATTCTAGCAGCTCAATGATATTGCCCGGCCACGAAATTTCCAGGCAGCCCTTAAGGCACTTTACGGCATATGCCATGCTCAGCCCCGGAATGCCTTTTTTAGTCGTCCGCTGTCTTCCGATGAAAGTTCACCCTGTTCTTTCGCAAGAAGAACCATGTCGACCAAGATATCGAACGGCAATTCTGGACAACCGCGTGAGATTTTTCCGCTGTCATCACGGTACGCGTATTTAATCGATTTACTCTTGTATTTTCCTCCGTCCCAAGAAGCCCACCCTATACGGAGCTCCCCATTTCGATATCGTTTTGCAAATATAGGAATCATCCACTGCCCCAGAGATTTGTTCCATAGTATGGATATAGTAAGCCTGTACTAACTGCAAGCGATTTTATGATGCGGCTTAGTGGAGAAATGCGGCAGTTTCCCTCTCGGGCATGTCGGACCCGCAGTTCACGGCTTCTGCATAATGCTGCTGAATGATATCGTTCACGGGCAATCGGCGGTCATCAGGGAAAATGGCGTTTTGGTGCTATCGGTGAATGCAAATGCCCATCGCATACACTTTTCGGGAGAGCACAATGAGTACGATAGTTCGCGTCACAAATGGAAGGATTGAGGAGTTCGAGAACGGGGCGTTGCAACGGTCCTACGGCTCTAACATCGTAGCTGCGTCTACGGACGGACAGATAGTGGCCGCCGTAACAGCAAGCGGTCGGGTTGAAGAATATCAGAGAGGTTCTCTCCAGCGCAGTTTTGGATCGAATGCTACAGGGGTTCAGGTCTCTGGCGGAACTGTTGCTGTCCAAACTAAGAATGGCCGCACGGAAGAATACAAAAACGGGTCACTTCAAAGGTCTTACTGAGTCCAGCATGCTGGGCCTAGCGTTCGATCAGTTCGGATGTGCGCTGCAGTTATGTCCCGTTTCGATGTCTAAGCGGGTAGGAGAGAACCGAAGCTCAAGAGGATCTGGGAAACTTCTTGCCAAGGCGACAAAGCTTCAACACTGAGTAAAGCCAATGCCGGAAAGCCCGCTACGACTTATCCGATACGCCGTTGAATTTAGGCCCAAGGAAGAAGCCAACTTAGTGCCGCGAAATCGACGCGGCATTTACGTTCTCTATGAAAAGCGCGGCACCGGCAAAAAACAAAAATACGAAGTTCGATACGTTGGTATGGCCGCTGCTGGAAATCGTGGCGGATTGTATTACCGTCTTATGTCTCATCGACGCTCGAAACGAAAAGCGGAACGCTGGACCCATTTTTTCGCATATGAGATGTGGGAGAATATTCGAAATGAGGAGATCATTGAGCTGGAAGGAATCCCCATCAACTTAATTAAAGCCGTCTGACAGTTTCCATCCACACAATAGCCGTCATTTTATTGGGCGCCATTGGTCCAGCACACTTCCGATATAATGTTTCACTGGTCCGCGCTTGAGCTGAGTGTGGGCAAATTGGTTGCGGTAGCTGCGGAGGCAACCATAGCAACTCGTGTCGTCTCCACATTCGCAACTTCCATCGACGCGACGGTAGGCTGCTTCCAGGCTCATGCGAAAAATATCGCGATCCTCGATATTTGCGACGAGACCGGCGCCACCAGGGACGGCATCATATAACACAATAACTGGTAAACCCGCTGATCCGCCTCGGCCTATCGTCACGTTCAAGTCTGCTGACGGTACGCCGACAACTTCTGCCATGCCTTCCATGAGCGCGGTTGCGATCCCAAGCCCTAAGCCGGCAAAATCACCTGCCACATCCGCCAATGGCGCTGATAGATGAAATTCGATTTGAACAACGTCGGTCACAAACTCATGTCCTAGCGACAGTCGCGCTAATTTTCCTGTGCAGGCATTATTCCATGGTGTCTTATGCGTAGCCTGAGGCTCCACGAAACCTGCCCCGCATCCATTGCAAATGTAGAATTGAGACGCTCGACGCCCTTCGGATAGCACGGCCATTTGGCCCGGGATTGCCTTTCGGATAGTCAGAAGCGGCCCGCCGGTCCCATCGATGCGTACCTCTCCGCGCTCCGCACCAGCGGCATGTAAAAAATACGGGCGAGTGGTGAACAGTCTCGTCGGACGGCGTGTTGGCGGCTTAGGTGGTTTGGTCGATGTGACGAATCCGAATTTTGGAATCACATAGGCTCGTTCAGGGACAACATCGCCACAGGGAAGTTGCAGAGCTGATTGGCCTTCGTTCCAAGTAACCATTAAATTATGTTGATGACAGACCCTGTATCTCTTCCGCTCCCATTCCCTTTCTGGAACTTTCTTCAAGCCGTATGACTGCCACTCTCGTTTGCTAGCGACTAACGTTCCAGTAGGTGCA
>Ga0207125_10026_pt1 | contig 37067 bp, 30 predicted proteins | sample Alteio_BWMinHeat_19_FD_153556 | JGI IMG/M metagenome (GOLD analysis project Ga0207125, IMG submission 153556) | Enriched cells from forest soil in Barre Woods Harvard Forest LTER site, Petersham, Massachusetts, United States -... | ecosystem: Environmental > Terrestrial > Soil > Temperate forest >...
GATCCTGCGCTTTTATATCCTTGATTAGGGCCGCGGTCATTTCGGTCGGAAAAGTCATGTCGACCTTGCCGGCGATAAAAGCAAGCACTGCCGTCGCACGATTGCGGATGATCGTGTATTCAATGCCGTCGAGATAGGGCAGGCCCTTTTTCCAATAATCCGGGTTCTTGGCGAGTGTGATCGATTCGTTTTGCTTGAATTCGACGAATTTGAAAGGGCCGGTGCCGATCGGATTCGTGCGCATTTGCGCCGTCGGAACGTGGCATGAATAGATCGGCGTATAGCCGGACGCGAGCATTGCCAGTATCGACGGCTGCGGCTGCTTTAAGTAAAACGTGGCCTCAAAATCGCCATTGGTGGTGACTTCGGAAATGTTGTCGAATAAATCCTTGCGCGGATTCTTGCGGAATTTGTCTTGCGCCTTGCCTTGAAGCAGGTCGATGGTGCATTTCACATCTTTGCTGGTGAAGGGTTGACCGTCGTGCCATTTGACGCCCTCGCGCAGCTTGAACGTCAATTTCAGATTGTCCGGGCTCCAGGCCCAGCTCGTCGCTAGGTCGGGCACGATAGTGCCCATGCTGTTCTGCGGCTTGTGCTGATCGTAAACGATCAGATTGTTAAACAGACCCATCGCCGGTGCGTTGACCGAGAACGTCGCCTCTTCATGGATCGAGAGGCTCGGCGGGGTCTCGCGGTGATAGATCCGCAGAATTCCGCCTGATTTTGGGCCTTCGGCCTGTGCGGCGAACGCGAACATGACGGCAAGCGCCGCGGTCATGATCGTCGCAGTCTTGTGTCTCATTTTATCATCCTCCCCCGTGCGCTGGCTTCGAGCAAAGCCACGGATTTGCGCTTTATTGATTGTTATGATGGGCAAGCTAGCCGGACTGTTTTGCCCAATCAACCTCGCATCCTGAGCTAAGGGGCACGCCGCTGGCGGCTTGCCAATATCACGCCCTGCCCTCACCATGTCTTTACGGACAGCAATATTGGCGCCTGCGAGCGCCCTCGCTTGAAAAAGCTGGAGCCGGGCGGCAATTGTGGTGAGTGAAAGCAACAACATCGTCGCCGAGACCGCGACGCGGATCTTCGCGGATCTCGCCGATCCGCAGACGATCAATCGGGCGAAAGACGCAAGCTGGAAAAAGCCGCTCTGGCGGGCGCTCACCGAAGCCGGTCTGCCGCTAGCTTGGGTGCCGGATGAGCAAGGCGGGTCCGGCGCGAGCCTGGCCGAGGGCTTCGCGGTACTCGGCGCTGCCGGGCGATACGCGGCGGCGGTCCCGCTGGCGGAAACGCTGATCGCCGGCTGGCTACTCGCGCGGGGTGGCATCACTGCGCCTTCGGGCGTCATGACGGTCGCGCCGGTGCGGCCGAACGACCGCATTACAATGAATTCGGACGGAACGCTGAGCGGCCGCGCCATCGGCGTGCCGTTTGCGCGCGACAGCCAACACATTGCGGTGTTCGCGTCTGCCGGCCAGACCGAGACGATCGCACTGATTGAAACCAAGAATTGCCGCGCGGCCGAAGGTCAGAGTCTCGCTGGCGAAGAACTCAATACCGTATCCTTCGACCGCGTAAAACCGTTGCGCAGCGCCAACGCCCCGTCCGGCTTGGATCAGACCGCGTTGATGCTATTCGGTTCTGTGGTGCGCAGCGTCGAGACGGCGGGCGCGTTGGAAGCGATTCTGGCGATGAGCGTGCGCTACGCCAATGAGCGCGTCGCCTTCGAGCGGCCGATCGGAAAATTTCAGGCAGTACAGCAAAATCTTGCCCGCCTTGCCGGCGAAACCGCGGCCGCCCTTGCCGCATCCGGTTCCGCCGCCGACACTCTCGCGCAAGCCGAGAGTTTCAACGATGCCGTGTTCCTCGAAGCGGCTTCCGCCAAGATCCGTTCGGCCGAAGCCGCCGCGGAAGGCGCCGCAATTGCGCATCAGGTGCACGGCGCCATTGGTTTCACCAAGGAACATATGCTGCACCGGTTCACGCTGCGGCTGTTGTCTTGGCGCGACGATTTCGGCAATGAAAGTTACTGGGCGGCGGCATTGGGCAATCTAATAGCAAAGCGCGACGCCAACAGTTTTTGGCCGCTGATCGCGTCGCGGTAAGACCATGAGCGCACACCTTCAATTCGATCCGATCCGCCTGCCGAGCGAATGCGAGACGTTGCGCCAGGAAGTGCGCGCCTTCATCGCTAAGGAAGTGGCGGCCGGGACCTTCAATCCGGACCGGCCGGGCCATGGCGATACGCATGACCATTCATTCAGCAGGCGCGTGGGCGCCAAAGGCTGGATCGGCATGACATGGCCGAAAAAATATGGCGGACAGGAACGCAGTTTTCTCGAGCGCTATGTGGTGACGGAAGAGTTTCGGGTGGTGAATGCGCCCGTGCGCCTGCACTTTGTCGCGGACCGGCAAAGCGGCCCGATTCTGCTCAAATACGCCCCGGAACACATCAAGCAAGATGTTCTACCCCGCATCTGCCGCGGCGAATTGTGTTTCGTTATCGGCATGAGCGAGCCGGGCTCGGGCTCCGATCTGTTCGCCGCCAAAACCAAAGCGACCAAGACCGCCGGCGGCTGGAAGATTAACGGCACCAAGATCTGGACGAGTAACGCGCATATCGCCGATTACATGCTGGCGCTGTTTCGCACCTCGTCCGCGACCAAGGAAAACCGCCGCCACGGCCTCACCCAATTCTTGGTCGACATGACATCTCCCGGCATCACGATCAATCCGATCTACCAGATGACCGGCCAGCACGATTTCAACGAAGTTGTGTTCGATGACACTTTCGTTCCGGGCGATCACGTGCTGGGGGAGATTGACGGCGCCTGGAAACAGGCGACCAGCGAACTCGCCTACGAGCGCAGCGGCCCGGAGCGCTTTTTGGAAACCTACTACGTGCTGGCGGAACTGGTGCGCACGCTCGGCCCTGATCCAGATTTGCGCAGCGCCGAAGGCCTTGGGCGCCTGGTGGCGCAATTGCACACCCTTCGTCGCATGTCGGTATCGGTCGCCGGAATGTTGCAAGCCGGCAAGGAACCGGTGGTGGAAGCCTCCATCGTCAAGGATCTCGGGACCATATGGGAGCAGAAGTTACCCGAGCGCGTGCGCGAGCTGAGTGCATTTCTGGAACCGGAAGCAACCAACCGGGTGACGCTGGACGAACAGCTTGCATTTGCAATCAAGGTCGCGCCCAAGCTCACCATCCAGGGCGGCACCACCGAGATTCTGCGCGGCATCATCGCGCGTGGCCTCGGCCTACGTTGAAATAGGAGCGCGCGTGCCTGATATCGGAAAATTGCTCTGGCCGAAAACGGTAGCGGTGATCGGTGCCTCGTCCGACCGCGACGGCCTGCGCGGACGCATTCTGGAAGTAATGCTCAGTCATCCTTTTGCTGGCACTATCTACCCGGTGAGCCGTAGTGCCTCTGAGGTGCAGGGCCGCAAGGCCTATAAGTCCGTCGCCGATCTGCCGCAACCAGCCGATCTCGCTATTCTAATCATCCCGGCGGCATTTGTGCCCGATGAGCTTGAGCGCTGTGGCCGCGCCGGCATCAAAGCCGCCGTCATCCTGAGTTCGGGCTTTGCCGAGGAGTCAGGCGACGTTGGCGTCCGTATGCAGCGGGATATCCGCGACACCGCACATCGCTATGACATGGCGGTGACTGGACCCAACACCGAAGGCTTCGCCAACATTGCCGCGGCGCTCTGCCCGACCTTTAGCCCGGCGATGGATGTGAGCGCCGGTCCGCTATTGCCGAAGCGCTCGCTTGGAACCGGCCAGGTGTCGGTGGTGTCACAAAGTGGCGGTATGGGCTTTGCGTTTTTCGATCGCGCGCGCGGCCGCGGACTCAGTTTTCGTCACATCGTCACGACCGGTAACGAGGCTGCGCTCGAGGTGTCCGACGTCGTCGATTATATGCTCGACGAGGGCGAGACCGATGTCTTCCTTCTGCTACTGGAGGACGTAAAGTCGCCGGCGAAATTCAAGCGCGTGGCGGAAAAGGCACTCAAAGCCGGCAAACCTTTAATCGTCGCCAAGATCGGGCAAACCGAGGCCGGCATCCGGGCGGTCACCTCACACACAGCCGCGCTTGCCGGCTCGCACGCTGCCTATCGCGCGATTTTCGAACGCTACGGCGTGATCGAAGGTCGCGACTTTGACGAAATGATCGACATGGCGACAGGTTTTTTGGCCTGCGCCGACAAACTCCCCGCCGGCCCCCGCATGGGCATCTGCACGTCCTCTGGCGGCGCCGGCGTGTTCATGGCCGACGCCTGCATGCGCGCGGGCCTGGATGTACCGACGCTCGATGCCAAGACGCGCGCGGCGATTGACGTGCATTTGCCGTCCTATGGAACTTCGCAAAATCCGGTCGATTCGACCGCTCAGGGCGTGCATAAGTTCGGCTACGCCGAATTTGCACGGCTGGTCGCCCGATCGGATTTGATCGACGGCGTCATGGTGGTGGTGACCGCACGCCGCTCGGCCTTTCTCGTCGCCGATCAGCCGCGCCTCCTCGCGCTGGCCCGAGAAACCAAAAAACCGATCTTTATGTGGACCTACACAATGGCGTCGGAAAAGAGCATCGAAGTGCTCAACGAAGGCGGCTATCCTCTATTCATCAATGCCGATAATTGCGCTCGCACCATGAAGGTGATGGCGGATTACCGCGCGCTGCGCCAACAGATGGCGCAACAGCCTAAGATCATCGGAGGTTCCTCGCCCGAGCGCGCCAAAAACCGGGCCGACGCGCGCGCGGCACTGACGGCGGCGGGCGATACACTTATTGAATGGCGGGCGCGCCCTGTGCTCGCGGCCTACGGCATCGGCGGCGACGCCGGACGTCTCGTCCGCTCGCCCGCAGAGGCTGAAGCAGCTGCCGGCACATTCGGAAGGCCGGTGGCTCTCAAGATTCAGTCCACCGACATCCCGCACAAGACCGAAGCCGGCGGCGTGGAGCTCAATGTCTCGGGCGCCGCCGCCGCCCGCGCAAGTTATGAGCGCGTGCTTGCCGCCGCAAATCGCTATGCGCCGGACGCGCAGATTGACGGTGTGCTCGTACAGCCGATGGCGCCGGCAGGGCGCGAGGTCATTCTCGGCGTCAAGCGCGATCCGACCTGGGGGCCGCTTTTGATGGTCGGACTGGGCGGCGTGCTGGTCGAGGCGCTCGGCGATTTCGCGCTGGCGCCGGTGCCGCTTGATCGTGCCGGCGCACGCGCCCTGCTCGGCCGCCTCAAGGGCGCGCAGATCCTCGGCCGCTATCGCGGTGCGCCGCCGGCCGATACCGGCGCACTGGTCGAGCTGATGGTGCGGTTATCGCAATTTGCAGAGGATCACGCCGACGAGATCTCGGCGATCGACCTTAATCCGGTTATCGTGCATATCGAGGGACAGGGCGTTTCGCTCGCGGACGCCTTGATCGTTAAGCAACAGCTGCACCGCTCGGAAAACCGCGCCGCGGCCGAGTGACGATGCTCAAGGAATAAGTCCATGGTTCCATTTGCTGACATCGTGGTTGAGAAAACCGGCCATGTGGCGCTGATCGAGATCAGGCGGCCGCCGAATAATTTTTTCGATATTGCGCTCATTCAGGAAATCGCCGGAGCCGTTGAAGCGCTTGACGAAGACTCAGATTGTCGCGTCACCGTGCTGGCGGCGCAGGGCAAGGCCTTTTGCGCGGGCGCCAATTTCGGTGACGGCAGCCAACTCGACCGCGAGGGTCAGCGGCCGGGCGAACGCGACCGCATGGTGCAGCATCTTTATGTCGAAGGTCTGCGGCTGTTCAGAATAAAGAAGCCGATCATCGCCGCGGTGCACGGTGCAGCGGTCGGAGGCGGGCTCGGCCTCGCGATGGTGGCGGACTTCCGAGTGACCTGCCCCGAAGCGCGCTTTTCCGCCAATTTTACCCGGCTCGGATTCCACCCCGGATTCGGATTGACCGTGACGCTTCCCGAAGTGATTGGTCCGACCAAGGCGGCGTTGATGTTATACACGAGTCGCCGGGTACCAGGTGACGAAGCCCATGCCATGGGGCTCGCCGATGTGCTGGTGCCGCAGCACGAAGTTCGCGCGGCGGCAATGAGACTCGCAAACGAAATCGGAGAAAACGCGCCACTCGGCCTGATCGCCACCCGCGCCACCATGCGCGGCGATCTCGCCGATCGCGTCCGCAAAGCAACCGAGCACGAACTCAGCCAGCAAACCTGGTTGCGCAAGACTGACGACTTCAAAGAAGGCGTAAAGGCCATGGCTGAACGACGTTTACCAAAATTTTCCGGCCGCTAGTTCCTCGTCGGTTTCACGTTTCAGAGCTCGCAATATTTGTAGTGCCCACTAGGTTATTTTCGCTAGTATTTGTTGGAGCCGCGACCACTGAAAAATGATGCCTGAAGCTCATCGTCTACTATTTGATTTTCATCATCGTCGGCGGCCTCGCTGACTATTTCATAGGGCTTGGAGTTGAGCGCCTTTGGCCGGAGGCCAAAACAATTAAGTCTTGTAATATTTCTAAGGATCTATTTTTTGGTGTTGTGCCTTGGTTGGGTGCTTGCAGTGCGCTTGACCCGCCCCAACAGTTGAACGGCCTTCCTCTTAAAGTGGATGCGGGCCGCAAGGGCTCGCAAACAAACATTTCTAATGCTCGACTAAATCCGCTTTAATTGGAAGCGCCGGAACGCCTATGGACCTTCTCGCCAAAGATATTTTTGCCGCCCTTCCATCCGTTCTCGGGGCCGCCGCTGTTGCGCCTTCACTCCTGATTCTCTGGACTATCGCTTCGATGGATAGTCGTCCCGAGCCGACTCGGGTCGTCCTCGTCACTTTTCTGCTCGGCGCGGGTGGCGCCTTTCTGTTGGCCTATGTGCCATTCATTCTTCCGAGAATTGCCAAACTCACGGAGTGGCCGACATTCCAGATCTATCTTCACACGACATTCGACATCGCTGCACCGGAGGAGGCACTGAAGCTTGTTGCTCTGGTTTTCTTCTCTTCCCGTTACATGGCCTATGACCATCCGATGGAAGGGGCGGTCTACGGCGCGGCCGTTGGCTTAGGTTTTGCGGCCTACGAGAACCTTTTTTATCTGGTAAACAATCCGAACTATTGGGCGGCACTTGCCGTCATGCGCGGTCTCTTCACCGTCCCAGTGCATGGTGCACTCGGAATTATCATTGGCATTTACGTAGGCAGGGCAAAGTTTGGAAATGCTTTAGGTCGTCGCCGAACCTACGGTTTTCGGATCAAGTGCTATCTCACCGGGTGGGGAATCGCCACGGCCTTACATGGGCTGTTCGATTTTCCACTCATACTACAGCAGCAACCAGGATTGAGCCAAAGTGACCATGAAATCCTACTGCTCGCATTTGGCATCGCCATGGCCGGTGTGGCGACTGGAATAGCGGCTCGCATTATCTATAGAATCAGCAGATCTCACGCCGCTTCGTCAAACCGTTTTACGACCGGACACCGGTATCAAAATCACCCGTGGCATCTCACTAGTCTGTTTGGCATCGTCCTCTTTTTGGTCGCGCTTCCCCTTTTGGGTTGGGCGCAGCAGTTGATAAGTTCCTAGGTAAGAGAAAGTTGTTGGGCGCTGCGTCAACCTAACGTCATGAGCGAATGACCTACTCGGGCTGGAGTTGTATGCTTAGGAACAGTCGCGAAAACATGCGGGGTATTGTACACGTTGGTCCGAGATGAAGACATCCCGGGCGCGGGAGGTAGCTAGGCGCCAGATATGAAACCACCGTCCCGTTGGCAACGCGACCCGGAAGGCATGCGCAAGCGCATATTGCGCGCGGCGACCGTGGAATTTGCGCGACACGGTTTCGGCGGCGCGCGCATCGACCGCATCGCCAAGACAGCCGGCGCCAATAAGCGTATGATTTATTATCACGTCGGCGATAAGGAGGCGCTCTATCTCGCCATTCTGGAGGGCGCTTATGAGCACATTCGCGTCGCGGAACGAAAGCTTAACCTCGAAAAGCTTGGCGCCGGCGCGGCGATCACGAAGCTGCTGACCTTTACCTGGCAATATTATCTCGACAATCCCGAGTTCCTCGCTTTGCTCAATGAGGAAAATCAGCACGGCGCCCGACACTTGCGCCGCTCGCGCAAGATCAAGGAGATGCATTCACCGTTCGTGTCGCTGATCGCCGAAATCCTGCGTCGCGGTGCCGCGAGCGGCGAACTGCGCAGGGGGATCGATCCGGTGCAGCTTTATATCTCGATCGCCGCGCTGTCCTATTTCTACCAGTCCAACAGCGCGACACTCAGCGTGATCTTCGGCCGCGATTTGTTGTCCGAACAGGCTAAGGCCAAGCGCCTGGCGCATATGACCGATCTGGTGCTAGCGGCGCTGCGGCCTGCGGTATCGGGCGCGCTTGACGTCAACTTGGAGCCGCCTGTAGGATTTAACCAACGGGTTAAAATCTAACGTCGCCGGCAAAGGCGAGGTCCGGGAGGAAGCGAAATGGCCACCACGGGCAATTTCCTGCAGCGTGCGACGCGGTCGGCCTGGGTGCGTCCGGTGCTGTTCCTCGTGCTTTTGATTGTACTGTGGGACATCGCGATCCGCATATTCCGCATTCCGCCCTATCAAATCCCGAAGCCAGCAGACGTGCTGCTCACGTTGTGGACTGACGGTCCGCAATTGCTGGCGCAGGCGGTGCCGACCACCATCGCGACGGTGCAAGGCTTCCTGCTCTCCGCGATATTCGGCATCGGCATCGCGGTGCTGATTGCAGGCTCGCGCACGATTGAGAGTTACGTATACCCGCTGCTGGTGTTCTCGCAATCGATCCCGAAAATCGCGATCGCACCGCTGTTCGTGGTGTGGTTCGGCTTCGGCATGATGCCGAAGGTGCTTTCGGCCTTCCTACTCGGATTTTTCCCCGTAGTCGTCTCGGCGGTGCAGGGATTTAAATCTGTCGAACCGGAGATGCTCGACCTCGCTCGCGCGATGGAGGCCAAGCGGTTTCAAATTTTTCGTATGGTCAGTTTTCCGCACGCGATGCCGGCGATCTTTGCCGGGCTGAAGGTCTCAATCACCCTCGCCGTGGTCGGCGCCGTGGTCGGCGAATTCGTCGGGTCTAACAACGGCCTCGGATTCGTCCTGCAGCGCTCGATCGGAAATTTCGAACTGCCGACCATGTTCGCCGCGCTGGTTATTCTCTCTCTGATCGGCGTGATTTTATTCTGGATTCTCGACGTCATCGAACGCTTCGTCATTCCCTGGCACGCCAGTCAACGTCAGGACGTTATCGTTGCGGCTTAATAATCATTATCGAAAACAAAACGGGAGGAACATCATGTTGAGATCGATCGTCGCGGCGCTGTTTGCCGTGGTACTTGCCGGCCCCGGCTTCGCGGCCGACAAAGTGACGCTAATGCTGAACTGGTACGTCTATGGCGAGCACGCGCCATTCTACTACGGCAAGGAGAAGGGCTATTTCTCGGATGCCGGCATCGACCTGGAGATCCAAGAAGGCCGCGGCTCCGGCACAGTGACGCAAGTTGTGGCGGCGAAGACGGTGCAATTCGGCTACGTCGACGTTCCGACCATGATGCGCGCGGCCGTCAAGGGCGCGCCTGTCGAGGCGGTCGGCGTCGCATTGCAGACCAATCCGATGTCAGCGATGGGTTTTGCCGACAAGAACATCAAGAAGCCGGAAGACATCAAGGGTAAAACCGTCGCCACCACGCCGGGCGACTCGATGTCACAGATATGGCCGCTGTTCCTAAAGAAAGTCGGTCTAAAGGAAAGCGATTTCAAAACCGTGTCGGGTGACGCCACCACCAAGCTCAATGCCGTGATCAATGGCCAGGCCGACCTGCTGCTCGGCTATGTCATGGACCAGAGTATGAAGATCAAGGACGCGACCGGCAAGGATGTGTTCCCGATCAAGTTCGCCGATTACGGCGTCAACTTGGTGAGCTCCGGCGTCATCGTGAACAAGGATTGGCTAAAGGACAACGCCGATCTCGTGAAACGCTTCATGACGGCTGCTACCAAGTCGCTCGAGGAGGCCTCCAAGAATCCGAAGGATGCCGCACAAGCGATCCTCAATGCCAACCCGAAGGGCGGCAAGATCGAGACACTCACACAAGGCTTCGAACTGACGATCCCACTTTACAAGGATCCGTCGGGCAAGAAGGCCCGGCCATTCAACGTTTCCGACGTCAATATGAAGGACACTGTCGACGTTATGGTTGAGTACGGTGGACTCGAAGCCAAGGCCAAAGACGAGCTCAAGAACTATTACACCAATGCCTATCTGCCAGGCGGCAGCGGCAGCTAAGACATCGATGGCCGCGGGCAATCTGAAGATCGTGGCTCCGGCCGCCGAAATGAGGCGCCCCGTCATCGAATTGCGGGGCGTCTCGAAAACCTATCGGACGCGCGACGGCGAGGTGCCGTCGTTGCGTCCGATTGATTTTACGGTCAGCGACGGCGAGTTTGTCGTGGTGGTGGGGCCGTCCGGCTGCGGCAAGACGACGTTATTGAAGATGATAGCGGGCCTGCTGCCGCCGAGCGAAGGAGAAATCCGGGTCGAAGGCCAAACGATCACCAAGCCGCACGGCGGCGTCGGCATTGTGTTCCAGACCGCGATGCTGCTGCCGTGGCGCACCGTATTCCGCAACGTGATGATGCCGGTCGAGGTCAAAGGCTTGCCGCGCGCGGTCTACGAACCGCGCGCCCACGCCTTGATCAAGATGGTCGGCCTGCAGGATTTCGAGAACAAATATCCCTGGCAATTATCCGGCGGCATGCAACAGCGCGCCTCGATCTGCCGCGCGCTGGTGCACGACCCGAAGATCGTGCTGATGGATGAGCCGTTCGGTGCGCTCGATGCCATGACGCGCGAACGTATGAATGTTGAGCTCCAACGTATCCAGCGCGAGACCAAAAAGACCATCCTCCTCATCACCCATTCGATCCCGGAAGCCGTTTTTCTCGCCGACCGCGTGATGGTGATGTCGCAGCGGCCCGGCAGCATTGCCTCCGTCTATGACGTGTCGCTGCGCCGCCCGCGTTCGCTTGACGTGCTGGCCGATCCGACCTTCGTCGAGCTGACGCAGAAAATTCGTGCACATTTCTCCGACTCGCATCTCGATTGACCAGCATGTCGCCAAATTCGACACCTCGTCTCGCGGTGAAGAACATTAGTTTCTGCGAGCGCCGCGTACCGTTCCGAACGCCGTTCCGTTTCGGCGCGGTGACGGTGAACGAGGCGACGCAGCTTTTCGTCCATGCCGTGATTGAGGTGGACGGCAAGCGCAGCGAGGGCGTCGCGGCCGAATTGATGGTGCCGAAATGGTTCAACAAGGATCCTAAGCTCAACGCCGACGAGACGGTCGGTCAGCTTCGGCAATCGACGGAAATAGCACGGGCGATTTATCTCGACAATCGCGCGCTGAATACGGCTTTTGGCCTGCACACTGCCTGTATCAGTGCGCAGATTTCAACCTGCGGTGCGGCCGGCATTCCGCCGCTTGCCGCCGCATTCGGCGCGGCGGAAATCGACAAGGCCATCCTCGATGCGCTGCTACGTGCCAAGAACACCGATTTTTTTACCGGAATGCGCGGCAATGTCGCCGACCTTGACGCACGGCTGACGCCCGACCTCGACAATGCCGCCATAACGGATTTTCTGAGCAGCCGAACCCCCTCATCGCGCATCGCAGTGCGTTACACGATCGGTATGCTGGATTCGACCGAGAGCATGCGCGAGGCAGTGCGGGACGGTTACCGCTATTTCAAGCTGAAGCTGTGCGGTGATCCAGCCAAGGATCGCGCGCGGCTGATGGACATCGCCGGTGCGCTCGGCGACCTCGACTATCGCGCCACCGCCGACGCCAACGAGCAGTATCAAAACCTCGCCGACTTGCGCGCGCTGATCACGACGATCCAAAACGACGCTGCGCTGATCCCCCTCGCCCGCCGGTTGCTCTATTTCGAACAGCCCTTCGCGCGCGAGAACACGTGGAACTTTGATCTCGAGTCGCTGGGAATGCAGTTTCGGTTCATCATTGATGAGGCTGACGATGCCTATGACGCGTTCGTTCGCGCGAAGGCACTCAGCTACCGCGGCGTATCGTCGAAGTCGTGCAAAGGTATTTACAAGTCACTCCTCAATGGCGCGCGAGTCGCCAAATGGGGCAGCGATTACTTCCTCACTGCCGAGGACCTGACCTGCCAGGCCGGCCTCGGCGTGCAGCAAGACACCGCGCTGGTGGCATTCCACGGCCTCACCCACGCTGAGCGAAATGGCCACCATTATGTCGATGGCTTCGCCGACACGCCGGAGCCCGAGGCGCGGGCCTTCCTGACCGCGCATCCCGACCTTTACGAACAGTGCAGCGGCAAGGTGCGACTTTCGATCCGCGATGGCGCGATATCGACGCGCTCACTCGCCACCCCGGATTTTGCCTGCGGCCTGCGCCCGGATCAGATCGGCCCGCGCGCCAAACAAGCACAACCGGTTAAGGAGTACGGGACGTGAGTACGAGGCGTCTCGGCATCATCATGAACGGCGTTACCGGCCGCATGGGCACCAATCAGCATCTGGTGCGCTCAGTGCTGGCGATCCGCGCGCAAGGCGGCGTGGCGCTCGCCAATGGCGACCGCGTGATGCCTGACCCAATCCTGATCGGCCGCAACGCCGACAAAACCGCCGCCTTGGCTAAACAGTACGGCGTCGAGCGTTGGTCGACCGATCTCGAGAAAGCACTGGCCAGCAAAGACGACGAACTGTTCTTTGACGCCGCTACCACCCGGATGCGCCCGTCGTTGTTAAAAAAAGCGATCGACGCCGGCAAGCACGTCTATTGCGAAAAGCCGATTGCCACCTCGCTCGCCGAGGCGCTCAAGGTCTGCAAGTTGGCTGAGAAGGCCGGTATCAAGAACGGCGTGGTGCAGGACAAGTTGTTCCTGCCCGGCCTGATGAAACTCAAATTCCTGCGCGACAGCGGCTTTTTCGGCCGCATGCTCTCAGTGCGAGGCGAATTCGGCTACTGGGTGTTCGAGGGCGACCTCCAGCCGATCCAGCGACCGTCCTGGAATTACAAACTCGATGAAGGCGGCGGCATCATACTCGACATGATCTGCCACTGGCGTTACGTGCTCGACAACGTGTTCGCTGAAGTGAAATCGGTGTCGTGCATTAGCGCCACGCACATCCCGCAGCGCTGGGATGAAAGCGGCAAACCTTATAAGGCCGACGCCGATGATGCCGCTTATGCGACCTTCCAGCTCGAAGGCGGCGTCATCGCCAATATCAATTCGTCCTGGTGCGTGCGGCCGTATCGCGACGACCTCGTCACTTTCCAGGTCGACGGCACGCATGGCTCGGCTGTCGCCGGCTTACATGACTGCGTGATGCAGGCACGGCAGGATACCCCGCGGCCGGTGTGGAACCCCGATCAGAAACAGACGCTCGATCTTTATGCGTCGTGGCAGCCGGTTCCCGACTTCGCGCCGTTCGACAACGGCTTTAAGGTGCAGTGGGAAATGTTCATCCGGCACATGATCGAGGGCGCGCCATACAAATATACGCTGCGCGAAGGCGCCAAGGGCCTGCAACTGGTGGAATGCGCGACGCAAAGCTGGAAGGAGCGCCGCTGGGTCGACGTTCCGGCGCTCGCGGTCTGAGGAGATTGGCCATGAACCGCATCGACAAGCCATTGCGGGCGCTGGCGATCGACCTGCCGCGCGCCGACCGTTCGATCGAAACCTTTCGCCTCTCGGGGCCGGGAAATTTTCCGACGCGCGCCAAAGGCAAACTCAGCCGTATTGCCTTCGCGGCGGCGCATGTGGTGTCCGATGCCAAAGCCGACAATGACCCGTGGCTCGATTGTACGATCGATTGGGACAAAACTATTGCCTTTCGCGAACATCTTTGGGGACTTGGCCTGGGCGTAGCTGAGGCCATGGACACCGCGCAGCGCGGTATGGGCGTCGACTGGCCGACCTCGCTCGAACTAATTCGGCGATCGGTGGCTGCTGCGAAAGCCTGCAACGGCAGGGTGTTTTCAGGCTGTGGCACCGACCAGCTCGAGCCGAAAGACGCCAAGAGCCTCGACGACGTGATCCGCGCTTATGAAGAGCAGGTCGAGGCTACTGAAGCCATGGGCGGTCGTATCGTGCTGATGGCTTCGCGCGCTCTCGCTCGTGTCGCTAGGTCGCCCGACGACTACGCAAAAGTCTATGACCGCATTCTCAATGGCGTACGTGAGCCGGTGATCATCCACTGGCTCGGCGACATGTTCGATCCGGCGCTGGCCGGCTATTGGGGTTCATCCGACGTCGACGCCGCGATGGATACCGCGGTTGCCGTCATCAATGGGCATGCCAGCAAGGTCGACGGCCTCAAGATCTCGCTGCTCGACAAGAATAAGGAAATCGCGATGCGGCGGCGCCTGAAACAGGGCGTCCTAATGTATACCGGCGACGATTTTAATTATGCCGAACTGATCGCCGGCGACGGCAAAGGTCATTCGCACGCCCTGCTCGGCATCTTCGATTCTATTGCGCCGGCGGCCTGCGCCGCGCTGACCGCGCTCGCCGCAAACGACACCAAGACCTTCCACGAGATTCTGGCACCCACCATACCGCTATCGCGGCACATTTTTAAAAGGCCCACCCGCTTCTATAAAACGGGCGTGACCTTCATGGCCTATCTCAATGGCCACCAGGACCACTTCACCATGGTCGGCGGCCAGGAGAGCGTACGCTCGACAGTCCACCTGGCCGACATCTTCCGCCTTGCCGATAAGGCCGGACTGCTGCGCGACCCCGAATTCGCGGCAGCGCGCATGCGGAGAGTGCTCGCTGTGCGAGGAATCGAACCCTGATGCGCGATCTGCGCACCGACCATCGCTGGCTGTCACTCAACACCGCAACGGTGCGCAAACAAGGATCGCTCATCGAAATCATCGATGCCTGTGCACGCCGTGGTATCCGCGCCATCGATCCGTGGCGCGATCAGGTCGCCGCGGTCGGGCTCGATCGGGCGGTCAAGGCAGTACGCGACGCCAAGCTGGAATTGTCAGGCTACTGCCGCGGGGGCATGTTCCCCGCCAACGCCGCACATCGCCAGCAGGTACGCGAAGACAATTGCCGTGCCGTCGACGAAGCCAAGGCACTCGGCTCGCCCTGCCTGGTGCTGGTGGTCGGCGGACTGCCACAATATTCGCGGCCCGGCAGTGCGCCCAGCAAGGATCTTGCCGCCGCGCACGCCCAGGCCGAAGATAGCATCGCCGAACTGCTCGAATATGCTCGCTCGGCTGAGATGCCGCTGTCGATTGAGCCGCTGCATCCAATGTTTGCTGCCGATCGCGCCTGCGTGAACTCAATGCGGCAGGCGCTCGATATTTGCGACCGGCTCGATCCAAAGCGCAGCGGCGCGCTCGGCGTCGCGCTCGATGTCTACCATGTGTGGTGGGATTTCGAGCTCGCCGCCCAAATCAAGCGCTGCGGCCTCAAGCGCATGCATGCATTCCACGTTTGCGACTGGCTGGTGCCGACGACCGACATGCTGAATGATCGCGGCATGATGGGCGACGGGGTGATCGACATTCCGCGCATCCGAAGTGATGTCGAAGCCCTGGGATTTTCGGGCTATGTCGAAGTCGAGATTTTTTCCAATCACTGGTGGGGCCTGTCGATGGATGAGGTCATCACCACGTGCATCTCGCGGATGAAATCGGCTGTGTGACGCCAGACTTGCGGCTGCGACACACTTTCCGACGGTGAGCAGACGTTCCGTAATCTTTCCTCATGCGAATCCGGGACAATCTTGATGAAGCTGATTGATGACCTTTGTTCCCGTTCGGTTGAGGTGTTTCATTCGCGACGTCGTAACGATTTGCAAGACCAGCGGCGCACGGACAATACGCGCGCCGCTTCTTGATATTCGCCTCGCTTAGTTTCCCCTAACTTCACCATTCATCACCGGACCGAGCGATTCCCATCGCTCACCAGTGAAGCGTTGAATCTGCATCTGCTTGATTGGATAAAAATCGGTCGCGCTGGTGTTGATCTTGATGCCCGGCAGCAACATCCCGAGCTCGATATTTTTCAGATTCGCGGCTTGTTTCATGACGTTTTCACGCGTGAGATTGTCGCCGCACTGCTTCAGCACTTGCACGAGCGTTTGCGCCACGGTGTAGCCATAGACCGTAAAGCTTGAGGTTTTGTCACCATCCGGAAAATAACTGTCCATGAAGGCGAGCCAATCTTTGTAGCCAGGGTCGCTCTTCCAGGCCGGATCGGTCGCGTCCTTAAGATAGTAGCTCGACAGAACCCCTGTCGAATTATCAAGGCCGGCCGGCTTAAGCACCCCACCAACCGATTGCGAAACGTTGTTGAGCAAATGGAGTGGCTTCCAACCGATTTCGGCCGCCTTCTTGATCGCTTGTGCTGCAAATTTCGGCGTCGTGACATTGAAGAAAATATCGGCGCCGGAGGCTTTTAGATTGACGATTTGCGAATCCACTGTCGGATCGGAGGTTTCATATGGTTGTTCGGCAACGATCATGGTTGCAGCTTTAGCGCCAAGACCGTCTTTCATGCCTTTGACGTAATCCTTACCGTAGTCGTCGTTCTGATAAAGAATGCCGACCTTGGCATTCGGATACTTCTCGAGCAGATATCGCGCATATATCCCTGCTTCCGCCTGATATGGCGGCTGCCATCCCATCGTCCAGGGAAAATTTTTCGGGTCTCCCCATTTGGTGGCGCCCGTCGCGACGAAGAGCTGCGGTACCTTCTTAGCGTTCATATATTTCTGAATCGCTGTGTTAGACGGCGTGCCGAGGCTCTGAAAAATGAGCAAAACTTCATCGCTTTCGACGAGTTTACGCGCCTGCTCGACCGCCTTTGGCGGACTATAGGCGTCATCATACGAGATGAAGTTGATCTTGCGGCCGTTGATTCCGCCCTCCGCGTTTACCTTCTTGAAATAGGCAGCGATCGATTTTCCGATCAACCCATAAGCTGATGCCGGACCGCTGTATGGGTTGATGTTGCCGATCTTGATCTCAGTGTCGCTTGCGCCGGGATCATATTTCTTTTGCGCGAACGCAGACTGCATTCCAAGGGCTAGCCCGATCGCAGCGACAGTCAATAAGCGAAGTCCTCGGTGTTTCATAGCATTGTCCTCCCCTCAGTTTTGTCGCGCAGATTTCCGCGCAATTTTTCCTACAATCAAACGAACCAATCCAGCGGCGCCGGATGGCATCAGGTATATGACGAGAATAAGGATAATCCCGTAGACGGCGCCCGCTAGGCCCTTCGAAACGTGCTCGGCGATGTTGGGCACGAACAGCACGAACAGGCCGCCGAACAAAGCACCCGGGATCGAGCCGACGCCACCAACTACAAGGCCCACGAACAGTCCAATAGAAAATGCAAACGTAAAGCTATCGGGCGCAACAAACTGGATGACGATTGCGCCGAGCGCACCGGCAACACCGGTGTAGAAAGCGCTTACACCAAAGGTCATTGATTTATAATATGCAATGTCGACGCCCATCGCGCGCGCCGCAATTGGATTGTCACGAATCGCGACAATGGCGCGTCCCGTACGGCTGTTGGTAAGATTGACCGCACAGCTGAACATGAGAACCACTACCGCCAAGGTTAGAAAATAAAGCCATTGGTCGGATGATAGCTGCAATCCAAATGGCGCGTCCGGCTTTATGATGACAATGCCCTGTACGCCGCCGGTCCAGGGTTCGAGGGGGGTTGATTTTAGGATTTGCGGCATGGCAACTGCTAACGAGAAAGTCGCGAGCGCCAAATATATGCCTTGCAGGCGCAATGCTGGCAAACCGAATAGGAAACCAAAAGCAAGGCAAACGACCCCCGCCACCGGCAGTGTCCAATAGTAGGCTACATCGAATCGATCCATCATGATTGCCGCGGTGTAGGCCCCGATCGCAAAGAAAGCCGAATGCCCGAGGGAGAACTGGCCATTGAACCCAGTCAAAAGATTAAGCCCGAGAATGGCGATGGCATAAACCATTGCAAGTGTGAGCTGGAACAGAATGAAGTTTTTCACCGCAAATGGCAGCGAGGCCGCGATTGTGAGCGAGACGACCGTCAGTATGACTTGCGGCCTTGCGAGCGCGGCACGGAGGTTGTTCCAATTTTGAGAATTCCTCCTTGCCATGACCGCTAGACCCTCGACACCAAAATACGGCCGAACAAGCCGCTTGGCCGCACGGTCAGAACCGCAACAATGAGCGTTAACGCGATAGTCAATTTCAGCTCGCGTCCAACATAAGGGATGAAAGTACCGGCAAGGTTTTCGATCACCCCGACCGAAAATCCGCTCACGACCGCGCCAAGGGGCGAGGACAATCCACCGACCACCGCTCCGGCAAAACCGTAAAGCAAGATCGAAAGCATCATATTCGGTTCAAGAAACACAACAGGCGCGATCATCATCCCGGCAACCGCGCCGATCGCCGCCGCCATGCCCCAACCAAGTGCAATCATCCAGCCGACACGAATGCCCACCAGCCGAGCGGATTCCGGATTTGCCGCGGTCGCGCGCATGGCAAGGCCAATGCGCGTATAGCGAAAGAACGCGAACAACAACACCAACAAAACGATGGTCACAGCGATCATGCCGGTGTCATGTGATGAAATGATGCCATTTCCGAATAGCGGCGCAGTGCCGAACGGAGTTGGAAAACTCTTGATTGTGAAATCCCAAATAAAACCTGCGCTGCTATTGAGGATTGCGAACAATGCAATAAAGATAACGATGTGGCTCAGAACGGGAGCATTTTTCAGCGGTTTAAAAACAACGCGTTCGATCGCGACCCCACCGCAAAATGAAATGGTGACCGTCAGCAAGAACGTTGGCCAGTACGGCAAGCCCCATTGCAATAATTGCCAGGCGATGAAGGTCGAAAACATCGCCATCTCGCCTTGCGCAAAGTTGAGATTGTCGATCGCCTGGTAAATCATGACGATGGCAAGCGCCATGCAGGCATAAATGCCGCCAGTCGAGAGGCCCGCAAACACTTGGTGGAGAAGAAGGTCCATAAAGCGGGTCCTAATATCCAAGATAGGCGCGGCGCACATTCTCGTCGCGGCCAATTTCCCCGGCGGACCCACTCATCACAATCTCACCGGTCTCAATCAAATAGGCATGGTGGGCGAGCGAGAGGGCGGCGGTGGCATTTTGCTCGACTAACAACATACTCACGTTTTCGTCCTCGTTCAGCTTGCGCAAAATCGCATAAACCTCCTGGACAATCAGCGGCGCGAGACCGAATGACGGCTCGTCAAGCAACATCAAACGAGGTCGCATCATAAGCGCGCGGGCAATCGCGAGCAGTTGTTGCTCTCCGCCAGACAGGGTTCCAGCTTGCTGACGGGCGCGTTCGCGTAACTTTGGGAAATGACCGTACACACGCTCCATATCAGTGAGAATACCGGCGCGATCTTTGCGCGACATTGCACCAAGCTGAAGATTCTCTTCGACAGTCAGGCGGCTGAACGTTCCGCGCCCTTCTGGCACATGCGCAATGCCAAGCCGCGCCAATTTCTCGGTTGCGTTCCCGCCAACTGCCCGCCCGGCAAAGTTGACATCACCGGTAATGCGGATCATCCCGGATAGTGCGCGAAGTGTTGAGGTTTTTCCGGCGCCGTTTGCGCCAAGTAATGCCGTGACCCCGCCGTCCGCGATATCAAAATCGATGCCGTGCAAAACACATGTCGCGCCGTAGAAGGCGCGAAGCTTCCGCACGGAAAGAAGGATATTGCTCATTGCGCGGTCGTTCCCAGATAGGCCCGTATCACTTTTGCATCTTTACGCAGATCCGCTGGGGTGCCTTCGGCGATTTTCTGGCCGAAGTCGAGCGCTACCACGCGGTCGGAAATCGACATCACCAAATTCATGTGGTGCTCGACCAATAACACGGTGACATGCCATTCGTCGCGGATTCGCCGAATGAGTTGACCGAGATCGTCTACCTCATGATGGTTGAGGCCTCCGGCCGGCTCGTCGAGCAACAACAATTTTGGACGCGCCGCCAGCGCACGTGCGAGTTCTACCCGTTTCTGAGTGCCAAAAGGAAGATCGGCGACTAGGCGATGCGCGACCTCACGCAATTGCAGATAGTCGATCAACTCCCATGCCGATCGCTCGAGTGATTTCTCCTCGCGTCGAACCCAAGGCAAATGAAGGGCATCGCTGACGAAATCGCCTCGGCTGCGCGAATGACCGCCGACTCTCACATTGTCGAACACCGACATTGAATGAAATAGCGCCAGATTTTGGAAGGTCCGCGCGATCCCAAGGCTAGAAATGCGATCGACCGATTTGTCGAGGATCGTCCGGCCTTCAAATTCAATGATGCCGCTGTTTGGCGTGTAGAGCCGCGTCAAGCAGTTAAACAATGTCGTCTTCCCGGCGCCATTGGGGCCGATCAGTCCGAAGATTTGGCCCTTTTCAAGATCGAACGACACCTTATCGAGCGCGACGATGCCGCCGAAATTGATGCTGACGCCCCGTACCGCGAGCAGCGGCTCTACCCGATTGGCGGACGTCGAACCCGGTGTCCTGAGAGCGACCGCTGCAGACAAACGCATGTCAGCGTCCACTCAAATCGGCTTCGATATTCCGAATTGCTTTCGGCAAGCCAGTGCGCGTCGCAATTTCCTGGTTGCCCAAAAGCCCTTTACTCGGTGTGAAAGCCCGCAACACTTCAGCTCCCGTACTGTGGTCCGCTCCTAAGTTACCCTGCCTTTGCTAGCTCGATCGCCATTAGGAACATATGGCCCTTTTTCGAAACGTCTTTCCTCACCTCGGCAGTTAGACTGACCAAGATGAGGCGAAGCCCGTCTCTGCCGGCTTCAGCTTTTAGCACTGGGAACCGCGATTTCGAGGCCAGAGACAAAAACCCAAAATACCCCTCGATCTACCAACTCTCTTCCGCAGAGACTAACTGTCCGCAGCGCGAACAGTCCAGCGCGACCGCGTTCAAAAAAACGCAGCCGTCCTCAAAATCGACGGCCATCATCCCACCGAAGATGGTTATCCATCGAGCGTGGAACTGGCGCTTATTTTTAAAGAAAATACCCTTACATCCGACGCTCGCGATTTCGTCAATTTTGTCGGGACGGTAGAATCGAACAATTTCATTTCCGCGCTTGGCAGTGTTCCGGTCAGACGGCGATTTTCGAAAAGGGTCAAACTCAAACGACGGAACGCGGAGGGAATCGTGACGATGCGATCAACATAAACGCGCTCAGCGATGCGGTTACGCAGGTCGTAGCACCGATTGCAGCGGCAAAGCCGAACGCCGTCAAAAGCGAAGGCCCGGTCGCGGCCATCACCGAACCGATGAGCGCGGTCGCCACCAATCCGCCGGTTCGCGCGACCGCACTGTTGAATCCCGAGGCCGAGCCGACATGACGCGCGTCGACTGACATCAGGACTGCGGTAGTCAGGGGCGCAACCACTCCGGCCATGCCGAGCGCGATGATTACCATTGCCGGCAGGACGTCCCTCCAGTAGCTGTGACTCGCTCCGATGCGAAGCGCTAGAAGGAAACCGACCGCGACAACGACAGGCCCTAAGACGAGCGGCCAACGAGCGCCAACCTTGGCCGCGAAGGAACCAGCGACCGGCGAGGCGAGCGACAGGACGAGAGGCAGCGGCAACAACGCGGCGCCGGCTTCCGTCGCGGAATAGCCGCCGGCTTTAATCAGGACGTAAGGCACCAGAACAAAAAGGCCACCAAGCGCGCCATAGAGCAGGAACGTGAGCAAGGTGAGGCCGACGAAGGTTCGCGATCCGAACAGTGCGAGCGGCATCATCGCCTTTTCGCCGCGGCGTCTCTCGACCAGTACAAAGAGGATCAGAAGGCAGCAGCCGGCGGCGAGCATACTAAGCGCGAGAGCCGACCAGCCGCGTCCGGAGCTCTCGGTAAGCGCCCAAGTTGTGAGGCCAAGGCCCGCGGTCGCAAGGATTGCGCCGAAGCCGTCGAGGGAATCAGTGCCGCCGTCCCGGTCAGCGTGGACATACAGATACGCGAGCCCGATGGCCGCTGCCGCGAGGGGCAGGTTTATAAGGAAAATGAACCGCCAACTGCCCACGTCTATGAGCCATCCGCCCAGCACGGGGCCGATAGCTCCCGCGGCTGCTCCGACTGCCGCCCAAATCCCGATTGCCCTGCCCTTGGCCTTGCCGGAGAAGGTCTGCCCGAGCAGCGCCAGACTGTTCGGCAGCAGAATGGCGGCGCCAATACCCTGGATGAAGCGTCCTACCAGCAGCCAACGAAGATCCGGGGCGGCTCCGCAAGCGAGCGAAGCCAGCGCGAAAAGGCCCACGCCGGCGATCAGGAGTCGGCGTCGGCCGAAGCGATCACCGGCCGTGCCGCCCAGAAGGAGCAGCGCGCTCAGCGGAAGCATGTAGGCGTTGACGACCCACTGCAAGTCGCTCGCGTCAGCGTGAAAGTTCGCGCCGATCGCCGGAAGTCCCACAGTGATGACCGACCCGTCCACGAACGCGAGGCATGAGGCCAAGATCGTCGTCGCGATCACAAGCACAGGATGCTTGGCTTGGCCTGCATGCTTCGCACTCCGTGCTGCAGCAGCATCACATGAAGCGTGAAGGGCGTTGCTCATGCATTTCCTGTAAGGGACGGTCGGCCGGGCAATCGGCGGTTTTAGTTTGTGCGCCCCGCCCGATGCGTTAGCGATTGTAGTTCGCGCATCATCCCCCTATAGCGGACACCAGCCGAGTTTCACTCTGATGTCTGAACGAAAAAAGCCAAGCTGCGCTCATGCTGGTACGGCGATGGTCATCACACTCGGAAAATCTTGGCATAATGCTCCTTGATTTCGTCGCTTTGCGCTTCGACGCCGGCTGGGTCGTCCTTCATCAGTTTGATCTTAGCAAGCGGCATGCGGCTCGGTTTTTCCTTGACCAGTGCATGCACTGAATGCTGGCCGGTGAAGTCGACCAGCATTTGCTGGCATTCGAGCGAAAGCAAATAGCTATGCAACAGGCGCGCAGAATTGGGATTTGGGGCGCCTTTGAATACCCCATTAGGGCCGACGATTACCGGCGTGCCTTCGGTAGGATAGACGATCTCCACCGGCTTGCCGGCTTCCTTGAGCTGAATGAGATTGTAATCGTTGCCATCGGCCATCACCGCTCGCTCGCCGAGTGCGAGTTTTTTCGGCGGATCGGTGGAGGATTGCACCTGCATCACTTTCTGCCGGGCGAGTTTTTCAAAATAAGACCAGCCGAGATCGCGCGCAATCTGGAAAGTTGCTGTCATGATTGTCCCGCTATAGGCCGGATGTCCTTTGACGATCTTGCCCACCCATTTTGGATTGAGCAGGTCGGCGAAGCTCCTCGGCGCATCTTCCGCCTTGACCTGATCGGAATTGTAGCCGAGCGAGGATAGCCATACGCGGGACGTGGCGGAGAGCCCGTCCGGATCGCGATGATCGACCGGAAAGTGTCGCGCAACTTCTTCTGGCACGTAAGGCGCGAGCCAGCCATTGCGCTTCCAAACGATAAAATGCGCGGCGTCCGCGCTGTTGATGACATCAACCGCATGGATGTTGCTGGCATATTCCTGCGCGATACGCTGGAACACGCGCTCGGAGCCAGAGCGCTCGACCCGCACGACGATGCCTTGATATTTCGCCTCGAACGTTCGCACCAACTTTTCAGCAACGGGTAAGTCCATTACCGTGTACCAGCTAACCTTGCCTTCCTTCTTCGCCGCCTCGATCAAGGCCGGCGTTGTCGCGCTCGGCGGCGGCGCGGCTGCACGCACATAGGTCGAAAAGTACGGCGTCATCGCGCCGCCCAATGCGACTACGCTGGAGCCTTTGAGTAAGGCCCGACGGGACCATATCGGTTTCTTCATCGGTGTATCCTCTTGCGCGCCGCGCCAATTGCGGGTTATTCGGCCATTATCGGCAATCTCTCCGACTTTGAGAGTGCGTGGTGGAATGCCCGCCGGCGGAAATTCCTACGCGCGCGCAAATACCTCGCCTCTACCTACTACTGCGCGTGAATGTTGCCGTCCTTGATGACGCGGCCCCATTTGGCAATTTCCGTTCTGACAAACCCGGCAAATTGGGCCGAATTCATCTCAACAGTTGCAGCTCGCTCCCTCGCGGGAAAATTGCGCCTGCAATCCTGGAGACTTCAGGGCCGCTTGAACGCTGTTGTACACCTTCTCGACAATCGGCCCCGGCGTGCCAGCCGGCGCAACAAGTCCCCACCAATTGTCCGCGGCATAGCCGGCTACTCCGGCCTCAGCAATTGTCGGTACCTCCGGCAGAACGGGGCTGCGCTTGGCGCCTCCGACGCCCAGCGCCTTGAGCTGCCCGGATTCAATAAAGGGTGTTGTCTGAATCAGCGAACTGAACATGATTTTGACGTGCCCGCTGATCACATCTTGCATCGCCGGTCCACCGCCTTTGTACGGTACATGGACAAGATCAACTCCTGCCATAAACTTGAATAACTCACCACCAAGATGCTGAAAGCTGCCAACGCCGGCAGAGGCGTAGTCGAGCTCTCCCGGTTTTTGCTCGGCAAGAACAATCAATTCCCTAACCGATTTGACCGGCAACTGTGGATTGACGACGAGCACATTTGGTCCGGTCGCGAGTATGGAGATAGGCGTGAAGGAACTGATTGGATCGTAATTGAGCTTGTGCAGCGCCGGATTGATCGTGTGCGCAATAGAAATAAGCAAAAGAGTGTACCCATCTGGAGCAGCGTTGGCCGCCGCTTCCGTTCCGATCACGCCGCCAGCGCCTCCGCGATTGTCGACAAACACCTGCTGCCCCAATTTCGAGCTGAGTTGATTGGCGACCAAACGGCCAACGACGTCATTACTTCCGCCTGCTGGAAATGGGATGATCAACCGGATTGGCTTGTTCGGATAGTTTTCATAGTTTTCAGCGGCGGCAATCGACGTGACCGACAACAGCAGTGTCACAATTTTAGCGAGATGCCACAGTAGGTTTGGCATGTGGCGTCCGATTTAAACCAAAAACGCGAGCCAAGGCGTCAACAGCACTCAGTGCCAATAAGGCGGAAAGTCCGTGTTTTTCTGCTCGGCTTCAAGCAGACGCAACATCGCCGGCCATTCGAGCACTCCGTACGGCCGTCGTGCTCCAGGTTGATAGAGATGTGCGGTGTGAGCAAGAACGTTCTCACCGGGCATGGTCAGCTCCGTGCGCGCCGCCATCGCATCGACCTGCGAACGGCATGACAGCTCCAACTGATACATCGTGTTGAATGCCTGCTGGATTGTTGCTCCGCAGGTCAAGAGACCGTGATTGCGCATAATCATTGCATCATGGGGCCCCAGATCGCGTACAAGGCGTTCGCGTTCGTCGAGTTCCACCGCAGGCCCTTCGTATTCGTGATAACCGATATGCCCGACGAAGCGGATTGAGGTCTGCGAAATCGGCAACAGGCCGCACTTCATTGTGGCGACCGCCATACCCGCGCGCGTATGGGTGTGCAGAACGCAGCTGACGTCTGGACGCGCTTTGTGAATTGCGCCGTGGATCACGTAGCCTGATTTGTTGATGCCGTAGTCAGTATCCGGCTTCGAGATGATCTCGCCTTCTACGTTAATTTTCACCAAACTCGAGGCGGTGATCTCCTTGTAGACAAGACCATAGAGGTTGATGAGGAGATGATCGGTGCCGGGAATACGTGCGGTAATGTGATTGTAGATGAGATCGGTCATGTCGTATTTGTCGACCAACCGATAGCACGCGGCAAGGTCGAGACGCGCCTGCCATTCTTGTGCGGAGACCTGGTCTTTGACCGGCCTGAAAGCGGTTTTGTAGTTCATGGGATTTGTCCCTCGGCTGTTGTGGAGCGCCCATGCCGCGCTGTTGGGAAGCTTACTCTTGGCCCGCGGATCAGGCCAAGCCCATGATTCCGAAAGAGTAGTCTTCATGCTTTAAAGCGCCACAAGTCTGGTTCCGGATCAGCGCCCAATCCCGGACCTTCCGGTACCTGCACCCACCCGTCGGCGATTGGTATCGTCGTGTCATACGGTGTCTGAGCGAGATCGCAAAAAAATCGTTCGAGTGCACTTTCGCGCTGCTTTGCCGCAAGGACGTGCAGCGAGGCGAGATATCCCGGCCCGAAATACGGCGCGTGCGGCACACATGTTGCGCCCGTCGTTTCAACTTCTTGGCACACACGCCACAATGCGGTGAGACCCACCTTCGTCGCGCTCGGCTGAATATAATCGGCGGCGCCAGCCCGCACCATCGCATAAAATTCAAGTTCATTGCTGGCGTTTTCGCCGGTCGCCATCGGTATCCCGGTTTCCTTTCGCAATTCCGCAAGCGATGTGAGGTCTTCGGGCGGCCAGATTGGCTCTTCAAGCCAAAGGAGATTTGCCGGCTTGATCTCCGCAGCGGCGACCTTGGCGGATTCGGGCAACCAGGCACAATTGGTGTCCAGCATGATTGGAATGTCCGCCCCGGCGACGTTGCGGGCGGCGAACACTGTATCCGCTGTTCGCTCGTGCAACTTGATCTGGCGGTAGCCGCGTTTTAGCGCACGTTCGACATTTCGACTGACGTGTTCGACAGACCCGCCGTATTGCAAGAGCGAAGCATACACCTGGATGCGCTGCCGCTTGTGTCCGCCGAGTAAAGCGTGCACAGGCACACCGGCGATTTTCCCGCGAATATCCCAAAGGGCAATATCGATACCGCTAATCGCGTGAATAACGGGGCCGGACCGCCCCAAGTTTTGCAGAATACGCTCAACGCGTTCCTGCAACAGGGTATCGTTCACATCCGCCCCTTGCACCAATGGCGTCACCCAATCATGCAAGGCGGCGATCGCGGCCTGCCATCCACCGCTGTAGATCTGGCCCCAACCGACCGTACCATCACTGGCGGTAACTTTTACCAACACGGTATCGATCGTTGTCCGCGGCTGGCCGCCAAACAACGGAGACGGAGCCCAATGATTGAAGGGAATCCGCAGCGCGACAGCTTCTATTTTGTTAATTGTGATCGCCATAACGCCCTGGCGTTCAGTGCCCGCCGTCTCCGGCAGGCGCGCTGGACATGCTGGGAACTCGCCACACTCGACTGACTACAAAACTCGTGGCAAGTGACGCCAAAAGACCGATTGCCAATGACAGCGCGATCGGAAAACGCGCGAGCGAGAAATGCACCGCAACGACGAATATTGCGGTGCCAACAATCGCGCAATGACTGTAGATGACGAAATTGTGAAAACCCTCATTGCTTGTGGTGGATCTGATGAAATACAGGGTAGCCAGCATGACGATCGGAAACATGGCAAGAATCCCGCGAACAAATTCGGGGACGACGTGTTTGGCCGCGAAGAATATCACAAGAAATATTGCGGTCGGAATTGCCGCTTCGGTGAGCTTGGCTCGGCCCGGCGCAGCGGCCGGCTTATGATCGTGATTGCGAATGAGGATAAAGGCCGCATTTGCGATGACGGCAACTGCCATGACCATAGCCGGAACGTCGAATGCGTAGATTATTGCAAGTATAGTAGCCCACGACAGTGCCATCGTGAGAAGGGTTGCGAGAGGTTTATAATTGATCGGCAGCCACATTGACCATAGTCCGAAGGTGACTGCCGTAATCGACGCAATGGATCCGATTGTCTCGTCCTGCGTGACTGGCGGCCCGAGCCATGCCTGCATAGCAAGTAACGGGAAAACCAGCATAGGCGTTCCGATGAGGATGCCGCCCAGCCGCGATCCGAGATAAACGACCGCTACGCGAATAAGCGCGATGATCGCAAAGCATAGCGCAGCTTGAACAATCGCAGCCAAAAGGTTGTGCAACGTCATAGACAAACAGCATCAGTTGACGGCGCATAAAAGCGAGCACTTTGATAAATGGGTGTTCGCCAATCGGAATGGATTGGCACCCTTCCCTCAACGATATCGAAATATGTCTTCTGTAGCTTACGCACTACCGGCCCGACCGTTCCACCACCAACTGGTAGACCGTCAACGCCAATGATCGGAGTGATTTCCCACCCAGTTCCACAAAAGAAAGCTTCGTCAGCAGCATAGAGTTCGCTGCGGTCGATGTCGCGCTGGACGGGTTGATATCCAAGTTGCTCGGCCGAAATCTGGAGCACGGTATCGCGAGTGATACTTTCGAGCACGTCGTTGGTAACGGATGGGGTAATCATCTGCCCATTGCGAACCATGAAAAAACACATGGCTGACCCTTCCGAGACTTTTCCGGCTTGATTGAGAAGAATAGGCGCTTCGTATCCGTCCGCCTTCGCCTGAAGCATGGCAAGACGTCCATTGTGATAGTTCGCATTGCATTTGACCCGGGCCGGCATAGAGCGATCAGAAATTCTGGCCCACGAGCTGACCTGAGTTGTGACTCCTTTAAGAGCCTGCTTGGGAAGCGGTCGAGGTACTGCCGTGATCGCAACTCCAACCGGCCCAGATGCACTCAAATCACCTTCGCCATCGACGTAAAGCTGCACGCGAATGTGGATGGCTTCTTTGAATTCGTTCGCCTGGATCAGTTCTATCGTTTTGCGAGCCAATGTGTGGCCGTCAACAACGCCTTCGAAACGCATGACCTTTTGCGAATACGCTAGGCGATCCATGTGGTCTCTAAGACGAAACAGAAACATCTCATGCGCATCGACATTCCAGTAGCCGCGGATGCCTTCGAATACGCCAATTCCATATTTGGCGACGGGGGAAAAAATATGAATCCTTGCTTCGTCCCACGGAACGATATCACCGTTGAAGTGGACATATTTTGCTTTTGCCATGATCGCGCTCTCGGAGAGTCACCGTTTTGTGGCTGGGAGGTCCATCACGATGTTTCCAAAACGATCGAGTCTTGCAGTGGCCCCGATTGGTACGACACAGGTCGCGTCATACTCTTCGATGATGAAGGGGCCCTTTTTTTTGGTCTTCAAGTCCGATCGTGTAAACACTGGCACGTCCATCCAGCCCCGACCGGGACCGGGACCAAAATAAGCCCGGCGTTTCGTAAGGTTTGCGGATTTCGGGCGATCAATACGGATCGCACTGGGCACGCGCGGCTTGTCCGGCACACCGCGCCCTATCACCTGCAATGTAACGATTTCGACTGGTTCGTCGGGACCGGCGCGGTGTCCGTAGGTGCGCTCATGTTCCTGGCCGAACGCCTCCTCCAGCTCGGCGAAGGTCCGCTTGGTCACTCGGTCTCCGGGAATCGGGATGGTCAATTCGAATGATTGACCTTTGTAGCGAAGACTTGCTGCGCACTGTACCTTCGCGTGACTTTTAGCGAAACCTTGGCGCTTAAGAGACTCGAACGCGTTCATCTTCATTCGATCGAGTTCGCTGGCAATCAGAACGGGGGCGGTGTCTCTTAAGACGCGCCAGAATGTCCGCGAATAATGATGCTCGATTTCTGAATAGAGAAGTCCAAAGGAGGAAAAGACGCCGGGCGATGGTGGCACGACGATCCGCTTCATTTGCAACGCTTCGGCGAGGACTGCCGCGAATAACGGACCGTTTCCGCCAAATGCGAACAGCGCATAATCGCGAACGTCTCGACCGCGTTCACTCGACACTGCCTTAATCGCGCGAATCATGTTCGAAGCGGCAATGCGATGCGTTCCATAGGCGGCATTTTCCACCGATTGCCCGATCGGTTTCGCTATTTTCTCCTCAAATACTTCCCAGGATTTCTTCGCATTGATGCGGACCTCTCCCCCGCAGAGGTGCATAGGATTGAGGTAGCCTAAGATGACATTTGCGTCAGTGACGGTCGGTTCGGTGCCTCCAAGTTCGTAACAAACTGGACCTGGCATCGCCCCCGCGCTTGAAGGCCCAACCTGTAGCGAGCCTGCAGGATCGATCCAAATATGTGAGCCCCCTCCTGCCCCGACCTCGGCAAGATCAATCGCGGGGATTTTCAGAAGATAGCCGGCACCAGTGAGCAATCGAGACCCGATCATAATGCCGGCGCCGACGGCGTACTCCGGTGAACGAGTCACTTCTCCATTCTCGATGATCGACGCCTTCGCGGTTGTGCCGCCCATGTCGAAAGAAATGATCTTCGATAATCCCATCTTTCGTGCGAGTGCTTGGGCGCCGACCACACCTGCCGCGGGGCCAGATTCAATGATGTTGCAGGGATGCTCGGCGGCGGCTTCCGCCGTCATCAGACCGCCGTTCGATTGCATGATGTGAAGCGACGCCTTCACGCCGGCCCGATCGAGATCCGCGCGAAGACGGGAGCAATATTGCTGCACCACCGGCAGAACGTAGGCATTGATGACCGTAGTTGACGTTCGCTCGTATTCCTTGATCTCGGGCAACACGTCGCTAGAAATGCAGATTAATAGGTTCGGGGCACGACGCTCGGCAATCTCCTTAATGCGAATTTCGTGTGCAGGATTGACGTATGAATGCAGAAGACAGACCGCGAGCGCCTCGATCCCTTCCGCCAGAAGGCGATCGACCGCTTTCTCGACGTCTTTATCCTTCAGTGGAATGAGAACATTGCCCTTCTCATCCAATCGTTCCTCGACTTCGAGTCTAAGATAGCGCTCGACCAGGGCTGGCGGCTTTTCCCATTTGAGATCGTAAAGCCGCGGCATGCGTAGTCGCCGAAGCTCAAGGATGTCACGAAAGCCCTTGGTCGTAATGAGCCCGGTTCGGGCACCTTTGTGTTCAAGGATTGTATTGGAAGCGACTGTGGTCGCGTGGAGAACCTCCTCCACGTCGTGAGGGGCGAGACCGTGCTCTTCGAACACTTGGCCGATGCCTTCGATAATCGCACGAGAATAGTCCCCGACACTCGACGATACCTTTTTTGTGAACAAACGACCTTGATCGTTGAGCAGAACGATATCTGTGAACGTTCCGCCGATATCAACGCCTACGCGAAACCCGCTCACGTCTGTTCTCCTGAATTCGTCACATCGCACCACGTTTTTTTTCATGCGTCGAACTGACGCCGGGCGGCAATTCACCGCGATCGATGAATGGAGGTTTAGTCCAATTGCGTCGGGCGCGAATTGTGCGACGAAGTTCAACCGTTCCTTTCTCATCGAAGGTCCAGGCCCGTGTATCAACAACGACGCCGTATTGCTCACTTGCAGCGGCGGCGCTCACGTATTCGTTACGGACGTCGCTCAAAACGCGGGCAGGATCGCGCTCAAGCGGATCGCCCCAGCCGCCCGCGCCGGCCATGTCGTACCGGATAACATCGCCTTGCTTTATCGTGCGCGTAATCTTACCCGGGAGCGTCTCGTTGCTTGTCTCGGGATTGAGGACGTTGCGCGCCTTCTGACCCGGCCTACCTCCGTAAAGCCCGAATGGGTGGAATAAGCAGCGATCATTGCGCAACTGCAGCGTTCCTTCCCGTTCCCGCATCCGGTAGTCGCGCCGGAAGGGCGCGCCGCCACGGAATTTACCCGCACCCATGCCGTCGGTCAGGAATTCATAGGCAAGAATCTGGAGTGGTTGCTCCATTTCCGTGACCTCGACGGATGGCGACGAAATATTTGAGCAAAGACTTGAATTGCCTTGCGGACCGTCCGCCCAAGGCCTGCCGCCCCAACCGCCGGTGAAGAAGTCAACATAGATGTAGGGTTTGCGGTTGTCGTCATAGCCACCGAGCGACAGACATATATTGCCGCCATCGGACGCAGCGAAAACACGATCGGGCACCATCTTCGCAAGAGCGCCGAAACAACAATCGACCTGACGAAATCCAGTTAGCCCGCGGGCCGCAGTCGCGGCAGGCAAGACACCATGACAGATTGTGCCCTGAGGAGAGATAACCTTGATCGCGCGGAAGAATCCTTCGTTTGCAGGAATGTCTCCGGACAGAATGGATTTAACTGCAATGTATACCGACGCATTGGTGAACGACTCGGTGCAATTCAGCGCGCCCTTCACCTGCGGCGAACTGCCGGTCCAGTCGACTGTAAGCTGGTCGCCTTTCTTTTCAAACGACACCTTCAACAAGATCGGCTGGTTTAGGTCGATCCCGTCATCGTCCAACCAATCTTCGAAGTCGAATACGCCGTCAGGAAGGTCGCGGATCGCGGCGCGTGTCAATCGCTCCGTATAGTCAATGACGTCGTTCATGTAGCCGAGAGATTCCGTCAAGCCATAGACCTTGAACAGATCAATCAACCCCACTTCGCCGGTGTGACAAGCCGAAAGCTGAGCGCGTAGGTCACCTTGCAACAAAATTGGTACACGAACATTTTTTTCAATAATCTTCCATAAGGTGTCGTTGCGTCGACCAGCTTCGTAAAGCTTCAGCGGGGGAATACGGAGCCCTTCCTGGAAGCATTCCGTGGAGTCCGCGGCATTAGACCCGGCAACGCGGCCGCCGACATCGGTGTGATGACAGATAGTTGCGGCGAATGCGATACGTTGTTTTTTGTAAAAAACTGGCTGGAACAGAAAAATATCCGGCAAATGCATTCCGCCGTCGAACGGATCGTTGAGGACATAAATGTCGCCCGGCTGTATCTCGTTGTCATAGTGGCGAATGCAGGCGGCAAGCGCGGTCGGAATCGATCCGAGATGCATCGGCAGCGTGAGCCCCTGAGCGATCATTCGGCCACGCGAGTCACAGATCGCGGTCGAATAGTCCATGCTCCCCTTGATAACGCTTGAGTAGGAAGTTCGATAAACGGTGAGAGCCATCTCATCGGCGATCGAACTCAATGAATTCTTGAAAAGTTCAAATGCAAACGGATCGGCCTTGGTGCTCATATTTTACGTTCTCGGGATTTTGGTGGCTGAGCTCGCATTCGTCTCATGCAACTGCGGCGGGACTATCTGCGGATTTTAGCGCCCGGCCAAGGATTGACAATCTCAAAATTCAGGCAGTTAATTCCGTAAAACGAGATTAGTCTTTTGGCCTCGGAGGCGATATGAGCGATCGGCAAGTTGCGGCTAACGCGGCCATTCCGGACAACTTACGCAATCAGATCGTGACCGGAGTTGTCACCGATGCTCTGACCCGGTTGGGACTGGATGGCTGGATGGATGGCGTGCTGCCAATGCGACCGGGCTCGGTTGTTATCGGCCCCGCCTACACGGTGCGATGCGCTCCTCGACGCGGCGCCGACGGTCTCGGCAAAAATCTCTATCAGATCATTCGCGAGTGCCAGCCCGGGGACGTGCTGGTCATTGAGGCTATCGGGACCGGCACTAGTGTGTTCGGCGGCAATATTGCGACATGTGGCGATGTCCAAAAACTTGCCGGCATCGTCACCGACGGCCGCTGTCGCGATTTTGGCGAGTCATCAAAACTGCGCATGGGAGTTTTTTGCCGTGGTCCGACTGTGCGCCTGCCAAATGACCTGGAAATAGTGGCACAGAACGTTCCAATCTCGTGCGGCGGTGCGCAAGTCAATCCGAAAGACCTGATCGTTGCAGACATCGATGGCGTGTGCGTAATCCCATCTTCGAAAATTCAACAGGCAATGATCGAAATTGAGGAAATTGTTCAGATCGAGGCCGAGATCGGAAAAGTCCTTCGTAACAGCGGGCCGCTCGGCGAGATGCTGGCGCTGCTTAAGCAAAAGAAAACACGCAAAACACCTGCCTAGTAACACACAACATGCCTGTGCCGACCCAGTTTGTCGCCTTCGGCGACCAGATTTACAAAGTTGTCCGCCCATTTGCGAGTTGGCCCAGCACGCTCAAAATTGGCATCTTCAGCAGTGGCACCATCGATTCCAAAGGCAATCTCTTCGTCTGCCAGCGCACCGATCCGCCGATCATCGTGTTTGATCGCAACGGTAAGTATGTCCGCTCGATAGGCGATGGCCGTGAGGCGGATTGTCACGGCATCTGGATCACACCGGACGATCGCGTCTTCGTTGTCGACCGCGATGCCCACCAGGTTTTATGCTATTCGTCGGAAGGAAAGCTGCTCCTCACCATGGGTGACCCCGCACGGCCGCGTTTCAATGAACCGTTTAGTCACCCGGCGGACGTTGCTGTTGCTTCGGACGGTGACATTTATGTCGCCGATGGTTACGGCAACACACATGTCCATCGGTTTTCTTCAAACGGAAAATGGAAGAAGACTTGGGGCGGCTTCGGCACAGGCCCCGGCAAGTTCATGACACCTCATGGCATCAATATATTGCCAGATGGCCGTTTGCTTGTCGGCGATCGCGAAAACAATCGCGTACAGGTTTTCGACCTGGACGGTAACTATTTGACCGAATGGCGCGGTTTTTACAAACCGATGGGGATCTACGTCAGCGGCAAAGGCCTAATCTATGTCTCGGATCAGCGGCCGCGTGTGACTGCGTTGAATAATCGCGGTGAGATTGTAGGAGCCTGCAAGCCTGCTCTCAACATGCCGCACGGCATTACCGGCGATAAAGACGGCAATATTTTTATCATTGAAACTCGAAATATCAGGGACATCACCAAGCTCGAGCCGGTGCGTTAAACCGCAAACTCAATTTTTCATTGGTGACAACCGCGAGCCGCAATGTCCCATACACATTCAACCTTATTGTCGCGTACGCAGATAAACTGATCGTAAGCGACCACGACACTGCCGTGATAACGCGGAATCATCGAAACTCTGCTACCGATGTGCAGATCGGCAGCCCCTCCTCCGACTTGAAGAATACCGTGCTCGGAATTCAAGCGGGTCACCTGCACACCGGCTGGTGCTACGACTTTAGGCATTCCACCGTCGGCAGCGCGCCCGAGCGCCTTATGGCCGCAATCAATCACCGCGCGCTCGGGAGCTGCGTGACTGATGACCGTCCCCGCCACCGCAATCGCCGGCAAGAATTCGAGATCCGGAATCGTCTCTGCAAGGCCCGAATCCATCAACACATAGCTGCCCGGGTCTATTTCCGTAATGCCGTCCATGACGCCGGCGATGTTCCAGCTGGTGGTGGATCCCGCTCCGCAAATCCCGACAGGTAATCCGGCGCGCTCAATATCCTCTCGAACATTCACCAGACGTTGTACTCGCTCGCGTGTGCGTGCAACCCGTATTTCGCGGTTCTTGTCGGCGATCGTGCCTTCATGCGCTCCGATACCGGCAAACCGCAGTGAGCTTTCCCGGCTGATTGTGCGAGCAAGCGATAATGCCGGTTCACCCGGCATGACACCGCAACGATTGAGGCCGATGTCGATCTCAATCATGACGTCGAGCTTCACGTGGGCAGCCCCTGCCGCGCTGGCAAGCTCCGCGACATGCGCCGGATCATCAGCAAGAGCAATGACATGCACACGTCGAGCAAGCGCAAGCAACCGGGCGACTTTTGCCCGGCCAACCACCTGCTCGATCATCCTGATGTCGCGCGCACCCGCTTTGACCATCACCTCGGCTTCACTGACCTTGGAACATCCGAGGCCGTAGGGCACCGCACCGTCGGCCGTCATCTGCCGCCTTGCGATGTCCGGGCACTTATGACCTTTGGTCACGTTACGGACCTTGACCGGTCGGCCCCGAAAAAAATCATGCATTGTCGCAATGTTACGTTCGAGAATGCTCAAGTCGAGAATGAGGGCTGGCGTGTCAACGTCCTCGAGTGAGGTCCCGGGACTCGGTGCTGTCACCATTCTTGTGCTCAATTCTTGACAGGTTCGACGATAATATTTGACCAGGCGTCGAGCGTTGCACTCCAGCCGGGATTGATGACAGTCGCGGAGCTTTCTTCTTCGATGATTGCGGAACCAGAAACCCGACACCCGGCGAGGCTTTCACGCGAGACCACCGCCGTGTCGATCCAGCCGTGTTCCGGTCCGAAATAGCAGCGTCGTGTGGTCGCCGGCGGGCTGTTCTGCGTGACAACGTTCAAGCGGTCCGCCAGCTTTCGATGAGGCGACAATCCTCGGCCAACACAACGCAGCCCGACAATCTGTACTTTCTCCTGTTCGGACCGGTAGCCATAGATCCGCTCGTGCTCTGCTTCGAACGCCGCTTTTAACCGCGCGATGATGTCTTCATCGATCATCAGCCCAATTAGGGCCATTGTCAGCGCGTGATCTTGCCCAACGTAACGCAGATCAACCGACAATTCGATCGTGCGCCGGCTAGCGTCATAGCCTTCTTCGTCAAGCGTTGTTCCGGCCTCCTGCGCAAGATCCTGCACCAAGGTGTTAAGCCGCGCCAAGTCGGGTTGTACCGGGTCGGCATAATAGGTTCGGATGAGATGATGCTCGATCTGGGCAAACAGCAGCCCGAGCGCACTGAAGAGTCCAGGAAGCGAAGGGATCACGACCTTTTCTATTCCGAGTTGTTCTGCGACGTCGAGTGCGTGCACGGGGCCCATCCCGCCAAACGCGATCAAGACAAATTGTCGAGGATCCCGTCCTCGTTCGATGGATACTGCCCGCAACGCACGGATTAAACTTGCGTTGGCGATCGAGCGAATCGCCCAGGCAACATCGGTCGGATCTAGGCCCAATTTGGTCGCGAGATTGTTGCGAATAGCGCATTCGGCAAGAGCAGGCGAGATGGTCAATGTCCCGCTCGCGAGATGCTGCGGATTCGTTAGGCCGAGATGGACATTAGCGTCGGTGATCGTGGGCTCCTTCCCGCCGCGGGAATAGCAGGCAGGCCCAGGAATCGCGCCCGCGCTGCGAGGCCCAACCTTCAGCGCACCGACGCTGTCGAGCCAGGCGATGCTGCCACCCCCAGCGGACACCTCAGCGAGGTCAATCGATGGCACCCGTAACAGGTATCCGCTGCCCTTCATCAGTCGATGGCCGATGCTGATGTCACCACCGACTTCGTATTCAGGCGATCGCGAAATCTCACCGTCTTCAATGATGGCGGCCTTCGCGGTTGTTCCGCCCATGTCGAATGTAATGACGTCCTTGAGGTCAATTTGTTTGGCGACCGAATGGGCGGCCATCACCCCCGCCGCCGGTCCGGATTCAATGATGTGGATTGGGAAACGGCATGCGGTATCGAGCGGCACCATGCCGCCGTTCGATTGCATCACGACGACGGGAGACGCAATGCCTGAGGCCTTTAGGTCGGTCTCGAGCGCCCTGG
>Ga0207125_10027_pt1 | contig 37014 bp, 24 predicted proteins | sample Alteio_BWMinHeat_19_FD_153556 | JGI IMG/M metagenome (GOLD analysis project Ga0207125, IMG submission 153556) | Enriched cells from forest soil in Barre Woods Harvard Forest LTER site, Petersham, Massachusetts, United States -... | ecosystem: Environmental > Terrestrial > Soil > Temperate forest >...
GGCTGCCGATCTTAGGCCGCCGGTGCAGCGCTTCGGCGATGCTTTTTAGCGGCCCCGAAAGCCGTGAATCGGCCACGAACACCGCCAAAATCAGGCTCACGAAGAGATAGCAGATCGAGAAAATCAGCACCTTGTGGCTCATCGATGTGTTTGCATCGGCCACCCGGAACATCCCTTTCTCGTTGAGGTTCACAAGATCATCGAGGGCCGCCATCATGGCGGTTGTTTCTTCGAGGGATAGGGCGTTTTTATCTTTCGTCGAATTCCACTTTTTATGAATACTCGCCGCGAGCTCCCCTTCCCCGGGTTCGGTGATATTTCCCTCTTCGAATGCCAGGGCCCGATCGAATTGCGCCTGCCACTGCGCGCGGCTCTTGCCGCGGAATTCCCCAGGATGATCCAAGGCCATCCAGCTTTCTTTCATTTTGTGCGCGGCGGAAATCGAATCGTAATTTACGTGAATAATTTTTGGGGTGGTGGCGCTGGCGAGAAATACGCAGATCAAGAGAAAGAGCCCGAGCCCCGCGTATAGCGCGATGAGCACCGTGAAGTACTTGATGATCTTTCGTCTAAGGGTTGGCAGGGCCGTCATTGGTGTCTTCCCCCGTGGTGGTAACGATGTGAACATCCACCCCCACGGAATCGTGCAGGAAACTCAAGATAACGGATCCGCGCACCAGCTCCATGAGCGGCGTGGCCCGGGGCTTACCGAAAATCGCGTGGCGCACGTGCTTGGTGGTGGCGAACGTGATCAATGCCTCGGCAACTTTATCCCCCTGAACCGTAACCACTTCGGCCCCGAGGATTTGGGCGAGCTTCAGATTGTTCTGCAGCTTGCGCTGAAGGGCCGAATCGATCCGTGTAGGCGCTTCCTTCCGGCTCTGCACGTAAACGGCATAGCACTTGGTGGAAAGCTGGGCGGCCATCCGCGCGGCTTTACGAAGCAAGATTTCGGCGTTGGTGGGATCGGAGCTCATGGCCACCATCACCGCCTCTTCCGCGATGTCTACCGCCTTGGCGTTCAGCAGGCCCTGCGCCTCGATTTTCCGCACCTGATCGCCGGCCACTTCGCGCAAAGTTACTTCACGCAGGAAGGAAAGATTCTCGTAAGTGAAGAAATTCTGGAGCGCAATTTCCGCTTTGGCTTTGTCGTAGATTTTTCCCAGGCGAAGGCGTTCCCGGAGTTCTTCCAGAGTTACGTCTACCACCACTACCTGATCGGCTCGTCTCAGGATGTCGTCGGGGAGGCGTTCTTGCACCGGGGCTTTCGTGGCTTCCGTAACCCGCGCCGCCACGGATTCCAAGTGCTGCACGTTGAGCGTGGAAATTACGTTGATGCCGTTTTCGAGAATTTCCAAAACGTCTTGATAACGTTTTTCGTGCTTCGAGCCCGGCACGTTCGTGTGAGCTAGCTCGTCGATCAAAACCACTTCCGGCGCTCGCGCGAGAATGGCGTCTACATCCATTTCGTCGAATTGGCGGCCCCCTACGGAAACGCACTTCACGGGAATCCGCTCCAGCCCCTCTGTAAGAGCGGTGGTTTCCGGCCGCATGTGCGGCTCCACGTAGCCGATCACGATGGCCATTCCGCGCCGAAGAAGGCGGTGCCCCTCTTGGAGCATCTCGTAGGTTTTCCCCGTGCCCGCGGCATAACCGAGATAAACTTTGAGCGAACCTTGTTTTTTTCGCTCTATGAGCTCTTCAAATCGCTTCATAGTCCTTCTCGAATCTATGCCTCTCGGCAACTTAAAGCAAAAGTGGGGCGCCCCGCCAAAACAGCGAAGCACCCCAGGCCGTTCGCGCTCTGTGGTGTTAGAGGCGAACCATCATGGCCACGGTGATTCGGTTTTCCACGGTAGAAAGATCCGGCTGCCATCCCGCCACGGCCGTAGCCGGCGTGCCCGTATTTCCCCCCGGGGGAGTTACGCCGCCGGGCCCGGAAAAGTAGGGGATGTTCGCCTGCCGGTGGTTGAATTCCAGCCGGAAGGTGAGGTTGCGGGTGGGCATATAGTCCGTGGTGATTTGCGTGTCCCACGCTTTGAATCCAAGCGCGGGTGGACTAGAGGCCGGGAGGTAGGCGCTACCAGTGGCAGCCGTGGCCCCGTTGATCGGGGGCAACAGCATGAGGTAACGGCCCGGATTGCTGATCGCGCCGCCGCCCACCGTGAGGCCGAATTTGTCTTTATCGAACCACATGCGGTTGTAGGCCATGAATCCCAAGAAGTATTGCTGGTTGCAGGTTACTCCGCCGCCGTTTTCGCAGCCGTAGTCTACGGTGAGAGAAGCTGCCGCCTTACTCACGGTGGCCTGCTGGTTTTCGTAGTATTTCATCATCACGCTGTCGTCGGTGTGAAGGCGTTTGCGCTCGGCGATTCCGCCGGTGCCGCCGCTTCCCGCGGTGTCAGCGCCGTAGTACTGATTTCCCACGATGGTCCAGTTCCCGTTCGGCTTCCAGAGAATCTGCGCGCCCACTCCCGGCTGGTTGTTGAACTTTCCGTAAGATTGCCAGCCGTTGATGAGCCAGGGCTCGATCTTCAGCTTGTCGCTGGTGAAAAGCTGAACTCGCGCTCCATTGAAAAACCACGGCGTATTAGACGACACGTAGGAAGGCTGGTAGGTCCAGTTGTCGAAGTTGTAGTAGCTCCAGAGCCCGATGTACGACATGAAGAGACCGGCCTGCACGTTGATCCCGTTCATCGAGTTGATGTGATACGTGGCGTAGGCCTCCGAGATGTAGCGATAGGCATTGTCGAGTTGCCACTGGCCTCGGGCCGGGCTCGCATCATTCCTGGGCGTTCCCGTGGCGTACATGCCGAACTGGGTCATCAGCCGGAATCCCACATTTTCGTAGTTGAAATCGCCCCCCACGCCAACTTGCGTGAGCTGCACTTCGTTGTTCCGGAAAACTTCGCTGGAACCGCTAATCGTGTCGTCGGCAGGGTGACTGAAGGAATAGTGATAGGAGCTATCCACGCGCACTTCGGGCGTGAAGTACTTCGACTTCAGCACGCTATCGGGCGGCCCATAGTTACCCGGAGCCCAAGAAAAATCCGCGAACGCGAACGGCTCGGCCGGAGCCTCTTCTGCGAACGCACCTTTTGCCATGGTGGCGAATGCGGCAAGCGCCGCCACCGTAATTAGTTTCACTTTCATTGTCCCTCTCCCTTAATTGAAAAGCCGCCCCTCCGGGCTACTTCTTTGGTACCCACCAAATTTGTTTTTCCATACATCGATTCATTTCTTTTCCCGCTTCCACGAGGCCGTTCAGTTCAGCTTCGCAGGGCGCCTCTTGCTTCACTTGATCCTTCGTTTTGGCGTCTCCGTCTTGAACTCTCAGCTCAACCTGGCCGATGCATTTTTCCAGGCTTTCCTTTTTTGCGTTTACGGAATCATGTTCGGTTTCGCAGAGAGGCCGGTGAGCCCATACGGCAGCGGCCTCTGGCACCGGGAGCATTCCCAGAAATGCGGCGGTGAAAAATAGCTGTTTCATAACCCCTCCCCTTCCGGCGCTACTTTGGGGGAACTTTTTCGTCGAGCGCCAGGTTCAACTGCAATACGTTCACTACGGGCTCACCGAAAATTCCCCATTGCGGCCCCTCCACTTTGCCCCTCACGACCGAACGCACTAACTCTGCAGACACATGCCTTGCCGACGCCACGCGCTCCACCTGCACCATCGCGGCTTCCGGAGAAATATGCGGATCTAACCCGCTACCCGAAGCAGTGATTAGCTGCGTGGGAACCTCTCCGCTCTTCACGGTGGGATTCTCTTTCAGAAACGCCTCCACATTGCTCTTTAGACCATCGGCAAACTTTTGATTTGTCGGGCCCAGATTCGAACCCGAGGAATTCGCGGCGTCGTAACCGTTACCCGCCGCGGAAGGCCGGCCGTGAAAATATCCCGGCTTGGTGAAGGCTTGGCCGATGAGCTTCGCGCCAATCGCGTGGCCATCACGGTAGATGATTCCGCCGGCGGCATTATCGGCGAAGAAAATTCTCCCCAGCCCGTAAACCACCAGCGGATAAACTCCGCAGAGGAGGAGTGCGAGGAGAGCGGTAGCCATGATCGATCGATAAAACGTCTTAATCATAAAAACTCCTAAGCCAGCCCCAGGGCCGACACGAGCAAATCAATCAATTTGATCCCGATGAAGGGCACGATCACGCCGCCGAGGCCGTAAATCAGTACGTTTCTCTGGAGAATCTTGCTCGGCGATTGCGGCCGGTACTGCACTCCCCTTAGCGCGAGCGGAATCAGCGCGATGATGATCAGCGCGTTGAAGATCACCGCCGAGAGAATCGCGCTTTCGGGCGTGCGAAGGCCCATCACGTTCAACACACCGAGTGAAGGCAGAGAGGCCGCGAAAATTGCGGGGATGATCGCGAAATATTTGGCCACGTCGTTGGCGATCGAAAACGTGGTGAGCGAACCCCGGGTAATCAGCAGCTGCTTCCCAATTTCCACGATTTCGATCACCTTCGTGGGATCGGAATCGAGATCGATCATGTTGCCCGCTTCGCGCGCGGCCTGAGTTCCCGTGTTCATTACGAGGCCGACATCGGCCTGCGCGAGCGCCGGGGCGTCGTTCGTACCGTCGCCCGACATCGCCACCATGCGCCCTTCCGCTTGATGGTCGCGGATTAGCTTGAGTTTGTCTTCGGGCTTGGCCTGCGCGAGGAAATCGTCAACGCCGGCTTCGGCGGCAATGGCGGCGGCAGTGAGGTTATTGTCTCCGGTGATCATGATGGTTTTGATTCCCATCACGCGAATCCGCTCGAAGCGGTCGCGAATGCCGGGCTTCACGATGTCTTTGAGGTAGATCACGCCCATGGCCTGGCCGTTCTTCGCAACCACTAGCGGAGTGCCGCCTTGTTTGGCGATCGTCTGCACGGCTTCGTCTACTTCGCGCGAAATCGTTCCGCCTCCGTTAGTTTTGAGCCAGTGCTTAATCGAATCAAGCGCTCCCTTGCGAAGAACATTTTCGCCGTAGTTGATGCCGCTCATGCGCGTTTCGGCGCTGAAAGGCACTACTTCCGCGTTAGCCGGAGCGGTAACAGTTCGGCCCATCTTCTGGGCCAGGATCACGATGGATCGGCCCTCGGGAGTGAGATCTGAACTGGAAGCGAGAGCGGCCACCTCGGCGAGATCCAGTTCCTTTACTCCCGGGGCGGGATAAAAGGCCGAAGCCATCCGATTGCCGATCGTGATCGTGCCCGTTTTATCGAGCAGGAGGATGTCTACGTCTCCGGCGGCCTCCACTGCCCGGCCCGACATCGCGAGCACGTTCCGCTGCACCAAGCGATCCATGCCGGCGATTCCGATGGCGGAAAGAAGGCCACCGATCGTGGTGGGAATGAGACACACGAGCAAAGAAACCAAGATCACCAGCGAGACATCCGTATTCGCGTAGATCGCGAAGGGCCGCAGAGTAACGGTGGCCAGAAGGAATACGATGGTGAGCCCGGCGAGCAAAATATTGAGCGCGATTTCGTTGGGCGTTTTCTGCCGAACCGCGCCTTCCACGAGGGCGATCATGCGGTCTAAGAACGATTCGCCGGGATTCGTCGTAATCTGCACCACGATGCGATCTGACAATACAGTAGTTCCGCCCGTAACCGCACTGCGGTCGCCGCCCGCTTCACGGATTACCGGCGCGGATTCACCCGTGATCGCGCTTTCGTCTACGGAAGCCACGCCCTCAATCACGGTGCCGTCGGCGGGAATGGCCTGGGAGGCTTCCACCACCACTACGTCTCCCTTGCGAAGCATCGAGGAGGCCACAATTTCTATTTTTCCGTTCGCGAGTCTCCGGCGCGCCATCGTTTCGGTGCGGGCCTTGCGAAGATTCTCGGCTTGAGCTTTTCCCCGCCCCTCGGCCATGGCCTCCGCGAAGTTCGCGAAGAGAACCGTGAACCACAGCCAAAGAGTGATCTGCCCGCTAAAAAATGCCTGCTTGGATTGGCCGTTAAGCAGCTCCGCCACGAAGGAAATCGTGGTGAGAACACTACCCACCTCCACCACAAACATCACGGGATTCTTGGCCATGATCCGCGGGTCGAGTTTTTTTATCGCCCCGAAGATCGCGGGGCGGATGAGCTGCGGATTCCAAATCGAGCTATTCATAAAACTCCCTATTTAAACCAGTGCCCTTGGAGCATGTCGAAATGCTCGGCGATCGGCCCCAGCGATAGCGCGGGGAAAAAGGTAAGCGCGCCCACGAGAATGATCGTGCCCACGAGCAGCGCAACGAAGAGCGGGCCATCTACGGGGAAGGTGCCCTCACCGGCCGGATGCACTTTTTTCTGGGCCAGCGAACCCGCCGCCGCGAGAAGCGGAATCATCATCAGAAAGCGGCCCGCGAACATCGCGAAGGCAAGCGTGAGGTTCCAGAAAGGCGTATTCGCGTTGAGGCCGGCGAAGGCGCTTCCGTTATTTCCCGTGCCGGAAGCGTAGGCGTAGAAAATTTCGGAGAAACCGTGCCCGCCGGGATTCCCGAGCCCGGCAATCGCCCGCGCATCCAGGGCACCCCAGGCGGAGAAACCCAAGATAGAAAACGCCGCCACGATCAGCGCAAGCGTTACAAACTTAACTTCCCGGCCTTCGATTTTTTTGCCCGCGTATTCCGGCGTGCGGCCCACCATGAGGCCCGCGATGAATACCGCCAAAATGATGTAAATCATCATTCCGTATAGCCCCGAGCCCACCCCCCCGAAAATTACTTCGCCCGTGAGGATGTTCGCGAGAGGAACCAAGCCGCCCAGCGGGGTGAAGCTATCGTGCATGGCATTCACGGCTCCGCAAGAAGCATCCGTGGTGATCGTGGCGAATAAAGCGGAGTTGAAGATGCCGAAGCGGGCTTCTTTTCCCTCCCAGTTCGCGGCGGAGTTGGCTCCCGCGTGAAGGTAAGCGGGGTTACCCTGGTATTCATAGTGCGCGCACACCAGAAGCCCGGCCGCAAATAACAAAAACATGGCCGACCACACGGCCCAGCCGTGGCGGAGATTCTTCAGCTTTCGGCCGAGCATGTACACGAGGGCGCTGGGGATCGCGAAGATGGAAAGCATCTGCAAAAAGTTCGAAAGCGGCGTGGGATTCTCAAAGGGATGGGCGGCGTTCGCGTTAAAAAATCCGCCGCCGTTCGTGCCGAGCATCTTGATCGCAACTTGGGAGGCAACCGGGCCCTGCGCGATCGTTTGTTTGGCGCCTTCGAGAGTGAGTACATCGGTATAGGGCGAGAAGTTCTGGATCATCCCCTGGGAAAGGAGAACCAGCGCGAAAACCAAGCAGATCGGAAGCAGGATGTACAAGTTGCAGCGAACTAAGTCGGCCCAGAAATTTCCGATGCCCTTCGATTGCTTGCGAGCCACGCCACGAATGAGGGCCACCGCTACCGCCATGCCCACCGCCGCCGAAAAGAAGTTATGGAGGGTGAGCGCCACCATCTGGGAGAGGTAGCTCATCGTGCTTTCGCCGCCGTAGCTTTGCCAGTTGGTATTCGTGGTGAAGCTCACCGCCGTATTGAAAGCAAGATGGGGCGTAACTCTCCCCATGCCGGCCGGATTCAAAAATGGAATATGGTGCTGCAAGCGGATGAGCTCGTAGGTAAACGCCAAACTCACCGCGCTAAACACGAGCATCTGAACGGCGTAACGGGCCCACGGCTGATCTTCATCTGGGTCTACCCGGAGAAGCGCATAAATCACGCGTTCGATGGGGCCAAAAATAGGAGTGAGAAAAGTTCGCGCCCCGTCGAATACCTTTTCCATATAAATCGCGAGTGGCGGGGTGATGCCGACCAGGATCAGCACGAAGAGGCCGAGTTGAACAAAATCACGCGCGCTCATAAAACCACCTATCCGGGAAAACTAGAATTTCTCGGGATAAATCAAGGCGTACATCAGGTACGCAAACACCAGGGCGGAAACCACGAGTAAACCAATGTCGGCGAAATGCATGATTCCTCCCGCTACTTCAGCCGCTCACAGGCCGCCACGAAGAGCAACCCACACCCGAACATCAAAATTAAAAATCCGAGGTTCATCAGATCGGTCATGACTGCTTCTCCGTTCTATTTAGAAGAGCAATATTGGTACCAACGCCAAAGCCTCTCCCCCTGCGGCCCAATGCCCTTCTCGCTCTAATGCAACGCTGGCCGGCATTACAAAACGAAACGAAGACATTACAAATTTTATTTATCATTGCGTCATGCAGGGTTGGCCTGAGTTGCCACGGCCGGGTATGGCCGCGGAGGAACGCCGCAAGCCGCCCGTGCCCGATTTACGCGCTTTTTTTCAGCGCTACTGGTTCCGCCAGCGCCCGTACTTTTTCCGCGTCCATCCCCACGAGGTCGCTGGGGATGATTCCGATGATCTGCCGGCGAACTCGGTCCGAAACGCCCTGGCAGACCTTATTGAGGAATCCAAACTCACCGCAAAGTACCACTCTGTCGTAGCCATCAAATCCGCAGGCGAACTCCAGCTCGACCGCCACGTCGTTGGAAAATTCAGAGCGGAAAGCGGCGAGCTCAACCACGCATTCGATTTGCCCAAGAGACAAATCCAAACGAAAAATCTTGGCTCGGCTGGCGTTTGCACAAAGCACCCAAGTTCTCACCATAGATACAGCCCTCCGGCTTGATTCAGTTAAGTTCATAGAGGGAATTGCAAGGGCCGGGCCCGCCGGAAGGGCGCTTCTAGAGGGGGCCTATCGCCGGCGTCCCTAACAAATGAAGGCTCGCCCTTAAGATTTTAAGCTCCCCTATCCCCAACGCTTTAAAAGCAGCAATAGCCCGCCGGCCGCCGCCGGCTCAACGGGGCAGCCTAGGCCAAAGCTGCCCACCGCGCCTCGCTGCCAATTGAGAATTCGCCCCTGCTCGACATATCCGGCACAGGCCCCACGCCAGTCGAGAATAGTGGTTCCCTGAACGGAGCCGACTACGGCTCCTTGCCAGTTGAGGATTCGGCCGCCTTCATGCGCGCCGACCAAAAATCCGAGCTGATTTGCCACCCGGCCCCCTTCAACCTCTCCCGCAACGCCCCCTAACCAATTCAGGATTTTCATGCTCTATATCGCCTTCACCACTTTCAGCACTACCACCCCCAGCACCACTTTTTCGCTGGCGATCACGATGGCTTGGTCGCCATGTTCGGCGATCTGTTTCACAACATTGCGTATATGGCAGTGAATATGCCCACCCAGTTTTCGAATCCATTTTTCGATGGGCTCAAAAGCCCCTTCCCGAATCATGGTCTCCGAATGCTTAAAATTAACCCCGCTCAAATCACGGCCGGGAGACGCGGAAACCAGCTCTAAATTTTCGGGAATTTTAACTGCGCCGATTTTTCGGTGCGCAGATCTCGCGAGAAATTTTCCCTGGCGAGAAGGATCAGCTAGGCACGCGAGATACGCGGCTTGGGCAAGCTCCTCCTCGGAACCGACAGCGGGAATGAAAACGGCTTCCTCGAACGTTTCTAAATTACTCATCACGAACTCCTTGCTGGAAACATTAGATGCACCAGACATAGAGCAATGAGCGGGCCAGCCTAATTCGCAACCTGCTGCACTTGGGGAGAGGCCTGATTTCATCTTGAAAGAACGGCCTTCAAAATTTAAGGCGCCCTAGTTGTAGCCGTATTTCCGGATGAACCAGCTCTTCATCATATGGGCCAGCACGCAATAGCCCACGAGCAGCCCGAAAAGAGGCCCGAAATACGCGAGCGGCAGAGGCACGAATCCTAAACTAGTGCCCACGCTGGTAAAGGGGATAGCCACGCAAACCGCCATCACCGAGAGTGTGGTGAGAGTGAGGGGCCACGAGGCGCGGCTTTGGATGAAGGGGATTTTCCTAGTGCGGATTACGTGCACGATGAGGGTTTGGGAAAGCAAACCCTCCACGAACCAGCCCGACTGAAACAAGCCTTGCCTAGCCGGGCTGTTGGCGTGAAATACAAACCACATTAGCGCGAACGTTGCGTAATCGAAGATGGAACTAACCGGCCCAAGGAAGAGCATGAATTTCCGGATGTCGCCGATCTCCCACTTCCTCGGCGTCAGGAGATAATCTTCGTCTACCTGATCGAGCGGAATTCCCGTTTGCGAGAAGTCGTAGAGTAGATTCTGGGTGAGCATCTGCACGGGCAGCATCGGGAGAAACGGCAAAAGATAGCTTGCCCCCAGCATGCTGAACACATTTCCGAAATTCGAGCTCGCCCCCATCTTGATGTACTTGATGATGTTGCCGAATACTTTCCGTCCCTCCACCACTCCCTGCTCGAGAGCCAGCAGGCTCTTTTCAAGCAAAATGATGTCGGCCGTCTCCTTGGCGATGTCTACGGCGTTGTTTACGGAGATGCCTACGTCGGCCGCCCTAAGCGCGGGGGCATCGTTGATCCCGTCGCCCATGAAGCCAACCACGTTGCCGCCGGCACGTAGCGCTTTCACGATCCTCTGTTTTTGATCGGGCGTGAGTTTCGCGAAAATCGTGATGCTTTGCGCGGCGGTGGTAAGCTGTTCGTCGCTCATTTTGGCGATTTCTTTTCCGAGGAGAACCCGGCCCACATTCAGTCCCACAGCTTCCGCCACCTTCGCGGTTACGCGCTCGTTGTCGCCGGTGAGGATTTTTACCGCCACACCGTACTTCGCCAAGGTGTGCACCGCTTCGGCGGCCGATTCCTTCACGGGCGGATCCAGGAAGCCCACGAAGCCCTGCAACACCAGTTCCCGCTCGTCGTTCATGGAGCACGCCTGCTTGCCCATGTCTCGCGTGGCTACCGCGATCACACGATATCCTTCGTCGTGCAGGCGGGCCGCCGCATTTGTGAACTGCTCCCGGGCCGCGGCATCCAGCACGCGATGCTTGCCCATGAAAATCACCGACCCGCACGCGCTCAACACCTCTTCCACCGCGCCTTTGCATATGAGCTGAAGTTTTCCCTGCTCCTCCACGAGAACCGACATCCGCTTCCTGTCGAAATCAAAGGGAAGCTCGTCGACCACGCGCACTTCCCCGGTCACCGCTGAAAACGCGGGGAGAGTATCCACGTGCCGGATTAAGGCGGCATCGAGAAAGTTTTTGAGCCCGCTTTGGAAGCAGCTGTTGAGATAAGCCGGCCGAAGGGGAACCTCGCTGGCTTTTCCCAAAGGATCGAAGGTTCCCCCGAACACCAGCTGGTCTTCGGTGAGGGTTCCGGTTTTGTCGGTGCAGAGAACGTTCATTGCGCCGAAATTCTGAATGGCGCTCAAACGCTTCACGATCACTTTTCGTTTCGACATCGCCATCGCGCCTTTCGCGAGGTTCACGGTCACGATCATGGGGAGCATTTCGGGCGTGAGCCCCACGGCCACGGCAATGGCGAAAAGAAAGGCATCGCCCCAAGCGCCTTTCGTAAGGCCGTTGATCAAGAACACGAGCGGAACCATCACGGCCATGAACTGCAGCATGAGCCGGGTAAACCGCCGCACACCCTCGTCAAAGCTGGTTTCCGACTTCGCGGCCGTAATGCTTTTCGCGATCGAACCGAAATACGTTTCCTTCCCCGTATGAATCACGATGGCGGTGGCCACGCCGCTCGCCACGCTGGTTCCGAGCAGGCACAGGCTTTTCACGTCGGGAAGATCTTTCGCTTCGGGCGGCTCCGCCTCGGCTCGCTTTTCAACCGGTACCGATTCGCCGGTGAGCGAAGCCTGGCTCACCGTGAGGTGTTTCGCGGTAAGGAGACGCATGTCGGCCGGGATCATATCGCCCGCGGAAAGCTGCACGACATCGCCCGGAACGAGATCCGAAACGGGGATTTCCAGCGTAGGAGTAACTCCGCCGGTGCGAAAAACAGTTACGTTCGTGCGCACCATCGCGGAAAGCTTCTCCGCGGCCCGGCTCGAACGCAGTTCCTGCACGAACGTGAACGCCACGCTCAGCACGATCATGCTGCCCATTACCACGGCGGCGCGAAGATCATCGGTAAGGTAAGACACCACCGCCAGCGTAAGAATCAGGTAGTTGAACGGATTGCGAAATGCCTTAAGAAGAATCGGAAGCGCGGCCGACCCTTCCGTTTCCAAGGCCACATTCGGCCCGATCCGCGCTAGGCGTTCCGCGGCCTCCTCCAGAGAAAGGCCCTTTGCGGAGCTTCTCAGCGACACGAATGCCCGCTCCGGCGCCCGCTGGGAAAATTTCACCAGCCGGCGCGAATGCCGGAACGTAAACTCCCTGAAACGCTGCTGCTGCTTCATCGCGAATGCCTCGCTGGAGAGGGGTCTTATCTGACTATTTCAAGCAAACGACGAGCCAGGCACGGGAGCCTTCTCCCGTGGATTTATTCGGGAAGGGCCCCGCCCATAGTGCCGCGCCCAACAAAATGTAAGGATGCCCCTTAAAAAAGTAACAAAAAAAGCCACCCGGTTTCCCGAGTGGCTCTTTTCTTGAGACCAGAACCTTACGAGCTCATCGAATCGATGAATTCCCGGTTCGTCTTGGTATGCGAAACCTTATCCAGCAGGAACTCCATCGCATCCATCGTATTCATCGGCTGCAATACGCGGCGAAGAATCCAGATACGCTGCAGGTCTTTCTCGGGGATAAGAAGTTCTTCTTTTCTCGTTCCGCTCTTGTTGATGTCGAGGGCGGGGAAAACCCGCTTTTCGAGCAGCTTGCGATCGAGCAGGATTTCGGAGTTACCCGTACCTTTGAACTCTTCGAAGATCACTTCGTCCATGCGCGAGCCGGTGTCGATGAGCGAGGTGGCCACGATCGTGAGCGATCCTCCCTCTTCCACCTTACGGGCGGCGCCGAAGAAACGCTTCGGGCGGTGAAGGGCATTGGAATCCACACCACCGGAAAGAATTTTGCCAGAAGGAGGAACCACCGTGTTGTACGCGCGGGCGAGGCGGGTGATCGAGTCGAGCAGGATCACCACGTCTTTGCCGGTTTCCACGAGACGTTTTGCTTTTTCGAGAACCATCTCGGCCACCTGAACGTGGCGGGAAGCTTGTTCGTCGAACGTGGAGCTTACCACTTCGGCTTTCACCGAGCGGGCCATGTCGGTCACTTCCTCGGGGCGTTCATCGATCAGCAGAACGATGAGGTAGCTTTCGGGGTTGTACTTCGTGATCGCGTTCGCGAGGCTTTGCAGAAGAACCGTTTTACCGGCTTTCGGCGGCGCCACGATCAAACAGCGCTGGCCTTTGCCGATGGGGGCAACCATGTCGATGATGCGCGTGGAGTAGTTCTTGCCGTCGTCGCCGAGGTTGAAACGCTCGGTCGGATAGAGGGGCGTGAGGTTGTCGAAGAGAACGCGTTCGCGGCTCTGCTCCTGCGTCTGGAAGTTGATGGTGTCGACCTTCAGGAGGGCGAAATAGCGCTCGTTGTCTTTCGGCGGGCGAATCTGGCCGGTGATAACATCACCTGTGCGGAGGCCGAAGCGGCGGATCTGCGAGGGAGATACGTAAATATCATCCGGTCCCGGAAGGTAATTGTAGTCGGGCGAGCGGAGGAAGCCGTAGCCGTCGGGCAGGCACTCGAGCACGCCGTCGGAGAAAACGGCGTAGTCGCCGCTCGCCGTGGCTTGCAGGATGTGAAAGATCACTTCCTGTTTGCGAAGGCCCGCGGCGTTTTCCACGCCCATCGAAGTGGCCAGCTCGGCCAGCTCGTGGGGCTTCTTCGCCTTCAGGTCTTTCATTTGAAGAATTTTTACGTCGCGCGCGGGAGCGGGAGCAGCACCCTCAGCGCCGGCTTCGCCGCCTTCAGGGGTAACCGCGGTAGCCGTTGCGGCCGCTTCTGCGGCGTCGCTCTCGGCGTCGTCCATCATATCACCATTGCCGCCGGGGCCTCCGGGGCCGCCGCTTTCGCGAGGATTACGATAGTTGCCGCGGTTGTCGTTACCGCCGGGGCCTCCGCCACCACCACTGTGCCGACGCGGGCCGCGATCACCACCGGTGCCGCCACCACCACCGTGACGGGGGCGCTGTCCGCCGCCGCCTTTGTGGAAACGACGTCCGCCGCCACCACCGCCGCCTTGTCCTCTGCCTTCGGATTGTTCGTTATCGCTCATGAGCTTGGCTCCGCTTCTCGCTAATCTGAAATTCGGTTTTCTGCAGTTGGATCTCTATTTGGAATGGGATTTAGAGGAGAGAGGTGGCTGAGATTGAACTTGAATTTAAGAACTAGGAGGTGAATTAATAGTTCTGTTGGACCGTTTCGCCGAGAATATAGGCGGGAAAAGCCGATGTCAATAGTCGACCCCAAGCTCATTTATCACCGTATTTACCCCGCAGAATCCCCGGGTGAAGTGCCCGTAGTTCTATTGCATGGCCTGATGGGATTTGCCGCGAACTGGGGAAAAGTGTGGCCCACCTTGCACACCAACCGTTCTGTTCTGGTGCTCGACCAGCGCGGACACGGCCGTAGCCCTAAGCCTCAAACTGGCTATTCACCTTCCGACTACGCTGGCGATCTCGCCGCGCTTCTCGATTTCCTGCAGTGGGATCGCGCTCACATCGTGGGCCACTCCATGGGAGGAAGAGTGGCGCTGCGCTTCGCGAGCCTCCATCCGGATCGAACGGCGAGTCTCACGATGGAAGACTCCGGCGCCGAGTCCCGCCCCGATCGCGTGAATTGGATCCGCGATCTTCTCGCCTCCGTGCCCACCCCCTTCCCCAACCGCGAACTCGCGAAAACTTTTTTCACCGAACACTTCAAAGACGATCCGATGACCGGCGGTTTTCTTCACGCGAATCTGGAACAAAACGAAGACGGCACCCTCGACTGGCGCTTTCACGCGCCCGGGATGATCGAAACGGTGGAAACCGGGCGCGCCACCAACGCCATGAAAGAGTTTTCCGAACTAAAGGCCCCCACCCTAATCGTGCGCGGCGGCCGATCGGTGGAATTTCCCGCTCCCGAGGCGAAAGCGATGGCCGAGTCGCGCGCGAATGCCGAGCTGGTCACGATCGAAGGCGCCGGGCATTTCGTTCATGCGGAGAAGCCGCAGGAATTCACGAGCGCGCTGATTCGGTTCTTAGGCGGCGTTACTTCTTAATGCTTTTCAGCGAGACGTCGAGGAACGGCAGCATATCGTGGTGCACCTTGAACTCCTGGGTGCCAAGCGAACTACAGGCCGTAATATCGCCCCCCGCCTTGCCGTAGAGAAAACGCACCGTCTCTTCGCGGCCCGTGAGGTCGAGCACTTTCACCACCGCGCGAGGTTTCAGCTGCGCGCATTTCTCTTCGGTAAAGTCTTCCGCCAACACTCCGATCCCGCGCAGAGTAGAAATGCGGTTAAGAAACTTCACGGCTTCTTCGGAGCCGCTGCCCACGGTCTTGCCCTGGGAGAGCACATTCCAATCGGCGCCGGCGCGCTCGAGGGAGAAGCGCTCTTTGCCGTCGATCGTGAGAGTGGCCTGCTGAATATTATCGGTCTCGAGGCGCATCACGCGCATGTTTTTGAAATCGGCAAGAGGGAGCGAAACCACTTCGAGAAAGCGGTCGGGGATCCGAACCATTTTGTCGCCCTCGGGTCCCTGGTAGTGAATCACCGTGCTGCGGTCCAGGTCGGCGCCGAATTCCACCACGGCGACGGGGCCGCGCTCGAAGGTGAATTCCACGCGGCGGGCGAGCCGGCGGGGAGAGGTTTCGGGACGAAACTCTTCCGCTCGCACGGGCACCGGATCGTAGAGCTCGCAAAGAGTGGAAGCGATCCGCCGGATCGCCGTAGGATCGGCCACGCCGCTCTCGGGAGAGCGCATCACCCAGCTCCAGTGTTCCATCGCGGCGACCGCCGGAATGCCGGGTGCCGGTTTATCGGTGCGTTCGAAGAGAAGCGCCTGCATTTTACCATCAGTGGCTTGTTCGATCTTGATGGCGCGCGCGTCGTTCGGTTGGCAATTCGCCAGGCGGCCGAGTTTCGTTACGTCGTCGGTTACGGTGTTTTTGTAACGAATGTAATAATGGGCCGCCATGTAGCAGGCGATGAACAACACGAAGAGCAGCGATATTTTTCGGGCCATGCCCCATTTCTGCACGGATCGAGGGGAAAATGCAATCTGTGCTCGGTGCCCGGTTCACAGTGCTCCGTACCCGTGAGACTCCACCGGAGCGGAGCACGGTGAACCGAGAACGGTGAACTATCAGAATTTAAATTCGCCCTTGAGAAAGGCCGCTCGCTTGCGCAGGTCATTAAAGTACATCAGGTAGCGCTGCCGCTCTTCTTCCGAGGCGAAAACGATCTGCACGCCGATGCGATGGTCTAACGTTGCCTGACTATGGAGTCGCTGAGACATCGAGTAGCGCCGGCACCAGAGCACAATGCCTCGGTAGTGGGTGCTGTTTTCGTCTTCGATGGCCAGAGTTACGACGGTGGACTTGGGAAGCTTCGTATCCACGTAGATTCCGGCGCCCTCTTCGGAGATGTCGGAGAGAAACCCGAAGCCGCGAATCGGAGCGTCGCCGGCGCTTTCCGCCCAAACGAAACAATTCACGCGCGAAGTGGCGAAACGGAGCCGTTCTCCCAGCCGCTTTCTAGTGCGACCTACGTGATAAATCGGAGACATTCTAAACACCCGTCAGGAGGTTAGTTGCACTCGTTCAGCGGCGCGTTCCGGTAAGTGAAATACTCCTGCACTACGTTCTCGCCGAGGCATTTCTGGTTGGCTTTCGCGCCGGTTATTAAGTCTACATCCACCCGCCGCAAAGCTCCATCCGGATACGCGATGTCGATCGGATCCTGATTCTTGTGCGTGGCGAGCATGAATTCGGTCCACACGGGAAGCGCGGCCACCGCTCCGGTCAAACTGAGTGCTTTCCGGTGCTTCCGCACCACTTCGTCGTCGCGGTCGAATCCCACCCAGGAAATCCCGAGAATTTTGTGCGTGAATCCGGCGAACCAGGCATCGCGGAAGTCGCTCGTGGTACCGGTTTTACCGGCCGCCGGCCAGGTAAACCCTTCCACCCGGGAAGCGTGCGCCGTTCCGATTTCGAAAACGGAAGTCATGAGCTGAACTACGTTCGCCGTTTCTTCCGGCGGAAGCGTGCGCTCATCCTTCGGGGTGAACTTGGCTACCGCGTGGCCGTCGTCGGCCACGATGGCAAGCGTGGCGGTGAGCTCGCGGCGAAGGCCGTAGTTAGCGAGGGTGTCGTAGGCGCGGGCCACATCGAGCGGCGGAGCATCGAAGGCGCCGAGCGAGAGCGAGGGTAGCGCCTGCAAATCGCCCTCGAAACCCGCGTTTTTCGCGGTGGTAACCACGTTATCGAGGCCGGTGGCGATCGCCACCTGCGCGGCCACCGTGTTAATCGATTTCGCGAGGGCGAAGCGCATCGTTACGGTGCCTTCAAAGGTGTCTTCGAAGTTTTTCGGGGTCCAGCTCTTCTTGTCGTACTCGTAGGTGAAGGGCTTATCTTCAAATTTGGAAATCGAATTCAACGGCGTGCCGTCGGGGTTGTGGCCGTTGATCAGTGCGGAGAGGTAAACGAACGGCTTGATCAGGGAGCCGATATGCCGCTTCATCAGCAGCGCGCGGTTGAAATTGGATTCTTCGTAAGAGCCGCCGCCTACGAGCCCGAGAATGTGGCCGGTGGAAGGATCTACCGCTACGAACACTCCCTGTACGAGCTTGCCGCCTTCGTCAGGTTTATCTTCCGGCGGGGGCTCGTCCGCGGCTGGGATTTTCTTCTTTTTCTTCTTCTCTTTCCGTTTCGCTTCGAGCTCCACGTATTTCTTGATGTTGGCCTCTACGCGGCTCACACCGCTGGCTACGCTCGCTTCGGCCAGCTGCTGGTAGTAAGTATCGAGCGTGCTGAAGATCGTGTACCCGGCTTCCATCGATTCGGTGTCGGGAAGTTCCTTCAAGAGCTGCGCCTGCACCATGTCGGTGAAGTAAGGTGCGCGATTTTGGATTGAACTCGCCCGCGCCAGGCGAATCGGCTCGTTCAGCGCGGCGTTGTACTGCTCTTCGGTGATTACGCCGGCATCCCGCATTTTCCCGAGCACGATTTCTTGGCGTACTTTGGCGCGGTCTAGGTGGCGAAAAGGAGAGTAATAGGGCGGGCCCTTGATGATGCCGGTGAGGAGTGCTTGCTCGGCGATCGTGAGGTCGTCGAGCTGCTTGTTGAAATAGAACTTCGCCGCCTCCGCTACGCCATGGATCGCGATGCTGCCGCTCTGGCCGAGGAACACGCCGTTCACGTATTTTTCGAGGATCTCGTCTTTCGTGAAGTGGATCTCGAGGAACACGCTCACCGCCAGCTCCTCCACCTTGCGGAGAATCGTGCGGCGGTTATTGAGATACATGTTGCGCGCGAGCTGCTGCGTAATCGTGCTCGCGCCCTGCACGGCGTGCCCGCCGGAGCGGATCCCCACCCAGATGGACCGCGCGATTCCGCGGGGGTCGAAACCGATGTGGCCGAAGAAGCGCTGGTCTTCGGTGAGCATGATTCCTTCGAGCAAGGTATGCGGGATTTCCGCGATCGGAACCGTTTTGCGCGCTTCTTTATTTCCCTCGTTGAGGCGGGCCACGAGAATCGGCTCGAGCGCAAAGCCGGCCGGGAGTTCGCCATTGTCGGGGCCGAGAACTTTGCTCACCGTGCCGCCCACCCAGGTGGCGGTGAACCGGGCCGAGCCAACGGCGGCATCGGGGCTGCCGAAAATCACTTCCTTCGCCACGGCCGGATACGAGAAGTCGTTGGTGTGAACGGTCAGAATAGTTGGGCGCTTCTGCTCGTCGATCTCCAGGGAATAGGTGCCGGGGGAACGCTCCTCGCCGGGTTTCACTTCGCGGTATTCGCGCTCGTGGAAGCGGAACCGAAGCTCGTCTACCGAAGCGCCTACGCCTGGGCGGATCCGGTAAACGGAAGAGTAAACGCGGGTGGGAATCGAATCGTGGTCTTGATGAAATTTCTCTTCGAGCTCGCCCGAGAGCGTGCGCAGCGCAAAGAACACCACCACGAGCGCAACAAACCCGGCGGCGGCGATGGGCCAACGGAAGCGGCGAATCCAGGCGAAGATCGAGTTCATTCTTTCCTTCTGGTGCGAAACGGCGGCCCGATACTGCGCCGCATTTTCCGCTCCGAAGCTGGCTTCACGCATCGGCGATTTGTGCGCCTTGAAAGCCGGATTCGGCGACGAAATAGCGGAGTCGCGAACCTTGGTTTTACCTTGACTTGCACCCAATTCACAGACTTATATGGAACGTAGAAAAAAGCCCTTTTTTGCAGCGCACACAAACGCCTCGGGAGATCCATGAACTGGCGCAACCAAACCCTTAAGCTCGTAGTCGTATCCGCCTTGTTTAGTTTAGCCGCTTTTCCCGCGCTCGATGCCGAAGCACTCACGCTCGACTGGTCGGGTTACTTCCGCGCCACGCACGATCTTGTTTACGACTACCAGATGAATAAAGCCGAGCCCGGTTATTCCAACATGGGCGGCCAAGGGGAAGACATCCCCGGCCAGGGCACGCACAACGCCACCTACACCACGATGTTCCTGAAACTCAAACCCCGCGTTTTGGTGAACGACAACATCATCGTGAACTCCGAATGGAACGTGGGCGATCCGGTGAGCGGCTTCTTCGGCCGTAACATTCCCGATGCCGACCGCAACAATTTCCTCAGCACCGGCAAAGACGCGATGTCGATCTCGGCTTCGCGCCTCTGGCTCGACGTGCACTCCGACTTCGGCACCGTGCAAGTGGGCCGCGCGCCGATGGCTTGGGGTCTCGGAATCGTATTCAACGCGGGCGACGGCCCGTTCGACCGCTACCAAAGCACGTCGGACACCATCCGCCTTCTTTCCAAGTTCGGCTACCTCAGCCTCATGCCCCTCTACAGCAAAGTGGCGATGGGCAGCTCCCTCTCCGGTACGCGCGATCCCCTCGCGGGCAGCGTAGTAGCCGGCGACGACGACATCACCGACTACGGCGTGGCCCTTCGTTACGAAAATCCGGAAGAAGATCTCGATGCCGGCGCCATGTTCTACAAGCGCAGCGCGAGCGACAGCCAAACCTCTTTCTACGCCCCCGCCGGCAGCACCACCTACACCTCGGGCGCCAACGGGATGAACCTGCGCCTTTTCGACTTCTTCGTGAAGAAAACCTGGAACCACTTCGGCCTTGCCGCCGAATTGCCTCTCTGGAGCGGCGAAATCGGCGACATCAACAAAGTGGGTACGCGCAACACCTATAAGGCCACGGCGTTGGCTCTCGAAGCCTCGCTCAAATACGATACCTGGAAGCACACGTTGAAAGCCGGTACGGCTCCGGGCCAAGCGCCCACCACCACGGGGAACCGCACGAGCACGTTTTCCGCGTTCCAGTTTCACCGCGCTTACAAGCTCGGCATGATTCTCTTCAACTACAACCTTGGAAACTTCGGCAACACGAACCCCGACGCGGTTCCGAACGCGGCCGGTGGATATAATACCTCCCGCACAGTTTCCCCCTACGACAGCTCGATCACCAACGCCAAGTACCTGATGCTTTCCTCCGAGAAGCACTGGGAACAGTGGGGTATGAACTTTGGTCTCGTGTGGGCGCAAGCGAACCAGGCGGCGCAGGCCGGCCTCGACGCCTACAATCACCGCACGGGCCAGTGGTATACTTCGGTGGGCAACCAGTCGAAGACCATGGGAATCGAAGCCGACTTCGGCACCACTTACAACTGGGATAACAACATCTCCATCGGAGTGGACATGGGCATGCTCTTCCCGGGCAACTACTACCGCTTCGTGAACAGCCCCACCGACCAGAGCCCGGCGAACACCGTGAGCGCCTTATCGGTTACGGCCGCGACCGTCTTCTAAGAAGTCCGCCTAAAAAAAGACAAAAAAAGAGCCTCCCGCAAAGGAGGCTCTTTTTGCTTGTGGGGATCCGTGATTCTTACTGGAAGTAAGATCCGCCGGTTCCGCTCGGGGAGCGCTGTCCGCCCATCATCAGCTGCTGCACGAAGTTCTGCTGCATCTGCGTGAAGTCGGTGTACTTGGCCGCATCGTAGCTGCCGCCTTGCGGGTTGAACTTCAGCGTGCTGCCGTCGTAACCGCGCATGCTCATCGACATCACGGTGGTATCTTGGCCGAAGCGGGCGATCTTCTCTTGCTTCATCCCGGCGAGGGCGGCGAGGGAGTCGTCACCTTTCACGTGGCCTTGAGCTTTGATCGCGGTGTTCATCGCTTTCTTGGCTTTCGCGGCGATCTTATCGCAGTTCGCGAGGGCCGCGCTCTTACCGGCTTCCTTCACTGCGTTCAAGCAGTCGTCGGCCGCGGTGTTGTACATCTTGGCGATTTCGGTATCTACGCGCGCCTTCTCTTCCGGGTTAGCGTACTGGAGAGAGCTGTTGTAGAGGCCTTCGGCTTCGGAGAGCTTGGCCATGTCGCCTTCGGCGCCTTCACGAACTTCGGTGGCGAGAGTGAAGTAAGCCGCGCCGAATGTTTCGTGCTGGGCTTTGTCGAAGAGGCCTTCGTCGCGCATGTCGCTGGAGAACTGGCGGATCTGGCGAGCGCGTTCTTTGCTCGACAAAGAGGTGTCAGATACGACCGTCTTAAGCAGCTCACCGCGCTTGTCGGCGAAGGAGGCAGACGCATCTTCCGTGTCCCAGCCGTTCGCTTCGGCGGCCTCAAGGTAGGCGTGGTAGGCGTCGTTCACGTCGTCGGCGCTCTTCGCTTTCTTGATCTGGTCGGCGAGGCCTTTTTGCTTGAGGCCGTCTACCTTGGCGAGAATCTCGGTCACGTCGCCCAGGAAGGCGCGCGCCGCTTCGATTTCTTTGCCGAAGCCTACGAAGTCGCCCTGCTTGCAGAGGATGTTGAGCTTGTTGATGAACTCTTGTTCTTTACGCTCGCGATCAGCGGCGGTCGCTTTGACTTTCTTGGCGATGGCGTCGTGAATGAAAGAGGCCTGGCTCTTGAAAACTGCGTTCGGGATCGGGTCGCAAGCTTCGGGGCCGTCGTCGGAATGCGCGATGCAAACTTGGCCGTCGATGCTGTTATCGGCGAGGCTGCGCGAAGCTCCGAAAAGAGCGGAGCTGCTGAGCTTCACCATGTCTTTGCGGTCTTTACCGGTGAGATGGTCGCAACCTTCTCCGGGGATAAACTTGATGGCGTGATGACCGGATTTTCCGTCGTCGTCGGCCACCGAGCTTACGCTGATGGAAGCACCGAGGGCGCATTTTCTGGGAATTCTTCCATCCATTACCAGGGCGTCGCCCTGGAGGCGCACGTTGAAGCCGGAGCTGATGTCTTTAATGTTCTGAAGGCTCATGCCTCCGGCAAAATTCGAGTTGGCGGCATCGAGACCGTCATCGGCGGGAGCGGAAATGAGGCCGGAGTCGGCGTCGGCTGCTGCGGCTTTCGCTGGCGCGGCGATCGGAGCGAGCGCTGCGGGTTTTGCGTCTGCCGAACCACTAATCAAAGAATCCACCGGCGGGGCGGCGGGGGCATTGTCTGCTTTCGCCAGCGGGCTCAAGGAGAACACTCCGAGCACAAGGGCGGCGAGGGCAATTTTATGCAATTCACAAGTTACGATCTTCATACAAACTCCACTTCAGGTTCCTAAGCCACACAAGCGTTGTGACTAGGGGAGGTTCTCTGCCGTCGTGACATAGTACCTTACCAAAATGGTTGCAATGGAAGTGCCAAACCCCTTAGAAGCACCTAAAGCTCAATGATTTCTGTTGTTTAAATAGTGCTGAACCATCGCTAGCGAAAGAAAGGCTGCCTAGTTTTTGGTCAGGGTGACCAATCCCAGTACAGGGGACCGATCAAACTTCAGGCAAGAGACACTCTGTTGGGCAAACAGAAAGGCTGGAAATTGCTGACGATTTTAGATTATCCTAAGAGCCCGCAATTACTCCAAGCCCTGGATTCAAAAACGAAATCCCGCATTTTTCGAGAATGAGGAAAAGGCCCTTTCGACGGTGACAAGCTCCTATATAGGAGTAAAACTTCTAGCTTCATCTCCCTCCAAGGATAGATCGCATGGCGGTATTCGAGAAAATTCAGGCCGACAACTACGAGCAAATTGTCTTCTGTCAGGACCAAAAAACCGGCCTCAAAGCCATCATCGCCCTCCACAACACCGCGCTCGGCCCCGCCACCGGCGGCTGCCGCATGTGGAATTACCGCAACGAAGAAGAAGCGCTCACGGACGTGCTTCGCCTCTCGAAGGGGATGACGTACAAAAATTCCATCTCCAACCTCGCGCTCGGCGGAGGAAAAAGCATCATCATCGGCGATGCGTCCCAAAAAACGCCCGAGCTGCTGAAGCGCTTCGGCGAATTTGTGGAGACGCTCAAGGGCCGCTACATCACCGCGAAAGACGTAGGCATCGATTCCAACGACCTGAAGACAATCAAGAGCCGTACGTCGCACATCCTCGGGATCGCCGGGGAAGCAAATTCGAGCGGCGACCCCTCCCCCGTAACCGCTTGGGGCGTTTACAACGGAATGCTCGCCTGCGCCGAAAGCGCGTTTGGCAGCAAAAGCCTCAAGGGCTTGCACGTAGCGCTACAGGGACTCGGCGCCGTGAACTACGGCTTGCTGAAATACCTCGCGCAGGAAGGCGCCCGCGTGAGCGCCTGTGACATCAACCCGGACTCGGTGGAAAAGGCGAAGAAAGAATTCGGCATTACCACCGTGGGCCCGGAAGAAATCTACGATACCGCCTGCGACATCTTCAGCCCCGGCGCTTTGGGCGCGATCATCAATCCCCAAACCATTCCCCGCTTAAAGTGCAAAGTGGTAGCGGGCGCCGCGAATAACCAGCTCGCCACGGAAAAAGACGGGGAAGAGCTACTCAAACGCGGCATCCTCTACGCTCCCGATTTCGCGATCAACGCCGGCGGCGTGATCAACATCGCCCACGAGCGGGATGGCTACAGCCGCGAGAAGGCCTATGCCCACGTGGCGCGCATCTACGACACAATTAAGAACATTCTCGAAGCTTCCAAGGCCGATCACCTGCCCACCAACGTGGTGGCCAACCGGATCGCCGAGAACCGCGTGCGGGAGGCTGAACGTGCTCGACACTAAAAAACACCTCGGTCTTCACCGCGTGATCGAGCCCGCCGGCGCCCTTCCCCAGCAGGCTCGGAAAATCCGCGCCGACCTGCCCGCCGAACCCGAAGAAATCCTCATCGACGTAAGCTCCCTCAACGTGGATTCGGCGAGCTTCCACCAGTTTTACGCGGCCAACGAAAAAGATCCGGTGAAAACCGGTGAGGCGATCCTGGCGGTAATCCGCGAGCGCGGGAAACTGCAGAATCCGGTAACCGGCTCAGGCGGAATGCTCATCGGCACCGTGCGCGAAGTGGGCGCGAAGATTACGAACCCGGATCTTCGCCAGCTAAAACCCGGTGATCGCGTTGCCACCCTCGTTTCCCTCACGCTCACTCCCCTCAAGATCACCAAGCTCAAAAAAGTGATCCCCGAAGTGGAACGCGTGGAAGTGGAAGGCACGGCCATCCTTTTCAATAGCGGCATCGCCGCCAAACTCCCCTCCGACATCAATGAAGGCCTGGCCCTCGCCGCCCTCGATGTTTGCGGCGCTCCCGCGCAAACCGCGCAGCTCGTAAAACCCGGCATGAAAGTGGCCGTGGTGGGCGGCGGCGGCAAAAGCGGCTTATTTTGTCTCTACGAGGCTAAGAAGCGGGCCGGCAAAACGGGAAAAGTAGTGGCGTTCGAGTATTCGGATGCCGCCTGTGAACGCCTCCGCAAGCTCTCTTTTGTAGACGCCGTAGTGCAAGGCAACGCCCAGAACGGCGTGGAAGCCGCCGAGAAGATCGTGGCGGCCTTGGGCGGCCCGGCAGACCTCGTGATCAACGTGGCCAACGTGGCCGGCACCGAGATGGCGTGCATTTTGTCTACACGCGACAAAGGCATCGTTTACTTCTTCAGCATGGCTACCTCGTTCCCGGCCGCCGCTCTCGGCGCCGAGGGCGTGGGAGCCGACGTGCAGCTCATGATCGGCAACGGTTACACTGCCGGACACGCCGCTCTTACCCTCGAGCTCTTGCGGGAGAGCGCTGAGCTTCGTACAATTCTACAATCCTTATATGAAGCTCGCCCTTGACCGGAAAAAAATCGCCGACTGCCGCAAGATCGCCGTAAAGATCTCCAAAGACGTTCGTAAAATGATCGACAGGCACAGCACCGTGGCGCAGGAGCGCTCCTGCGTGCGCCTGATGGGCATCGACGGCGCTTATTTCAATCCGGGGATCAAGCAGCACTACCCGCTCGCGAACGTGATCGTGGATCAGCTGCAGGAAGACGACGCCCTGGAAAACGGCGTAAGTTTCTGGATGGCCAATGCCTGCCTGCAAAAGCAGATGAGCCCGGTGGAGATCGCCGCCGAGATCGTGCGCGCCAATGGGGAATTCCGCTTGAGCAAACTCAAGCTGGCGAAACCCGCCCTGATCGAGAAAAAAGCCAACGCGCTCGCGAAAGAAGGGCTGGGGCAGCTGGTGCGCAAACGCCAGGAGCGCAACAAGCTCATCAAGGGCCTCACCGATCCCCAAGACCCCACCTTCAAAAAACCACCTTTGAAATACGTGATCGTGGCTTCCGGAAATATTTTCGAAGACGTAGTGCAAGCCCGCTCGGCCGCGCAGGCCGGCGCCGACGTAATCGCCGTAATTCGCTCCACCGCGCAGTCACTGCTCGATTACATGCCCCACGGCGCCACCACCGAAGGTTTCGGCGGCACCTACGCCACCCAGGAAAACTTTCGCATCATGCGCAAGGCGCTCGACGAGGAGAGCAAAAACCTCGGCCGCTACGTGCGCCTCACGAACTATTCGAGCGGCCTCTGCATGCCCGAGATCGCCACGGTGGCGGCGCAGGAGCGCCTCGATTTCCTGCTCTGCGATTCTTTGTACGGAATCCTGTTCCGCGACATCAACATGAAGCGCACCTTCATCGACCAGCACTTCTCGCGCCTGGTTTGCGCGTTGAGTGAGATTTACATCAACACCGGCGAAGACAACTACCTCACTACCGCCGATGCGATCGAGAACGGCCACCAGGTTCTCTCCTCCCAGTTTATCAACGAGCGCTTCGCTCTGGATGCCAACATGAAGAGCGAGTTCATGGGCCTCGGGCACGCGATGGAAATGAATCCCTGGCATCCCGACGTAATTCTGCTCGAGATCGCCCGCGCGCAAATGACCCGCGACATCTTCCCCAAAGCGCCGCTAAAATACATGCCGCCCACGCGCCACATGGAAGGCGATATCTTCTTCAGCCACGTGTACGACGGGATCTTCAATCTCGTGAGCGTACTCACCGGCCAGGGAATTCACCTGCTCGGCATGCCCACCGAGGCGATCCACACGCCCCTCTTGGGCGACCGTTTCATGGCTTTGAAAAGCACCAACTACATCTTCGGCGGCGCCGAACATTTGGGCGAAGAGATCATCTACAAGAAGAACGGCAAGATCGAGAAATGGTCGCAAAAGGTTCTCGACGATTCCCTCAAGCTTCTCCGCGCAATCGATAAGGTGGGCATCTTCAAGGCGATCGAGCAAAAATGCTTCGCCGAAGTGAGCCGGCGCTTGGAGGGCGGCAAGGGATTTAAAGGCGTATTCGAGCGTGGAGAGGGCTACCTCAATCCTTTCCTCGATCAGCTGGAAGGGAAGAAATATGGCTGATACCCAGTTCTTGCCCTATGGAGCGCCCGATCACCCTTCGGTGAAGAAGGTTGATCTCAAAAATCTAAAGCCCTACGGCGACGCGATGAACGACGGCCGCGCCGAAGTTTCTTTCACGCTGCCCGTGAACCCCTCCCCCGAGGCCGAAGAGGCCGCGCGCGAAATCATGCGCAAGATGGGCTTCCACGACATCAAAGTGGTGGCGATGGAACGGCCTTCGGAAGGCTTCTCCTTCTTCGTGTGCTACGGTGCCATGGATCACTCTGTGGACTTCACCAAGATCCACGTGCTCAAGGTGGAAACCGAGTTCAAAGATTTCTACACGATCAACGAGATCATCAAGAAAGAGATCGGCCGCAAGATCATCATCGTGGGCGCCACCACCGGTTTCGACGCGCACACCGTAGGCATCGACGCGATCTTCAACATGAAGGGCTATAAGGGCGATTACGGCCTCGAGCGCTATACCGGCTTCGACGCGCGAAACTTGGGAGCCCAAGTTCTCAACGAAGAGCTGATGGACTACGCCGTAAAAGAAAACGCCGACGCCATTCTCGTGAGCCAGATCGTGGATGAAAAAGACTGCCACATCGACAACCTCAAACAGCTCATGGCCCTCGCCGAAAAGCGCGGCATGCGTGACCGCTTCATCTTCGTGTGCGGCGGCCCCCGCCTGAATCACCCCATCGCGGTGGAGTGCGGCCTAGACGCCGGTTTTGGCCCTGGAACGCTGCCTTCGCACGTGGCAAGCTACGTGTTAGACGAAATGCTTCGTCGCAAGAAGGCGCGGAAATGAAGACGATCGCCCAAATCCAATCCGCCCTCCACAAAGATTACGGCCTGGTTGGCCGTGACCTCGAAGTGGAAAGCCTCGTGCACTGCGTGCGCACCGGCAAGCATGTTCTGCTGGAAGGCCCGGTTGGCGTGGGGAAAACTTTCCTCGTTTCCGCCGTGGCCGAGCTGCTCGGCAAATCGGTAGTTCGCGTTGACGGCGATTCCCGCTACACCGAACAAAAGCTCACCGGCTGGTTCGATCCGCCCACCGTATTGAAAAAGGGCTACGGCAAAGATTCCTACTTCGACGGCCCCCTCGCCGAAGCCATGCGCACCGGCGCGATCCTTTTCGTGAACGAGCTCAACCGCATGCCCGAAGGCGTGCAGAATGTACTCCTCCCCGCGCTCGACGAACGCCGCGTGGAAATCCCGCGCATCGGCGTTCTGGAAGCCAAAGACGGCTTCACCGTGATCGCCACGCAGAACCCGCGCGAGTTCGTGGCCACGAGCCACCTCTCGGAAGCGCTTCTCGACCGCTTCGAGCTGATCACTCTTACTTACCAAACCGAGGCGGATGAGCGCGATATCCTCAAGGGCGCCACTTCGTTTGCCGACGCGAAGAAACCCGAGCTCCTCGAATGGAGCCTGCACCTCGTTCGCGCCACGCGCCACTCCGCGCTCTTCAAGCGCGGCGCCAGCATACGCGCCGCCATCAGCCTCTACGATATCGCCGCCAGCATGGGCGGCAGCTGGGAAGATTTCCTGCGCGCCTCTTTGATCGCGCTGCCCACCCGCGTGGAACTCTCCGAAGAAGGCATCGAGCAGGGCTTCAAGAACGCGATCGAGAGCCTCGCCGAGCAAGCCAAAAAAAAAAGCCGCAGCAGCTGAAGCTGGAGTACGGGGATCTCCCCGTACCTGACGACAAAGAACCCGAAATCAAATTCCATCCGCCCGAAGTGATCACCGAAGAGGGCGACGGCGCGGTCGATAACCTCGCTGATTCCGACTGGGACAAAGCCCTTCACTATCACGAGATCAAGAAACGCCTCGACGAAGTAAAACGCGCCAAAGTGCGCGCGAGCGCGATCCGCGCCATCATCCAAAAGGCGCTCTCCACGATGGGCGCCATCCAAAAGCCCTACGAATTGAAAAGCGTTCCCTGGAGCTCCTACCCGCAGGAAGAATTCGATCTCGAAACCTCCCTCGAAGAAGATCCAACCCTGCAAACCTTAATGGTGGAGAGGCGCGAACCCCGACGCGCGGAAGTAATTATCTGCATCGATACCTCTCTCTCCATGACCGGCCGCAAGCTGGCCCTCACCGCCGTGGCCCTCGCCGTGCTCGCGCTGCAACTTGAGCCCGAGGACTACGCCGTAATCGCCTTCGAGAGCGACGGAAATCTGGTGAAGCCGCTCGGTCAGCGCCGGCACCTCGATCAGGTGCTCGAAAAATTCATGGAAGTTCCCGCACGCGGCCTCACCAACATCGAAGCCGGCTTGCTCATGGCCGAAAAGCAGGCCAAAACCGGCAAACTTCCTAAAAAAGCCGTGATCTTAATGACGGATGGCCGCTATACCGCCGGAAAAAATCCCGATTACATCGTGCCGCGCCTGCCCCGCCTCCACGTGGTGCAAACCGGGAATCCGTGGTCGAGCCCGCGCTTCTGCCGGAGCCTCGCCCAGCAGGGCCGGGGCAAATTCGTGCGGGTGGCGCAGCTGGAGCATCTGCCGAAAGCGCTCTACGCCCTCGTGAACGGGATTATTCGTTGAGCGCACCAATAGGTTGGGAGAATATTAGGCCATGAGCAAACTCATCATCACCGCCGCCATCACCGGCGCCGAAACCACCAAAACCATGAACCCCGCCCTCCCCTGTTCTCCCGAAGAGCAAGCCCAGGCCGCATTCGAATGCTGGCAGGCCGGCGCTTCTATCGTGCACCTCCACGTGCGCGACTCCGCGGGAAAACCTAGCCAATCGCTGGAGCTGTTCGAGAAAGTTTCTAAACTCATCCGCGCCAAATGCGATCTCATTCTCCAATTTTCCACCGGCGGCGCCGTGGGCACACCCGTGAGCGAGCGCATCGCTCCCCTGAAGCTCAAGCCAGAAATGGCGTCGCTCAACGCCGGTTCGATCAACTTCGGCGACGAAGTTTTCGAAAACCTCCCGAAGGATATCGCCGCCCTCGCCGCCGAGATGAAGAAGCTCAACATCAAGCCCGAGATCGAAGTATACGATCTGGGCATGCTCGAATACGGCGTGAGCTTGGTCACGAGCGGCTTAGTGAATGCGCCCGCGCATTTCCAATTCGTGATGGGCACGAAGCACGGCCTCTCCGGCTCGCCGGAAAATATGTTCTATCTGAAGTCGAAACTCCCGCCCGGCTGCACTTTCGCGGTGGCCGGAGTGGGCCGCCATCAGCTGCAAGTGGCTCCGCTCGCGATCGTGAGCGGCGGGCACGTAAGGGTGGGCTTTGAAGACAACGTTTACTTCTCCAAAGGGGTGCTCGCCAAGAGCAACGCCCAGCTCGTGGGAAGAGTAAAAGAGCTGTCTTTGCTGCTCCAGCGCGAGGTAGCTACCGCTGCGGAAGCACGAGGGATTTTGGGGATCGCCTAAGGCCCCAACCCGCTACCGTGTAGACTGGTAATTCCCTCAATAAGCAGCCCCACTTAGCCGATATAGATGCACCTCTATGGTGCGCTTTTTCACCCCTCTTTTTGCCCTGCTGTTCCTGATGGCAGGGCCACGCGCGCAAGCCGAAGGTTCGCGCGACTGCGACCTCGAAACATTCCATCGCATGGCCGAGCTTCGCCACGCGAAGCAGGCGGGCCTCGGTCATCTTCCGCTCACTACGGAAGCCCTCAGCAGGAGCGAGAAAACTCTCGATCAGCTGGAGGCAAAAACCGCCAAGCGATTGAGCGACGTCCCACGCACGGGCCTCAGCGAAGAACTCAGCGGCGAGGTTACCCGCCTTGAGGGATTGAAAGGAAAGGCCGCGCCGACGGTCGTCGCGCAGAGACCAGAACGAGTTCGTGCGATGGCCGAGCGTGGCGCGAGCATTCAATCGGTCGACAAAACTCGCGAGTATGCCGAAGGTTTCTACGGAACAAAAGAAGGCGGACTCCGCGTCTGGAATACGCTTCACGGACTCGGGCACGAGTATGAACAGCTGATCGTGGATCCGGGCATCGCGCTTCATGCCGACGAGTTCGCAAAATTCGCCGCCGACGCCCGCTTCAAGGGCGCCGATCCCTGGGCCGTGCGCGAGGAATTTTCCCGGCATTTGGGTACGGTAGAGGTCTATCGTTCGCTAGCCTTAACGCCCGACGAGCTCGACAACATCTGGACCAAAGGCGCCGGCATGGCCTCGAGAGAATCTTTGGACGGATTGAGCACCTGGGACGCCTCCCAGAAATTTCTCATGCAGGGGGGCGCGAACAAGGCGATGGGATACAAAGTGAAAGATGGGGAGGACCCGAGTGTTCTCCTCTCGTTCACCAAGTATCCCGAAGTGGCGGAGTACGTGGGCGGGTCCGTTGCGGATATCGAAAAGGGAAAAAAGGCCTATCTCTTCAAAGTGAAAGTTCCCGAACTCGATCTGATTTATCAGAAAGAGGGTTCGGATATCTTTCCCTATCTCCCGAAGCAAGCCATCGTGGGAGACACCCGCCCGGGCCAAGCTCTTACTCTGGTAGACGGAAATGGAGTCAAAAAGTCCTTCGTTCTAGATAAAGACGTGGAGTCGTTCGTATTCCACAAAATCGAACGGAGCGAGATCGAGAGCTTCGAGCCGATCACCACGCATCCCACTCTCGCGCCCGAAAACGACAAGGTTCGTCACAGCCTAGTGGCGAGCCCCGCGGATCACCCCAAGGTGGAGCGAGCCCCCTTCTCTGAACCCAACAGCAAAGATCCCCACGTAATCCTGGCAAAGAAGCTCTACGACGAGGGGCTGGAAGAATCGATCGCCCGCCGGCTCACCACGCGGGATCCCTCTTTCGCCAAATCCTTGGTCACTCTTAAGGACGGGCAGCCCGCGGCCGACGTCAACGGTAATATCTTCCACTACCGCGGCATTTCCGATCATCCCTTCGATTACAACCCCAAATTCGAGTCGGCTGATTTTAAAGAAAAAGTATTTTCCGGAATGGAAGCCTACGCTACTCACTATTCGATCGATAAATCGGCCAGAAAAGGGCCGTCGAAAATCCCGCATCGAAAAGATCTAACGATGGTGTTGGAATTGCAGATTCCAAAATCGGCCGTGATCGACAACGACGGCGAATTTGTTACTTATACCCGTAAAAAAATTCCCGACGACACCCTCGTCATGAACCGCGTGGGCCTCAAGGATTGGGAGCATAAGACTGAAGTTCCTTGCGCAGACGATTTCGGAGGCACCTGCTTCGATACGCCGGTGGTCTGGTATCCCTATGAAAAAATATTCGATGAAAACGGCAAAGTTAAGCCTCATTTCGAAGACGATCTCTTTCCCGTCCAAAACGAAACCCGCCACAGCCTCGTAGGCAGCGCTCCGCAAATCCGCCGTAACGACGGCTACGCCGACAACGGAAAATTAGGCGTATTCTTCGGCGCATTCGACCCTCCTCACGAGGGCCAGGTGGAAGCGATCCAGAAAACCGCGCAGTCTTTGGGAATCAAAGATGTAATGATCATCGACGACGGAAAAGGCACCGCCTTCAACGCGGCTACTCGCGAGAATCTTGCCGAGCTCACCTTCGGCAAGCTCCCCGAAGCCATCTTCCCCAGCCTAGAGCTCACCGAGAGAATCAAGGGAAAGTCGAAAGCGGAAATTCTCGACATCCTCGCCACCAGCAACCAGCAAGTTACGAGCATTTCCCACGCCGATGATGCGGGCAAAGATTTCTTCGCGGCAACCAAATCCGGCAACGTGAACTATGCCGTAGCGGTGAAAGCGGGCGACACGGATGCGGCCAAGTTCACAAAAACGGCCAAGGCAAATGGAATCAAACTCCAAGAATTTACACTGGCCAAAGACAGCCCCGATGCCAAAGTAATACGCCGCGCGCTGGCCAAAGGCGAAAACCCCCCAGGCCTCGCTGACGGCGTGGCAAAATACCTCGACGACCGGCGAGCCCACCGCGACACTTCGGGCCGCGCTCCTTTCAGCGAGCCCAACAGCAAAGATCCGCAGGTTCTCCAGGCGAAGAAGCTCTACCAGGAAGGTCTGGAGGAATCGATCGCCCGCCGCGTAGTGGCGCGTGACCCCGCGCTGGCGAATACCTTAAGCGCAGGCAAGGCCGGGCAACCCGCAGTAGACCTCGAAGGCCATGCCTTTCACTACCGCGGCGTTTCCGTTCACCCGCTCGACTACGATCCAAAATTCCGGTCTCCCGATTTTAAAGACGAAGTGTTTTCCGGCCGCGAGCTCGACGCCGACGACTATTCGAACAGTGTCGAAGACGCGAAGAAACTCGCCGAGAAGAATCCGCACCGAAAAAATCTCACCATGTTGCTGGAGCTGCAGATTCCCAAAGTTGCCGTAGTCGACAACGATGGAAAATGGATTACGTACACCCGAAAAGAAATTCCCGACGATACCCTCATCATGAACCGGGTGGGACTCAAAGACTGGGACAAAGCCGTTCGCACCCCCTGTTCCGACAATGCCGACGGCATCTGCGTGGAAGCGCCGATAACCTGGTATGCCTACGACAAAATTTTCGACGAGAACGGCAAGGTAAAACCCCACTTTGAAGACGACCTCTTCCCCGCCGAAGACCAAACCCGGCACAGCTTAGTGAGCAGCGCCGAAGCTAAACCTGCTCCCTTCCAGCGCACGCCGAAAGAATTCCCAGGCGTGGTCGAAGCTCTGAAGGCCATGCCGGAAGTTCACACTTTCGATTCGAAGGTAGACGGCACCCACCTCGTCTATTCCGTGCTTTCCCCCGAAGTGGGCCCAAAAAAGGCCCTCGTGATCGCCCAAGGCAAGGGCGAATCGGTATACCGCTGGCTCGAATTCGCGCAGGAAATGAAAGACCGCGGCTACGGCCCGATCCTCATGCTCGATCATCGCGGCCAGGGATTCTCCCAGGCGCCGGCCAATGCGCTCATGAAGACGGATAAAGCCGCCGTGCACGTGGCTAAATTCGACGACTACGTGAAAGACTTCATCCAGTTTGTCGACGATCCAGAAGGGCCGGTTAAGACGGAGCTGGAAAAACGCGGAATTACGGAGAAGCCCTTCATCGTAGCCCATTCCATGGGCGGTGCGATTCTCAACCTCGCGCTCCGCCAGAAGGCCGATCTCATCGATGCGAAACGCGTAGCCTACGTTTCGCCCATGTTCGAAATCAAGATGGGCTCCGTCATGGAGCGCCTCCACGACAAGCCGCTGGAATATCTCACGGGCGCTCTCCGCTACGTGGGCATGAACGATTACGCCTTCGGGGGCGATCCGCAAAGCACGAAGCTTTCGGGCCTGTTCCGCCTCGATAACGCCTACGCCATGGAACGCGCGATGAACATCCGCGTTTCGCGCCAAACGATCGCTTGGGCCAACGAAGCGCTAAAGGCGGGCGACACCATACGCGACGCCAAAACAGCTCCCACCATGGAATCGGCCATCTTTCAGGGAAAGTACGATACGTTGGTCAATAACTCCGCGCTACAAAACTACGCCTGCAGCGTTTCGGGCTGCACCCTGGTGGAACTGTCCGGAAAACACCCGCTCCACGACGAGGCCACGGCCGTGCGCCAAACCCTCGAAGAGCAAATCGACAATTTCTTTCAGAATAAGCCTCTCACGCCGGCCACCGCGGAAAGCAAATCGCAGTACAAGATTCTCGATCAACCCGAAACCACCCCTTACGAAAGCAAAGTTCGCGTGAGCGACGGCGTGGGCCACGGCTCGAAGATCGCCGTTTTCGCCGGCGACTTCTCGCCTCCGAGCGAGGCCGAAGTGCAGGCGGTTCGGGAGTCGGTGAAGAAATTCGGTCTGAGCGAAGTAATTCTCCTTCCGGGCGCTAACACGGGAAAAACCCCGGCCGAACAGCGCGCCCTCGCCGCGATCGCTTTCGCGGGCGTGCCGGAAGCGCGTCTGCCGTCTCCCACGCTTGATAAAACGCTGCGCGGAAAACCTTACTCCGAAGCGGTGGATTATCTGGCGAAGCAGAATCCGCTCCGCACAGTCACCAGCCTGTCCGGCGAAGACGCACTAAAAGATGCACAGTTCGCCGCCAGCTCGCAACCCAATGTCCGCTACGGTCTGATCGGAAAAACTGGTGATAAAAACGCCAGCCTCGTCGACGACTTCGTAAAAGCCAAGGGCGTCAGCGCCAAAGTAGACCGCATCCAAACCGGCGGCGACATCAGCTCAGAGTCGATCCGGGCCGCACTCGCCCGCGGAGAAACCCCAGTGGGAATTTCACCCAAGGTGGAAAGCTTCCTTCAGAAGCGCGACACCGCTGCGACCGCTAAAGAATTAAAGTCGATGGGCTATATGCCGGGCATTGCCGAACGAATCAGCAATGATCCCGAACTGGCGAATAAAATTCTGGCGGACTATCACGATCCCAACCCCAACCCTTACGCCAACCGCCTCAGCCAGCCCGGCAAAGCCAAGGGAGACCCCGCTCCCGGCGCCGATCCCAACGGCCGGTTCGTGTATCGCGGCCTCAAAGACGTAAATCCGACTGACTACGATCCGTTCATGAAAACGGGCTACGGCAAAAATGCCGATAACAACTTCTACGGCGATTGGGCCACCGCTTCGGATTATGCCGCTGAGGCCGCCGAGAAAAAAACTTCCGAGAAGCTAGCCGCCGATCCCAATAAGAAAAACTTGTCCGTCGTGTTCGAAATGCAAATTCCGGGCGGCGATCACGGCACCGGCTCCTTTTCCCCCACCCAGTTCGGCGATCCCCGCCTTTTTATCAATCGCGTGGCGGTATTCGATCCGGCGGCCGCCAAAGTGGATGCGACCACGGGCAAATCCGTGGCGCCGATGCGCTGGTACAGCTACGACGAATTCTTCGACGCCGACGGCAAGGTTCGCCCGCGTCCGGAATGGTTTGCCAACCCTCCGGCGCATGATATTAGGCACTCGTTGGTGGCCTCGTTGCCCACATATTCCCGGGGCGAACCGGTGTACAGCGCGGAGGCTCTCACCGCGCTCGAAAAACAAAAACCCGCCCTTGCCGCGGCCGTTCGTTATCGCGACGCCGCCGCCACCGAGCTCGCCAAGGCCCGCCATTCCTACTTCAACGGAAGTCTCAGCCTCCAGGACCTCGATCATATAAACGCGAAAACCGGCTTCGCCGAGCCGCCGGTAATGGGCAAAAGCGAAGCGGCTCGGCGAATTGGCTATCTAGGCCAGGAACAAAGTTATATCGACCGCGCGATCACGCAAGCGCACGCCGACAATGATAGCGCGAAAGCCGCCTCCCTTTTGCGGGCCCGCGCGGAAGTGGGCTTCCAGCTCGAGAAAGAACTCAGTGCGCACCAAACCGCCCTAGCCGCCGGCGGCGCCCCATTGGCGCGCCGTGGGCAGATCGAAGCCCTTACTTCGCCTGATTACTTCGCCCGCTACCAAAAGGATTTTCCGGGCCGAACGCTCGCGCAAGTGCGCGCAAATCCGGAAGACGACGCCCTTCTCCGCGCCCTGCAAGCTAGAGACGATGCCCTCGTGTCCCCGAAGGCGGTTAAATCCGAAACGTTTATTGATCCGGCGTCTGGCGCAAAACTGATTACGAACGACCTCGCCGCTCCCCAGTATCTCTATCACTGGACCCGATCGTCGAATCTAGGGCAGATCGCCAAGAGCCAAACAGATTCGGTGCCATGGAAATTTAAACCCTCCAAACCCAGTGGCGCAGAAATCAATTGGGAGCCTTTCTTTCCCAAAGACCGCGGCGTGCTCTTCGCCTGGAATAATCCGGTTACCGGCATGGCCGCCGTTGCGGACATGGAGGAATACGGCAACGTTGCCGTTCGGCTCGAAATCAAGCCAGGCACGAAGGTGCTTCACGTGGTCGATAGAGGTACGGCGCCATTCCATATCCCTCCCGGATTAGATCCGAAGGAATACGGGCTTATTCTGCGCGAAAATGAACGCTTGGGAATCAAAGAGTGGATCGTGATTGATCCCGCCGCCGTTCAGGCCGTTACGGCTGATCCCAAAGTACTGGCGCCAGCCATGCAGAGTGAGCTGAAGCGCATCGCCGATCTCGGCGAGAACTATCCCGCTTCCGACTTGCATAGCTATAAGACATTCAATCCGGGAGCCAAGGCCAGAGATCGTGCTTTTGCGGAACAGCTGGTGAATCAATATCTCGCTAAACCTCGCGAAAGTTTTCCGAAAGCGCTTCTGCAGAGCGGGGATCCCGAGCCTTCCTGGTGGTCGAAGGCGATCATCACGAGCGGCGAAGAACTCTCTTCCGCGACTCGGGGCGCGCTCTTTGAAGACGAAAAAGTTCGTGCGGGGGCCGCGGCCGCCGCGGAGGCGGAAAGCGTGGTTACTGGCCGTCCGGCGCATTCCCTCGATTCGGCCCTCAGCGATCTTCAGGCCCAGCACCGGACCATTCAGTCGGAAGCCGCCTCCCTCGCCGAAAAAGCGAAGACCGATCCCTCATTCGAGAAGGAA